>Ga0123333_10003881_pt1 | contig 14285 bp, 9 predicted proteins | sample BioC12SIPDNA_3_FD_89957 | JGI IMG/M metagenome (GOLD analysis project Ga0123333, IMG submission 89957) | Anaerobic biogas reactor microbial communites from Washington, USA - Biogas_R2_B C12 SIP DNA | ecosystem: Engineered > Bioreactor > Anaerobic > Unclassified | place: Washington, USA... | reverse complement strand
TGACCCGCAGTACTGGTCACCTTCATAGAGTTCGATGGTCAGCCATTCGCTTCCTGTGGTGTGGGTGCTGGTCCAGGTGATGGCCTGTGTGGTGCCTGCCTGCCAGACCTCGCCCCCATTGGGGCTGGTGACGGTCAACGTGGGGGGATCCATCGAGCCGGTGAGCGAGAAAGACGCGTCGCTGCAGTCGGTCACCGCCCCGAAGTCGCCCACCCAAGTCTCGAGGCAGACGCGGTAGTCCGTCCCGTCGCCGATCCAGGAGGGGATTGCCCAGTCCATGCCGCCGTCGCCGATCACCGCCCCGCCGATTTGGCGGACGTATGTGTCGCCCGAGTAGAGGTAGACACTGACCCACTCATACCCCTGGACTTGGGTGCTGGTCCAGGTGATGGGTTGGGTGGTGCCCGCCAGCCAGGTCTCGCCGCCGTTGGGGTTGGTGAGCGAGAGGGTGGGTGGCCCCGCCGAGCCGGTGATCGCGAACGGAGCGTCGCTGGAGTCCTGTACAGGGCCGTAGGCATCCACCCAGACTTCGATGCGGATCTGGTAGTCCGTCCTGTCGCCGATCCAGGGCGAAATCTGCCAATCCAGGCTGCCGTTGCTCAGGGGAACGGACCCGAGGTCGGCGCGATGGTTGCCCCCTTCGTAGAGGGATATGGTCGCCCACTCGGTGCCGGTGGTGTTGGTGCTGGTCCAGGTGATGGTGTGTGTAGTGCCGGCCTGCCAGCTCTCGCCGCCGTTGGGGCTGGTGATGGTGAGGACAGGGGGCTGCAGCGAACCGGTGACGGCAAAGGAAGCGTCGCCGCAATCCTGGACTGCGCCGAAGCCACTGACATAAGCCTCTACGCAGACCCGGTAGTTTGTGCCGTCGCCAAACCAAGGCGCGATGGACCAGTCCAAGCTGCCGGCTCCGATGGTCGTTCCACCGATCTGCCCGCGATACGTTTCTCCGTCGTAGAGATTGATGGTTAGCCACTCATCCTCGTCGATTCCACTGCTAAGCCAGGTGATGGTGTGGCTCATCCCGGCCTGCCAGGCTTCACCGCCGTTGGGGCTGGTCAGCGTGACGGCCGGCGGCGCGAGCGAACCGGTGATGGTGAACGGGGCGTCTCCGCAGTCCTGTACCCAGCCGACCGTGTCCACCCACATCTCGACGCAGATCCGGTACGTGGTGCCGTCGCCGATCCATGCGGAGATGGGCCAGTTCAGACTGCCCGCTCCGACGGTCGTTTCTCCAAGCAACTCGCGATAGTCGTTTCCCTCGTAGAGGAGAACCCGAACCTGCTCTTCGCCGGTGGTATCCACGGCGCTCCAAGTGATTGTCTGCGTGGTGCCGGCCGACCAGCTCTCTCCGCCGTTGGGACTGGTCACGGTGATTTGGGGGTTGGGTTCTGCTCCGCCGCACACGTCCGGCAAGGAGACGGCCAGGTTAGCGCACTCGGCGTCCCATTCGGTCACGCAGCAGTAGGAGTCCAAGGCGCAGACCGCTTCGCAGCACGCCTGGTTCTCGCAGTAAGGCGAGCCGTTGGCTTCCAGGCAATCGCCGGTGCCTGGGGTTCCGCAGCCGTCTGTGGATTGAGAGACAACCGGTAGCGACGAGCCCGGCTGGCCGAACGTCGAGCCGGCGAACACAAGCACGATGACCACATGCCACCACATCCAGGGGCTCCTTCCGGACATATTGCTGTCCTCCCATCCGCACAGACAAAGGATGAATGAACTGAACCGCGACCATGGTGGGACTCGAGGGCGCGTCGGCCCTCGATTCCTCCCCGAGTGATTATACCGGATTTGCCGCTGGAAATCAGCCCCGCCGACGCCCGATATCCAGCGACCGCTCCAGCCGGGTGGCCCAATCTCCGATATGGACCCTATGACTGCAATCGTGGTCTTCGAAGACGACGGCTGGCGCAACCTGCTGCCGCTGACTTACTGGCGGACGACCTGCGAACTGCGGACCGGTTATGGGTCGTTGCTGGATGCGATTTTCGCTTGTACTGAGGCAACCGGGGTCCACCTGTATTGCCGCCCCATGCTTGCCGCGGTCACCGCTGAGCGATTCGCCCACTCTGTCAACAGATGTCCGGACCGCGACGCGGCCCTGTTGTTGAACGGGCGTTTGCTGATGACCGCACCGCTCGCGGCTGGGCCCCGTCCGGCGGTGCAGTGGCATGACGGAACGCCCATCGTGATTCATGCGGACCGAGCCCTGATGGCCCGGCTTTCGCCCGAAGTCCTGCTCGATTCGGACCGGGCATGCACCGTGCTTGGCGATGTGCCGGAGTTCCCGTTCATCGCCTCGCCGCGGCTGATGAACTACCCTTGGGATCTGGTGCACGCCAATGTCGGTATGCTGCATTGGGGCTGGGAACGCACGGGCCGATCAGCGAGCAAGGAAGGCCGACTCTGCCCCGGAGTCCACCTGCTCGAAGAAAAAGCCATTCATATCGGGGCCGGCTCGGTCATCAAGCCCGGCGTGGTACTCGACGCGGAAAACGGACCGATCTACATCGGCGACGGGGTCACCGTCGCGCCCAACGTCAGCATCGAAGGGCCGTGTTATATCGGCGACGGCTCGATCATTCAGGCCGGGGCCGCCCTGCGCGACGCCATGAGCATCGGACGGCGATGCAAAGTCGGAGGTGAATTGGAGGCATCCATCGTCCACGGGTATTCCAACAAGCAGCACGACGGATTCCTCGGCCACGCCTATGTCGCCGAGTGGGTCAACCTGGCCGCCGACACGGTCAACAGCGATCTCAAGAACACCTACGGCACCATCCGCGTACCGATCAACGGCGTCGAGGTCGAGTCCGGCCAGATGTTCGTCGGGCTCACCATCGGCGATCACAGCAAGACCGGCATCGGTCAGATGTTCCCCACCGGAGCGGTGATGGGCTTCGGCTCGAATGTCGCGACCTGTGAGTTCGCCCCGAAGTTTGTGCCCTCCTTTTCCTGGCTCACGAATCACCGCAGCCTGCCGTACCACGTCGATCGTTGTCTCGATGTGGCCCGTCGGGTCATGGCTCGTCGCCAGGTGATCATGACACGTGCGGAAGAAGCCCTTTTCCGCTCCTTGCCCGAGTTGGCTCAAGAGATCGAAGTATCTGCGGAATCCTCCGCCCGCGTCGTCTCCTCGGCACGCTAGAGCACGTCACGATTCACCGTGATCTTCGCCCCGCGGGAGGCGTACGTGTTGAGCGTCCCCCTTCCGAGGAGGGGCCGTGGCTGGATCAAGAGCAGAGCCGCGACCGTCAGGGAGCGGTAGCTCGAAAAAGCAAGAACCGCTTCCTGACGTGCGCGGCTCTGCTGGAGCCGGTCCTTACGGAATCGGTTGTTTGCGAGTGATGGGACGGGCGTTATGATGCCGAGGGCGAGCTGAAGGCTTCCGAAGGAGGCTGGGCTAAGTCGCCGCCGAGAAGAACTCGATACCCGTATCGCGGGAGCACTGAGCACATCTGATGGCCGGTCGATGGCAGGTTGTTCTGGCGATGTCGGTGGCCGCACTGGTCGGCGCCGCGGCATTTTACCCTTCCCTGCCCAACGAGTTCGTTTACGACGATAGACCGATCATCGTCAACAACGCCCTGGTTACCCAACCGGGTGCTTGGTACCGCTTCTGGCAGCATCCGTGGTGGCCTCGTGGAGAGTCCTCAGACAAGCTGTATCGCCCGCTGGCGGCTTGGACACTGCGAGCGAACATCGTGCTGGCTGGTCGCGCCGAGCCGAACCCGTACGCATTTCGCTTAGTCAATTTGGGCTTGCACGCCTTGGCCGGCGCGGGCGTGGCATTGACTGCGTGGCGACTGATTCGTCACCCCGCGGCTGCCTGGATCGCGGGGCTGCTTTTCGCCGTCCACCCTATCCACACCGAGGCGGTGGTCACTGGCTATGGCCGAGCCGAGTTACTGGCCGGTTGCCTCAGCGCCTGGTTGCTGGCCCGCTACCTGCGTGATCCGCCCGCGGGCCGTTGGGCAGCCATGGGTTTCCACCTGTTCAACACTCTGCTCTTCCTGGGCGCGGCGATGAGTAAGGAGCATGCCCTGTTCGTCTGGCCGGTGCTCCTGTTGTTTGACCTCTGGCGGCGGCGGGAGGTGCCCACCGAAAGTCGCGTTGACCGACGCACATGGGTCAACCAAACACTGGCTCCCGCTCACTTGTGCTTCATCCTTGCGGTCGGTCTGTTCATGTTTCTTCGCTACCAGGTGTTTGGGTGGAACTACGTGCTCGATGCCTCGCGGACCGTGCCGTGGGAGGATCCCATGCACCATGTGGGCTTCATCGAGAGGTTGCTCACGCCGTTCCGTCTGACCTTTCTGGCAATCGAGCTGTTGTTCAGGCCGGGCCGGCTGTGTCCGATCTGGTCGATCACGGAGCTCCTGCCGGCCGATCGGCTGGCGTGGGATGTGGTGATCGGGCTGTCGCTGTGGGTGGCGGCGACGGCCGGCGCGGTACTGTGTTGGAGGCGCCGGAGCCGGATGGGTCTTGTATTCGTCGGCCTGATGGTCACGCTTGCCGTGCCGGTTCACGCCATGCCCATGGCCCACTGGCTTTTCGCGGAACGGTGGCTCTATCTGCCCACCGTGTTCATGGCCATCGGACTCGCCGCCATTCTGGTTCGGCTGGCTCGACTGGCGGTGCCGTTGACCGTGGCTGCGGTGTTCCTGCTGCTGCCCGCCAGTTGGCAATATGGTTCAGCGTTCGCGGACAATCTGACCATGAATCGCGAGGTCGTGCGCCGGCAGCCGGACAACTACCAGGGCCGGCGGAACTTGGCCATCGTGCTCTACTACCAGGGCAGGTACACCGAGGCGATCCAGGCCGCCGAGGAGATCATCGAGCGGTTCATCGACCCGCCTGTGTGGTCTGGCCGATTCGGAACACCAAGAACGCAGTACTTGGTCCTGCTGAAGAGCTTCCTGGCTTTGGGGGATGGCAGGCGGGCTCTTGTGGCCCTCGATGCGTACGAGTCGCTGCACCTGGGGACCGGCGAGCCGAGTCTCACTGCCGAGCGAGAACAGGCTTTGGCCCTGATTGCCGGGGAGGATGCGCCCGCCCCCTGAACAAACAGAAGCGGCTGGCCCGCAGGTCAGCCGCTCCTTCGCCGGTTCATTCTCCATCAACCCCGGAAACTCGTTTACAGAAGCACGGGGTCCGCATCCAGTACCTCACGCAGCTTGGTGAGGGCTATGTTCTGAATCTGTCGCACGCGCTCCTTGCTCAAGCCGATGGTGTTCCCGATCTCCTGGAAGGTCAGGCGACTCTCCTGGTCGGCCGGGAAACGATGAGCCAGGATCTCGGTCTCCAGATCAGTCAGATCCCCGAGGTTGTGACGCATGATCCGCCGCAGCCGTTCGACATAAAGGTCGGCTCCCTCATCGTCTGATGAAACCGGACGCTCGTACGACAGGTCGTGCTGGACGGGGAACATTCGCCGATGGTTGCTCTCTTGTTTGCCCCGCCGCATGAGCGCCCGGGCTATGACGTTGCAGGCATAGGTACTGAACTTGTACCCGCGCCAGGGATTGAACCGGTCAACCGCCCGGGTCAAGGCGTACATGCCCTCGCTCAGCCGATCGTCCTCGTCCAATTGACGGGCGCCCAGACGCCCGATCATCGAGTACACCAATCCGATGTTCTGCTCGACGATGTATCCGCGGATGATCTCCCATCGGCGGGCCCACGCCGTCCTTTCGGTCATCAGGATTCGGCGACCGCTGGGTTTCCGGGCCGCCCGGTAGGCACAGGTATGCAGGGCCACGAACAGTTCCTGCTCATCGGGATTGAAGTCCGGCGAGCGAACGCCGGTCACTCCTTCCGCAATCGCGACGGCCTGCTCACCCGCCGCCTTGCTTCTGAGCCGCGGATTGGGGGCATACCAGAGTTCAAAGGGATCAACGCCGGTGGAAGGCACGCTTTTCTGTGAGTCTTGCATCGCGCTTCGCATGGTGGGCCTCGCGTAGGTTGGGGGTCCTCTTCTCCTTGACCAGTGGCGGGCAGCACGCGCTATTCGCACCACTTTGGTGCTATTAAATATAGCACTATTTCGGTACGATTCAAGCCCCCTCTGCATCAAAATGCAAGAATCTTTTGGGCGGGGACGGGATTGATGTAAGATACTATTCTGCAGCCAGTTATGTTTTAATGTGGGCGATTTTTCCTTCCTGTCGCACGTTTTTTTTCGTCGGACGATGCGTTTCCAGGTCAATTTTGTGCCTTCGAGGCTGTGCGGGCTGCTGGTGGGGGCCCATGCTTTGGGGTTTGCGGAATGGGCCTGCGGGATGGCTAGCGGGTCAAAGGCGGTGGACGGCATAGAGCCGCTTTCCATGTTGTTTTGGCTGGCGGGGGGGATGTGGGAGGTGGGCTGCGGTGGAGGCCATGCTATACTACGGATCTTGGTTGCAGAGGGAGAGATGCGAGGCGGGGGTGGTCATACCTGCTCATTCTTAATCGAGGGTGGCATGAATCACAGCGGCGAGGGGCGGCGGGTGTGGGTATGGCTGATGCTGGTGATGGCATCGGTGCTGGCGTTTTTCCGTCTGCCGGGAGCGTGGGCGGCGGCTCCGGAGTTCCGGGGCATGTGGGTGACGCGATTTGACTGGGCGAACCCGGACGAAGCGACGGCGAAAGGCACGATTGACGATGCGATGACCAAGCTGCGACAGCATCGATTCAACGCGGTGTTGTTTCAGGTTCGCGGCCAGGCGGACACGCTTTACCCCTCGCCGAATGAGCCGTGGTCGCCGTTGATTTCGCCAAGCGGTGAAGATCCAGGGTGGGATCCCATGGCTTATGCCTTGGCGGCGGCTCACGCGGCCGACTTGGAGTTCCACGCCTACATCAACACGCATACTTGTTGGCACAATCAGAGCTACCAGGCGCCGACCGATCCCAACCATCTGTACTGGCAACACTGCAACGCGGCGAATTCCCGGCGTCGCGATTGGCTGGTCCACAACAGTTCCGGCCAGCCGGTGCAATATGTGTCGGATTCGTATGTATGGATGGCACCCGGTGTGCCGGCCGCTCAGGCTTATGCCCGCAAGCAGGTGATGTACGTTGTGACGCAGTACGACGTTGATGGGGTGCATTTTGATCGGGTTCGTATGCCCAGTGCGGCCTATTCGTACGATCCCATCTCGCTGTCTCGGCTGAGCGGGGACGGCAATCCACACGGGTTGGGTTTTGCCGATTGGACGCGTGACCAGTTCACGCGCATGTTGTGTGATCTTTATGCCCAGATCATGGAGGTGAAGCCGCATATCAAGGTGAGTTCGGCTCCGTTGGGTCTGTATCGGGCGGACCGCTATGCGGGCTATCCTCTGGGGTATCAGTATGGTTACACGACGGCGTACCAGGATGCCCAAGCTTGGCTGGCGGCGGGGGCGATGGATTTCATCGTGCCGATGATCTACTGGGCGGATGGCGGCGCCTTGCCGGACTACAGCGATATCTTGCCGGACTGGGTCGCGCACCGTGCCGGCCGGCATGTTTATGGCGGGCAGAATCGCAGCGTGGGCGTGGATGAGTTGCTTCAGCAGGTCCAGGTCACACGGACGCTGGGGGCACAGGGTAACGTGCTCTTCAGCTACAGCGGGTTCAGCGCGGGCGATTTCTGGCCGTACTACTCCGCGTCGGGCAGTGTCTACGCCGACAGCGCCGCCGTGCCGGATATGCCTTGGAAGCAATCACCAGCGACCGGCATTATCATCGGCCACGTCACGGATCCGAACGGCGATCCGATCGTGGACACGCAGGTGACGCGGACTGGCTCCAGCTACGTTGGCCTGTCGTCGGGTGACGGCCTGTACTCCTTCCTGAACGTACCTCCGGGAACCTATTCGCTTGCGTTTCTCGCTCCCGGTTGGGGAACGGGTTCGCTATCCGGCGTGACGGTGGCGGCGGGCGAGGTGAAGCGGGCGAATATCACCCTGGGGCTCGATCCACAGCCGCCGATCATCACCGCGAATCCAGCGGCTCAGGATGTGTGTCCCGATTTGTCGGCGGCGTTCGCGGTGAAGGCGATCGGTCAGGGTACGCTGAGCTATCGCTGGCAGCGCGATGGCGTTGATGTTCAGGATGGCGGTGGAGTAAGCGGCAGCCGGACAAGGCAATTGTGGATCACGGCGGCGGGCCAGGCACACGCCGGCGAGTACCGCTGCGTGGTCGAGAATCACGTGGGTGGTGTGGTCTCGGCCGGTGCTGGGTTGACCATCAAAGCGCTGACCGGGTTTGATTCGCAGCCGCGTTCGGTCTCGGTGGACCTTGGCGGGACGGCGACTTTTGAGGTGGGTTTGCTGGGGGCGGAGCCGAGATCGTATCAGTGGCAGCATAACGGCGCGAACGTGGTGAACGACGAGCGCATCAGCGGGGCGAACTCGGCCGCGCTACGGATCGCGGATGTGCAGGCTGAGGATCAGGGATCGTACGCCTGCATCGTCTCGACGGCGTGCGATGGGTCGGTCTCTCAGTCGGCGAGTCTGACGGTACTCGGGTTACCGCGTATTGTGCAGGCGGACTTTGACGGTGATGGGGACGTGGATCTCGATGAGTTCGCATTCGTTCAGCTCTGTTTATCAGGGGCGGGGGTTCCTGTGCCGGGTTACTGGTGTGACCCGACCGACCTGGATGGTGATGGCGACGTTGATCAGGTCGATGTTGCAGAGATGAGGTCTTGTCTGTCCGGCGAGGGTGTAGAGGCCGCCTATGAGTGTGGCGGGCCGGCCGGGGAAGATGAGAGCATTCCGTAACGGGCCGGCATGGTGGCCGACCTCGGTGGCCGATATACTGACGGCGACTCCGGCGACCTCGGGGCGGCGAGGGCGCTTTGGAGTCCGACTGCCCCACGCGCGGATCGCTAGGGAGATCATGTTGGCAGACGAGCGGACGGAATGCCCGCACGGCACGTGTTATCCGTGAAGGCGGCGCGTCTGAGCCATAGGCGGATTGGGCTTTGCGACGCGGGCGCGCGGGCGAGACTGGGGGTCGCATTGTCAGGTCACACATCTCGGACGCGAGCGGTCTTTTGCATACTGCGGATTGCGGCCTGGGTCGGTGTGGGTTGGGTGCTTGGCGGGCGGCTGACGGCTGCCTCGGTACAGGCCGCGACCGGTGTGCCCAGGCAGGATCGGTACATGGCTTACCAGGCGGTGGAGGACGCACAGGGCGTGATCGCGCCGTGGTACAGGGGTCTGAATGGGCAATGCGACTTCCGGGTTCGGGTGGCGGCTGAGACGCTCAAGCGATATCCCTGGAAGTTGGATCCAATCCAGGGTCCGCCGGCACCGGACTATGTGTACAACGGTCGGTGGAAGATCATGCCGGATGGTACGATCATGCCGCAACCGCTGGGATTGTGGGGTAATGGTGATCTTGCCCAGCGGGCTGCGTACTCCATCTTCGGCTGGGTTCAGTACTATCGGTATACGGGCGACCCGGCGGCGATCGCACACCTGCACTTGCTGGTGGATGCGTTGCTGGCCAATGGGCTGACGGGTCCGGACCACCCGTGGCCGGGCTTCATTGTCAGCGTCCCGAACGCGGGTGAGCCCTACGGCCAAGCCGACGCGAGCGGCATGATCCAGCTTGATCTGGCGGCCCTGACCGGCGAGGCGATTCTCCAGGCTTATCGGATCACCGGTGAGCCGCATTGGCTTGCCGTGGTCAAGCACTGGGCGGACCTGCTGGCCGACAAACGCGATCGGGCGCCAGAAGGTTCTCCGTGGAACCGCTACGCCAACCCGGAGGATGTATTCTGGGAGGATCAGCAAACCGGCGGCGTGGTGCTGCTGCTGCGGTTATTCGATGATTTGATTCGTCTGGGATACACGGGGCGCGAAGGGTCGTTGCTGGATGCTCGTGAGGCGGGCTTGCGTTATGTGCGCGAGTCGTTGCTGCCGAACTGGCTTGGGCGGGATACATGGGCTCGGCATTATTGGGACTGGAACCACAACGTGCAGTGTGAGACGATCAGCGAAATGGCCCCTCGCTATATGATGCGTCATCCGGACTGGTTTGCGGGTTGGCGGGCTGATGCCCGGAATGTCTTCTCGCTGTATATTCACCGGGCGTGCGTGCCGGCCGAGTCCGGCGGGGGTGTCTACAGTGGTGCCTGGGCGTTTCCCGAGGGCCCGGAATGCTGCGGTCGTTCGCTTCAGTATCCGCCGATGCAGATCGGAGCGGCGTTTGCGGAGTATGGTGTTCGGGCCGATTGCGAGTGGGCCCGGGAGATGGCCCGGCGGCAATTCATTCTCGCCACCTATGACGCCCATGAAACGGGAGTTGTCGAGGACGGCTTCGACGGTGGGCAGGTTGTGGCGGACACGTGGCTGCAGTGTGCCCATCCGCTACCTCTGTGGTATGTGCTTGAGGGCATGGCCTGGCTGCCGGAGGCCCTCGGGGCCAATCGCGAGAACCACATCATGCGCAGCCCGTCGGTGGTGACGCGGGTGAGGTATGATCGCGGTCGGGTAAGTTTCACGACCTTCGATGCCCCGGCGGAGACGACCACGGTCCTGCGGCTGGCGTTCAGGCCCGATGATGTGATCGCGGACGGTTCGCCGCTGCTTGAGCGGAGCGAGCTGGACGAGGTCGGTTATCAGGTTCAGCCGCTATCGAACGGCGATTGTATCGTCAGCATCCGCCACGACGGCCGAAGGCAACTGTCGGTCGGTGGCGATGATCCGCAGAAGGTTGTCGATGACGCGAGATGGACATGGCGTGGTGCGTGGTCGACCGACGAATCGACTGCCGACCAGCAAGGCGTGGTGCGTGCGGCCTCCGGGGAGGGGGCGGAGGTGCTCTGTGCCTTCGTGGGCAATCAGGTTCGGCTGATCGGCTCGGTCGGCCCTGACGGTGGCCAGGCGGAGATCTACCTTGACGGCGTGCGTCAGCCTGTGGGCCTGGATTGCTGGAACCCGCATCGCCTCGATGGGCACGTGCTGTGGTACAAGAACGGCCTCGATGCGGGCGAGCATTCGCTGCGGATCGTGACGACCGGCAGGGGTAATCCGCTGTCGGGTGGCGGATATGTGCGGTTGGCGGCCGTCCAGTACTCAGCGGCGGAGGGTGACGCGGGCTTTGGTTCGGGCGGCGGGCCGACGGCGCGCCAGGCTTGGATCTTCGGCTACCCGCGGCGCGAAGACTACGTCGACTCACGCGGCCTGCGTTGGCGGCCGGCCACGGAACTCGTCATCCGCGGTGACCAGAAGGTCGACCCCGTTCAAGCGCACTGGCATACTTCGCCGCGGCGTCTGGCGGTCGCGGGTACCGCCGACCCGGTTTTGTACCGACATGGTGTGAGCGGCAAAGACTTCATTGCCTATGTCACCTGCGGCCCGGGTACCTATCATGTGCGTCTGAGGTTTATGGAGCACCGGCTGCTCGAGCCCGAGAAGCGGGCGATGGATATCTTCATCAACGGCCAAGCCGTGGCCACAAACCTTGATGTGGCCGCTACCGCTTCGGGGCGGCCCGCGACCGTCAAACTGGTTTCGCCCAATGGGACTCGGATCTTCGAGGGGCTGTTCTGCGCGGCGGATCTGGTGTTTGACGGTATCCAGCCAAGCCACGGGGTGATTGCGGTGCGGTTTGTCGGCCGGGATGGTGGCGATGCCATTGTCTCGGCGATTGAAGTGGGCCCGGGGCCGGGTGGCAACGCGGCAACACCCATGCCGGCGACAGCCCCGGCGCTGGGCGCACCGCCCAGACGCAAGTAAGGTCAGGGCCACTGCTGAGGAAGGAATCATGGCGGATAAGAACCTGCGGATCGAGTCGGACAGCATGGGGGCGATGGAGGTGCCCGCCTGGGCGTTGTGGGGTGCCCAGACGCAGCGGGCGGTGGAGAACTTTCCGATCAGCGGGTACCGCTTCGATCGGCGGTTCATTCGGGCGATGGGCTTGATCAAGCAGGCGGCGGCGCAGGTGAACTGTGAGCTGGGGCTGCTGGATGGACAGCGGGCGAGTTGGATCGTGACGGCGGCCCAGGAGGTCATCGACGGACGCCTGGACGAGCACTTCGTGATTGACATCTTCCAGACCGGCTCGGGCACGAGCACCAACATGAACGCCAACGAGGTGATCGCCAACCGGGCGATCCAGTTGGCGAGCGGGAAGGTCGGCTCGCGCGAGCCCGTGCATCCTAACGACCATGTGAACATGGGGCAGTCAAGCAACGACGTCATCCCGACGGCGATTCACGTGGCGGCGGCGGAGGCCTTTCGGGTGGACCTGCTGCCGGCTTTGGAGGAGTTGGCCTCGCGTCTCAAGGAGAAGGCGGACCGGTACTGGGAGGTCATTAAGATCGGGCGGACGCACCTGCAGGATGCGACCCCGATCCGCCTCGGGCAGGTGATCGGGGGCTGGGCGGCGCAGGCGAAGTTGAGCGCGGAGCGAGTAGAGCGGGCGATGGCTGCGTTGCGTGAACTGCCGATCGGCGGCACGGCAGTGGGCACGGGGATCAACACGCACGTGGATTTCGGTCGGCTTATGGCGGCCAAGCTGAGTGAGCGGACGGGCGTCGCGTTCATCGAGGCGGCCGACCACTTCGAGGCCCAGGCGGGCAAGGACGGCGTGTGTGAGGCCAGCGGGCAGCTCCGAGCCGTCGCCATCGCTTTGACCAAGATCGCCAACGACGTGCGCTGGCTGGCCAGCGGTCCGCGCTGCGGTATCGGCGAGCTGCGCATCCCCGCGACGCAGCCCGGCTCGAGCATCATGCCCGGCAAGGTCAACCCGGTGATGAGCGAGATGCTCGTGCAGGTGTGCACGCAGGTACTGGGCAACGATCTGGCGGTCAGCCTCGGTGCCCGCGACAGCGTGTTCGAGCTGAACATGATGATGCCGTTGATTGCCCGCAACCTGCTCGAATCGGTTCGGTTGCTGGGCAATGGGGTGCGGGTCTTTGCCGCTCGTTGCGTGGCGGGTCTCGAAGCCGACGCGGATCGCTGCCGGGCGATGATCGAGCAGTCGCTGGCTATGTGCACCAGCTTGGCCCCGGTGATCGGGTACGATCAGGCGGCGGCGATCGCGAAGGAGGCGTACGCCTCGGGCCGCACGGTGCGTGAGGTGGCCCTGGCCAAGGGCGTGCTGCCTGCTGACCGGCTGGATGCGTTGTTGGACCCCGCGGCGATGACCACGCCCACGGGAAAGGAATGAGCACCGTGAACTCGCCGACGACTCCCGGCACACTCAGACGCGAACGTATCTTCGTCCTGGTGACGCTCGCGGTGGCTGTGGCGTGGTTGTGGGGTGCCTGGCGGGTAGCAGAGCACGTCAAGCGGATCAACTTTGCCCGGCTCGTGGGGTCGGCCATGGTCGGCGGGATGGCGGATCAGCCTGGCTCTCAATCACTTCTCCCGCCACTATTGCCGTTGCCGCGTCCGGCGGCACCGGACGAGTTGGAGCAAGTCGGCCGTCGGCATGCGTTGCAGGAGCAAACCCGCTGGGTCGAGACGGTGATTCATGTGTGGCGCTCGCTCATGAACACGGTGGCCGCGGTGTTGGCGATTCTGGCGGTCGTCAGTCATGTGACCGGTCGAGGGCGGGCCGTGTTTCTGGCGGCTGCGGCGATGATCCTGGCAAGCTGCGTGGTCTCCGTAGTGGGGATGCTTCTTCTGGTCGCCCCGGAACGCGGGGGTCTGCCGCCGTTGCGCGGTCTGGCGTATGTGGTGGTCGTCGCGGTACAGTCGGCCTACGGCCTGGTGCTCCTGGCAGCCTTCGCCCGCCGACCAGGAGTCGGCGCAGACGAACCCGCTTCCGGAGGTGCGGCATGACTTGGCGAGCGTTTATCGTCCGGCTCATCATTTTCGCGGTACCGGGCGTGTTCCTGCTTGCGGGTGGTATCAGTGCTCCCCGTAAGGCCGTGTCGCCGGCGCGAGGTATCGGCGATCTGATCTTTGAGCAGATCTACCCCGACAATTGGGCGGGGTTGCTGGCTTGTGCGGTCTTGATCTGCCTGCCGGGCGCGTGCTTCTATCTGGCTTCGGAGTGCCTTGCTGATCTTCCGGCGTGGAATTTTCATCCGCTGAAGAGCACCCCGGAAGCCATCTGGCGAGCTGTGGGTTACGTGGTGGCGATCCTTGCGGCAGCCCTGGCCCTGAGGCGTTGGATGGGGTGTTGAGGACGAGGAGTTCGGTGGGTGCTTGCGGCCGGGGGGTGCATCCGAATTTCAGGGGCACTGGGTGGCACTGGTCTGTACCCAGACCAGTGGTTGTCCGTGTTTGGCCACGGGTCGGAGTACCGACCCATGCCACCCTCGATACTTCGCTTTTGGCAACTTGCCACTGAACGGC
>Ga0123333_10003877_pt1 | contig 14296 bp, 10 predicted proteins | sample BioC12SIPDNA_3_FD_89957 | JGI IMG/M metagenome (GOLD analysis project Ga0123333, IMG submission 89957) | Anaerobic biogas reactor microbial communites from Washington, USA - Biogas_R2_B C12 SIP DNA | ecosystem: Engineered > Bioreactor > Anaerobic > Unclassified | place: Washington, USA... | reverse complement strand
TGCGGCCGTGTCTCCAGACCGAGCCGCTCTGCCTCCGCTGCGGCCGCGTCTCAGCCCCACTGCGTGGGGGCCCGCGCCTCCCCTTCTCTGTTGCGGCCGTGTCTCCAGACCGAGCCGCTCTGCCTCCGCTGCGGCCGCGTCTCAGCCCCACTGCGTGGGGGCCCGCGCCGCTCCGCTCTGCCTCCGCCGTGCCCGCGTCTCCAGACCGAGCCGCTCCGCTCTGCCTCCCCTCCGCCTCTGTTGCGGCCGCGTCTCCAGACCGAGCCGCTCCGCTCTGCTCTCTGCTGCGACGTCGCAGCCCCACTGCGTGGGGGCCCGCGCCGCTCCGCTCTGCCGCGCCCGCGTCGCCAACGCATGCCCGTTAGGGCTCGGTCGGAGACCGGCCCTAACGGCAGAAGGGGCCCGCGCCGCTCCGCTCCGCCTCTGCTGCGGCCGTGTCTCAGCCCCACTGCGTGGGGGCCCGCGCCGCTCCGCTCTGCCTCCGCTGCGGCCGCGTCACCAACGCATACCCGTTAGGGCTCGGTCGGAGACCGGCCCTAACGGCAGAAGGGGCCCGCTCCGCTCTGCCTCCGCTGCGCCTGCGTCGCCAACACATGTCCGTTAGGGCTCGGTCGGAGACCGGCCCTAACGGCAGAAGGGGCCCGCGCCCCTCTGCTCCTCCTGCCGCCTACACCCCCAGCGCGCGTAGCGTCGCCTCGACCAGCGCCATGTCGCACGCCTTGGTCGAGCCGCCGAGGTGCGGGGCGACGACGACGTTGTCGAGCGTCAACAGCGGGTCGTCGGGACGCGGCGGCTCGGTGTGGTGGACGTCGAGCCCGGCAGCCGCGATCCAGCGCTCACTCAGCGCCCGGATGAGCGCCTCCCGGTCGATGATCGCCGCGCGGGCGGTGTTGACGAGGATCGCGTCGCGCTTCATCATCCGCAGCTCGGCCTCACCCAGCAGCCCACGGGTGCTGTCGTTCAGCGGGGTCAGCACGACCAGGATATCCGACTCGGCCAGGAGCTGCGGCAAGGGCCGGTAGGCCACGTGCAGCGTCTGCTCCAGCGCCGGCTTGCGCGCGAGGTCGTGGTAGAGCAGCCGCATATCGAACCCCTGGACGCGGTGCGCCACGATCGTGCCGATCCGCCCCAGCCCCAGGATCCCGAGCGTCTTCGCGAAGACGTCCAGCCCCGAGTAGCGGACCTTCAGATCGACCGCGCCGCCCCACTCGCCGCGGCGGATCGCGGCGTCGGCCCGCGCGACGTTGCGGGCCGCCGCGAACATCAGCGCGAGCGTCATATCGGCGACGGTCTCGTAGAGCGTGGGCGTCACGGCCACGGCAATGCCGCGCGCGGCCGCGGTCGCGGCCATCTCGGGCGGGCAAGCGTGGCAGGCGATGCTCTTTAGCCGCCGTGCGGCATCGAGCATAGCGGCGTCGAGCCGTGGCACGTAGACGATCATGCCGTCGTAGCCGCCCAACCGTGGGAGCAGCGTCTCCACGGGCGCGTCCCACGGCAACACATCGACCTCCGCGCCCTCTTGCAGGCGCGCCAGCGCGTGCGGGTGCATCGAGATGCTGACGAGGACCCTGGGTCTGTTCACGAGATCACCTCCTGCGAGTCCGAGCGGCGTGCCGGCGCGCTGCCCAGCGGCCCGACGGCGCCGCGCCAGTCCCACGCGTGCGCGACGGGCCCGGCGAGCGCGCCCTGTCCGCTGCCGCCTATGCCACGCGTGCGCGGCGCTCGCGCGCCAGGTCGCGCAGCAGCACCAGGCCCCCGGCTCCCAACGCCACGAGTGCCAGCACGAAGACGGCATAGACCGTCAGGACAACGGCCAGCGGCCAGCCGCGCGGCTCAGTGGCACCCGAGGCCAGGCCGGTGAGGACGGCGAGGCCCTGGCTCCCCGCCAGCGCGGCCACCGCGACGCCCAGCGCCCACGCGATCAGGCGGTGGTGCATGCGTGCCCGCAGCGCGGCCCACAGCAGCAGCGCGCTGCCGCCCAGGGCGAGCGGGAAGAGCTCCGCCGGCATCAGAAAGTCGCACCGCAAGCCGTGCCCCGCCACGGCCGAGACCACGGTGAGCGCGACCGGTGCCACAATCGGCAACCACACGAGGACGGCGCCCACAGCCGCCAGGGCTCTGGTGATCGTGGGCCTCACAGCTCGCGGCTCAGTCGCCGGTCCCGAATTCGGCGTCGTCATAGAGCTCGCCATGCCGGTTGGTAACGGTGGTATTCACATAGCGCACGCGTAACTCCAGGTCTGTCCCATCTGGCGGCTGTGGCAGGTGTGCTTCGATCGCAGCGACTTGCGCAGCCGAGGGTGTAGCGGGGCCACGCATCACTGCGCGCACGATGGTTGTGCCATTGTCCACGTCGAAGCGCGCCTCGGTCAGGTAGCTGCCCTCCGAAGCCTCGATCTGCTGCCGCAGCACGCCGCGAGTCGTGGACTCGAACAACTGGCGCGCCAAGACGGTCTGGAGGTTAGCCGCGAGGATGATGCTCAACGCCAATAGGATGATCATGCTCACAGCGTTGCGGACCACGAACTCGCGTATGCTGAGCCCGGTTCTGCGCGTGAAGCCCCGGAAGCCCGTGACCCACAGAACCACCGACGTCGCGAACTGGATAGCCACCATGTTCGTGAAGGCGAGCAGAAGAGCCCCCAGCGCCAGCCGGAACTCCCCGCGGGCCAACAGAATGCCGCCCGAGGCTAGGGGCGGGACCAGGGCAGTGGCGATCGCGACCCCCACGAATGCCACGCCGAGGCGTGGCGATACCATCGCGTAGGCGCCTGCCGTGCCACCGGCCAGCGCGATCATCAGGTCGAGCAGGCTGGGCATGGTGCGGGCCCTGATTTCGCCGGTGATAGGAATGTCCCTGTGGATCGTGCCCAGGATCAGCGCGGTCGCCAGGACCCCGGCTGTGCCGCTGATCAACGTGAGCAGGCCCCTACGGAGCAGCTGCATATCGCTATCGACCAGGGCGAGTCCAACCGCTGTGATCGGCCCCAGAAGCATAGCCACGATCATTGCGCCAATCACGACCGCCGGGCTGTTGGACAGCAGCCCATAGCAGGCGATCGTCGCCGCGAGGATGTTCATCAGCAGATACGACCACGAGAATGACGCGCCACTGCGGATGGTCGCCTCTATCGTCTCTAGATCCAGGCCTGTCTCCGTGTCCATATCGCACCATCTCCAGGGTATGAGGAGCAAGAGGAGAGCCAGGGCCGAAGGAGCCCCTGAACCACCGGCTGGACCGGCTTACCGTCGCATCCGGCCCGCTACCTGCGAAGTATAGGCCGCCCCTGCCGGTGCGCCAGTGTCGATCCGGCCTGAGCCACGTACGCCAGCACGCCCCGCCCCTCCGCCACCACACGGGCCATCGCCGTCTCGTGATCGCGTAGATCGCCCAGCTCCGTCACCGTGAGCGGCGCGCCAAAGACGACCCGCGGCGCGAGCCCGAAATCGCTCTCCGTGCGCAGGTGCCCCATCACCTGCAAGAACTCGGCGAGCCGCTGACGCTCCCACCCGCGTGGCGCGCGGATCAGGCGCGTGAGGGGGTGGTGGGCGAATCGCGCCGCCGTAACGCCCGACACCATCGCCACCTGCAGCCGGCACGCCGGCACCCGCCGCAGCGCCAACAGGACGCTGGCCGACCAATCGTCGAACGTCGCGCGCGCCAGCGCCTCAAACCCCGCCACCGCCTCACCCTCCCCGTAGGGCGAACTTGCAGTTCGCCCCTCTGCGCGCCCTTCCGCCCCCGCCGCCGGATCCGGCGTCAGATGCGTGCTCGGAAAGATGATCACCGCCCGCCCCGCCTCCAGCGCCCGCACGATCTGGCGCAACGCCGCGACGTGGCCCTCCACGTGGCCCGGGATGGGGATGAAGTGGCCCTGCGCGTGGGGCAGCGCGCGGACGATAGGCACATCCGAAAGCGTCAAGCAAACATCGTCGCGCGGGATGCAGTGGGCGATCGCCAGCGCGTCGCTTACGCCGGGGTGGTTCGCCGCGATCAGCACCGGCCCCTCGGTAGGGATGCCGCACCCCTCGCACGACACGCCCGCCACGAAGTGGGCGGCGAAGCGGGTCGCGGCCGCGCGCCAGCCCAGCGCCGCGATGTCGGCATCGAAAGCGCTCGCCAGCGTGGCGAACTTTCGCGTCACGCCGCGGACCACGGGTCGCAGTAGCCCCATGTGCGGGCCGCTGCGCGGCAGCCTGAGCGCGTTAGCGATCTCCTCCGTGAGGAGGTCCGAGAGGTGCTGGGCGGATACGGATTCGGGCATGGCGCGTCGCTCCGGTGTGTGTGCAGGGGAGTGTAGCACGGGGACGGCGCGCGCGCTAGCCGGACCCTTGGGGTTTCCTCGTCCAGCAGGCACCTGCTCGCGAAAGTAGCACTATGAACTTGAGGAAGCCGTAGCCGCGGTTCAGCTCGAACGCGGTGCGCAGGTAGACTGAGGTCTTGTCGGTGCCGGTCTCCATCTCGATCGAGGAGCCGAGGCGAAGCTATGCGGGGCCCCGGCTGTGCTCCTCCAGGGTCACGCAGTGTAGAACCGCTCTCTCAGCTCCTCTTCCGAAATGTACTGGCTGGCCTGTCGGAAGATTGCACGCAGTGTTCCCGGATCCAGCTCGTTATGGCGTGGCACAGTCAGCGTTTGCTTCCCGCCCTGGGCAGTCAGGCGCTGCAGCTTGACGTGGCTACCCCGCTGGGCGATCACTGCGAAACCGAAACGCTCCAGGATGTGGATGACATCCGAACCTGACAGCCGGCGCAGCCTAGGCATGCACCGGCTCCATCTCCAACGTGATCAGCACCGGCGGGCTCGGCATGAGACCCAGCTCTGCTAGGTCTTCACCCTCCAGGTGTAGCGCGATCGCTTCACGCAGATTGTGTACAGTCTCGTCCAGGGTCGCTCCCTGCGTTACGATGGCCAGGTGGAGGCACTCGGCCACGTACCCTGTCTGGTCACCTGGGTAGATCACAGCCTGAATCGTGTATCGCTGTCCCATGCCAACCTCCTGATGGTTAGTGCCGGGTCTGCTGGCCCCACACCCTCATCTTATCAGATTCTGCGCTTTCTGAACCGCCGATATGTTGCAGTCTCGGGCTACCTGTTAGCGCCTCCAGATCCTCTTCAACACACACTGCGACGCCAGATTCACCTTCTGCGCGGCGTCCTGGCAGATGAACGGTGAGTGGATTCGTAGTCGCGTCTGTACTCAATCGCCCGTTCAATCTCACTGTCCGGTACTTTGCGGGCTTTCTTGAGAAACCCCTGTCGCCCCAACAGGGTTAGGGCGTAAAGAGCTCGCTCGCTTTCGTCACATCCCGGTAATCCACCCCCAACGTGCCGAAATGCCGCTTCGCACAGGCGATCTTCATGTTCTCCACACCGCGCCGCTGCGCCTCATCCATGCTCCCCTTCGTCTCGCGCACCAGGTAGAGCCGCTCGACCTCCTCACCGAAGGCGTCCTGCCGCACCAGCAGGATGGCCCAGTCGGGGTTGTAGGTGCCGATGGGCGTGTCGACCGTGAACCAGTCGGGCAGCTTGACGAAGCGCTTGACCTCGTCCATCCGCTCCAGCGCCAGCGCGAAATCGCGCTCCACCTGCGAGTCGACAACCGCGGCGTCGTAGATCGACTTCTCGATGGGGACGAGGCTGTCCTCGTAGGCCTCCAGGTCGTCGAAGAGCGACATCTCGTAGAGCGCGCCATCCACGGGCGGTATGCCACGGGCGGGTGGTTGGCTTCCGGCAGGTGGCGCGTCGCCGGACGCGCCGTCTTTGGGCGGCACATCGCCGCCGGTCGTCACCCAGACGGCGGCGGTCGGCTCGGCGTCCGACGGACGCGGGATCTCGATGTACTGCACGCCGTCGACGAGGAAGCGGCGCTTGGCGGCGTTGATGGCGTCGGCCGCCTGCTGCAGGAAGTCGGCGGGGTTGTGGTAGACCTGGTCGAGGTTGCCGGCGCGGGCCAGGATGGTGCGGAGCGTGCGCCGGGTGAGATGCGTGGCGTCGGCCAGGACGGCGGTGACGTTCGGGATCTCGTACTCCCGCGGGACCTCGACCGCGCTCTGGCCCAGCAGCGCGTAGTCGAGCTGCCCCCGGTCGCGGATCTGGTCGATGCGGACGCGGGCGGTGCGGACCTGCACCGGCGCAATGCGGATGGGCGCGACGGCCGCGGCGCAGGCAGCGATGAGCGCCTCGGTGTCGAGCTGGACGCGGTAGCGCGTCCGCCGGGCCACGTGCGCCCAGAGCTCGCGGAAGTGCGGGTCGAGCTCGAAGCCCTTCTTCAGGTGGACCGTGCGCCGCTTCCGCGCGTTCTTGGGCTGCAGTTGCGGTTGGGCACTGCCAAACTCGTCGCGATACTCCTCCTGGAGGCGCGCGCAATACTCGCGGTAGCTTTCGTTGGCCACGACGGTCAAGCGGTTCACCTGATCGTCGAAGACCCGCTGGCCGGCCTGGTCCACTGCCAGGCGCATCCCGCGGCCGATCTCCTGGCGCTTGCGGATGGTGGAGAGCGTGCGGTTGAGGGTGCAGATCTGGAAGATGTTGGGGTTGTCCCAGCCCTCGCGCAGGGCGGAGTGGGAGAAGATGAAGGCGACCGGCTCGTCGAGGCTCAGCAGGCGCTCCTTGTCGCGCATGATCAGGTCGTAGGCGTCCGCGTCGGCCTCCATGTAGCTCTCGGTCTTGTAGGCCGAAAAGTAACTGCCCTGGACCGCGGCGGGGTCGACGTCGCGCCAGCGGACGGCCCAGGGGGTGCCGGTGCGCTTGAGCCGCTCGAACTCCTCCACGAAGGCGCGGCGGATGTAGCCCTCAGCCTCGGTGTAGTTGGCCACCTCGTCGATGAAGAAGAGCGAGAGCACCTTGATGTCGCGGCGGTGCAGGCGCTCGGCCTTGCGCATGTGCTCTTCGATGGTGTTGGCGATCTGCACGCGCGCGATGAGCTCGTGGTCGGGTCCGATCTCCTGGCCGACCGTGAGCAGCGTGCCGTTGCTGAACCGCACCTCGCCATAGCCGGCGTCGAGCGCCTCCACCACGTAGCCCGCGTAGGCGTCGAGCCCCGTGATGGCGTGGAGGTCGTCGCCGGCGCGGACCGTGCGGGTCCTAAGCACAGGGTCGCTGGCCTCGCGTTGGGCGGTCTGCCCCACGTAGAGCTGCAAGCGCGCGCTGACCGTGGTCTTGCGCGTATCTACCGAAAGGCAGCGCAGATAGGCGCGGTTGGCGTCGTGGTCCTCCACCACCGAGGCGACCTCGATCTGCTTGACCAGGCGCAGGTTGTAGGCGTCGACGGGCGTGAGCCGGTAGACGAGGTTGTAGAGCTCGCGGTGCGAGGCGGAGTAGCGCAGCTTGAAAAGCGGGTCGAGGCTGGCCAGCGCCCGCCGCGAGATCTCGCTCTCCATGTTCTGCGGCTCGTCGAGGATCAGGATGGGCCGCACGGCCTGCACCAAGTCGAGCGGCTTGAGGCCCATCATGCGGTCCATCCGGCGGTTGAAGATGTTGGAGTCCTTGTTGAAGGCGTCGAGCGTCATGACCATGATCTCGACGTCGGTGCTGGCGGCGAACTGGCGGACGCGCGCCAGGTTGCCGGAGTCATACTCGTAGAAGCGGTAGGGGACGTGGTCGTAGAGCCGGGCGAAGTGATCGCGCGTGATGCGCAGCGTCTTGAGCACGCCCTCGCGGATGGCGACGGAGGGGACGACGACGATGAACTTGCGGAACCCGTATGCGCGGTTCAGCTCGAAGGCGGTGCGCAGGTAGACGTAGGTCTTGCCGGTGCCGGTCTCCATCTCGATGGAGAAGTCGCGGCTGCCGAGCTCTGGCGAGACGGGCAGGGGCGACCCGTTGTGCAGCTCCGGGTCCTGCTGGACGGCCTGGAGGTTGGCCAGGAGTTGAACGTCGGACAGGTCGAGGGTGTTGGGGACCGCGCCGCTGTGGTGGAGCAGCTCGAAGCCGCGGTGGGCCACACGCGCGGCCGGCGCGCCCTCGAAGAGGCGGACGACGGCGTCGATCGCTTGGCGTTGGAAGTCCAGGTTAGGGTCGAAGTGAAGTTTCATGGTTGCCTCGCAGAAGACCTTTGGGGTTTGCTTGTTGTGGAGGAGTCTTGTACTGCGGGAAACCCCAAAGGTCTGGCGGATGCGGATGCGGTCACAGGTCTGCCTCCAGGAGTAGGGTGGTTATGTCGTCGTAGTCGGTGCGTGTGTGCGCCGCCGCGAACGCTGCACGGCCGCCGAGGGCTTGCAGGACGACGTCACGCGGCAGCTGGGTGGGCTTGTCGGCCAGAAATGTGCTGTATGACGAGTACGGCCATTCCCTGAAATCGTCGACGAATCCGTGGTGCTGCGGATTGCGATGGGTATACGCGATCAGGCGCCAGAAATAGGCCTCTTCCCCGACCACCTTGCGGTGGAATGGGTGCTCGAATAGGCTACCTGTCCGGCCTGTCTCGTGATTGTAGGCCTTGGCGTAGGCGTTGAACAGGCTGGAGAACTGTCGGCTTGGCGAAAGCGCTTTGAAAAGTGTACCATCCGATCTGGCCGCATCATAGTCGGCCTGCTCCCCGGCCTCCCGCGTGCGGATTGCCACGTGGAAGTGGTTCCCCATCAGGCAGTAGGCGTACGTTTCGGCCACCGGCTCAATGTAGTAGGCATAGCGCTGCAAGAAAAACGCATAGTTGCGACGCGTGCGGAAGAGCGCCTCGCCATTCGTGCCGCGGTTGTAGATGTGATACGTGCGCCCCAATTCCAGCGGCGGTGGGTTTGCCATAGGTACCTCACCTGCTCCAAGACCCTCTGCTCCGAGACCTTTGGGGTTTCCCTGTCTACAGAGCGCCTGCTCTTGCCGAAAACCCCAAAGGTCTTCTGCCAGCGGCCTGTTCTATCTACGATAATCGTATAACAGGCGATTATCGTAACACAAAGTGGGAGACCGGACTCCTAGATCGTCTTCAGCACACACTGCAGCGCCAAGTTCACCTTCTGCGAGTCGTCGAGTGCGGCGTCCTGGCAGATGAAGACCGTCTCGTCATCAAGCGGCAGCGCGTCGAGCGCCTCCGTCGCAATGGCGTCGTCGAGACAGAGGTAGAAGCTGGGCGGTTCGGCGTCCGCGGAAGAGCTCAAAGGTCCTGTCCTGTCTTGTGGCGTGCCTTCTTCTGAAGCGAGACCTTTGAGCTCTGGGGCCGCAAAGCCTTCGTCGGTGATGCGGTAGATGGTGTTGGCGCCTGCCGTCAGTGTCGCGATGGTGCTGTTGAGGCTGTAGCCCTCCTTGAGCAGCACCTCGTAGACGACGTGTAGAGGGGCGGCGCTGTCGTTGAGGCCCTCGTCGAAGAAGGAGAGCTGTTGTTCGAGCGTCTCGGCGCTGGCCTGGTCGGGCGGTGTCCAGCGGCGGAAAGTCGAGGGGGCGAGACGGAAAGCTCTGAGGCCTAGATCCTCGTCTGGACGGAAGTTCAGCTTGCCTTCCTTCTCTGCCTGGAGTTCGTCGATCACACGTCGGACTCGCTCTCGGGCAATCTCTGCGATGTTGTCGTATCCGGCAGAACGCGCAGGCGAGGACTCCGAAATTGGCTCAGGTATCTGCACCAAGATGAACCTGGAAGTGCTGCTGTCCTCTCGGTTCATTCTCAGGACAGCCTCGGCCGTAGACGCAGAACCTGCAAAGAAGTCGAGCACAATCGGCTCCGAGTCAGGTAAGGTCACATACCGGATCAGGCGGGCCAGCACCTCGTGATCTTTGGGATTGTCGAAGACCTTCGCGCCCATCAAATGCCGCAAGTGCTTGACAGCGACCTGCGATTGCTTGTATATCACGCTTGGCATGACCTGAAGCCCGACCCCGACGTTCTCGGAATCATCCTCAGTCTCTTCCTCACCGTTGTCATCAAGCTCATCAGACACCGGACGCAAGTGAGCTTTGCGGAAGGGGGGATCGTTGTGATCGTCGCGGAACACTACGAGACCCAGCTCGATTTGCCTCTGCATAGCTTCGGGGGTGGCGAATCTCCAGCCCGATGCCGGTATCTTGCATGGCTTGCCCGTCAATGGGTGAATCACATCATAGCGAGGGCCACCACCGCCCGGCCAAGAGATGTCGCGATCGCGCCACGGTCCGTACTGGTCGACATGCCGGTAGCGACTCAGCGCCTTTGAGGGGTGTTCGGAGGGGAGTTGCGCATACCAATCCTGCAGGGCCGATTCAATGGCCTCGTCGTTCTCTCCGAAAGCCTTGCGTAGTAGCAGGTACTTCTCCCATATCTCCTGCGCACCCGGTTTGGGCTCGCGCCAGACCGTTTCGAGGAGTCGCAAGAAGTCCATCGACCTCGCGAAGACCAGCATGTACTCATGACCTACTGAGAACAGCTTGGCATCGTTCTTTCTGCCCTTCTCCCATACAAGTTGCGCGATGAAGTTCTCCTCACCGAAGATCTCGTTCATCAGGAGGCGCAGGTGGTAGACCTCGTTATCATCGATCGAGACGAAGATGACACCGTCCTCACGCAGCAGTTGCCGCGCGAGGAAGAGGCGCGGGTACATCATCGTGAGCCAGTCGGAGTGGAAACGCCCGCGGGTCTCGGGGTTGCTGGTCAGGACATTGCCCGCGGCGTCGACCTGGCCGGTCTTCTCCAGGTAGGCCCGCCGCGGCTCGCGGTAGTCGTCGCGATAGATGAAGTCGTTGCCGGTGTTGTAGGGCGGGTCGATGTAGATCATCTTGACCTTGCCCACGTAGGACTTGTAGAGGAGCTTGAGCACCTCCAGGTTCTCGCCCTCGATGAAGATGTGCTTGGTCGTGTCCCAGTTGACCGACTCCTCGGGCACGGGCTGGAGGCTGGCGGCGCTGGGGGTCTGAATGGCGCGGAAGGCCTCCTGCTTGCCAGCCCAGGTGAAGGTGTAGGCGTCATCGCCGGCCAGCGCGTCGAGGTCGCCCAGGGTGGCCCGGAGGCGGTCGAAGTCGACGCGGGGGCCGCCTTCGCCCTCGGTAATGGCCTCAGGGAAGAGGCGCTTGAGCTTGTCGAGCTGCTCGGTGACGACGTCGGGCGTCAGTTTTGCGACGGGTCTTGGTTCATTCATCGCTCACTCGGTCCTGTCGATTGGGGTAAGGTCCAGTATAGGCGCCCTCGTGGCTTTGTCAAAAGCTGGACGGCACGCGCATGGGTCGAACGCGTGCGCCAGAGGTCCTGCAATCACGCAGGAGCCCCGGGGCTGGCCCGGGGCTCCTGACATACGGTTGACCGATCTGCCGTGCCTCCTACGGCGCCGGCGCGTTCTTGTACACCGTCGGGATGATAACAATGAAGCGCGTGGCCTGCTGCGAGACGTTGTTCGAGAGGTCGGGATCGGGAACACCGTCCGGCGGGACGATCTCGGCAGCGTTGTAATAGAGCGCGTCATTGAGCACCTGCGTGTGCACCGTGTAGGTCACCACGCCCCCATCGGGGAAGCTCGCCAGGGTGTCCATGATCGTGTTGCCCGAGCCGCTGGGTGCGCAGCTCGCGCCGTTGGCCGCTGCGCACGTCCAGGTGATGTGGGTGATCTCGACAGGGAAGGTGACCGAGACGACCGCTCCGGGCGCCGGCTCGGGCCCGTTGTTGCGCGCGACGATGGTGAAGATGGTGTCGAAGAAGGAGATCGACAGGCCCTGGCTGATCTCCAGGTCGGCGCTGGGCGCGACGGTCACGACCACTTGGTCGCTCCCGATCCCTCCGTCGTCATCCTCCACGGACACGGTGACCGTGTATACGCCTGCGACCGCATACGTGTGGCTGAGCGTGAAGGTCTGGGTGACCAGGTCGAGGGCCACCGGACCCCCGCCTGTGCCGTAGTCCACCGTCGCCGTCCACGTATCCGCCCCGGGATCGGTGAAGCCCCCGTTCCGGGTGAAGGTCCCGCCCACCGCGATGCTGGCGTCGGGGCCGGCTGCCACCACCGGCGCCACATTGTCCACCGTCACCTGCAGCGAGTCCTGGCCCACGCCACCTAGGGTATCGGTGACGGCCAGCGTGACGGTGTACACGCCGTCGTCGGCGTAGGTGTGGGTGGGCGTCAGCGTCCCGGTGATGACCGTGCCGTCGCCGAAGTCCCACGCGATGCTCTCGCCCGCCGGCGCGATGGCCGACGTATCGGGGTCGGTCGAATTGCCGGAGAAGTCCAGCGCCTCGCCCTCATCGCCCAGCTGATCCAGCCCGGCGTCCACGATCGGCGCGTCGTTGACGCCGGTGACCGTGATCGTGACGGTGGCGGTATCCGTGTAGGTCCCATCGGTGACCACATAGGTGAAGACGTCCTGTGTGTCCTCGCCCGATGAGAGGTAGTCGAACTGCCCGTCGGGATCGTAGTCGAACGTGCCGTCGCCGTTCGAGGACAGCGTGCCGGAGAGCACACTCGTCTCAAAGCTGGCCACCGATAGGGTGTCGCTGGGGTCGAGATCGGTGTCGTTATCCAGCACGTTGCCTGTGGTGAAGGGCGTCTCTTCATCGGTGGTGTAGTCCACCCCGGCATCGTCAAACGCCACGGGCGGGGTCGACGGCACGTCCTCGTAACGCGCCAGGGCGAAGTCGTAGTTCGTCCCGTTGTGGACCTGGCCCATCACGACGATAGCGCTGTTGGCTTGGATGGCGACGGCCTTCCCTTGCTCGTGGCTACCGCCGATCTGGGTGATCACAATGCCATCGGTGCTGAAGGTGGTGTCCAGGCTGCCACCCGTGTCGTAGCGGACCAGCGCGAAGTCCTGGTCGGTAGCGTTCGTGCTATACCCTGTCACCAGAATGCGCCCGTCGCCCTGGATGGCGACGCCGGCGCCATGGTCGTTCCTCAGCGTCAGGTCGGTCACCACCTTGCCGTCGGTGCCGAAGCCTGTGTCGAGGCTCCCGTCGGCATTGTAGCGGGCCACGAGGAAGTCATCGTGGTTGCCCGCGGTGGTGATGTTTCCCCACCCGGCTGCGACGATCTTGCCGTCGGGCTGGAGGGCGACGTCGTACGCGAAGTCGTCCTTGTCCCGGAAAGCGGTGGTCACGATGCCGTCGGTGTCGAAGCCGGTATCCCGGCTGCCGTCGGTGTTGTACCGCACAACCAGAAAGTCGTAGTTGCCGCCGCTGTTGGTGTAGCCCACCACCACGATCTTGCCATCGGGCTGCAGCACCATGCCGTAGAGATGGTCCTGCACTCCCCCGATGCTCGTCACAACCCTGCCGTCGGTATCGAACGTGGTGTCCAGGCTGCCGTCCGCGTTGTAGCGAACCAGGGCGATGTCGTTGTTGACCGGCGTGGTGCTGTTCGCGCGGGCGTACCCCGCCAGCACGATCTTGCCGTCGGTTTGGACCGCCACCGCATAAGCCCTGTCGTGCAGGTAGCCGAAGTCGGTGGTGGCCACGCCGCCCGTGCCGAACCCGGTGTCCAGGCTCCCGTCGGCGTTGTAGCGCACCACGGTGAAGTCGAAGTTGCCCGGGCTGTTGCTCTCGCCTGCCACGACAATCTTGCCGTCGGGCTGCAAGGCCACCGCGCTGGCGGTGTCGATGCCGCCCAGATCGGTGGTGACGATGCCGTCTGAATCGAAGCCGGTGTCGAGGCTGCCATCAGGATTGTAACGCACCAGGGCGAAGTCATTGTTGACGCCGTTGTGACTGGTGCCAACCGCGACGATCTTGCCATCGGGCTGGATGGCGAGATCGCTGCCGAGGTCGTTGCCGCTCCCAATGGGGGTAGTCACGATGCCATCTGTATCGAAGGTGGTGTCAAGGTCGCCGGGGGCGCCTAGGGCGCTCAGGGGGAGCACCAGTAAAGTGACGATCAACAATGCTGCCAACACTCTGCGATGGGCGGCGCGGTCTGGTTCCATGGTAAGAGTCTCCTAGCTAAAGTGGGTTGATCACTGCAACGCGAGACATAGACACTCGCACCAGTATACGCGCTGTTACACCGCAGCGCAATGCGCACTTCTCCACTCCCCATGCATCGCGCGACCGCTGTGCGCACGGGCTCAAGGACCCTCCCGCGCACGCCGGTCCGCCAGACCTCTGAGCTCTGCGCGTCGAGCAGACCCCCTTCAGGAGCCGCGGAGCTGAGAGGTCTTCCGGTCGGGGCGGAGCCTCCTGTTGAGCGCTTCGCCAGTTCTGCTATACTCGACTCACAGGCGCGGGCCGGCGCACCGTGCGCCACGCACGACACGCCGCCCGCCCCGGATCCTAGCCAAGGAGGCGCCCTGTGAAAGTCCTTCTTATCATCAATGATGCACCCTACAGCACCGAGAAGGCCTACAACGCACTGCGGCTGGCGATGGCGTTGCAGCGCGACCACGACGACGTCGAAGTCGACGTCTTCCTGATGGCA
>Ga0123333_10003864_pt1 | contig 14325 bp, 12 predicted proteins | sample BioC12SIPDNA_3_FD_89957 | JGI IMG/M metagenome (GOLD analysis project Ga0123333, IMG submission 89957) | Anaerobic biogas reactor microbial communites from Washington, USA - Biogas_R2_B C12 SIP DNA | ecosystem: Engineered > Bioreactor > Anaerobic > Unclassified | place: Washington, USA... | reverse complement strand
GTACGTGGAGGGCGTGCGCGACCGCAGCACCACCCCGCGCGAGGAGTTCGGCTGACGCGCTACGCCCGCCTGCCGCTGCCGATGGCGTGCGCCGGCGGCCGCGACACCGCGCCGCTGGCGCTGTCCAGGAAGCGCAGGGGCGCGTCGGCCCACACGCCGGCGTAGCCGACCCCCACGCGGCGCGTCACGCGCACGTCGGCCACCGGGGCGCCCGCGTGGATCGAGAGCGGCGGCCGCGTCAGGCTGCGGGCGTCGTCGGCGCGGCTGATCCCCAGCGCGCGCGTGAGGCGCCCGGGGCCGTCGCCGCGCGCCCCTTCGGGCGCCGCCAGCAGCTCGACGGCGCGCACCAGCACCGCGTGCGGCTCGCCTTCGGGCTGGCACACGGCGTTGAACAGCTCGTGCATGCCGTAGACCAGGTAGACGTAGGCGGTGCCGGGCGGGCCGTACAGCGTGCTCGTGCGCCGCGTTCGGCCCCGCGCGGCGTGGCAGGCCAGGTCGGCCTCGCCCAGGTACGCCTCGGTCTCGACGATGCGCCCGGCGCGCAGCTCGCCGTCGTGCCGCACCACCAGCAGCTGCCCGAGCAGCGCCGGCGCCACCTCGTCGGCGGGGCGGCCGTAGAAGCTCGCGGGCAGGACCGGCGGCAGCGCGGAGGGCGACGGTGGCGTGGTGATCGGCATGCGCCCAGGGTAACGCCGTCCCCGGGCGAAGATCGGTGCCGTGGTAGGATCCCAGCACCACCACGCCCCGGAGGCCGGCCCGGCGCCCGCCGCTGCCTCGGCCGCGCCGGGGCGCTCACGAGAGAGGGCTGCATGAGCTACCGGCACATCGAGGTCCCCGAGGGCGACAAGATCACGCTCCAGGACGGCAAGCTGCAAGTCTCCGACACGCCGATCGTGGCCTTCATCGAAGGCGACGGCACCGGTCCCGACATCTGGCGCGCCGCCCAGCACGTGCTCGACGCGGCCGTCGAGAAGGCCTACGGCGGCAAACGCCGCATCGCCTGGATGGAGGTCTACGCCGGCGACAAGGCCAACGAGGTGTACGGCGAGCAGGTGTGGCTCCCCGACGAGACCGTCGACGCGCTGCGCGACCACCTGGTCGGCATCAAGGGCCCGCTAACCACCCCGGTGGGCGGCGGCATCCGCTCGATCAACGTGGCCATCCGCCAGCTCCTCGACCTGTACGCCTGCGTGCGCCCCGTGCAGTACTTCACCGGCGTGCCGAGCCCCGTCAAGGAGCCCGAGCAGGTCGACATGGTGATCTTCCGCGAGAACACCGAGGACATCTACGCCGGCATCGAGTTCCGCGAAGGCACCGAGGACGCCAAGCGCTTCCTGGCGCTGTTCGAGCGCGAGTTCCCCGAGGCGTTCGCCAAGGTGCGATTCCCGGGCAGCTCGGGCGTGGGCCTCAAGCCGGTGTCGCGCGAGGGCACCGAGCGCCTGGTGCGCGCCGCCATCGACTACGCCATCGCGAACGACCGCCCCAGCGTCACGCTGGTGCACAAGGGCAACATCATGAAGTTCACCGAGGGCGCCTTCCGCGACTGGGGCTACGAGCTCGCCGACCGCGAGTTCGGGGCGCAGCTGCTCGACGGCGGCCCCTGGCGCACCCTCGAGAACCCCCGGACCGGGCGGCAGATCGTGGTCAAGGACGTCATCGCCGACGCCATGCTGCAGCAGATCCTCACCCGCCCCGCCGACTACTCGGTGATCGCCACCCTCAACCTCAACGGCGACTACATCTCCGACGCGCTGGCGGCGCAGGTGGGCGGCATCGGCATCGCGCCGGGCGCGAACATCAACTACGACACCGGCCACGCCGTGTTCGAGGCCACCCACGGCACGGCGCCCAAGTACGCCGGCCAGGACAAGGTGAACCCCTCGTCGGTCATCCTCTCGGGCGAGATGATGCTCCGGCACCTGGGCTGGCCCGAGGCCGCCGACCTGGTCATCGCGGCGATCGGCCGCACCATCGGCCAGAAGCGCGTCACCTACGACTTCCATCGACTGATGGAGGGCGCCACGCTGCTCAAGACCAGCGAGTTCGGCAACGCCGTCGTCGGCAACATGTAACGCCGCCGCGGCCACGCGAAGCGCCGCGCCCGGGGCTCGCCCCTGGGCGCGGCGCGGTCGTTCGGGGCCGCGCGGGGCGCCTACACCCGCCGCACGCCGCGCCCGTCCCAGCCCGCGTAGGAGTAGAAGCGGCCCGGCACGCGGTCGCGCAGGTAGGCCACCAGCGGGTCGCGCAGGGGTGGGATCGGCACGGTGGCCGCCACCTCCTCGACCGGGAAGAAGCGCGCCTCGACGATGAAGCCGTCGGGGTCGCGCGGGTTCAGGAGCCCCTTGTACTGCGCCAGGAAGGCGAACGACACCGCGCGGTCGTTGCGCCGCCGGTCCTCCACGTGGACCGCGTACGCCAGGTGCGAGATCTCGGTCACCTCCAGGCCCGTCTCCTCCCACACCTCGCGCACCAGCGCGTCGAGGGTGGACTCCCCGCGCTCCACCATGCCGCCCGGCAGGGTGTAGCGCACGCGGCCGTGGCCTTGCCAGTCGTTGCCTACGAGCAGCACCCGACCCGAGGGGTCTAGGAGGATGGCCGCGGCAACGACGAACTCACGCCGCGCCACGGGCCGGCGCCGCCGCGGGCGCGGCTCGCGCCGCCTCGAGGGCGAGGCGCGTGAGCTCTTCGGCCTGCAGGGCGGCCGTCAGTTCGTGCAGGTCGCCGGCCAGCACCGCCGACAGCTCGCGCGTGGTGAAGCCGATGCGGTGGTCGGTGATGCGCGACTGCGGGAAGTTGTAGGTGCGGATGCGCTCCGAGCGCTCGCCGCTGCCGATCTGCACCAGGCGCGCCTCGCGCGCAGCGCTGGCCGCCTTGGCACGCTCGCGCTCCAAGAGCCGCGAGCGCAGCACCGCCAGGGCGCGCTCCTTGTTCTTGATCTGCGACTTGCCGTCCTGGCAGGTGACGATGATCTCGTCCTCCTGGCCCGGGTGGTAGGTGATGCGCACCGCCGAGTCGGTGGTGTTCACCGACTGCCCGCCGGGGCCGCTCGAGCGGTAGACGTCGACGCGGTAATCGGCGGGGGAGAGGGCGACGTCGACGTCGTCGGCCTCGGGCAGCACCGCCACCGTGACGGTGCTGGTGTGGATGCGCCCCTGCGACTCGGTGGCGGGCACGCGCTGCACGCGGTGCACGCCCGACTCGAACTTGAAGGCGCGGTAGGCGCCGCGGCCGGTGATGGCGAACGACACCTTGGTGAGGCCGCCCACCTCGGTGGCGTGCGAGTCGAGCAGCTCGGTGCGGAAGCCCAGGTCGGCGGCGTAGCGCAGGTACATGTCGAGCATCTCGCGGGCGAAGAGCGACGCCTCGTCGCCGCCGGCCGCGGCGCGGATCTCGACGATGACGCTCTTGTCGTCGTACGGGTCGCGCGGCAGCAGCAGCAGGTCCAGCTCCTGCTCCAGCTGCTCCAGCTGCGCCTCGAGGCGTTCGGCCTCGCGCTCCGCCTCGGCGGCGAGGTCGGGGTCGTCGAGCAGCTCCTGCAGCTCGGCGAGCTGGCGCTCGACCTCGCGCCTGCGCTCGTCCACGTCGACGATGCTCTTCACCTCGCTGTAGCGCTGCATGGTCTCGCGGTAGCGGCCGGCGTCGGCCAGCAGCTCCGGGTCGGCCAAGCTGCGCTCCAGCAGCTCGAGCTCGTAGGTGAGGGACTTCATCCGGTCGGTCATTGACGCGATTCTAGCGCAGGGGCGCCAGGCCGCTCCGCGTGGCCGCGCCGACCGCGAGGCCGCCGGGCTCGATGGCGCTCACCGAGCCGTCGCGCAGGTCGACGAGGCCCGCCCCGGTGCAGCGCGCCGGCCGCCCGACCATGGCGTCGCGCAGCGCCTGGCGCAGCACGGGCGGCTCGGAGGCGGGGATCTGCAGCGCGATCAGCTGCTCGAGCCCGGCGGCCGCCAGGTCGAGCGCCGCCAGGAACGGCGCGGTGGCGACCGCGTTGGCGCTGGCGCCGGGCACGCGCGCCAGGCGCTCGGCGTCCACCCGCCCGGCGGCGGCGCAGGCGCCCGCCGCGCCGCCGGTGCCGGGACGCGGCTCGTAGGGGTCGGCGGGCGCCGTGCCCCCCGCGCTGGGCACCGCCGCCGGCGGCAGCGCGAAGCGCGCGTTGATCAGCTGCGGCCACGGCAGTGCCGGCGAGCCGGGCTGCAGCAGCGCCGTGCGCCCGTAGACGAGGCCCTCGTAGCCGCGGCGCCGGAGCGCGGCGTACGCCGTCGTCAGGTCGTCGGCCAGGCCCCACACCACCACCCCGCCCGGCTGGCTGCTCGCCACCAGCAGCGCCTCGGGGCGCAGCTCCTGCACGCCGGGCGGGTAGCGCACCTCGTGCGTCAGGCCGGCGCGCAGCAGCGCCAGCAGCGCCGCCAGGTCGGCGGAGGCGGCGTCGCCGAGAGGCCCCTCGAGCGCCATCAGCGCCAGCGCGGGGCGCCCCTCGCGGTAGGCGTCGGCCACGATGGCGGCCAGCGCGTCGGTCTCGTCGGGGAACAGCGTGAACGCCCAGTACGGGTAGGGCGCGGCCGGCTCCAGCGCGCTGGGCGCCAGCAGCGGCACGCCGGCGGCCTCGGCGAGCTCCGCGACCGCCTGCGAGGCGGCGGGCGTGGTGCAGCAGACCAGCAGCAGCGCCCCCGCGTCGACCAGCTCCTGGGCGTGGGCGCGCGCCGCGGGGGCGCTGCTGGCGTCGTCGCGCAGCTCCAGCCGCACCGGTACCCCGAAGACGCCGCCCTGGGCCTGCAGCTCGCGCGCCCAGTCGCTGGCCAGCAGCCACTGGGCGGTCCCGGCCGCGCTGGCGCTGCCCGTGCGCGAGGCGATCACCCCGACCCGCGCCTCGGCAGGCTGGGCGGCCGCGCCGGCGAGGAGCGCGAACGCGAGGAGGGGGAGGAGCAGGCGGCGCGCGGCCGCGCGGGCTTCGGCGAGCGTCGAACCAGGGTGGCAACGGAGCGGCATCTGGGACCCCTTCGGCGCTGGGTGCGCGACGGGCAGTGTACGCGACGAGGATGAGCCGTTCACGAGCGGCGTCCCAAGGGCTCAACGGCGGGTCCCTCCGCCGAGCGACGGCGGAGGGACCTGGGAGGCTGGTGCGCCCGGCAGGAGTCGAACCTGCGGCCTTGGGCTTAGGAGTCCCCTGCTCTATCCAGCTGAGCTACGGGCGCGCGACGTGGGGGATTCTACGCCCTGGCGCCGCGGCGCTCAACCGTCGACGCGACGCCAGGGCGGCGCGGCCCCGCCCCGCGCCGCGCTCAGCGCACGTTCAGGTCGTAGCTCACGCTCCCCTGGTCGTAGAAGTAGATGACGTCGACGTACCAGGTGCCGGCCCGCGGGTTGGGGATGGTGAAGGTGGCGCCGTAGGCGTCGCTGATGTCGCGCAGCTCCCAGTCGCCGTCGTCGGCCCAGGTCTGGATGTGGGAGCCGAACTTCACGGCCATGTCCAGGTCGAAGTCGGCCGCCAGCTGGATGGTGAGCGACGGGGTGCCGGCGGGCACCACGACGCCGTAGGTGTGGTAGTTGGCGCCGTCGGGCTGGCCGGTGATGGCGCTGCTGGCCACCTGGCCCAGGCGCATGTCACCCACGTAGCAGAAGTCGCACTCCGCGCTGAGGCCGGCGGGCGCCGCGGGCGTGGCCGGCGTGGCGAGCGTGCCGCCGACCCCGGGCGGCGGCACGGTGCTCGCCTGCCCGGCGGGCGCCTGAGCGGCCTGGGGTTGGGTCGTCTGCGACTGGGCGGCGGGCGCGGTGGCCACCGGGGCGGTGGAGGCGCGGGCCACGTCCGGCACGTTGGGCCCGAGGAGCGCCCAGGCCAGGCCGATGGGGCGCACGTAGGCCTGCTCCTCGACGTCGAGCTCCTCGTACTTGACGGTGCGGCCGGCGGTGGGCACGCCGATCAGGTAGCCGTTCTCGTCGAAGGCGCCGCCGCCCGAGTTGCCGTGGCTGATCTTGCCGTCGGTCTTGATCCACTGCTTGCCGCCCGACTCGAAGTCCTCGCCGAGCCAGCCCGACATCAGCCCGAAGGTGAAGGTGATGGTGGCGCCGGAGATGGCCGGGTAGCCCACGATGGTGATGGGGTCGCCGGGGAGCAGCTCGTTCGAGTCGCCGACCTGCACGTGCGGGAACACCATGTCGGCCGCCACGGGCTCCTCGTCGATCCACTCCTCGATCTTCAGCAGCGCCAGGTCGTGGGTCGGGTCGCCGGCCACGTAGCGCGCCCAGAAGTACGGCTCGGGCGGCTGGTCGGTGAAGTCGGGGTCGGTCCAGAAGATCACGTGCCAGTCGTGGTGGCGCCGGAGCGCGAGATCGCCGACCACGTGGTAGTTGGTCAGCACGTAGCCCGACGGGCTGATGATGGTGCCCGAGCCCGACCAGGGGGCGAGCTCGTCGGCGGCGCCGTCGTACGGGACGATCTGCACCACGGCGGAGAGGATGTTCATCCGCACGTCACGCGGGAGGCCTTGAGCGCTCACCACGCCGACTAGGGACGCGAGGAGGACGAGGATCAGGGGTTTCAGCGAGCGCATCAGACCGCACCTTTCGTGTCGGGCCCGAACGGGCCACCGGGACCGTCCTCGCTCGGCGGCGCCGGAGCGTGCCGCCGACGGGCCGGAGCGTGCTACGCGTTTCGACCGCCGAGATTCTACCGCTTCGCTAGCGTGAGTGAGCCATGAGCCGCTCGGGGGCGCGCGTGCCATGATCGGACGATGCTCTGGAGGCCGGTGTGCTGACCGGGGCGGCCCTGGGGCTCGGCCCCGGCGCCGCCATCGGGCTGGGGCGGTTCGCGTACGCGCTGCTGCTGCCCGCCATGCAGGCGTCGTTGCAGCTGGGGCTGGCGCAGGCCGGCGCCCTCGGCAGCGCCAACACCGGTGGCTACCTGCTCGGCGCGCTGGTCAGCCACCGGGTGCTCGGCGCCGTGGGTTACCGGCGCGGCTTCTACGCCAGCCTCGCGCTGCAGGCCCTCACGCTGCTCCTGATGGGTGCCGAGGTGGGCCTGCCCGCCATGTTCGCGCTGCGCGCCGCCCAGGGGGCGCTCGGCGCGCAGGTGTTCGTCGGCGGCGCCGCGCTGCTGCTGGCGTCGGGTGGGCGCGCGGCGGCGCTCGGCACCTACTTCGGGGGCGTCGGCGCCGGCGTCGCGCTCTCGGTGCTGGTGGTGCCGCTGGTGGAGCGCTGGCAGGCCGGTTGGCTCGCGCTGGCCGGGCTCGCGGTCGCGCTTACGCTGCTGGCGCTCCTGGCGCTGCCGCGCCTGCGCGAGCCGGGGCCGCCAGCCCGCGGCCGCGAGCGCAGCCTCGGACCCATCGCGGCGGCGCTGCTGGCCTACGGGCTGTACGGCGCCGGCTACATCGGCTACATGACGTTCGTGACCGGCGGCCTGGGCGCCGCGTTGGCGCCCTTCTGGCTGGTGCTCGGGCTGGCCAGCATGGCCACGGGTGCCGTGTGGGGGCCGCTGGTGGGGCGCTTCGGCGGGGCGGGCGGCCTGCGCCTGTCGCTGCTCCTGCTGCTGGCGGCCAGCCTCGAGCCGCTGCTCGCTGCGGCGCCCTTCCTGTCGGCCGCGCTCTTCGGGCTGGCGTTCCTGGGCGTCATCACCGCCGTCACCGACCTGTTCCGCCGCCACCTGCCGCCCGGCGCCTGGCCGCGCGCGATGGCGCACTCCACGGTCGCGTTCGGCGCGGGGCAGGCCGTGGGGCCGGGGCTGACGGGGCTGGTGGGCGACCTGAGCGGCGGCGTGAGCGGCGCGCTGTGGGCGGCCAGCGCGCTGCTGGCCGCGGCCCTCGTGGTGGCGCTGCTGCCCGACCGGGCGGCGCGACCCGGCGGCGCAGCGGCGGCTGGGCCAGGCGCCGCGACGACCGCGCGGGCCTCCTACGGTGACGCGCGCGGGGGTCCGCGGCCGGGCAGGCCCTAGAGTCTCCCTGGTCGGTGGGGACGGCGAAGCCGCGCTCCACCGGGAGGGAGGTAGTCGTGCCGAAGCTGACGATCCTGCTGAGCGCCGCCGTGATGCTCCTGCTGTCCGCCTGCGCCGACGCTGGCAACGGTGGAGGCGGCGGGCCGCAGCCCGACCCCACGGACATCAAGCCATCGGCCATCGCGGTGCTGGCCATGAGCGACGACTTCGGGTTCACCTTCATGCCCGACACTCCGCTCGCCGAGCTCGAGTGGGACGTGGAGATCGAGTACGACACCAGCGACGTGGAAGCCGTCTTCGCGTACTACGACGCGCAGCTGCTCGCGGAAGGGTTCACGCAGACGGACCTCGAGCGTAGCGGCGACGAGGTCGAGGCGAACTACGAGGGCGCTACCGGCCTCACGGTGGAGCTCGAGGTCGAGCGCGAGGACGACGACGACGTCCAGGTCGACATGGACACCGACGACTTCGGCGGCCCCTTCCCCACGGGCTTCACCCTCACCGAGTTCGCCGGCTTCGCGACCCCCATCTACCCCGACGCCGACGTGCGCGACGTGGAGTGGGACTTCAACTTCGACCACCCGGGGACGCCGCTCGAAGAGGTGTTCGCGTACTACGACCAGCACCTGCAGGACATGGGCTGGACGCGGACCGAGTTCGACGACGGCGACGACGACGAGCTCGAGGCCGAGTACGTGCGCGAGGGCGTCTACCTCGAGCTCGAGGTGGAGGACGGCGGCGAGGTCGAGATCGAGGTGAACAAGCTGCGCTTCTACGGGAACTGACGCCCGGGGCCCGACGTGGTCGCGAGGCTGACCCTCGGCAGCGGCCAGCAGGAGGTGGTGCGCTGGACCGCCATCGTCACGATGGTGGTCGACCACGTCGGAGCGGTCCTCCTGGAGCCCTCCGCGGCGCTGCCGCTCCGCGCGGTGGGCCGGGTGGCCTGGCCGCTGTTCGCCTTCCTGCTGGCGTACAACGTCGCGCGCCGCGGGGTGGACCCGGTGCGCTACCTGCGCCCCCTGGCGCTCTGGTACGCCCTGTCGGTGCTGCCGTACGCGCTGGCGTTCGGGACGTTCCGGCCCAACATCCTCGCGACGCTCTTCCTCGCCGCCGGGGCGCTCGCCCTGCTGACGCGCTCGGGGCAGCTAAGCGGGTGGCGCCAAGCGTTGGCGGCCCTCGGGCTGCTCGCCGTTCTGCTGGCCAGCGTACGCGTCGAGTACGGCACGCCCGGCGTGCTGCTGCCGGTGTGCACCTGGTGGGCGCTAGCGCGCCCTAGCGCCGGCGCGGAGCTGCTCACCGTGGCGCTGGTAGCGGCGCAGAACCACCCGTGGGTGGTGTGGCCGGCGGCGCTGCTGGCGCTCCCCGTGCCGTTCGTCGCCGCCCGCCTGGCGTTCGGCCTGCCGCGTAGCGGCCGGCTGGCGTGGGCGTTCTACCCGGCGCACCTGCTGCTGCTGGGCGGGGTGGCGCAGCTGCTGGGCAGGGGCTAGCCGGCGTCGAGGTCGGTGCGCCGCAACGCCACGGCGTTGAGCGCCACCACCACGGTGGAGAGGCTCATCAGCACCGCGCCCGCCGCCGGCGACAGCACGAAGCCGGTCCACGCGAGCACGCCGGCGGCCAGCGGGATGGCGACGGCGTTGTAGCCCGTGGCCCAGGCGAGGTTCTGGAGCATCTTGCGGTAGGTGGCGCGCGACAGGCGCAGGGCGCGCAGCACGTCGGCGGGGTCGTTCTCGACCAGCACCAGGTCGGCCGACTCGATGGCCACGTTCGTGCCGGCGCCGATGGCGATGCCGAGGTCGGCCTCGAGCAGCGCCGGGGCGTCGTTGATGCCGTCGCCCACGAACGCCGTGGGCGCGGAGCGCTTCAGCTCTCGCACCCGTGCGGCCTTGTCGCCGGGCAGCACGCGCGCGTGGTAGCGCTCGATGCCGAGCTCGGCGGCCACGGTGGCGGCCACCGCCTCGGCGTCGCCGGTGATCATCACCGGCTCCACGCCGGCGGCCCGCAAGGCGCGGACCGTCGCCGCGGCGCTCGGGCGCACGCGGTCGGCCAGCCCCACCAGCGCGAGGACGCGCTCCTCGTCCACGAGCACTACGGCGCTCTCGCCGCGCCCCTCCGCCGCCGCCAGGGCGCGGCGCAGCCCCTCGGGGAACCCGAGCCCCTGCTCCTGGGCCCACTCGGGCCGGCCCACGCCGTAGGTGACGCCCTCTACCCGGCCGCGCACGCCCATGCCGGCCACCACCTCGAACGCCTCGGCGCGGGGCAGGTCGAGGCCGCGCGCGCTCGCCTCCTCGACGACGGCGCGCGCGAGCGGGTGCTCGCTGCGGGTCTCGAGCGCGGCGGCGAGCGCGAGGGCCTCGCGCGCGCCGACCCCTTCGGCGTGGACGCTGGCGACGCCGAAGCGGCCCTCGGTGAGCGTGCCGGTCTTGTCGAAGGCGACGATGCCGATGTCGCGGGCGCGCTCGAACGCCTCGCGGTCGCGCACGAGGATGCCGTTGGCGGCGCTCATGGCGGTGGCGTTGACCGTGACCAGGGGGATGGCGAGGCCGAGCGCGTGGGGGCAGGCGATCACCAGCACGGTGACGGCGCGGGCGATCGCCTGCTGCGGCTCGCCGGCGGCGAGCAGCCACGCCACGAAGGTGAGCGCGCCGGCCCCGAGCGCGACGTAGAACAGCCAGCCGGCGGCGCGGTCTGCCAGGCGCTGGAAGCGGCCGCGCGAGGCCTGCGCCTCCTCGACGAGGCGCTGGACCTGCGACAGCGTCGTCTCGCCGCCGGTGCGCGCCACAGCGACCGTGAGCGCGCCTTCGCCGTTGACGGCGCCCGCCAGCACCTCGTCGCCCGCCGCCTTCGGCACGGGCCGCGACTCGCCGGTGAGGAACGCCACGTTCACGCTGCTGCGCCCCTCGACGACGCGTCCGTCGGCGGGCAGCTGCTCGCCGGGCCGCACGAGGACGTGGTCGCCGTGGCGCAGGCCGGCCACCGGCACGTCCTCGACGGCGCCGTTCTCCACGCGGTGGGCGACGTGCGGGACCAGCGACGCCAGGTCGGCTAGCGCCCGCGAGGCGCCCTGGACGCTGGCCGTCTCGAGCCAGTGCCCGAGCAGCATGATCACGACGAGGGTGCCGAGCTCCCAGAAGAACGGCATGCCGGGGGCGCCGAACGCCACGGCCATGCTGTAGGCGTACGCGACCGTGATGGCGAGGCTGACGAGCGTCATCATGCCGGGCCGGCGCGCGGCCAGCTCGGCGCGCGCGCCCCGCAGGAAGACGAGGCCGCCGTAGAGGAACAGCGCCGTGCCGAGCAGGGGGTTGACCCACCCGCTGCCGGGGAAGCTCACCGCCCGGTAGCCGAACCACGCCTGCAGCTGCTCGCTGAGGTAGAGGACCGGCAGCGTCAGGAGCAGCGACACCCAGAAGCGGCCGCGGAACGCTTCTGGGGAGTGGCCGGCGTGGTCCGCGTGCGCGGCATGGGCCGCGTGGCCCGCGGGCTCGGCCTGGTCGTCGTGCCCCTCGGCCGCGGCCCGCGCGGCGTGGTCCGGCGGCGCCTCGTGCGGGTGGCGTCCGCCCGCGCGGTCGTGATGGTCGTGCTCGACGCTGCGCTTCATCGGGCCTCCTGAGCCGGGCGCGGCTCGCGCGGCCATGGTACGCACGTCGCCGCGTCCTGGCGCGCGCTGCGGTACCCACGTGACGGACGCGCGCCCTCCCGGGCGCTCGGGCGTAGCGAGCCCGGCGCGAGGCGCTAGCGCAGGCGTCATGGCCGCGCCCGCAGGCGCCCCCTATAGTCGAGCCAGGCACCTTACGCATGCCGGGGGGTTGGCGTGCGAAGGAGCGCGGCTCCGCTTCCCGACGTCGTGCCCGCTGGCGTTCCTCGCGCTCGACGGCTCCCGCTTCGAGACCGCTGGGTCGACGCCCGCGAGCACGTGGTCGGAACTGGAGGCAGGGAAGGCGATGTCGCAACAGAAGAGACCGCTGCTACGGCGGACCACCGAGGTGCTGGCGCCGGCCGACGAGGTGTTCGCCTACTTCGCGAACCCCGAGAAGCTGGCCGAGATCTGGCCCAGCCTGATCGACGTGCGCGACATCGTGTACGACGGCGACCGACCCGTGAGCTACGCCTGGACCTACAAGATGGCCGGGGTGTGCTTCGACGGCAGCGCCCGCGTCACGGAGTACGAGCCGGACCGCTCCTACGCCGTCGCGACCGCGGGCGGGATCCACAGCTGGATCCGCGTGTCGTTCCTCCCGCACGCCAACAGCACGGTGGTGCACGAGGAGGTCGAGTACGAGATCCCCATCCCGCTGCTGGGCCGCTTCGCGCACCGCTTCGTGCGCCGGATCAACGAGAAGGAGCTCGAGTCCATCCACGCCAACCTCAAGGCGCGCCTGGACGCGGAGCCGCGCGTCACCGGGAGGGGCTCGGTCGCGACGCTGTTCCGCGACCCGCGGCACCTGCCCTGAGCGGCGGCGAGCCCCGCGCGGCGCCGGCGCCCCCCCCCGCGCCCGGAGCAGTGCGCGGTAGGGCAGGTGCGCGCCTGGGCGTGCCCGGGGCGTTAGAGTTGACCGGGTGATGACCTTCAGCGCTGCGGTCCCGGAGGGCACAGCATGACGCGCCGCGAGAAGCACCTGGCCTTCGCCGGGGTGCTGACGGTGCTGTTCCTCGCGTCGTTGAACATGACGGTGGTCGGCACGGCGTTGCCGCGGATCATCGCCGAGCTCGAGGGCTTCAACCTCTACGCCTGGGCGTTCACGAGCTTCTCGCTGGCCTCCACCGTCTCGCTGCCCATCTACGGGCGGCTCAGCGACATCTACGGCCGCAAGGGCATCCTGCTCTTCGGCATCGTGGTGTTCGCGCTCGCCAGCGTGCTGAGCGGCCTGTCGCAGGACATGCTGCAGCTGATCGCCTTCCGCGCCCTGCAGGGCGTCGGGGGCGGGGCGCTGATGAGCATGGCGTTCGCCACCATCGCCGACATCTTCACCCCGCGCGAGCGCGGCCGCTACCAGGGGTTCAACGGCGCCGTGTTCGGGGTCAGCTCGGTGATCGGCCCGGTGGTGGGCGGCCTGATCACCGACTCGCTCGGCTGGCGCTGGGTCTTCTTCGTCAACGTGCCGGTGGCGGTCGTCGCCTTCATCGTCATCACGCGCTTCCTGCCGCGCGCCGAGCCGCGCCGCGGGCACGCCATCGACTTCGTCGGTAGCCTGCTGCTGATCGCCGGCATGGTGCCGCTGCTGCTGGCGCTCACCTGGGGCGGCGTCGACTACCCCTGGAGCTCGCCGGTCGTGGTGGGCCTGCTGGTGGGCGCCGGCCTGGCGCTGGGCCTGTTCGGCTGGTGGCAGACGCGGACCGCGTCGCCCACGCTGGCGCCCGAGCTGTTCCGCAACGCCACCTTCAACATCGCCAACCTCGCCGGCTTCATGACGGGCGTGGGCATGTTCGGCGCCACCATCTACCTGCCGCTGTTCGTGCAGGGGGTGCAGGCGGGCAGCGCCGCCGAGAGCGGCTTCGCGCTGGCGCCCCTGATGTTCGGGATGATCATCAGCAGCGCCCTCACCGGCATCCTGGTGTCGCGGCACGGGCGCTACAAGCCGTACATCGTCGCGGGCCTGGCTCTGATGATCGTGGGCCTCTACCTGGCGTCCACCATGGGCCCCACCACGCCGCAGCTGCTCACCGCCGTCTACATGGTGCTGATCGGGGCGGGCCTGGGGCCGGCCAACTCGCTGCTGGTGCTCGCGGTGCAGAACGCGCTCCCGCCCAGCCAGCTCGGCACCGTGACGAGCGCGAACCAGTTCTTCCGTCAGATCGGCGGCACCATCGGGGTGACGATCTTCGGCGCCATGATCACGCGCAGCCTGCGCTCGGGCCTCACCGCCGCCCTGCCGCCCAGCCTGCGCGGGCTGCCGCCGGAGGCCGTGGACCAGCTGGCCGACCCCAACCTGCTCACCAACCCCACCGCCCTGGAGCAGGCACGAAGCGCCATCGAGGCGCTGGCCGGCAGCGGCGGCTTCGAGCCGTTCGTGCAGGCGTTCCGCACCGCGCTGGGGCAGGGGATCGGCCAGGTGTTCCTGGTCAGCCTGGTGCTCACGGTGGTGGCGTTCGTCGTCACCCTGCGGCTGCCGCAGCACGACCTGCGCGACGAGCCGACGGTGGTCACGCCCGCCGCCAGCCCGCCGCGGAGCGAGGCGGCGCTGCGGCCCGCGAAGGGCGACGGGGCGTCGTGATCCGAGCGGGCACCCTGAGGCGCCCGGCAGGGGGCGCGGCGTGAGCGGCCCCGTGGTGGGCGTCGACTTCGGCCTCAGCGTCACCGACGCCGTGCTGGTCGAGGGCGGCGCCGTGGTGGCGCACGCGGCGCTGAGCCGGCCGGGCGCCGCCAGCCGCGCGGTGCTGGAGCGGGCGCTGGACGCGCTCGGCGC
>Ga0123333_10003861_pt1 | contig 14336 bp, 11 predicted proteins | sample BioC12SIPDNA_3_FD_89957 | JGI IMG/M metagenome (GOLD analysis project Ga0123333, IMG submission 89957) | Anaerobic biogas reactor microbial communites from Washington, USA - Biogas_R2_B C12 SIP DNA | ecosystem: Engineered > Bioreactor > Anaerobic > Unclassified | place: Washington, USA... | reverse complement strand
TGGCTTCCGGACGGATCAGGCTGCCGCCGTAGCTGATGCCCTTGCCGGTGAGTACGGAGGTCGCCTCGTTGGCCAGGCGCTTGTACTGGCCGTACAGGTAGCCGATCTCACGGGCGCCCACGCCGATGTCACCCGCCGGCACGTCGCAGTCGGCGCCGATGTGGCGGAACAGCTCGGTCATGAACGACTGGCAGAAGCGCATGATCTCACCGTCGGACCGCCCGTGCGGGTCGAAGTCCGAGCCGCCCTTGGCACCACCGATCGGCATGCCCGTGAGCGAGTTCTTGAAGACCTGCTCGAAACCGAGGAACTTCACGATCCCGAGGTACACCGAAGGGTGGAAGCGCAGGCCGCCCTTGAACGGGCCGAGCGCGGAGTTGAACTCGACGCGAAAGCCTCGGTTGATCTGGACGCGACCGGCGTCGTCGACCCATGGGACGCGGAAGATGATCTGCCGCTCGGGCTCGCAGATGCGCTGGAGCACCGCGGCATCGGCGTAGTGGGAGTGCTTGCGCAGCACGGGACCGAGGCTCTCGAAGACCTCGCGCACCGCCTGGTGGAACTCGGTCTCACCCGGGTTGCGTGCCAGGACCTGGGCGTAGATGGGTTCAAGCGCGGTTTCCATGCCAACCAATCTGCTGCTCGTGCGGAGCGGGTGGGCGCCGCCCGCGGCTCAGGGCGGTCGATCTCGCGGAGGTTCCGCCACGTGGCCGAAGAGCGAGAATACGCCTCCGCGCGGGGATGGTGCGCGGGGCGACAGTCCGTGGACATCATGCCTCGCCCGTGCTCGCGCGGACAACGGCGCAGCAGGGCGAGGCCCGGACCAGGCCCGCGCGGGGCTGGGACATGGCAGGCTCGCGGCATGAGCCAGCCCACCGCGCAGCCCGACGACGGCGCCCGGGCACAGCCCGCGCCGACGACCCGCCCGCCGTCGCAGGACGGCTCGCAGCCCCCGCCCGCGGGGCAGCACCCGTACGCCGGTCAGCACCCCTACGCCGCGCCGGGTCACCCGTTCGGGGCACCACCCCCCGGCGCGGAGCACGGGGTTCGGGTGCGCTCGACGGCCGCGAAGTTCTGGATCGGTGCCGCGTTCTCGATCCCGGTGGCACTCCTGCTCGGGGTCGCCGCGTTCGGCGCCGTCCCGTTGCTCGGTCGCGAGACGGCCCAAGCGATGGTCCCCGTCGCGGTGCTCCTCGGGCTCGCCGCAGCCGTCGCGGGCATCGTCTGGGCACCGAGCCGCTGGTACGTCGTCGGGACCCTCACGGGAGCCGCGATCATCGCGGTCGTGCTCGTGATCGCGGCCGCGGTGTTCTGGGTCGGGCTGCTCGCGCTCTTCATGGGCAGCGCGGCGCACTGACCGACCCCTCCACGACCCGCCCGGGGCCGCGCGCGCCCCGCTCGCTCGCGGTGTCGCCCGCACGGGCGCGCGAGACGTGGAAGGCTCCTGCCCATGTTCCCGACGCTGGGTCCCGTGCCCACCCACGAGCTGTTCGTGGGGCTCGGGGTGCTCGCGGGGCTCGCGATCCTCACGGTCGAGGCGCGGCGTCGCGGACGCGCCGACGAGCGGCTGCTCGTCGTCGTCACGGGCACGCTCGTGGGCGGGGCGCTGCTCATGCGCCTGGGCACGTGGCTCCAGCACCTCGACCTGCGTGCGAACGCGACGCTCGTCGAGCAGTGGCTCTACGGCAACCGCAGCGTCCTGGGCGGCCTCGTCGGCGCGTGGATCGGTGCGCACCTCGCGAAGCGACTGATCGGGTACCGCGAGCGCACGGGCGACCTGTTCGCTCCCGCGGTCGCGCTCGGCATGGCCGTCGGGCGGGTCGGTTGCCTGCTCACCGAGGCCCCGGGCACGCCGACCGGCGGGGGGTGGGGCATCGTGCTCGACGCGCCCACCGCGGCGCGCCTCGGCGTCCCGCCCGGGGTCGGCCTGCACCCCTCGTTCGCCTACGAGATCGCCTTCCATGCGCTCGCGTTCGCGGTGCTGTGGGGCTGGTTGCGGCACCGCCCGCTCCCGCCCGGGGAGATGTTCGTGTGGTACCTCGCGGCCTACGGGTTGTTCCGCCTCGGGGTCGAGTGGGTGCGTGGCAACGAGGTCGTGTGGGCGGGGCTCACGCGTCCCCAGCTGTTCCTCGCGGCGACCCTCCCGCTGCTCGCCGTCCGCGTCGTCGTCCACGCGCGGCGCACCGCTCGTGGACGCGAACCTCAGGAGGTCATGACATGAGTTCTCGTGCTGGCGCCGGGATGCCGCTGCGGGGCGACCGGATCCACCGGTACGTCAACGCGTTCTGTCCGGTGTGCCACGAGGAGGAGCCCGACCGTCCCCTCGAGCAGGTCCAGCGCCTCTCGGGTTGGCTCGTCGAACGTGCGGGGCGGATCTGGCTCGAGCGTGGTTGCCCGCGGCACGGCCTCGTGCGCACGCTCTACGACGAGTCCCCCGAGATCCTGCGCTACCTCGAGCAGTGGACCGCGCCCACCAAGGTGCACGTCCCTGACCGCGCAGGGAACTTTGCCGCGGTCCCGGCCGCGTACACCCATGGCCTTCCCGAGATGCAGACCCAGCACACGTGCATCCTGCTCGAGGACCTGCTCGACCACTGCAACCTCAAGTGCCCCACGTGCTTCGCGGCCTCGTCCCCCGCGCTCGCCTCTGTCGTCCCGCTCGCTGACGTGCTCGCGTCGGTCGACACTCGTCTCGCGCGCGAGAACGACCGGATCGACGTGCTCATGCTCAGCGGCGGGGAGCCGACGCTCTACCCCCGTCTGGCCGAGCTCCTCGACGAGCTCGTCGCCCGGCCCGTCGTGCGGATCCTGCTCAACACCAACGGCCTCGTGCTCTCGCGCGACGACGCCCTCCTCGCGAAGCTCCACGAGCACCGTGAGCGCGTCGAGGTGTACCTGCAGCTCGACGGGGTCAGCGCCGAGGCGTCCGCCTTCCACCGCGGCGCGGACGTGCGGCGGTTCAAGGAGCGCGCGATCGAGCGGCTCTCGCGGGCCGGGGTCTTCATGACGCTCACGATGACCGCCGCGCTCGGGGTCAACGACGACGAGATCGGGGACGTGATCGACATCGCGCTCGCGACACCCTTCGTGGGCGGTGTCACGGTGCAGCCGGTGTTCGGCTCGGGCCGCTCGGCTGGGATCGACCCGCTCGAGCGGCTGACCCACACGGGAGTGCTCGCACGTCTCGAGGAGCAGACCGGCGGGCGCGTCACGTGGCGGGACCTCACCGCGCTGCCGTGCTCCCACCCGCACTGCTGCTCGGTCGGCTACCTCCTGCGGGACGACTCAGGGACGTGGCGCTCGCTCGTGGGCATCATCGGCCACGAGCGGCTCAAGGCGTGGCTCGACCTCGAGCCCGACGTGCTCGCGAACCGGATCGCCGACCACGAGCTGCCTGCGGCGATGCGCTCGGCCGTGAAGTCCTCGGTGCTCGACCTGCTCTCGGAGCAGTCCTCGCTGTCCCACCCGTCGATCGAGACGATCTGGCAGGACATCTGCACCGCGTGCGACCTGGGCATCTCGACGCTCGCGACGCTCGCCACGGCGCGGCTGCCCGGTCAACGGGAGCGCATGCGCCGGCTGCTCGGCGAACGCGTCGTGCGCCTCACGGTCAAGCCCTTCATGGACATGAACACGATGATCGAGGAGCGGCTCACGCAGTGCTGCGTGCACGTCGCGACGGTCGAGCCCGAGACGCGTGCCCATCAGTGCGCCCCGTTCTGCGCGGTGCAGGCCTGGAAGCCGTTGTCTCGGACGCGGATCTCGACCGCGGTCGGCCGCTCGCTCGAGGAGGTGCGCTCGTGAACGACCCTCGTCAGGTGCCTTCGCCGCACGTCGCGGCCGGCTCGCCGACGGCGGCTCGTGGCCCGGACGTCGCGGCAGGCCCGCCCGACCCCTTGCGGCTGTGCGTCTTCTCGACGGTCGCGCTGCTCGGGTGGTTGCTCGGCCCGTGGGCGCTCGTGGTCTTCGCGAGCGTCGCGGTCGTCGGTTACGCCCGTGCGCGCCGTGCTGGCCTGCTGCGCTCGCGCTGCAAGCTCGGCGACACGCGCCTCGTGCTCGCCTACCTCGTCGTCCTCGCAGGGGTCGCTGCCGCTGCGATCATCGTGCCGTTCGTCCGCTGAGGAGGAGCCGTGACCCAGCGCCCCCCGCCGCCCGACGACGACGCACGTGCCGGGCCGCCGTCGTCGCCCCACCCCCCGCACGCGGGGCCTCCCCCACAGACTCCCGCGGGGCCGCCGGGCGGCCCAGCACCGCACCAGGGCCAGCCGAGCCCCTACGCCGCGGGGCAGCCCTACCCACCCCCCGCCGGCGCACCGTCCTACCCTCCCGCCGCGGGGCAACCGCCGTACGGGGCATATCCTCCGCACGGCCAGCCACCAGGGCCATGGGCCCACCCGCCGCATGGTTACCCGGGTCCGTGGGCGTACCCGCCTCCCGTCGCGCGGGGCAGGTCGAACACCGCGAAGTTCTGGATCGGGGCCGCGCTCTCGCTCCCGGCGACCTTGGTGGTCGGGGTCCTCGCGAGCCTCGTCGTCCAGTGGACCGGTGGCAACGGCCTCGATGTCGTGACCTTTGCGGTGGGTGTCCTCACAATTGTCGGGATCATCGTCGGGATCGTCGTCGAGCGCACTCGGTGGTACTTCCTCGGCGGCGTCGCGGGCCTTGCGATCCTGTCGATCGTCGCCGCGGGGGCCTGTGTCCTGCTCGTCGCGGCCATGCTCGGCTCCTTGGGGTGAGGTCGCCCGGTCAGGCGTCGCCCTCGTCCTCCTCGCGCAACCGGGGCTCGGTGCGCCGCTCGGGGCGCAGTCCCGCCTTGTCGGCGTAGAACGCCCGCACGACGCCCATGTCATGGGCGACCTCGCCCGTGGGCACGAAGGTCAGCCCGAGCCCCGTCGTCATGGTCGTGCGGTCGACGTAGCCGAGCGTGATCGGCAGGTTCGCGCGGCGCGCGATCCGCAGGAAGCCGGACTTCCAGTACCTGCCCGCCGAGCGGGTCCCCTCGGGGGTCACGACGAGGTAGAAGCGTTCGCCCGCCTCGGCGCGCGCGACGAGCTCGTCGACGAGCCCGGCCGGGTCCTTGCGGTCGACCGGGATCCCGCCGAGCGCACGCATGAGCCAGCCGAAGGGTCCGCGGAAGAGCGTGTCCTTGCCGAGGTAGCGCACGGGCAGGCCGAGGTCCCACGCGATCGCGAGCATGAGGACGAAGTCCCAGTTTGACGTGTGGGGAGCGCCCACGAGCACCCCGGCACCGCTCTCGGGGCGCACCGTCGAGACGTGCCGCCAGCGGCTCACCCGCCAGAAGGCCCGCGCGAGGGCGCGCCGCACGCGCATCAGCCGAACAGTCGCGGCAGGGTCCCGGTCCACGCCTCGCGCAGCTCGGCGAGCGGGATCGTGAACGCGTCCTTGACCTCGAGGCACGGCTCGTGGACGTGGTCCTCCTCGAGCGGGACGCCCTCGCCCGGACGGCACAGGTCGTCGGTCGTGCCGAGCCGCACGAGGGGCACCCCGAGGCCCGTGCACAGGTCCTGCAGGCGCACCTCCTGCGAACGCGGGACGGCGACGACGGCGCGTGCCGCGGACTCGGAGAACAGCGCCTCGAAAGGCGTCACGCCGTCGCGCTCGCACAGCGCCGCGAGGTCGATCGAGGCCCCCACGCCGTAGCGCAGCGAGGCCTCGACGAGCGCCTGCGCGAGCCCGCCCTCGGAAAGGTCGTGCGCGGCGTCGAGCAGCCGGTCGCGGCTCGCCCGGACGAGCACCTCGGCGAGCGCGCGCTCGGCCGCGAGGTCGACCTGGGGTGGGCGGCCGCCGAGCTGGCCGTGCACGACGTCGGCCCACGCCGAGCCGTCGAGCTCGCTGCGCGTCGTGCCGAGCTGGAGCACCGACAGGCCGGGCTCGGTCCAGCCCGAGCGGGTGACGTTCGCGACGTCGTCGATCACGCCGAGCACCCCGACCACGGGCGTGGGGTGGATCGAGGAGTCGATCTGGCCGGGCTCGCCCGTGCCGTTGTAGAGCGAGACGTTGCCGCCCGTGACGGGCACCCCGAGCTCGAGGCACGCGTCCGCGAGTCCCTCGATCGCCTGGACGAGCTGCCACATCGCGTCGGGGTCCTCGGGGGAGCCGAAGTTGAGGCAGTCGGTCACGGCGAGCGGGCGCGCGCCCGAGGTCGCGACGTTGCGGAACGCCTCGGCGAGCGCGAGCTGGGCCCCCGCGTAGGGGTCGAGCTTCGCGTAGCGCCCGTTCGCGTCGGTCGCGATCGCGATGCCGAGCCCGGTCTCCTCGTCGACGCGGATCACGCCCGCGTCGTCGGGCTGGGCGAGCGCGGTGTTGCCCTGCACGAAGCGGTCGTACTGGTCGGTGACCCAGGACTTGTCGGCGAGGTTGGGCGAGGCGACGAGCCGCAGGAGCGTCTCGCGCAGCTGCTCGGGTGTGCTCGCCCGTGGGTACCGCTGCTCGCCCTCGGGGCCCGAGACGGTGTCGGCGCGCAGCGCGTCCATCCAGTGCGCGGGGTAGGCGTAGGGACGGTCGTAGACGGGCCCGTCGTGCGCGACCGTGCGCGGGTCGACGTCGACGATGCGGTACCCGTGGTGGTCGATCGTGAGACGCCCGGTGTCGGTCACCTCGCCGATCACGGCCGACTCGACGTCCCACCTCGCGGTGATCGCGAGGAACTCCTCGAGCTTCTCGGGGGCGACCACGGCCATCATGCGCTCTTGCGACTCGCTCATGAGGATCTCGCCCGCGGTGAGCGTCTCGTCGCGCAGCAGGACCTTCTCGAGGTCGACGTGCATCCCGCCGTCGCCGTTCGAGGCGAGCTCGGAGGTCGCGCACGAGATGCCCGCGGCACCGAGGTCCTGGATGCCCTCGACCACTCCCGCGGCGAACAGCTCGAGGCAGCACTCGATGAGCAGCTTCTCCATGAAGGGGTCGCCGACCTGGACGCTCGGGCGCTTCGAGGGCCCGCCGTCGTCGAAGGTCTCGCTCGCGAGGATCGAGGCCCCGCCGATCCCGTCCCCGCCCGTGCGGGCGCCGAACAGCACGACCTTGTTGCCCACGCCCGAGGCGTTCGCGGTGTGGATGTCCTCGTGGCGCAGGACGCCCACGGCGAGCGCGTTGACGAGGGGGTTGTTCTGGTAGGCGGCGTCGAACACGAGCTCGCCGCCGATGTTGGGCAGGCCGAGGGAGTTGCCGTAGCCGCCGATCCCGGACACGACGCCGTGCACGACGCGCGCGGTGTCGGGGTGGTCGACGTCCCCGAAGCGCAGCTGGTCCATGACGGCCACGGGGCGCGCGCCCATCGAGATGATGTCGCGCACGATCCCGCCCACGCCCGTCGCGGCGCCCTGGTAGGGCTCGACGAAGGACGGGTGGTTGTGCGACTCGACCTTGAAGGTCACGGCCCAGCCGTCACCGATGTCGACGACGCCCGCGTTCTCGCCGATCCCCACGAGCAGGTGCTTGCGCATCGCGTCGGTGGTCTTCTCGCCGAACTGGCGCAGGTGGATCTTGGAGGACTTGTAGGAGCAGTGCTCGGACCACATGACCGAGTACATCGCGAGCTCGGCGTTCGTGGGGCGACGCCCGAGGATCTCGCGGATCTGGGCGTACTCCTCGGGCTTGAGGCCGAGCTCGGCGTACGGCTGCTCGGCGTCCGGCGTCGCCGCGGCGTCTTCGATCGTGTCGTACCCGGGGGGTGAGGTCGTGGACATGAGTTCCCTTGCGCTGGCCGTGACGCTCGCATCGTACCCGCGCGCCCTTGGCCCGACGGGGCCCGTCCGCGCCTCAGACGCGCGCCCCCGGGAGGGCCCCGAGGAGCGGTCCGGACCCTCCCGACGACGGCGCGTCCGGGCCTTCCTCAGGCGCCGACGACGGCGGCCTCTCGTCGCCTCGTGAGTCGCAGCGTCGCCCCGAGCGTCGAGCCGGGGTAGCCCGTGCGCAGGTAGCCCGAGCCCTGGAGCACGGGCACGACCGCGGCGACGAAGGCCTCGAGGTCGCTCGGGAGGGACGCGGGCCGCACGACGAAGCCGTCCGCCGCGCCCGCGTCGACCCAGTCCTGGATCGTGACCGCGAGCGCGACGGGGCTGCCGGCGACGACGAGCGACCCCTCGTCGACCTCTTCGTCCTCGAGCCTGCGCAGCAGGTCGAGGCGTGCCTGCGAGCTCGCCTGGTCGGGACCGACCACGGCGAACAGGTCGACCAGGACGCGCACCGCGGCGGGCTCGCGGCCGGCCTCGGCGACCGCGAGGCGGACTCGTTCGCGGGCGACGGCGGCCTCCTCGAGGGTGCGGGCCCGCACCCGCACGACGTCCGCGACGTGGCCCGCGAGCTCGAGCGCGCCGTCGTCGCCGCCGGCCCCGGGCAGGGCGACGACGACCGGCAGGCGCGACTGCACGGGACGCGCCCCGGGACGGGCTGCGCGGACCGCGAACCGCACGCCGTCGCGCGTGACGTACTGCTCCCCCTCGGCGGGCTCGGGGGCGCTGGAGATCGCGTCCCACGCCCGCAGCACCGCGCGCACCTCGGCGAGCGGGGCGTCGGTGACCTGCCAGCCCGCGCGCCCACCCGTGTGCTCGTCGACCGCCGCGAGCGCCTGGGCGACGTGCTCGGGCTCGATGCGGCCCGGGTCGAGGTGGGCGACCGCGCCGATCCCGGGCACCTCGCGCGCGATGCGGCACGCCCCGACCGCGGGGTCGAGCACCCCGCCGAGGGTCGTGTCGCGCGAGGTGCCGAGCCGGAACTCGGTGCCGAGGAGGACGAGGTCGAGCGCGCCGTGCGCCGCGACGCGCACGAGCCGGCTCGCGGCCTCGCGGTCGAACTCGCGCGCGGGGCGGGAGTCGTAGGTGCGCCAGACCGCGGGGCGGGCGGTGGTCGCGCTCAGGTCGACGCCGAGGTGGATCGAACGTCGGCGGTGGGGACGGGTGGACGAGGACATGGCTGCTCCCTGCAGGGGTCACCGGGCGCGCGAGGGCGCGCGGGAATGGCTGTCTGGTGGGTCCGGGACCTGGCCCGGACGGGGGCCTCGCGGGGCAGCGTCAGCGGACGCTGCCTCCGCGGGCGGTGGGTCGCGTCAGCGACAACACGTCGCGCCGCAGCGCGTGAGCATTCGACAGCCGAGCATCGTCGAGGAGGGCGTAGCGACCGGGGCGTGCGGCGCCGGTGCGTGGATCCTGCTCATTCGTGCCTCCCTGCTGCGCCCGGTGGGCGCCTCGCGTCGTTGTCCCGGTCGGGACCAGGTCCTCACCCGGGGCACCCCACCGCGCGGAGGGTTGCCGGCCAGCAAGCCGGGGCTTGTCGCTGGCGCTCATGACCTTGTGTGAGCGGGCACGCTAGGCACGCCGAGGCGCAGCGTCAACCGTTCCGGGGCACCGTCCGACATCTGGACATCCCGGGCGTCGGGCCCGCCCTGTCCGGGCGGGCCCGGGACGCGTCTCACGCGGCCGGTGAGCCTGCCGACCGGGCGTGCTTCTCGGGGACCGGGGCCTTGCCGCTCGCGCGCAGCTCGCGGTAGTACGCGGCGGCCTCGGCCTGCCGCTCGGCCTCGACCCCCGTCGCGATCGTCGCACGCAGGTGCTCGGGGCCGTAGCCCCAGGCGTCGACGAGGTCCTGCGCGTGCGGGCGGAGCCGCGCGACGAGCCGGTCGATGTAGCTCGACACGGTGCGTGCGCGGCCCGTCGAGAGTCGGCCGTGGATGAGGTACCACGCGAGGTTGCGCTCGATGAGCGTGAGCCCGAACAGGTCGCGCACGCGAGTGAGCACCTCGCGCGTGCCGTCGTCGGGGAGCGTCGAGAGCGCCGCGGTGAACGCCTCCCACTGGATGAGCTCGGCGTACGCGCGCGCCGCCTCGATGAGCTCGTGCTGGTGGTCGTTGAACTTCTCGGCCGCGACCTCGCGCGGCGCCTTCGCGGCGTCCTTGAGCGCGTCGCCGAGCTCGGCGACCATCGTCTGGACCCGGTCGGTGAGCAGCTCGCGCTGGAGGGAGGTCTCGCGCAGCTGGTTGACCGAGCGGCGCGCGTCGCCGACGTCCGCGAAGGCCTGCGCGGCCCGGGCGAAGCCCGTGCGGTAGAGCGCGGCGTCGGCGGCCTTCTCCGCGACGTAGCGCAGCACGCCGCCCGCGTCGATGTCGCGGAACTCTGCGGCGCGGTCCGAGAGCAGCCGCTTCGCGACGAGCTGGAGCAGCACGGTGTTGTCGCCCTCGAAGGTCACGTACACGTCGAGGTCGGCGCGCAGTCCCGTGATGCGGTTCTCGGCCATGAAGCCCGCCCCGCCGCACGCCTCGCGGCTCTCCTGGAGCGTGCGCAGCGCGTGCCACGTCGAGAGCGGCTTGAGCGCGGCGGCGAGCGTCTCGAGGTCCTGGCGCGAGGCGTCGTCGTCGTTCGCGCCTGAGAAGACCTCGTCGAACTTCTCGAGCAGGGTCTCGTGCGCGAAGTGCCCCGCGTAGGTCTCGGCGATGAGCGGGATGAGCCGGCGCTGGTGGCGCCGGTAGTCGAGCAGGACCGTCTCCTCGGTGTCGCTCGCCCCCGTGAACTGGCGCCGTTCGTTGCCGTAGCGCACCGCGATCGCGAGGCCCATCTTCGCGGCGTTGTTCGCCGAGCCGTCGAGGCTCACGCGGCCCTGGACGAGCGTGCCGAGCATCGTGAAGAAGCGCCGACCCGGGCTCGCGATCGGCGAGGTGTAGGTGCCGTCGGGCGCGACGTCGCCGTAGCGGTTGAGCAGGTTCGTGCGCGGCACGCGCACGTGGTCGAACGCGAGCCGCCCGTTGTCGATCCCGTTGAGACCCCCCTTGAGGCCGTCGTCCTCGCCGGAGATCCCGGGCAGGAAGGGGAACGGCTCACCCTCGGCCACCTCGGCCGTCGTGTCGCGCAGCGGGACGTAGAAGGCGTGCACGCCGTGGTTGACGCCCTTCGTGATCAGCTGGGCGAACACGACCGCGGCGACCCCGTGCAACGCGGCGTTGCCGAGGTAGTCCTTCCACGCCGCGCGGAACGGCGTGTGCAGCACGAACTCCTCGGTCTGCGGGTCGTACGTCGCGGTCGTGCCGATCGAGGCGACGTCCGAGCCGTGGCCGATCTCGGTCATCGCGAAGGCGCCCGGGATCGTCAGGTCGAGGATGTCGGGCAGGAGGCGCCGGTGGTGCTCCTCGGTCCCCAGGTGCATCACGGCCGAGGCGAACAGGCCCCACTGGACGCCCGACTTGATCTGGAGCGAGGGGTCGGCGACGAGCAGCTCCTCGAAGCCCGCGATCGAGCCGCCGTGGTCGTCGTGGCCACCGACCGCCTTGGGGAAGGCCCGCTGCACGGCGCCCTCGGCGACGAGCACGTGCAGCTGGTCGAGGATGCGCGCGCGGTGCTCGGCCATCGTCTGACCCTCGATGCGCTGCAGGCGTGGGTCGGTCGCGAGGGTGCGGATGAAGCGGCGCTGCTCGGCCCAGCGCCCCAGGAGTCGCTCGCCGAGGGCAGCGACGTCGATCCGCACGCTCGCGAGGTCGATCTCGTGGCGAGGCGTCGTCGTCGTCATGTGTTCTCCTCCATCTGCGCGTCCTTGCGCTCGTGCTGCTCGGGCCGGGTCCCGGCCCGGGTGTTCTGGGAGTCCCGCAGGCTTGCGGCGACCGGTCCGGTCCACAGCCACTGGGTCATGTGCTCGGCGAGCTCGGCCCGGGTGACCGAGCCCTCGCCCGTGAGCCACCACTCGCCCACCCCGCGGACGAAGCCGACCGCGCCCGCGGCCCACGCGGCGACGATCTCGGCCTGTGCCGTCGTGAGCCCCTCGGGCCCCCGCACGATGCGCGCGAAGGGTGCCGCGACGAGCTGCGTGATCGCCTCGAGGAAGTGCCCGACCTGCCCCGAGGCGTCCTCGCCGACGGGCCGGGTCACGAAGAAGTACACGTTGGGCGAGTGCTCGACCATCTCGAGGTAGGCCTCGATCATCGCGCGCAGCCCTGCGCGCGGGGTGTCCGCGGCGCTCGCGGCGGCGTCGAGCGCGGCGGAGATGTCGGTGATGACGAGCTCGGCGACCGCGATCTGCAGGCCGGTCTTGTCGACGAAGTAGCGGTAGACGATCGACTTCGAGGTGCCCGCCTCGGCGGCGATCTCGTCCATCGAGACGTCGGCCCCGCGGTGGTGGACGACTCGTCGTGCGACCTGCGCGAGCTCCGTGCGACGCTGGGCACGGTGGTCCGCCCACCGGGTGGATCGTCCGTCCGCTGTGACCTGACTCACGGAACTCACAGTATCAGGTACCGTGGGTGTCATATAGCGGTCGCCGTGCCGCTCCCCCGAGCAACGACGCGAGAGGACCCTTCGTGACCGTCGACCCCCAGAACCCCACGCCGGAGAAGACCCCGGCGAAGAAGGCCCCGGCCAAGAAGACCCCTGCGAAGAAGACCGCCGCGAAGAAGACCGCCACGAAGGCTGCGAAGAAGGCCTCGCCGACGACGACGGCGCCCCGCGCCGCCCGTGCAGCCGCCTCGCCGCGGGCGGCCGGCCCGCGCCGTGCGGTGATCCTCGGTGGCAACCGCATCCCCTTCGGGCGAGCCGGCAAGGCGTACGCGAGCGCGAGCAACCAGGACATGCTCACCGCCGCGATCGACGGGCTCGTCGCACGCTTCGGCCTCGCGGGCGAGCGCCTCGGCGAGGTCGGCGGCGGCGCGGTGCTCAAGCACTCGCGCGACTTCAACCTCACGCGCGAGGCCGTGCTCGGCTCGGCGCTCGACCCCCGCACCCCCGCCTTCGACCTCCAGCAGGCGTGCGCGACGAGCCTCGAGACCTTCGTGACCCTCGCGAACAAGATCCAGCTCGGGCAGACCGACTCCGCGATCGCGGCCGGGGTCGACTCGACCTCGGACGCCCCGATCGCGGTGAGCGACCCGCTGCGCCGTCGCCTCATCAAGCTCTCCTACGCGAGGACCGCCGCGCAGAAGGCCAAGATCCTCGCGAGCATCCGTCCCAAGCACCTCTCGCCCGCCCCGCCCCGCGTCGACGAGCCCCGCACGGGCCTGTCGATGGGTGAGCACCAGGCGATCACGACGCTCCAGTGGGGCATCACGCGCGAGGCCCAGGACGAGATCGCGCTCGCCTCGCACGAGCGCCTCGCCGCGGCCTACGAGCGCGGCTTCTTCGACGACCTCATGACCCCCTTCCGCGGGCTGAGCCGCGACGAGAACCTGCGCCCCGACACGACGCTCGAGAAGCTCGGCGCCCTCAAGCCAGTGTTCGGCAAGCGGCTCGACGGCGAGGCCACGATGACCGCAGGCAACTCGACCCCGCTGTCCGACGGCGCGTCCGCGGTCCTGCTCGCGAGCGAGGACTGGGCCGCCGAGCACGGGATCACACCCCTCGCGGCCTTCGTCGACGCCGAGACCGCCGCGGTCGACTTCGTGCACGGGACCGACGGTCTCCTCATGGCCCCCGTGTACGCCGTGCCGCGCCTGCTCGCCCGCAACGGCCTGACCTTCGAGGACCTCGACCTCGTCGAGATCCACGAGGCCTTCGCCTCGACCGTGCTGTGCGCGCTCGCCGCGTGGGAGGACGCCGACTTCTGCCGCGACCGCCTCGGTCTCGACGGGCCGCTCGGCCGGGTCGACCGCGCAAGGCTCAACGTCACCGGTTCCTCGCTCGCCGCGGGCCACCCCTTCGCCGCGACCGGCGGACGGATCGTCGCGACCACCGCGAAGCTCCTCGCCGAGCGCAAGGCCGAGACGGGCCGCCCCGCGCGCGCGCTCATCTCGGTGTGCGCCGCAGGCGGGCTCGGCGTCGCAGCGCTCCTGGAGTCCGCATGAGCGACCGTTACGTCAAGGCCGTGAACTCCGGCTTCACCGCGACGATCGCCAAGCGCCTCGGCCTGCCCCGTCCCGCGGTGCTGCGCCGCCACACCCCGGGCGAGCCCTTGCGCCGCGGGCCCGTCCTCCTGCTCGCCGACGACGCCGCGGGCGGCGACGCCGACGCGCTCGCCCGCACGTTTCTCGACTGGGACCTCGACGTGCACCGCACGTGGGGCCCCGAGCAGGGCAGGCTCGACGCCGTCGTCGTCGTCCTCACGGGCCTGACCCACCCGGACGGCCTGCACGACCCGGCCCTCGCGCTCGGCGCGGTGCTGCGCCAGCTCGCCCCGCACGGACGCGTCGTCGTCCTCGGGCGCACCCCGACCAAGGACGACGCCCCCGCGGTGCACGCCGCACGGCAGGGCGTCGACGGCTTCGTGCGCTCGCTCGCGAAGGAGCTGCGGGCGGGCGCGACCGGCAACGCGGTGCTCCTCGCCCCCGGCGCAGGCGTCGCGGACGCCTCGACGCTCGCGGCCGTGCGGTTCTTCCTCTCGACACGCTCGGCCTTCGTCGACGGCCAGCT
>Ga0123333_10003858_pt1 | contig 14348 bp, 13 predicted proteins | sample BioC12SIPDNA_3_FD_89957 | JGI IMG/M metagenome (GOLD analysis project Ga0123333, IMG submission 89957) | Anaerobic biogas reactor microbial communites from Washington, USA - Biogas_R2_B C12 SIP DNA | ecosystem: Engineered > Bioreactor > Anaerobic > Unclassified | place: Washington, USA... | reverse complement strand
TGGAGGGCGCAACGCCGCGCGCCCGGTCGGGTCTGAGCACGCAACCCCACGCGCCCGGTCGGGTCTGAGAGCGCAACCCCACGCGCCCGGTGCCGTCGTGTCACTTTCTTGCATTTCCGCGCCCCGCGAGGCACACTGTTACTGACAAGTAGGTACTGTCGGTATCGGGTAAATCCCCCGAACCTGAGGATCACCGCCGATCCTTCGCGCGGGCATGAGGACTGAGGAACATGAGCCACTACAAGAGCAACCTCCGCGACCTGGAGTTCAACCTGTTCGAGGTGCTGAACCGGCAGGACGTGCTGGGTCAGGGCGCCTTCGGGGACTTCGACGAGGAGACCGCGCGCGACATCCTGCGCCAGGTCTCCGAGCTGACCGAGAACGAGATCGGCGAGAGCCTGCTGGAGTCCGACCGGACTCCCCCGACCTTCGACCCCGCCACCGGTGAGGTCACCATGCCGGAGGCCTTCACCAAGTCCTTCCTGGCCTGGCGCGACGCCGAGTGGTGGCGCCTGGAGATCAGCGAGGAGCTGGGCGGCACCCGCGCCCCCGCATCGCTGGCCTGGTCCGTCGCCGAGATGGCCCTGGGCGCCAACCCCGCCGTGAAGATGTTCTCCGCGGGCTACACCTTCGCCGAGGTGCTCCTCAACCTGGGCACCCCGGCGCAGAAGAAGCTGGCCCAGCAGATGATCGACAACCACTGGGGCGCCACGATGGTGCTCACCGAGCCGGACGCCGGCTCGGACGTCGGCGCCGGCCGCGCCAAGGCGGTCCAGGCCGAGGACGGCACCTGGCACCTCACCGGCGTGAAGCGCTTCATCACCTCCGGCGAGGCCCCGTTCTACGACAACGTGATCCACTTCGTGCTGGCCCGCCCCGAGGGCGCCGGCCCCGGCACCAAGGGCCTCTCGCTCTTCATCGTGCCGAAGTTCCACGTCGGTGAGGACGGCGGGCTCGGCGAGCGCAACGGCGTCCAGGTCGCCAACATCGAGCACAAGATGGGCCTGAAGGTCTCCACCACCTGCGAGCTGCGCTTCGGCGAGGACGAGGACAACCCCGCGGTCGGCACGCTGCTCGGCGACGACCACAACGGCATCGCGCAGATGTTCCACATCATCGAGTACGCCCGGATGCTCGTCGGCACCAAGGCCATCGCGACCCTGTCGACCGGCTACCTCAACGCGCTGGAGTACGCCAAGGAGCGGGTCCAGGGCGCCGACCTGGCCCAGATGGCCGACAAGACCGCCCCGCGCGTCACGATCACCCACCACCCGGACGTGCGCCGCAGCCTGATGCTGCAGAAGTCGTATGCCGAGGGGTTGCGGGCGCTGATGCTGTTCGCGGCGGTGCAGCAGGACACCGTGATGATCGCCGGGGACAACCCGACCGAGGAGTCCCGGATGGCGGAGAAGGTCAACGACCTGCTCCTGCCGCTGGTCAAGGGCTGCGGCTCCGAGCGCGCCTGGGTGCTGCTCGGCACCGAGTCGCTGCAGACCTTCGGCGGCTCCGGCTTCCTGCAGGACTACCCGCTGGAGCAGTACATCCGCGACGCCAAGATCGACTCCCTCTACGAGGGCACCACGGCGATCCAGGGCCAGGACTTCTTCTTCCGCAAGATCGTCCGCGACCAGGGCCAGGCGCTGATGCACGTGTCCGCGCAGATGCTGGAGCTGGTCAAGGGCGGCGGCGCCGAGGACTTCCTGGCCACCGAGCGGGGCCTGCTGGGCCGCGCGCTGGAGGACGTCCAGGGCATGGTCGAGTACCTCGTCGGCCGCACCATGGCCGCCGACCCGCGCTCCGGCGGCTCCCCCGAGGCGATCTACGCCGTCGGCCTGTCGACCACGCGCTTCCTGCTGGCCGCGGGCGACGTGGTCATCGCGTGGCTGCTGCTGCGCCAGGCCGAGGTCGCCCAGGCGGCACTCGACGCGGGCGCCACCGGCGCGGACAAGGACTTCTACCTCGGCAAGGTGGCCGCCGCGAAGTTCTTCGCACGCGACATCCTGCCGCGGGTCCACTCCGACCGCGGGATCATCACGCACACCGACGACTCGATCATGAGCCTGCCGGAGTCCGCGTTCTGAACCCCCGCTGACCCTCCCCGCGGGGCGGCCTGACCGGGTCGCCCCGCCCCACCAGCCGACGAACGGCGCGGTCCTCCCCGTGCTCCGCCCGTTCGTCTCCCGGCACGTGCCGGTCGCAAGGTCCCCCTGAGCCCTGCGGCCGGCACGTGCGTTTTCTGGTCGTATGCCGTGTGGTCGCCTCGCCCGGCCAGCTCACCTCCCGGCGGCTCGCCGCCCGTCAGCTCGCCGTCTGGTCGGCCAGGAAGGCCGTCACCGTGGGCAGGTACGCCGGAGCCAGCTGGTCCCTGCGGTCCACACCCTCGACCGGGTCGGCGACGAAGAGGCCGTGGTTGGCCTGCGGGAAGACCGCGTACCCGTGGCGCACGTCGGAGGGGAGATGCTCGGCATACGCCCTCAGGTTGGTGTGCGCGGGCACGAGCGTGTCCGCGGCCCCGAACAGCGCGAGCACCGGGCAGCGGACGTCGGGCATGACAGCGCGGGGGTCGAAGTCGAGCATGCCGCTGATGAACGCGATCGCGGGCTCGGAGTCGTAGGGGACCAGCGCCGTCCCGAACCAGGGGCGGTCGGCGAACTGCTGCTGCTCGGCCAGGAGCGCCTCGGGGGTCGTGCCGTCGCGCATCAGGTCGAAGCGCCGGTCGACCCAGGCCATCGCCTCGGTCATGGCCGCCTCGTCGTGCCCCTCGGCCCGCAGCCAGGTCCCGATCCGGTCCCGCTCCTGCTCGGCCGGCGTGGTGCCGGGGCCGGAGTGGCAGATGACGAAGTCGACGGCGTCCGGCTTGAGCGCGGCGGCGAGCAGCGCGACCCACCCGCCCTGGCTGATGCCGTAGAGGCCGACCGGCTGGCCGGCTGTGCCCGGGTGCTCGCGCAGCACCCGGAGCGCCGCGAGGGTCTCGTGGGCGCGGTCCTCCAGCGTCTGCTGGGTCCAGTGGCCGGGCGAGCCGCCGCAGCCAGGCTTGTCGTGGCGCAGCACGATAGAGCCGGCCTCGGCCAGCCACTCCGGCCAGCCGCCCCAGTCGTAGCGGTCGCCGTCGCCGGAGCCGTCGACCAGGACGACGCCGGGCACCGGTCCCGCGGCCTGGGCAGGGACCCGGACGATCGCGCCCAGGTCGCCCACCGCGGTGGGGACCACGGTCTCGGTCTCGGTCGGAGGAAGGACGGGAGCGGACGGCATACTGCCCGGCGCTGACTGGCCTGGTGCGTGCTCGGCCTCGCGGGGCGGGGCGGTGATCTGGTCACTCATGGGAGGACTCCTCGGTCTGGGCGCCGGCCGGGGTGCCGGCCAGCAGGATGCGCACGAAGCGGTAGCCCTCGGGCCAGCCGGTGCGCGAGGTGAGGCGCGCGACATACGGCTCGATGACGGAGGCCAGCTGGTCGCGCACGGTGACCGCCTCCTCGGCGGTCAGGGGGAGGGTGGCGCCGCCGACGAACCCGACGTCGCGCCACTGCTCCGGTTGCTGCTCGACGGCAGCCTGCCAGGCCATGATGCGGTCGGCCTCGCGCTGGACGAACACCCGCTCGAGCTGCTCGGCGGCGGCTCCGCGGCCGGACCAGCTCTGCTCGATGTCGGTCAGTTGCCAGGGGCGCTCCCGCCCGTCGCCGGACGGCTCGGCCTGCTCGACGAAGCCGTACTTCGCGAGCAGGCGCAGGTGGTAGGAGCAGCTCGCCTGGGTGGATCCCAGTCGGCGCGCACACTCCGCGGCCGTCGACGGACCGACGGTGCCGAGGAGCTCGATGAGGTCCAGCCGCAGGGGGTGGGCCATGGCGCGCATCGCCAGGGGATCGCTGATCTGCATATCCCAAAGGTATCTTTGGCTTTCTCAGCTGTCAAACGTTTATTTGGGAATGCAGGGAGGCTCAGTCGGTGACAGCGGCGAGCAGCGCGGGCAGCACCTCGGCCGCCGTGCCGCGCACCGTGTGGTGGCACATGTCGCTGATGTCCGTGTCGACCGGGTTCACCTCGATCACGGTCGCCCCCTGGGCCAGTGCCATCGCGGGGTAGCCGGCAGCCGGGTAGACGATCCCGGAGGTCCCGACCACGAGGCAGACGTCGCCGGGCCGCAAGGCCTCGATCGCCCCCTCGGTCGCGAGCACCGCCTCCTCAGGCAGGACCTCGCCGAACCACACGACGCCCGGCCGGACATCGCCGCCGCAGGCGGCGCAGGTCTCCGGGTCCAGACGCTCGACGGGAGCGGGCGGGAGGACCGGCGCCTCGGCATACGGCTCGTGGCAGTCCGCGCAGCGGAGCTCGGTCAGCAACCCGTGCAGGTGGGCGGCAACGTCCGAGCCGGCCCGTTCGTGCAGGTCGTCGACGTTCTGGGTGACGACGGTGACGTCCCGGTGCGCGGCCAGGTCGGCGAGTGCCCGGTGGCCGGCGTTGGGCTCGACGTCGCGGACGAGGCGGATGCGCCAGGCGTACCAGGCCCACACGAACGGCGGGTCCTGCGCCCAGGCCTCGGGCGTGGCCAGCTGGCTCGGGTCGAAGTGCTCCCAGAGCCCGGACTGGGCGTCGCGGAAGGTCGGCACGCCGGACTCGGCGCTCATCCCCGCTCCGGTGAGGACGAGGATGCGGCGGGCGTCACGCAGAGCGGCGGTCACAGCGTTGGTCATCACACCCCCATTTTGGTAGTGGTTTCGTACGTCCACCACACATTCTCGTAGCGGTTCCGTACGTCCTCCACACATTCTCGTAGCGGTTTCGTACGGCTCCTGCCACTGCCAGCCGGCTCCGAGCGAGCCCCGCCCCATCGCCGTCGCTAGCGTGGCCGTATGCCGCGCACCCTCACCGACGATCTGGGTCACCCGGTCACGCTCCCGGATGGTCCCATCAGACGGGTCGTGTCCCTCGTGCCGTCGCTGACCGAGGCGATCGTGGCCAGCCGGCGCGAGGCGCTCGTGGGCGCGACGGACTGGTGCACGCACCCAGCCGATCTCGCAGTCGCGCGCGTGCGGGGCACGAAGAACCCCGATCGCGCGGCGATCGCCGCGCTGGACCCCGACCTAGTCGTCGCGGTGCAGGAGGAGAACCGCGAGCTGGACGTGCGCCGACTGCGTGAGGCCGGTGTGCCCGTGTGGGTGTCGGTGATCGAGTCGGTGCCGCAGGCGCTGCGTGCGATGCGCCAGTTGCTGACCGAGGTCCTGGCCTGGGACGCGCCGGAGTGGCTCGGGCAGGTGGAGGAGGCCTGGGGATCCGACGTGGTTCCGCCCGCACGGGCGTCGGTGGTAGCCCCGATCTGGCGCGACCCGTGGATGGTGGTCGGCTCCCGCACCTTCACGACCGACCTGCTGGCCCGCGCGGGACTGCGCAACGTCTTTGCCGACCACGCGGAGCGCTACCCGCACGTCGAGGTCGCCGACCTGGACACGGCCGGGGCCGACGTGGTGCTGCTGCCCGACGAGCCGTACGAGTTCACCACCGACGACGGGCCGGAGGCCTTCACCCGGACGCCGACCCGGTTGGTCAGCGGACGACTGCTCACCTGGTACGGACCCGCACTCCTCGAGGCGCGGCACACGCTGGACAGGGTGGAACCTGCCGGGAGGTGACGAGGATCGCCGCAGCACCGTCTGGCTGACCGGCCCAGAGCGAACACGTGCTGGCGGTCGTGACCCGTGCGGACTTCGAGCCAGCGCGGACATCGAGCCAGCGCGGACGTCAAGCCTTCGCCCGTCGGGCCCGCTGGCGCCGCCGGCATACTCCCCCGCCCCCTCGCCACGGCATACTCGACCGGCCCGGCTCGGGTCCCGGGACGTGCAGGACCCCTGAGAAAGTACGGGGAGGACGTACGAAACCCCTGAGAAAATGCGGGGAGGACGTGCAAAACCCCTATATTTTTTGGGGGAGGCGGCGGTCGGCCAGCACGGGGAACTCCGCGCGGAAGCGCGCGACCTCGCCGGGGTCGATCTCGACCGAGAGCACCTCCTGGCCCGTGCCGGCCTCCGCAAGGACCGCGCCGCGCGGGTCGACGACCGCGCTGTAGCCGCCCATCTCGGTCCGCGCGTGCGTGCCCGCGGTGTTGCAGCCGAGCACGAAGCACTGGTTCTCGATCGCGCGGGCGCGCAGCAGCAGCCGCCAGGCCTCGACGCGGGGCGCTGGCCACGCCGCGGGCACCACGAACAGCTCGGCCCCTTCGTCGACCTGGGCGCGGTAGAGCTCGGGGAAGCGCAGGTCGTAGCAGGTCGACAGGCCCGCCCGCAGCCCGTCAGCCGGGGCGGGCAGGTCGAGCACGACGATGTCCTCGCCGGCCTCCATCAGCCGCGGCTCCCCGTTGCCGAAGCCGAACCGGTGCACCTTGCGGTAGCGCGCGATCCGCTCCCCCGCGGCGTCGAGCAGCACCGAGGTGTTCCACTGGCCACGCCCCTCCGGCCCGGGCTCGTCACCCGGCGCCTCGACGACCGACCCGGCGTGCACGACGGCCCCGATCTCCCGGGCGGCCGCGGCAACGGCGGAGACCACCGGCCCGTCGACGGTCTGGGTGCGGTCCGGCCAGGCCCGGTAGTCGAACCCGCCGGCGCTCCACAGCTCGGGCAGCACCACCAGGTCGTGCCCCGCCTGCGCGCGGACCAGTTCGACCACGCGGTCGGTCCGGTCGGCGAGGGACTCGCCGTCGGCGTACTCCAGCTGGATCAGGGCGATGCGCACGTCTGCCTCCTCGTGTGGTCGGGGTCGGTCCCCCGCCTACTGTGGTCGGGGGTCGCTCCCCCGCCGGGCCAGTTGGGCCAGATGCTCGTTGTATGCCGTGAGGTCGGCATCTCCGTCCCGGTCCGCCTTGCGATCGTGCCGCTTGGCCTCCCGGTCGTCGCTGCGCAGCCAGTCCAGGGTCACCATCATGGCCAAGACCACGGTGGGCAGCTCGCCGATGCCCCAGGCGATCATGCCCGCGAGCTGCTGGTCGGCGAGCAGGTCGTCCACGCCGGGCATGTCGATGGTCTTAAAGAAGGTCGGCGCCAGCAGCCAGGTGCCGCTCATCAGCGCCAGCCCGAAGAAGGCGTGCGCGGCGAGGGTGCCGATCAGCACCATGAGGCGCAGCGGCGGTGACCACTTCGGCGGCCCGGGGTCCTTGCCCGCCAGCGCCCAGACGAAGGTGTAGCCGGTCAGCAGGAAGTGCACGACCATCACGACGTGGCCGGAGTGCGTCGACAGCGACCACTCGAACCAGGCCGTGTAGTAGAAGGCGATGAGGGAGCCGAAGAACATCACGGCGGCGACGAGCGGGTTGACGAAGAACGCGGCCCACCGGCTGTGCACGACCGCCAGGATGACCTCGCGGGGGCCGAGGGTCTTGTCCGTCCGGGCCTTCAGGGCCCGCAGCGCGAGGGTGACCGGAGCGGCGGGCACCAGGAAGATCGGGACCGCCATCATCAGCGCCATGTGCATGACCATGTGCAGGCTGAACATGACCTTGCCGTACTGACCAGGAGCGCCGCAGGTGGCGTAGATGAAGATGGCCCAGCCGATCACCCAGAGCACCGTGCGGTGCACCGGCCACGCGTCGCCCCGCCGGCGCAGGCGACGCACCCCGGCCAGGTAGAGCACGACGAGCACCACGGCCGGGATGAGGAAGAGCCACATCGGCTCCCACGCGGTGAGCAGCTTGCCCATCGTGAACGGCTCGGGCGTCGGGAAGCCGGTCAGGCGCAGGGCCGGGTCGTCGCCGGTGATGTCCTCGACCACCGGGGGCGGCGTGCGCGACAACGCCACGCCGAGCCCGATGGCGGCGCCCATCACGACGACCTCGGTGAGCGCGAGGCGCGCGAAGACACCCGGCTTGGTGGTGTCGCGCGCCAGCAGCAGCCGGCGCTGGTTGTAGCCGAACATCCCGAGCACCAGCAGGGCGAGCACCTTGAGCCACAGCACCAGCCAGTAGGGCGACAGCAGGTCCCCCAGGTCATCGGCCTGCAGCAGCGCGAAGAGCACCCCGGAGCCGCCGACGGTGACATAGCTGGCCAGGGCCACCGTGGAGTAGCGCTGCAGCGTCACCGGCATCGCGGTCCCGAGCACCGGGCGCAGGATGACGATGGCCAGCAGACCGCCGACCCACAGCGTGACCCCGACCAGGTGCAGCAGCAGCCCGGTCATCCCCTGCTCGTGCCCGACCAGGCTGCTGCCGTGCCCGGCGAAGCTCACCGGCCACAGCGTCGCCAGCGCCAGGGTGAAGGCCCACGCGAGCTGGCCGCGGGTGCGCGCCACGGCCGCGAACGCGCAGACCAGGGCGGCCATGACCAGCTCGATCAGGATGAGCCGGGTGATCTCCAGGTCCCAGGCGCTGCGGGTCAGCTCCTCCCAGAAGGCCGGGTCGGACAGCAGCAGCCCGGAGGACGAGGAGAAGGTGAAGACCAGCCCCGCGGCACAGCTGAGCACCCAGGCGCCGGCACAGTAGGCCGCGGCGACGGCCGCCGTGGGCCGGCGTGCGGTGTGCCGCCCCTCCGGGGTGAGGAAGGCGGCGACCAGCAGCAGGCCGATCGCGAGCGCGGCCGACAGGTCGTGCAGGACCCGGTTGACGACCAGCCCGTAGCGGACCACCGGGCCGGTGTCGCCCAGGACCAGCTCCTCCAGCGCCCCGGAGACGGTGCCGATGAGCACCGCCACGAGGATGCCGGCCGCGAGCGCCAGCCCGACCGGCGCGACCAGGACCCGCCGGAGCTCGGGCCGCGGGGGCGCCGCGGGCCGGGGGGCCGGGGCGGCCGTGGGCAGATCGGTGGTCACGCCTCCATGCTAGGTACGCTGCTCGCATGCCCCTACACCCCACTCCCCCGCGCGACCTGGACGGCCTCGTCGAGGGCTTCCGGCAGACCGTGCAGGCGGTGATCGACCTGGGTCACGGATGCACCTCCGAGCAGTTCGCGGAGCCGACGTCGTGCCCGGGGTGGAGCCTGCTGGACCACTTCTCGCACGTCGCCGCGGTGGAGCACTACCTCGACGGCGGGGACAACCCGGACGTCGACGTCAGCGGCCTGACGCACGTGCGGCACGAGTTCGGGGCGTGGATGGAGCAGGGCATCCAGGCCCGCCGGGGCACCTCGGGGCCGGAGGTCGTCGCCGAGCTGGAGACGTTGCTGCACAACCGGTTGGCGACGCTGGCCGACCCGGACCTCACCGTGGACACCGAGGTCCGGGGCCCGATGGAGTCCACCGTGCGGCTGGGCACGCTGCTGAAGCTCCGGCTGACCGACATCTGGACGCACGAGCAGGACATCCGCGAGGTGCTCGGCCGGCTGGGCAACCTGGACAGCCCCGGCGCGGCGACCTTCGTGAACGGGCTCGTGCGGTCGTTCGCCCAGCTCATGCACCAGGTGCCGATGACGGACGGGCAGACGGTGATCCTGGAGAGCACCGGGCCGGTGACCGCCCGGATGGGGGTCCGCGTCAGCCACGACGACGCGGGCGAGGTGACCTACCACTCCCTGTTCACCGGGGAGAGCGAGAGCGGCATGGGCGAGACCGTCCACTCCGGCGAGGACCCCTCGACCACGATCAGCCTGTCGACCGAGGCCCTCACCCGCCGGGCCGCGGGGCGCCGCGCAACGGGCGACACGGCATACTCCGTCGTCGGTGACGAGGACCTGGCGGCCCGGGTCCTGGACGCCATCGCGTTCACCCCCTGAGTCACCCCGCGCGGCCCCGGGCCCGTGGGAATCAGCCCTGGGCGAAGCCCCTTCAATCAATTTGCTTCGGCTAAACAATCGGCGCACGATAGATGGGTTGCACTCCGGCGAGGGACGCCAGAGGGTGCACAGCCGGGTCAACGAAGCCACCGAGCGTGAGGGAGTGACCCCCGTCCTTCCCTGGTGCTCGCGGCCACCCGGTCCAGAGGACGACATGAGGAGTATGACGTGAAGAAGTTCAGTCTGATCGCCGTGGCCATGACCGCCACGCTGGCCCTGAGCGCCTGTGGCGGCGACGACGAGCCCGCCGAGGAGACCACGCCCGTGGAGCAGACCACCGAGGACTCGGGGGCCACCACGGACGAGGCGGAGCAGACCAGCGATGTGGCGGAGGAGACCGGGGACGCCGCCGGGGAGACCGAGGACGCCGCCGGGGAGGGGGCCAGCTTCAGCGAGCCGGCCTGCCAGGAGTTCTTCACCGAGGGCGGCCCGCTGGCCGACCGCGCCGAGGCGGCCCGCACCGCGATCGACAACGGTGAGATCGTCGACAGCGTCGCGATGAGCGAGGTGACCCTGCTCAAGAGCCGCCTCGACGCCACCGCCAAGGAGGCCCCGGAGGACATCTCCGCGCTGCTGCTGGAGGTCAACGCCCCGTTCGCCGAGGCGCACGCCGCGTTCGTCGAGGCCAGCGAGGACGTGGTCAACCCCGACACCGGCGCGATCACCCTGCCGGAGATCGACACCCAGGGTTCCGCCGACGCCCAGGCCGAGCTGGAGACCGCCTGCGCGGGCTGACGCCACGCGGGCTGAACCACCACTGCGTCACCACCACGGCGCCGATCCCCTCGGGGGTCGGCGCCGTGGTGCTGCCCGGGGATCTCCGACCGCGGCCGGCCGGCACGCTAGCCTGTCGCGGTGACCGAACCCGGGGCGATAACCGCGCGCACCGCCCTGGCGTTCCTGCTCGCCACCTGGCCCCGACGACTCCTGCTGTCCCTGCTGCTGCTCGTCCCGGTCGTGGTCGCGGTCTCCGGCGGGTTCCGGCCCGCCGAGCCGCCCCCGCGCGAGGTGCCGGCCGAGGCGGTGACGGACACCGGGTCCTACCTCGTCGTGCCGCGCGCCTACTTCGTCTCCGACCGGGTCGACGCCGGCAGCCTGGACGAGGGGTTCCGGTGGGTGGGTGCCCTCGTGCAGATCACCAACCAGGGCACCGTGCCGATCAGCGTCGTCTTCGAGGACCAGACCTTCGAGCTGCCGGACGAGGTGCCGAACGAGGACGGGCCCAACCCCTACGAGGTGCTGCGCCTCGACACCGGCACCCGCCTGGGGTCGGCCCAGCCGGGCGTCACCTACGAGGTCGCGCTGCTCTGGCGCACCAGCGGGCTCGAGGACCCGCCGGACGAGCTGACGCTCACGATGAACCAGACCGCCTGGACGCGGTGGACGATCGAGGCGGGCTACTACAGCTGGCGCGCCACCGCCGACTCCTTCCTGGTGGACCTGCCGCTGACCGAAGCTCCCGACTCGATCCTCGAGGAGGAGGAGTGAGCCGCCGGTGGGCGGTGGCGGCGCTGCTCTCCGCGGCCGTCGTGGCGGGCGGCGTGGCCAACGCGATCGACGACAGGTATGTCGCGTCCGGCTGGCACACGGTCGAACGGGGTGAGGAGGGTGCCGACGTGCGGGTCGCCAACTTCCAGGTGCACGTCCACGGGGCGGTCACGTCGACCCGGCTGGAGGACGGCGACGTGGTGACCAGCCCCGGCGCCTTCGTGGTGGTCGACCTGTCCTATGCCACCACCGACGCCTGGGACTCCCCGGAGGAGGTCGTGCTGATCGACGGCGCCGGCCGGGAGTTCGGCGAACCCTCCGGCTTCGGCTCCGCCGCACGCGCCTGGGAGGCCGGTCCGGACATCTGGTCCCGCGGGACGTTGTTGTTCGAGGTCTCCGCCGACGCGGTCGACGACCTCACCCTGGAGTTCCGTCCGCAGAGCCCCGACGCGCGGCTGCCGTCCGCGGTGCTGCGGGTCCCGCTCACGGTGACCGCCGCGACCGAGCCGCTGACCGTGGGGCGGGCCCGCATCCTGGCGGAGGGGGAACGATGACCGGCACCACGCGTCACGGCATCACTGGCGACAGCACCGCGACCCGCCGGCGACCCGGTCCGATCGCGACCACGATCGCTGCCGGCGTCCTGGTGCTGTCGCTCGGCTGGTGGGGCTGGTTCGCGACCGAGCAGGCCCGCGCCGGGTGGTGGGACGTGGGCCAGCACGTCGGGATCGGGCCGGACGCCCGCGGGTGGGCGCAGGTGGACAACCTGGGGGTGGGGGTGCGGCTGCAGGGGGTCGAGGCGCTGGCCGTCGTCGACGAGGAGCAGCCACCGGCCGGCTTCGCCTACCTGGCGCTCGACCTCGAGGTCGTGGCGGACGGCGCGCCCCAGTCGCGCTCCTGCACCGTCCAGGTGCGGGACGCCCGGGGCCGGCTGTTCGAGGCGGGCCGGGAGGTCCCCTACGCCGACCCCTACGTCTCGTTGCTCGAGTGCGGCAGCTCCGACCCCGAGGAGCCGGTGCCCGCGGAGCAGTCGATGCTGGTGCTCGTCCCCGTCGATGCGGAGTTGGTCTCGGTCCGGGTCGACGCCATCGACTTCCCGCCCGCCCGCTTCATTGAGCTGCCAGTGCCCTAGCTCAGCGCCCCACCTGGCTCGCCGCGCCGAACCTGGTCAGCAGCCGGTCGGCGAAGACCGCGGTCAGCGCCACGGTGAGCACCAGGGTGAGCAACTCCGCAACCCCGTTGAGCGGGGCGAAGAGCCCCTCCCAGACCAGCTCGGGGCGCCAGCCCAGCACGAGCCGCACCAGCCGCCACACGACCACGTCCAGCTGAGCGACGAGGGTGAACAGCAGGCAGTAGACCAGCACCGGCGCGAAGGCCGACCGCAGCACCAGCGCCAGGCCGCCGATCAAGGCACCGAAGCGACCCTCGGTGTCCGAGAGCCGCCTCCAGGCCTGCCGCAGCGGCGCGTCTGCGACCCGGCCAGTCAGCCCGGTCCAGCGGCCACGCCGGACGGCTGCCACCACCTCGTCGGGCGTCACGGTGTCGGCCACCTGCAGCCCGTAGACGATGACCGCGATGGTGAGCACGGAGATCGGAACCACCAGACCGGTGACGACGGCGTCGGTCACCAGAGGGACGGCACCCAGCACCCAGTCTCCGACCGCGCCGAGGCTGGGCAGGCTCTCCCGCACCTGCGCCCAGTACGTGGCGAGCCCCTGGGCGACGGCCCGGTCCGACCACCAACCGCTCAGCCCGTTCAGCGCCCCGGTCAGCACCCACGCGCCGAGGGTCATCCACACCACCTCCGCGTAGCCGAGGACGATGCGGAGCGAACCCCGACCGGGACCCTCGAGCGTGCCCCACCCGTCGTGGTCCACCAGGCGGGACCCCAGCGCGCGGACCACGAGGGCGGCGGCGACGATGCCGAGCACCAGCCACGACGCGATCTGTGGCAGGCCGCTGACGATCGTCTCCGCGCCGAGCTGTTCGTAGAGGGTGCCCCGGGCATAGTCGATCAGGTCGGTGCGCAGGTCGCCCCGGCTCTCGTAGACCACGAGGAAGGGCACCAGGACGCTGCCCGCGGCGGCGATGACGCCCCAGAAGTCCGAGCGGCGGGCCTCCCGGCTGCGGACGACCAGGAGCATCCCCACGAGGGCGCCCAGGCTCGCGAGGGGGACCAGCGCGAGGGCCAGGAAGCCGGGCACGGCACCGACGACACCGGCCTTCACGGCGCCCCGGGAGAGCAGCTCGTGGGCGAGCAGGCTGGCCGCGGCGATCGCGAGCAGCGGCAGCCAGTAGCGCGCCAGCACCGCCGCCGCGTCGCGCAGCAGACCGGCCGCCTCGCGCAGGCCCAGCGGGTCCGGGCGCGCGGGATCCGACTCGGTCCCTGCCGGGTTCGGGGCGGGCAGCAGGTCGGGCCCGGATCCCCCCTGCTGGTTCTCGTCGTCAACCATCGGGCGCAACTGTAGCGACCGATCCGGTCTGAGCGCCCGGGGTCAGTCGGTCAGCCGGTGCGAGCGGGCGGGCGCGGTTCGCGGTCGGCCGAGCCGGAAGACGCCGTATGCCGTGTGCTCCGGTCCCGCAGCCCCCGTCACCTCCTGCTGGACCCGGGTGGAGCTCGCGGGGCAGTCGAGCAGCTGGCTGAGCGGGTGAAGGGCCAGGCCCGCGCGGGCGGCCGCGAGCCAGACCCGCAGGAGCGATCGGCCCAGGTCGGCCACGGCGTCATCCCGAATGTCCGGATGCGCGGTCAGGGCGACGACCGTGCCCAGCGGCCGCGCGGTCGCGGTCCGGCCGAGCAGGGCGGTCAGCCGGGTGCGGCGCAGCAGACCCAGCACGGGCGGCTGCAGCGCGAGCCGGAGACCGGCCCGCTCCCAGCCGGCCAGGCCGAGGGCGGCGTCGGACAGGCCGTCGCGCCGGTAGGCCGGGTCCTGCGGGTCCAGCCTCAGCCAGTCCCGCAGCTCCCCGGTCGCGGGGCCGTCGAAGGTCCACCGGTCCGCGACGGCGAGCTGGGTCTCGACCACGTCCGGCGGGAGGACGGCCAGGCCCGCACGCGCGGCGATCCCCGCATCCCCCAGAGCCGTCTCTCCCCGCCCTGCGTCCCCGAGCCCTGCCGCCGCC
>Ga0123333_10003856_pt1 | contig 14354 bp, 14 predicted proteins | sample BioC12SIPDNA_3_FD_89957 | JGI IMG/M metagenome (GOLD analysis project Ga0123333, IMG submission 89957) | Anaerobic biogas reactor microbial communites from Washington, USA - Biogas_R2_B C12 SIP DNA | ecosystem: Engineered > Bioreactor > Anaerobic > Unclassified | place: Washington, USA... | reverse complement strand
TGCCGATATTCGGATTGGCAGGTTGCAGCGACTCCAAGGTGCCGGATGAGCAGGCTGCTGCCGAAGCCGCGTTCTCGATCATCCTCGAAACGCTCGCCGGCGCGCAGATGGTCCACGACATAGGCTACCTGGAAGGCGGCATGTGCAACTCGCTCGAACAGATCGTCATATGCGACGAGCTGATCGCGTACACGAAGCAGTTCATGAAGGGGTTGGAAATCGACGAGGAGACCCTCGCTCTCGACCTGATCGACGAGATCGGCCCTCACGGCGATTTCATGGGCTCGGACCACACGCGCACGCACTACCGGAAGGACTGGTATCCGAAACTATTTGACCGCAAGCCGTATGATGACTGGAGCCGTTCCGGCGGCAAGACGCTGCGGCAGCGCGCTCAGGAGAAGGCGCTGAAGATCCTGGCGACGCAAAAGCCGGAACCATTGCCCGCAGACGTACTGGCCGAGATCGACCGGATCGTGGTCGAGGCGCGTTAGCGCAGGCCATGAACGAGAGAGACCTCATCATCACAGACAGACATGCGCGGTTTGCGGAGATCTTCAAGCTTCCGCCGGCGATGAAGCCGTACATCGACCTGGTGGTGGACGATCGCGAGCTCGATCTGATCCTGGTGCTCCATCCGGCGCCGCTGACCGCGGCCGAGGCTGCCGGCGCGCTCGAGCTCCCGCTCGACGAGACGGAGAAGCTGCTGGAGCAGGCCTACGTACGTCACCTGGTGAATCGCAATGAGGGCCGCGGCGAGGTCGAGACGGGCGAACCCCTGGGGGCCGCGACATACGCTCCGGCCACGTTCTACGAACGCCTGGATCCCATGGCGATGTACGAGCGCTGGGGCGACATCCCGGCCGAGGCACGCGAGCAGGTCGTCGAGTGGGACCTGCAGGAATTCATCGAGAAGTACCGGCCTTTCATCGACGAGATGCGCTCCAATCCCGAGGCGGATGTGCGCGTCCCAAATCGTGACGTGCTGCTGCTCGAGGAGGCCCTCGCACAGATTGAAGCCGCGACCGATCACGTGGTGGTGCCTTGCGACTGCCGCGCGATTACCATGGCCTGCAACCGGTTGTCGGAGGCATGTATTCGCCTGGATGAAGGCGCGCGAATGACGCTGGAGCGGGGCCAGGGCCGGCGCCTCACGCGCGAAGAGTGCATGGCGCTCGTCGTGGAGGCCGACCGCGCAGGGTTGATGCACACGGGCAACCGTAACTGGCGCGAGCAGGGATCCTTCGGAATCTGCAGTTGCTGTGCCTGCTGCTGTTTTCCGATCCGGGCCGGGGTCCGGCTGGGCCTGCAACAACAGTGGCCGCACAGCCATCACCTGGCCCACCGCGACCCCGAGGCATGCACCCTGTGCGGTGGATGCGTCGATCGCTGCCACTTCGGCGCCTTCTTCTTCCAGGAGGACGGCGAGATCAGCTTCGACCCATCGCTCTGTTGGGGCTGCGGCCTGTGCGCATCCGGCTGTCTCTCGGAGAGCATCACCATGCAACCACTACAGAAAGGCATGCCATGATCCGGACGATCCCTGTGCTCCGCGAGGTCACCGAGGCCAACTCGCTGCTGGCAGAAGCGCTTCGCGCGGACTTCATCCGCCAGCGGATCCTGGTGCTGAACCTGATCGCCTCCCCCGGCGCGGGCAAGACCGCGCTGCTCGAACAGACAATCGCTCGGCTGGCCGGCGAGTTGCGCCTGGCGGTCATCGAAGGCGACCCTACCTCGACGCTCGATGCGGAGCGAATCTCGGCCGCGGGTGTGCCGGTGGTGCAGATCAACACGGGCGGCGGCTGTCACCTGGAGGCGCGCATGATCCAGCAGGCGCTGGAGCAGGTTGAGCGCGGAGAGGAACCGCTCGATGTGCTCGTGATCGAAAATGTCGGGAACCTTCTCTGTCCGACCGGGTGGGACCTGGGAGAAGACGCCAAAGTGGTGGTTGCCAGCCTCCCGGAAGGCGCCGATAAGCCGTTGAAGTATCCGATGGCCTTCCTGACTGCGCAGGCAGTGGTGATCAACAAGATCGACCTGGCACCCTACCTGCCGGCAAAGCCCGAAGAGATGCGCCGGAACGCCCTGGTCATCAACCCGGACCTCCAAGTCTTCGAGGTCTCCTGTCTCACCGGCGAAGGGCTGGACGACTGGATTGACTGGGTCCGCGCCCGGCTGGCGCAGAAACGCGCGGCGCTCCAAGGCGTGACGCACTCGGAGTCCCGGCTGGGGGATGAAGCGCCGGATGCATGAGATGCCCGTCACCCAGGCCATGCTCAACATGGTGCTGGAGCAGGCCGGCGGCAGACAGGTGCTCAAGATTCGTCTGCGCGTGGGCGAGCTGTCGCCGGTCGTGCCCCATTCGGTAGCGATGTTCTTCGAATATCTGAGCCGCGGCACCAACGCTGAAGGTGCGCGGCTTGAGTTCGAACGCGCGCCGCTCGAAACCACATGCCCCGCATGCGGGGCGCGCCAGGTCCACCCGGTCCCCCAGGACCTGCGTCCACAGATCGTACTGGCCAGGGCGCTGGCGAGCGGCTGCGCCTGCGGCGCGCGGGCGCTGAAACTGACCGGGGGCGGCGGATTCGATTTGATCGACCTGGAGATACTCCAGTCCGAGACCTGAGGCCCACACCACTTCATGGATGCCAAACATTATGCCAATTGATGCGACTCGCGAGCGATCCGACTTCGACGGCGGCCGCGTGGCCACCATCGCAGCCAGCCATTGGATCCACGACAGCTACACTGCCTTCCTTGCGCCAATGCTGATCGTGTTCAAGGAGAATCTGGGGCTCTCGAATACTGAGGCCGGCCTGCTGTCGGTCTTCATGCAGGAGGCATCGCTCCTGCAGCCCGTGATCGGCGGCGTCGCAGATCGCTTCAATGCGCGCTACTTCGTCATCCTGGCGCCCATGGTAACGGGCATCGCCATGAGCTTTCTGGGGGTTGCACCGAGCTACCTCGCGTTGGCGATACTGCTGACGATTGCAGGCATCAGCTCAGCGTGCATGCACGCGGTCGGGCCGGTGATGGCCGGCAACGTCTCCGGCTCGAAGCTCGGGCTCGGCATGAGCATCTGGATGGTCGGCGGCGAGGCCGGGCGTTTCATCAGCCCGCTGGTCATCGGCGCATTCATCCCGCTGATGGGCCAGCAGCGCATGCCCTGGCTGATGATCGGTGGCCTTCTGACCTCAGCGGTGCTGATGTTCGCGCTCCCGGCCGATAAGCGCAGCGTGAGCGGGCTTCAGGCCAGGGGATCATCGCTGCGACAGGAACTGCAGGGAAAGGGCCGGTTGCTCGCGCCCCTGCTGGTGATCCTCGTGTTCCAGATCATCCAGAGCGTCACCCTGGTCACTTACCTGCCGGTTCTGTTGCACGACGAGGGAGAGAGTTTCTGGCTGGCCAGCGTCTCGTTGTCGGTTCTCCAGGCAGCCGGCGTGGCAGGCGCGTTCTTCGGCGGCACGCTCAGCGACAGGCTCGGCCGCCGGCTGATGATCTTTCTCTCCATCCTGCCCACCGCGATCCTGATGCTCGCCTTCCTGACCGTGTCCGGCTGGGCGCGCTTCCCGCTTCTTGTCCTGCTCGGACTGACATCCCTCTCCGTCACGCCGGTGGTGATGGCGTTGATCCAGGAGAATTTCCCCAACAACCGGGCGCTCGCCAACGGTTTCTATATGGCGCTCAGCTTTGGGATCCGTGCGATCGTGATCGTCATCGTCGGGCGCGTCGGCGATCTGTTCAGCCTGCGAACCGCCTTTGCCGTGGCCGCCGTCGTCTCGCTCCTGTCCACACCGCTGGTGTTCTGGCTGCCGGCGAAGCCCAGGGAGGAACCTCAGCCACCCGGCACTGCCGCTCGCTGATACTGCACGTATTCGCCTAACGAGCGCATCCCCACGCCCAGGTAGAGCTTCGTGGCCGAGGGGTTGTTGGCATCCACGCCCAGCCCGCTGCGCTTCGCCCCGCGACGATAGAACTCGCCGAAGGCGTGCAGCAGTAGCGCGCTGCCCAGTCCCAGGTGGCGGAAGCGTTCGTCCACCGCCAGCTGGCGCACCCAGCCTTCGTCGACCCCCTCATACATCAGGCACATGGCCGCGCCCACGATCTCATCGCCGCGCACAGCGAGAAATGCCAGCGAGCGGTCAAAGTCGTCGCGTTCGATCATGAAGCGCCGCCACTCCTCGAAGGAGACGGGCGATCGATCGGGCCTCGCGAATGCGGCATCGATGAGCGCGTGCGTTGTGCGCTCGTCCTCAGGCTCCATGTTGCGGACAGAGAATCCTTCCGGCCACTCGGCTGCCTTCGGCGACCCGTCGAACTCCCCGCGCATCCGCCATAGCCAGCGCACCGGCTTGTAGCCGCGTGCCGCCAGGCTGCGCCCGCGCTCCGCGTCGATGACCCACCGCACGGGTAACGGCGCATGCTGCGCAGCCAGGGATTCCGCAAGCTCGATGAGGGCTTCATCGAGCCCAAGCGGCCTGAAATCGGGATGAATGCAGCTGTTCGCCGCGATCTCCACAGCGTTGGGCCGCACGAAGGCTTCGGCATAAGCGATCAGCCGGCCATCCCGTGCAACGACCACACGGGCATCCCGGGCCAGGTCGAAGCCGAGCCTCGCCCAATCCGCGCGCGTCTCATCCACGGTCCAGTCAGGCTCACCCGTATCGGCAATGTCGCACGCACAGATGAGCGCGGTGACCTGCTCCGCCTCGTCGTGGCGCGGGGGACGAATGACGGACCCTTGTGGCCAGGTATTTTTCTGCATTGTTCAACTCCCGTTCCCTTCCAGGTTGAGGATGCCATTTTATCACAAGTCCGGCGCAATATGCGATCGATCTCGCGGCTATTCGTGCTGTGTGCTACAGTTTTCGGGCCAACCATCCGCTACAATCAGGCTCAAGTGGTTCGAATCTGGTGGGAGGTGTTTCAGATGGCACAATTCGACGACCGGTCGCTCCGGTCCGGGCATATTCTGCTTGCCTGGCTGCTCATCGTGTTGTTCCTGGCAGCCCCTGCGCCGGTGCAGGCACAGTCATCGCAGCCGCCCGAACGCCCCTTCATCCTGCCATTCCGCGACCCGCCCGGCCCTGACACCTGGCTGCTCGGCCAGACCTACGGTAACACGGTGGGCGCGTACTTCAACCGCGCCACGACCTACCGGTACAGCCAGGGCATCCATTTCGGCATCGATCTCTCTGCCCCCTGCGGCACGCCTATCGTCGCTGTGGCGGATGGCGTGGTCGCGCTGGTCGATGCGCGCGCTTACGGCTCTGCGCCGCACAACCTGATCATCGACCATCCGCAGCTCAAGTACTCGACGCTGTATGGCCACCTCCTGGAGCGGCCCAAGCTGGCGCCCGGTCAGAAGGTCAAACAGGGCGAGGTGGTCGCGCTCAGCGGCGACCCGGATGAGACCTGTTCCGGCCGGCCGCACCTGCACCTGGAGGTGCGCGACTATCCCGGCCGCTCCTGGAAATACAACCCGATTCCGCTGATGCGCGCGGACTGGGACAACCTGGCGCTCGTCGGCAGCTTCGGCCGCGGCTTCGAGCGCGACCTGGATGATCCGCGCAAGTGGCAGCAGTTGGACGATCAGCCGGCTGCAGTGACCGGTGGAAGGCTGCTCAATGACTTCCGCAACCCGTGGCCAAAGACGAGGTAAGCCATGAGACGCTCAGCAATCTTGCTCCTGCTGGTCCTGCTGCTTTCGACTGCTGCACCGGTTTCGATGAGCCAGGCGGCCGCGCCGGCGGCTGCGGAGCCTCCCGTGCCGGTGCGCCTGACCTCCGGCGGATGCTGCACGCAGCCCTTCTGGTCTCCGGACGGAACGCAGGTGCGCTACATCGACCGGCCTCCCGGGGGCAAGCTCGGCATCTATGGTGTCGATGTGGATGATGTGAAGAAAGGTCCCAGCCTCATCTCCGAGCGCATCGAAGATAGCCGAATCGTGGGGGACTTTCGGGTCGAAGCAAACGATGCAACGACGACCCTCGTGCGGCTGTCCGACGGCAAACAATGGCGCGTGCCGGCCCAGGGGCGCAATGTGCTCTTCTCGCCCGACTTTAAGCGCATTGCCTGGAGCATCACTGATGATACGCTGTCGCCCGAGCGCCAGGTGGCTGCGATCTGGGTGGCAGCCGTCGACGGTTCCGGCGCGAAACGCGTGGCGTCCGTGCGGCGCGGCAGCCTGAGCGGCTGGATTTCGGGGGACGCGCTCCTGGTCGCCGGGCAGGATCCCAAGTCGACCGGTGAGCAGGTATTGTGGTCCTTGGCTCTTGCGAACGGACAGCTCACGGAGCTGGCGCGCGCCGAAAGGCTGCGCAGCGCGGTCCTGTCGCCATCCGGCCGCTGGGTGGTCTACTACACTACCTTCGACTCCGGCGGCGGCAATGGTCTCTGGGTGGCAAGCACCTCGGGCGGCAAACCCAAGGCGTTGCCCCGCAACGCATTCGGGGCCTATCAATGGCGCCGGGTTGGCGGAGCGGATCGCCTGTTGATCGTTCCATTCCGCCCGGAGGCCAGGCACCACGAGTTCTGGCAGTTGGATCCCCAGACGCTTAAGATGATCCCACTCACGAACGCAGACGAAACGCCTTTCAAGATCGCAAACGGCGATTGGCGCGTCTCGCCGGGGGGAGATTACATAGCGTATGTGGAAAGTCGCGATCGCAACATCTGGGTCCTGAAGCTTCCCTGACGGAGGCGTGTAGGAAACTTTCAGGGCCCGGGCAGTCTGCGGTCCGGACTACCTGGCCCCAATCAGCGGCAGGTATGCACGAGCTGACCCCGGCGCCAGTGGCTCGCGTGGCCCGAGCACAGCAACGTACCCGTCCAGGGCGTTCGAGTCGATGTTGAGCGTTGTTGACCCCCATGTTTCGTTGTGCCCACCCGTGTACTGTCGCAGTCGTTGGTGATTGAACCACAGGCCGTCGGACAGGTTGTAGACGCCCCACACCGATGCGTCCGGAGTATAGCTGCTGTAGATCCAGTGCGCGGGCCAGATGGCATTGGGCGGAGGCGAAAGGCTGGCCAGGAGCCGCAATGTCGATCCGGTGCCGTACACGCCGGATAGGTGTCCGCGGCTACGAAGCTGCTGCGTCCAGCCGGTCACGAATGCCCGCACGGCCGCATTGCACGTTTCGTTAGCGGTGCTGTAGGACTCCATGTCATAGTATACGATGCTGCCCGTGCCATCTTCCCGGGTCAAGCCAAGGCGCGAGAGGGTGTCGGCTGCCGCGTTCGCCTCGGTCACGCCCTCGGCCCGGGCGACTGCAGGATCGGTGCTCATCATGCGGCCCCCTCCGTAACAGGGCGACTGCGGCCCGACCCAGGTCGGAATGAAGGCCCACCCCATCGCATGCAGCGACCGCAGATAGTCTGCGCTGAGCGCCCGGTTGCTGCACGCGGCCATCACTCCGCCGATATACAGGTTGACGGCACTGTAGGGGCTGCTGGCGCGCCAGGCAAGCATCTGCTGCAGCGTCGGGATCTCGCACTTATCGAATCCCTGGCCGGCGGCAATGGCTGTCCGGTCCTCACCGGCTGCTGCCGACGCACCGTCCGCGGACTGCGACACCATCCATTCCCGTTCGCCGCCCATGCCCGCCGGCAGGGGCAGCTCCGTCCAGGTGTTGCCGTCACGGGATACAAGGACGCCGCTCACGGAGCGGCAGACGCGCCCGCCCGGGGATTCTTCGCACCTGCCCTCATCGTAGCGCCGCCACGCGTAGCCGCTCGCCAGGGTTTCTGCCTCCGCGGCTCGAGCCACCAGCGGAAGCACTCCAGGGTCGTGACTGCCGCCTGAGCCCAGGTGCTCCCACGTGGCTCCGCCATCGACGGTCTGCCATTCCGACCACCGGTCGAAGTTGCTGCTCGATGGATGGTCGATCTGTAGGACGCCATGGTCCGCACCGGTGAAGTCCAGCTTGAAGCCCGACGCGATCAGTTCAGGCTCTTGGGGAGCAGCCAGCGACAGGGCTGAGCGCTGCCAGGTCGCACCGCCATCCCCCGTGGCCGCGATGGTGAGGCCGCCCCCGGCCAACGCCGGATCGACTGCGATGGCCCATCCGAGTTGCGGCGAGATGAAATCGGCCGCCACGATCTGGCCCTCGATCGGGGTCAGCTCGCGCCAGGCCTGGCCTTCATTATCCGTCCAGACAAGCCGGCTGTCCGTCTGAAGCCATCCCGCACCTTCAGATACGAGGCCGAGACCTCGAATGATTTCGGGGTTGGCTGTCATCCCGGGCTGCGGAAGTCCATAGACAGCCAGGAGAGCCAACCAGTAGATCAGCAGATACATGCGCCTTCCTTTGCAAAAGAATCGCAGGCAAAGATATCATTTCTATGGCAGGAACGCATAATGGCTCGAAAAAGTACGCAAGCCTGGCGATGGTGTTATACTACCCGCGAGGATGAATTGGCCCCGCTATGCCGGTTGACCTGCTGCAATTGCCAAGACCCGGTGAGAAACGGCTCGCCGTACGCGTGACGCCCGCGGCCGAGCGCGCCCTCCGGCAGGGCCATCCCTGGGTGTTCGACCAGGCAGTCACATCGCTCACCGGCCAGGGCCGCCCGGGCGATCTGGCCGTAGTTTTCGACAGTCACCGCCGCTTCCTCGCGATCGGCCTCTACGATCCCGTTTCGCCCATACGGGTGCGCATCCTGCAGCACGGCTCGCCGGAGACCATCGATCGCGGCTGGCTTGCTTCCCGCCTGGCCCGCGCCCTTGCCCTGCGTGGCCCGCTCGCTGCGTCCGGTACGACCGGTTATCGCCTGGTTCACGGTGAAAACGATGGGCTCCCGGGCATGGTCATCGACCGGTACGCCGGGACGTTCGTCCTGAAGCTGTATTCCGTATCATGGATCCCCTGGCTCGAACACCTCATCGCCGCGCTGAACCAGGTCGCCCCTGCACAGCGCATCGTCCTGCGGCTCAGCCGGGACGTGCTGGCTCACCCCAGCGATCTGCACGGCTTGGCAGATGGAGCGATCCTGCTCGGTGATGCGCCCCAGGGTCCCGTAGAATTCATCGAGAACGGGCTGCACTTCATCGCGGACGTGATGCAGGGGCAGAAGACCGGCTTTTTCCTGGACCAGCGCGACAACCGAGCGCGCGTGGAAAGGCTGGCACCAGGCCGGTGCACGCTCAATGTCTTCGCCTACAGCGGCGGATTCTCACTCTATGCCGCGCGCGGCGGTGCACCCGCGGTCACGAGCGTCGACATCAGTGCGCCCGCGCTCGCGGATGCGACGCGCAATTTCGCCCTGAATGCCGGTCATCCCGCCGTGGCCGCATGCACACATACTACTGCCGTCGCGGATGCGTTCGAGGCGCTTGCCAGTCTCCGTCGTCGAGGCGAGTTGTTCGATCTCGTCATCGTCGATCCGCCCGCGTTCGCCAAACGAGAGAGCGAGATCCGCAGCGCGCTGCAAGCCTATGCCCGGCTGACCGGGCTGGCCCTGGGGGTCACCGCGCGGGGAGGGCGGGTGGTGCTCGCCTCCTGCTCGAGCCGGGTGGCTGCAGACCAGTTCTTCGCGGCGGTCAATCGCGCCGCGATGGACATGGGGCGTCCCCTGCGTGAACTCGAACGCACCGGGCATGCCATCGATCATCCCATTCGCTTTCGCGAGGGAGCCTATCTGAAATGCCTCTTTGCCGAGGCGCCATGAGAAGCCAAATGGAACCGATCAATGAGCCCTTCATCGATGACGAAAGCGATGACGACGTCGAGTGGCCAGAACATGAAATCCTTGCGCAGCCCATCGACTGTCCGGACATGGCGCCGATCTTCGCAACCAACGGCGCGGTGCATCGCCTCCTTGCCGAGCGCTACCGCCCTCGCCCGGGCCAGGTCCAGATGGCGGAGCATATCGCCCGCCTGCTGCGGCAGCCTGGCCACGCTCTGATCGAAGCGGGCACGGGCATCGGCAAGTCCTTCGCCTACCTGATCCCCGCGATCTGGTCCGGAACGCCCGCGATCGTCAGCACCTCCAACAAGGCCCTGATGGCGCAGCTGTGGCACAAGGACGTGCCGGCCCTGCGCGAGATCGCGCCGCGCGCCTTCACGGCTGCATTGCTCAAGGGCAGGTCCAACTACCTCTGCGCGCTGCGGCTGCGCAATCTCGCCCCGCGCCAGCGCAAGCTGTCCGGCTTCGGCGGCGACTACGAACGCGTTCAGCAGGGCCTGGCGCGCACCCCATCGGGCGATGTGGAGGAGATGGGCCTGCCACACGGCCTGGCTGCGGGGCTGACCGTCGATCACCATGCGTGCGAGGGCCGCAAGTGCCCGGAGTTCCGCTCCTGCTTCTTCGAGCAAGCTCGCGCGGCAGCCCAACAGGCGGACCTGGTCATTACCAACCACGCGGTGTTCTGCTTCAACGCACTGTACCAGGACAACACGGCATTGCCCGTGCGCCCTCTGCTGGTCATCGACGAAGCGCATGAGTTCCGGGACTACGCGATCGGCGCTCTGTCACAGTCCCTGGAATACGAGACGCTCCCCTCGCTGGTCAATCACGAGATGGCCAGGGAGGTGGCTGACAGCGAGTTGCGCCGGCAGGCCGCAGAGTTCAACCAGGCCTTCTTTGCCGCACTCAGCCGGCAGCGTCCGAACGGACACGTGTTGCGGTGGGCCATCCGTGAAGAAATCCAGGAGGGCCTGCGGTTGTTCGACGTGCTGAGCGCCATCGGCAGGAAACTGAACGGTTACGTGCCGGACAAGGAAGCTGAAGGCCAGTTCGAGTCGCTGCTGCGGCAGGCAGCCGAGGCCGTGTCCACGGTCCGAGCGCTGTCCGTCCCTGAGCCGGAAGCGGCCATCCGCATCTGCGAATTGGCGCCCTCCACAGGCGCCAGCCGCAGCGAGAGCGGCAGTGAGCGCAGCAGCGCAATCGGCTCGCTCCGGCTGACCTATCGCCCGCTCGAAGTCCAGGCCCGCCTCCAGGCGGACGTCTTTGACGTCTGGCCGCGGGTGGTCTGCACCAGCGCCACGTTGGGGGTCGGTACGGACCTGGCCTGGTTCCAGCGGAGCATCGGTGCCTGGACCACGAGGCAAAAGACCGCGCTGGTGCGCATCGCCAGCCCCTTCGACTTCAGGAACCATGTGCTGATCTACACGCCGCCGGGGCTGATCCCTGCGTACCAGGGACCCGGCGAAGAACGCTACCTGCAGCGGTTGGCGGACGAGGTGCGGCGCCTGGTGCTGTGCAGCAGGGGGCGGGCCTTCGTCCTATGCACCAGCAGGCGCCGCGCAGACCAGCTTTACGAAGCAGTGGCGCCCCAGCTGCCGTTTCTTTGCCTCAGTCAGGACGGCAAGACCTCTCGCCGCGAACTGCTCGAGCGCTTTCAGGCCGATGGCAGCGCGGTGCTGTTTGCGACGCGCAGCTTCTGGGAAGGCGTTGACGTGCCCGGTGAAGCGCTGTCCATGGTGATCCTCGACAAGATCCCGTTCCTGCCCCAGGATGACCCCGTGCTCAAGCGCCAGGAAAAGCTCATCTTCGACCGCAAGGGCAACCCATTCGACGAGCTGCAGCTCAGCCATGCGATCTTGACGCTTCGCCAGGGCGCGGGCCGGCTCGTGCGCACCGAAAACGACAGGGGCGTCATCGCGCTGCTCGACTCGCGCATCCTCGAAAAGTCCTATGGTCAGAAGATCATTGCCGCGCTGCCGGACGGCCGTCCGACGCGGCGGTTCGAAGATGTTGAGGCATTCTTCTCCTGAGGTAAACAAGGCCTTCCGCAACCCTGGCCCGATGCAAGCGTACTGAGTATTGGTATGCTCGAGTTCGCAATTGCACGGAGGGTCCACATGAACGATAACCAAATGCCCAACACGACGCAGCCTCTGCGAGAGGATCAGGGGCCGTGGATTTTCGGCGGTATCCTTATTGTCATTGGCGTGTTTCTGCTTCTGCGGAACCTTTTGGGTCTGCACCTCGGCAACTGGTGGGCCCTGTTCATCCTGATACCGGCCGCCGGCTCGTTGGCTTCCGCATGGAAGCTCTACCAGGCGCATGGCACGATCGATGCTGCGGTGCGAGGCCCGCTGGTGGGCGGCGTCGTCCTGCTCTTTGTCTTCGCCATGTTCTTCTTCGGCTTCAACTGGAGCCTGTTCTGGCCGGTCCTGTTGATCCTGGCCGGCATTGGGGCGCTCGCCGGCGTGTTTGCCAGGGAGTGAGAATAATAGGAAGTGTAACAACAGTCACACAGCAAGAGACGCGCTTCAATCATCCTCACTATGGTCGATGCGTTGTTTCTGATGATGTCAGTACATGGTGCGGTCGGCGCGTGGGACGAGATCATCCCCATTCTGGCGATCCTGAGTGCGGCCCTGGGCGCGGTGATCTTCCTGGTTGCACGACGCTTCAAGCCCGACGAAGATGAGGCTGCGGTTGACGAGGATGCTACGCCATAGCGGACTTGAAAAGCAGTGGGAAGGCCTGGTTGCGCACGATGCTTCGCACCAGGCCTTTTTTGTTGTGGCGGGGACATTTGCCGGAATGTGCACCGCGGATTAAGCTTTCGCCACACCATCCCACCGGAAGAGGGCCATGAACAAGCATATTGCGGGACCGAAGACGCTCAGCCGGCACACGATCCTGGACCGCGGAAAGTTTCTGCGGGTTGAACTGCATCGGGTCGCGTGGCCCAATGGAAGAGTGATCGACGATTGGGCCTGGATCATCACCCCGGATTACGTGAACGTCGTGGCCGAGACAGAAGATGGCCGCCTGCTGTGCTTTCGCCAGGTGAAATACGCGCTCGATGGGCCCAGCCTGGCCATCGTCGGCGGATATAAGGAGCCCGGTGAGGAAGCGCTGGCCGCCGCGCAGCGCGAACTGCGGGAAGAGACCGGCTACGAGGCAGACGAGTGGACTTCCCTGGGCTGTTATCCCGTAGACGGCAATCGCGGTGCGGGCAGCGGTCACTTCTTCCTGGCCCGCAACGCGCGATGCGTCGCCGCGCCGGTGAGCGACGATCTTGAAGAACAGGAGATATTGTTTCTGACGCCCGCTGAGGCCCGCGCGGCGCTGAGCCGGGGCGAATTCAGGCTCATGCCCTGGGCTGCCGCCCTTGCCATCGCTCTTTTGAGACTTCTTCACTGAGGCACACCGGGGAAGTCCGTGTGCCAGGCAGCCAGAATCCCCCGGTTGCAGGTCGCTGCGACCGGGGGATGAGATGCGCCGGTCACTTGGGTGGCGGCCAGGTCCGGACGCCGGCCCAGGTGTTCCGTGCTGCTGCTAGTGGCGGGGGATCAGGATGACCTGGCCCGCGTAGATCCGGTCCGGGTTCCAGATATGGTTGATGCGAGACAACTCCCCAACCGTCGTGCCATACCGGCGAGCGATGGAGAAGAGCGTGTCCCCGCACCGGATGGTGTACTTGTGCCAACCCGGCTTTCCGCCATGATGATCGCCATCATGATGGCCGTGGCCAGCCCGCACGCAGATGGTCTGTCCTGCGTAGATCCGGTTCGGATTGTGGATGCCGTTCAGGTTAGCGAGGGCCCACGTCGAAGTGCCGAAGCGTGTCGCGATACGATAGAGCGTATCGCCCCGGCGGATGGTGTAGAACTGCTCGCACCCCGATCCGCCGGCAGAAGATGCCGGCGACGCCGAGGCAGGCGCGGCGACGAGCAACATGGCAACGACAGCAAAGACGGTGACAACGACATAGTAGCGTCTCATCGAACGAACCTCCTTATTCGAATGGCTGCCGGATGTCATTATACTCCCGTCGCAGCTACAGATCAAGACGCAATTGATTGACAAAGGACGCGTAGGTCGTCAAAAATAACTACTTAAGGGCCCACCAACCGGGTGGATGCGCCGCCGCCTCTCACCGTTAGGTGCCGGGCACCTCGGAGGTGCCCGGCACCTGGATCAAGCTGTCTTTCGTCATATCGCCTGGACCGTCCAGGCGCGATAATGGGTCAGCGGTTCGACGCCCGTGGAGGTTGCCATGTTGAAACGTGCATTTCTGTGGTTGATCGCGCTCCTGCTGTGCGTCATTCCCCTCTCAGCCGGAGCGGCAAAAAGCTACTCTGCCGAGCGGTTCGATGTCGAGTGGAACCTGCTGGAGGACGGCTCTCTCGAAGCCACCGAAACGGTCGTCTTCGAGTTCCAGGGCGGACCGTTCACCTACGTCTATCGCGACCTCCCTACAGATTACTCGGACGGAATATCGGACATCGAAGCCAGCCTGGATGGACAGCCCATGCCACGAGGCTCGCGAGCCGGCGAGGTGGAACTCAGCGGGGGCAATCCTCTCGAGGTCACCTGGCATTTCGCACCCACCTCAGACTCCACCCACACGTTCCAACTCAAGTACCGCGTCGCCGGCGTGATCCGGTCCGAAG
>Ga0123333_10003853_pt1 | contig 14357 bp, 5 predicted proteins | sample BioC12SIPDNA_3_FD_89957 | JGI IMG/M metagenome (GOLD analysis project Ga0123333, IMG submission 89957) | Anaerobic biogas reactor microbial communites from Washington, USA - Biogas_R2_B C12 SIP DNA | ecosystem: Engineered > Bioreactor > Anaerobic > Unclassified | place: Washington, USA... | reverse complement strand
GCCAAACATTGAACCTACTCTGCAAAGCACCTGGTTGTGCAAGGGAGAGACCCTTTCACCCAGGATTTCCACTCTTCCGGAAGTAGGGTACTGAAGACCCAGCATGATGCTGATGGCTGTGGACTTTCCGGCACCATTGGGGCCCAAGAACCCAAACACTTGCCCCTTATCAACTTGAATAGAAACCGCGTCCAATGCACGGACAGGGTTGTAATAGTGGGTCAAGTCATCCACTCGGATGGCAACGTCTTGTTTCATACTACCGCCTCGATCTGTTTCTCGGTCATCAGCAAGCCGCACAACTGGATATCGGGCAGCACCATCCAGTGTCCTGCAAATCGCGCTTACTGCAAGGGCGTTTCTGCCCGCTGCGGCTGTGCCGGCACACGGTCACTGAGAATCATTGCCGCATATGCTTGCACAGCGTCAACTGAGGAGCTGATGCCACCGGAGCATAGACCACGCGATCAGGCGCGCGACTTGTCACACGTGGCGAGTCGGGCCTCGCTCACACTGTGATCAGGCTGGCGCTTGAGTTGAGCTTCTCCACGACGCGCCTACAATCCCAGTAGGCTCCCACCCCTGCACGCCCTCGCGTGTCGGGGTGCGTCGTCCGGGAGACTTCCGACCTGCGCTGCGACAAGCGGCGCCGCCGGGTTGAACGCTGCCAGCCGGGGCAGTGCGGGCTAGGGCCTCGTGCGGCCACCGGAAGCCGGTCCACACTAGAAAGGATTGCACTCCAATGGGCATTCGACACCCACTCATCCACGAGATCGCGAAGGATACGTACCTCATCAACGAGTTCGGCCTGGTCAACATGTACGTCCTGGTCGGCGCCGAGCGCTCGCTGGTCATCGACGCGGGCATGGGCTACTTCGACCTGCGGGCCACGGTCGAATCGCTGACCGACACACCCTACGACGTGGCCATCACCCACGCGCACCCCGACCACGCGGGGATGATGCACCAGTTCGAGCGCGTCTTTCTGAACGAGAAGGAGCGCCCCAGCCTCGCCTGGGCCGCCAGGCGCGACTTCGACCTGGAGGAGTTCGAGCGCAACAACCGGCTGCACATCGGCGATTGGGATGTCTGGGAGGTCACGGAGGACATGATCAACCGGGGCAGCCTGGAGACTGAGATCCTCCCGCTGGAGGAGGGCGACGTGTTCGACCTGGGCAACCGCCGGGTCACGGCCTACGCCTGCCCGGGACACTCGGCGGGCCAGCACTACTTCATCGACGACGGCGCCCGGATCGCCTTTACGGGCGACTGCTGCAACTACAACAACGGGACGCGCTTTGCCGCCAGCACCTTCATCCGCGATCTGAAGAAGCTGCGCGCGGGATACGGCATCACCTACGACCGCATCTTCACCGGCCACTCGACCTACTGCGGCACGCTGGACGTGAAGTCCCACGACATCGCCGTCGTCGACGGCCTGATCGAGGCTTTCCGCTCGCTCCTGCGCGGCGACGCCGTGATCGGCGAGCGGCACATGCAGCTCTTCCCCGAGCGCCCACCCTTCAAGGTCCTGCTCTGGGGCCCGGTGGTGAAATACCCGCACGAAGCCGGCAGCGGCCCCCTGGTCTGCCCCAACTTCAACCCGGATATGCTGTGGGAGGAGGGCGAGGCGCACGTCATTCCATAGCGTGCCTGCCGGGAGCGCCGGCTTGGGGGTACGGTAGCTGCAGAGCGCGCTTCTGTCGGGAGACGTGTGAGCGGGCCCTATTCCAGGGCCCGCTCGTGCGTGTCGCCGGACGGTGCTCAGTCTGGCCCTTGGCGCTTTCTCACCCTGGGTCGCTACTGCCCCTTCATCACCAGGGGCAGGTAGGCGTAGAACCCGCTGCAAGGATCGCTGATGTCGATGGTGCCGGCGATGATGCCCTGCTTGACGGCCGCCAGGGCATCGCGGACGCTTTGGGAGACGAACGGATCGGCGTCGTGGAAGGGGGCCAGCCCCACACCGCCGCTCTCGAGGCCGTAGCGCACTGTCCCGGCTGCGAACGTGCCGGACACAACATCGCCGGCGGTCGTGAAGACGGCGTTGTCGACCCGCTTCAGCGCGCTGCTCAGTAGCCACTCGGCGCCGTCCACCGTACCCCCGCCGAATACCACGTCGTAGTAGTCGATGTCCACGCCGATGCCCCACACGCCCGACTGGGTCGCCGTGAGCACGGCACCGAAGCCGGCGCCACCGGCTGCCGCGAAGATAACGTCGGCCCCCTGGTCGATCAGGGCCTGCGCGTAGGTGGCCCCCACCGCCTGATCGCCAAAGTCCATGGTGTACGTGATGAGAACGGTTGCGTCGGGGTTAGCACACTGCGCGCCGTTGCGGTAACCATACAGGAAATCATCGACGGGCGCGATCGGCATGCCGCCGATGTCCCCGACCACGTCGCTTGCCGTCATCAAGCCCGCGAGCGTTCCCGCCAGATATCCCACTTCGTCGGCCGCGAACGTGATGCCGCGTAGGTTGGGAGGATAGGTGTCTGGCGCGACGTCGATGATAGCGAAGAGCGTTGCGGGGTTCGCCTGGGCCGCAGCTACCGTGGCATCGGTCATAGCCCATCCCACGCCGATGCACAGGTCGTTGCCGTCATCGACGCACTGCTGCAGGTTGGGGCCGTAGTCCGCCGAGCTCGTCGAGGTGTAGACCGTCCCCGCGACGCCCAGCTCCATCTGGGCGCGCAGCAAACCCTGATAGGCCATCCAGGCGAAGGCCGCATCGTCGACCGCCGGCCCGTCGGTCACCAACCCAACGGCGGCGGAGGGGAGCTTCAGCCACTGGCCATTATGGAAGAGTTCGAGCCACGCCCACTGCGGGATCACGTCGCCCTTGGCGTCGAAGCCCTCATAGGTCCCGACGACACCGTCGGTCTGGGGCGTCGCGGCGAGCGCGTCGCGGATGTCCTCAGGGTCGGCGCTATCGGCCCGCTTGATCGCATCGAAGATGATCTGCGCTGCGTCGTAGGCGAAAGCGCCGGGCGCACCGCCATCGGCCCCGTAGTTGGGGAACGCCGCTGCCTGGTAGGCCGCGTTGAAGCCGGCATAGCCGGGCATGTCGACCGGGTCGCGCCCGGCGATGCCGGCATAGTCCCGTTCGGCCGCCACTCCGGCCGCGGAGGCATAGCCCGCGATCAGCGCGGAATCGCCGTAGAGGGAATCCCATCCGACAACAGCCAGGCCCAAGCTGTCGGCGATCGCGCTGAAGGTGCCGGCGCGTGCGGGATCGCCATCGGCGTAGAAGACGGCATCGGGGTTCTCGAGGGCGATCGCCGTGAGCATTGCTGTGAAGCTGCCGGTTGCCGAGACGCTCTGCTGGCTGGTGATGGATCCCCCCAGCGCGGTGAACGTGTCGCTGAAGGCGGCCGTGGACCATTCGAAGCCGTCCCAAGCCACCAGCGCTACGGCATCGTACCCCAGCGCCTCACGGAAGGTGGTCGCCATCAGGATCACCGCCGCATCATCCTTCTGGCAGACCCGGAAGGTGGTGGTGTACCCTTGCTCGGTCAAGCCCGGATTCGTCGACGAGGCGGAGACCATCGCCACCCCGGCCGCGTCGTAGATGCCCTGGGCTGCGAAGCTTGCGCTGCTGCAGGTGTGACCCACCACCGCCACGGCGCCCGCGTTGAGCAACGCATTGGCCGCGGTCGGGGCCTGAGCCTGCGAGCAGCCGTCATCGGCAGCAACCAGGGTCAGGGTATGCGTGACGCCGCCGACATCGATCCCACCCGCGGCGTTGATCTGGTCGATGGCGAGCTGGACCGCGTTGACCTGCCGCCATCCGTAGTCTGGAATGGGGCCGCTCGTGGCGGCAGCCACGCCGACGGTGATGACGGCGCCGTTCGACGCCGGGCGCGCGACCGCGGGTGACATAGCCTGACCACCCGTGCTGGCCCACAACATAAGCGCTGCAAACAAGACCGCCAACCCCAGGCTAACGCCGAGGCGCGTTACGTGAGGCCGGCTCAGTGGTTGACCCAACCTCGGGCTCTCCATGTGCTGATTCCCTTTCTTTGAAATGGGGTTGCCTGGATTCGCCAGGCGCGGAGGCGCGATGCAACGACATGCTGCGTGCGTGATACTTGGCGGTGTCTGTGTGCGTGAGCCTCCTTCCGCTGTGCTTGGTTGGCGCCCGCTGGGGGTCTCGGGGCCCTATGATGAGGCGACGCCCGTCGGTAGGCAATGGTGGCAAGCGAAGGAGGCGAAGGGAGAGCGTTTGCCGCGCGCGAGCAGGCAATCGACCTGCTTCCAGTATAGGGCCGGTCCGTAGCGCGTCAATGGGGTGTCGTGACCACCCCGCATCATGAACAGTCACGCGTGACCACGCCGAGTCTGCTCGCCGTCCCGCGTTTTGAACAGTCACGCGTGACCAGGCGCTCCGAGCCAGGGAGGCGTGGCGCGCTTTCCCGAGCGACCGGCCCGCACCTCCCGCCCCCTGTCCCAAACCTGCGGTACAATGGGTCGCTGTGTGCGCCACCCGGTGGGCCGCCTGCAGACGCCGGTGGTGGCGCCGGATCTCAGACAGAGAGGCATCCTAGTGACGATCTCGACGAAGTTGAAGCGGCATCCCCAGCTTGGCCTCATCCTGCTGGCCTTTGTGGCCTTCGTGGCGCTGGGGCTGCCCGATGGCCTGCTCGGCGTCGGCTGGCCCTCCATCCGGACCGGGTTTGCCATCCCCCTGGACGCGGTCGGCGTGTTCCTGACCACGGTGGTGGTCGGCTACACGACCTCAAGCTTCCTCTGCGGTTTCCTGCTCTCACGGGTGGGGGTGGGCCGCATGCTTGCTGCGAGCTGCATGCTCACGGGGTTGGCGCTGATCGGCTATACCCTTGTCCCGCAGTGGTGGATGATGGTGGCGCTGGGCGTGTTCGCCGGGTTGGGGGCCGGGGCGATCGATGCCGGGCTCAACACCTACGTGGCGGCGCATTTCGGCGAGGGGCTGATGCAGTGGTTGCACGCCAGTTGGGGCGTCGGCATCACCACCGGCCCCATCATCATGACGCTGGGGCTGAACGCCCTGAACACGTGGCGGTTCGGCTACCGGGTGGTGGGTGGGTTTCAGATCGCGCTGGCGGCCTGCTTTGTGCTGACGCTGCCTATGTGGCGCCGGAACGACGCGCCCGTGGGCGGCGAGGGGGAGAAACGCCTGACCGACTATAAGACCCCGGTGGGTGAGACGCTGCGGCAGCCACAGGTGTGGCTGAGCGTGGTGCTGTTCTTCCTGTACGTCGGCGCGGAGACCGGGCTGGGCACCTGGACCTACACGTTGCTCACCGAGTCACGCGGGGTCGACCCCACGCTGGCGGGGTTCTTCGCGGGCAGCTATTGGTTCACCTTCACCATCGGCCGGATCGTGGCGGGGATGGTCGCCACGCGGGTGGGGAGCACCCGGCTGGTCTTCGGCGGCCTGGTGGGGGCGCTGCTGGGCGCGGGGCTGTTGGTGTGGAACCCTTCTGAGCTGGCCAACGTGGTGGCGGTGGCCATCATCGGCCTATCGATCGCGCCGATCTTCCCGGCGCTGATGTCGGACACCAAGGCGCGGGTGGGCAACGCCTATGCGGCCAATACGATCGGCATGCAGATGGCCGCGACGGGGGTGGGGTTGGCCTTCATCCCCGCCGTGATGGGCGTGTTGGCGCGCCGGGTCTCGCTGGAGATCATCCCCATCTGCCTGCTGGGGGTGTACGCCGCCCTGTTCGGCATCTACGTGCTGGCGGTGCGGCATCGCAGGGCGGGGGCGGCGTGGGTCTGGCGTACCTGACCCTGAGGTAGAACGCTCGTTGATCGGTAGCGTGTCGCGCCCGCCACTGAGAGAGACGCGTCTGCTGCTGTTGGCTCGAGAATCGCACCAGTCGGTCTGTTAGCTGACCTCCCTGCTGCTGATGCCGCAGCCGGGGAACTCGCCGAATGCAGTACGCACATGACCTGCAGGGGCGCAGGCTGGTCAGCGTCTACCGCTGCGCCCCTTTGCGGGACCGTCACTACATCTCATCGGCCTGCTTCGGCGGAGTTCCCGTGCAGACCCTATGCGCAAGCTTCGCAGACTCGATCGTGCTGTGAGCTCGCTTGAGTGCAGTCTTTTGATTGCTGCAACATCGCACGGACCACGCCGCGTCAGAAAGACGCCGATAGGCTAAGGCTCCAGCGATAGGAATCGCTTATCGGCGCCCGACAGCGAGAACAACGGCTCAAACACTGCCATGATTCCCGTCTCGCCTTGGGCAACCTGCAGGACCACCCACCCCTCGGCCGTTCCACCCGGAAACAGCGTTACGTCGAGCGCCGGATCCGGATCGACCACAGATGGATTGTCGTAGACAACATTCGCGCTACCGGTTGCGTGCAAGTAGGTGCCGTCGATCTGGGTAGGTCTATCATCGGTACCGATGTATCCAGCGAGCATCTTGACAGCCACGTATTCCATTCCCTCTGCAGGAGGATCGTTGAATGAGTTCGCCTCCTGTACCATCGCCCAAGCCTCATCTCCCCGAACCATCGCCAGGAGAGTGACCCTCCAGTTCTCCGTGACCACAGTCTCACCAAATGGAGCTGGAGCGCCACGTTCCTTGCCCAAATCTGTTGGCTCAATCTTGGCCAGGTCTGCACTCACGGAGAGGGAAGCGCCCTCATCGAGGGCGATGAAGCGGCGTCGATCGTCGTCGAAGTTGAGCAGTTCGTCAAAGATCAGTATTAGGTTGCCCTCCCCTTGCCCAATGGAAAACGCAACCCAACCTTCCGTCTCGCCATCCTTGTAGAGCTGTGCGTCGAGTGGCGGTTCGGGGGCCACTACGCCTCCTGCTGAGTACTGGGTGAGACGATCGCCTGTCACTCTGACGTCACTGCTGCCAATCATATGCTCATCACTGTCTTCGTAGAGGCACTTGGCGCGCAGTCTGACAAGCAGGTACTCCAGCCCTTCAGCGGCAGGTTCGTTGAACTGGTTCGCGGTTTGGATCGCCTGCCAGGCCTCTTCGCCTCTCATCACTTCTAGAACCTGGATCTCCCAGTTAGGCGCTGCAACGACCTCCGACATAGGGTAGGGGTTGCTTCGCCCCATTCCCATGGGTTCTGCTGTGGCAGCCGGAGGAACCTCGGTTGGCTGGGATGTGTTAGTGGGCTGCGGCACCTCCTCAGATGGCTCTTCCTGGTCCTGTTGCGGCAGCTCTGCCGCTGTCTCTTCCGGGTCCTGCACTGCCTCTGGCAGTGACGTTGGGCTCGCCGTTCCACTGCCACCGCAGGCGAGCGATAGGACCAGAGCGGCGGCGACGATGACAAATAGGGCAGACGTCTTACCTTGCTTGTGCATCTCAACCTCCTTAGATGAGTGTTCTGGATCAGCCGACTGCTGGATTCGTCCGCACCTCCTATCTCTCATCTTGGTAGTGGATCGTCAGGTACGGTGCAAACGTGTCAGACTCTGAGAGCGATACTACGATGTCGTTTAGGCCGGTTGGTTGCTGCCCGGAGAAGTCGTAGCTGTGGACAAGGATAACGCCAGCATAGGCATCCATCCCGATCCAGCTGGCGTCAGATCCCACCAGCGGAATGTGTACCCATTGGTCGCTCGATGCCAAGAACTCGCTGGTAGTGGTCTCAAGCGGCTGTCCAAAGTCGGTAGGCCATAGAGACGATCCGTGCGAGGAAGGGACCACGACAATGCCGTGGTTCCCGTTGACCCAGGACCCTATGTGCAGGCTCAGGGTCGCCGACACCACGTCGCTGTTGTCTGGCAGTGCACTGGCATCGAAGGTCAGGTAGACACGCTTGATGTCGAAGAGGCCAGAGTAAGCACTGGCGGCAACCGTTGCGGCGGGATACTCATCCAGCAGGAAGTTACCTGCACTGGCTGTTCTGCACGTCTGCCAGTCGGCACACTCAACATTGCCAATCTCACCATCGCCGGGCAGGGAGGTGAGTCTGAGGGTGTGCGTCGGCCTCGGGGGTGTGTATGCTCTGAGCACGGCTGGGAGGAGGACTCTGAAAGCAGGCCGTTGCAGTGTCGCTCCCACTGTGTACCCAGCCCCACAGCCGCCCACGTTCGGGTTCCAGTGCTTGATCAGCACGTAGAAAGTCCCGTCCGCTGGGGCGGTCCACTCGATGCGCGAGGCCAGCGTGCTCCCGTCGTCGTCATTGGAGGCCAGCAGCGTCGTGCCGTCAGCGCCGTAGAGGTACAGGTAGGTGTCGGTCGCCGGCCCGAGATTGCTCGTCTCGATCACGTAGGCTTTGCCGGCCTGGGCCGTGAACCTCAGCCAGTCGCCGTCGCCAGGCCCATCGAAGTTGTGGACCTGCGGCTCATCCAGGACGAGCGCACGGGCAGTTGCCGCGGTGTCGTCTTCCTCGAAGCTGTCCGCCGAAGCGACACAGACCTCCACACCCAGCGGATCGAGGTTGTTGGTCTCGCTCGATTCGGCCACGGCGCCACTGGAGTCGGCGAAGACCCGCAGCGTCCCTGAGACCTCGCTATAGGTCGCCCCTGCCGCCGCCTGCGCCAGTCCTCCGACATCGGAGACGACGCCGGTCACCGTCACCGTTTTGCCCGCCGCGATCGGCTCGTTGACCCACATCTGCACGCTGCCTGTGTAGTCGCCAGGACCCGTGGGCGTGTGGTTCAGGTAGAGGTCGATGAAGAAGCCGTTCTGCGTACTCAGAGTGCCCGCGTTGCGCAGGACCGCCTCTGCCAGGATGCCCCCGGAGGGATTGGGGTATGCAGTGAGGCTGAGCACCTGCAGGTCAGGTGTTCCGCTGACAGGACGATTGACTACTGAGCCCACAACGGCGCTGGGCTCGCCCGTGATCGCGCCAAACGGGCCGTAGGCGAAGCTCGTCTTGACGCCCGATGAGATGCGGAACGCGCCGAGGCTGTCCTTTAGCTGCCCGATCCCCTCGACTGAGCCGATCTCAAGAGGGATATCGTACTGAGTCAGACCGGTCTGGTTCAGGACCTTGACGGAGTCCAGTGCGCCGTTGATGTAGAACCTCACCTCGTTGCCGCCGTTGAATGAGACGGCTACGTGGTTCCATACGCCAACGTAGGGTGCCTGACGAAGGTTGGCGTTGCTTCGCACCTCGGAGGACCCACACGTGGTGCACGGCCAGACGTCCAGCCGCAGCTTACCTTCGAAGAGGTTCAGGAGCCAGTTCGGTCCGACACCTTGTTTGATCTGGCCGGCGATCCGCCCGTCGCCGTCCGCATCGGGCCTGAACCAGAACTCGATCGTGAAGCTCGGAAGCACGGCCGAGCCACACGTCAGTGAGGGGCTATCGCCATTGTTCGCGCGGTTGAACCGCAGGCCGGTCCCGAACTTCGCAGTGGTCCAGACCACGGTGGGGTTGATGCTGCAGTGCCGTCCATAGCCGCTCGAGTCGTAGGCCGTTGCGCCACTGCCTTCCTGGAAGAGGAACAGGTACTGGGTGTCTGCCTCATCATAGGGGTACCAGACCTGATTCGGGTCGGCCAGCAGAGCACCGGGGTTGGTGCTGCCGTAGTAGAGCTGGTGGCTGTTGGCATTCGTACCACCGGCAGGAACGGCCACCTGCGTGCGAAACCAGATGTCGATGAGCGTCGGCGAACAGGCTTTGACCACACGGTGAAGCTGCGTCGTGTCGCTGGCGACGATACGCAGGTCGTCGCACTTTGTGGGTGACGCCGAGGCGGCGTAGAGCTCGGCCGCGGTGGGAGATGTGCCCGCATCAAACCGCAGGTTCACCGGATAACCCGCCGGCAGGGCACTGCTCGTCGTGTTGTTCTGGACCGTGATGTTGCGCTTGCCGGTGTATGACGTGTTCCACCAAGGCGTGGTCGGTCGCGCTGCGGGGTCGACCTTGATGCTGGTGTCTGCAGCGGACGGGTAGGTCCCCACGTTGTTCGCTCGATCTGTAGCACGACAGCGGAAGCTGTAGGTATGCCCGGGTTGCCCCACAAAGAGGTCGTAAGTCTTTGCCGCCGGGACATCCGTCAGCCAGTCAACCCAGTCACTACGACCGGAATCCAGGTACTGAACCGCGTACGAGCGGATGCCCGAGACGCTGTCCGTGCCGCCCCAGACGACCTGGCAGACGTTCTCGTAGCTTACGTCTGGTAAGGGCTGCACGGAACACGACGGCGGCGTCCGGTCGATGCCGATCTGCTGGTCCCCTGAGGTGTTGCTGCCCTTGTCGTTCGCTGCCGTCACCTGCCAGTAGAGCACCGGGTGATCGTCGCTGAAGGTGTGCGTGGCCTCGGTGACTCCGCTGCTGAACGTCTGCCGGAGCAGGGGGCTGGCTCCGCCCGCCGGCGAGGGTGAGGTTCCCACGTGCAGCGTGTAGCTCGTGGCCCGCAGGGAGGGCGCCCAACGGAACTCTACCGTGCGGGAGTTCAGGTACACTGAATCGCGGGTGTTTTGCGATAGGGGAACGGGCGCTACCAACGGCGGGCTCGGCGGACGGCGATGTGGCAGGGCGTAGGTGGCCTCACGAACTGCTGCACCATTCCAGCTTGCGTCCGCCCCATGGGCTTCGACGCGCACTCGGTGGGTGCCCGTGCCGAACTCCAGCGTCCGCCAGAGCGGGGCATCCGCCTCGGTGAAACACGGGACACCCAACTCCTTGATGATATGCCACGTTCCGTTGGCCGAACCATCGTTCGCGTCGTTGACGCTCACGCGCATCGTGATCCCGACGCCGCCCAGCCCGGCGGTGCAGGCGCGAATCCGAACGACCTCGCTATCGGCATCCTGTGGCTGGAAGTACAGTTCGGTGATCGAGAGGCTGGGGTTCACCAGCGTGAAGTGCCACGGGGCGCTCCAGTCGCTCTCGGCACCGCGGCTATCGCGCACCTTTACCCGCCACTGGTATGTGTAGGGACCCAAGGCCGCGGTCGTGACGCAGTTGCCGCCCACCCAGCCACTGTTCCAGGTCTGTGCGCTGTCGTAGATATCGAAGTAGTAGGCCGTGATCGCGTCACCATCGGGATCGCCGTTGGCCTGCGCGCACAACTGCGCGGTTTTGCCGCTGTAGTAGACGTACCAGTCGTACGGGCTCGTGAGGGTCGGAGCGTTCGGCCTGTGGTTGGGTGCCGCGCCGGTGCCGGTGAGCCGATAGGTAACGGCCCGGCGCTCCGGATGGCTCCAGGAGGTATCCGTCTGATCGGCTACCTCGACCACGACGCTGTGGTCGCCAGCTGCGTAGCCGTCTGTGAGCCAGGTATAGGCGAACTCCGGCCCGCCGATCTCGTACTTGACCGCGCCGTCGATCAGCAGGCGCGTGGCGCGCAAATTGGGGAAGCCTTCTATCTTGACCCGGATCTGCACGCTAGATGTATCCGCGGGCGAGGGCGGATCGACCGACAACGCCGTGATGTGGCTGCCTGCGGACTGGACGTTGATCCGCACCGAGAGCGTGGGGCCGAAGTAGGTGCCCTGAGGGTTGCGGAGCCGCCAGTAGCCCATGTACTCGCCTGCGGCGGTCGGCGCCACGATGTTGATCGAGAGGTTCGCCTCCTGGCCGGGCGCCGCAGCCGGCACGCTGATGGGGCTGGGGGCGCCTAGCTGATGGCCGCCGACGAAGGCGAGCTGGTACCCGCTGCCCCACGTGGTCGTGCCGGTGTTGCGGACGCGCCAGACCTTGGTAAGGGATTGGCCGGGGGATACGATAGAGCCATCGGGCACTGACACATCGGCCACGTAATCAGCGCCGTCCGCCGGAGTAGCTCCATCCGACATTGGTAGGACTGTGATTTGCCGTGCTTCGTTGCCCATAACATCTGCAGCCCCCGCGATTCCGAGCCCTGCGATGCCGCATTGCGTGCCGCCAGGTGCGTACATCGGATTTCCCGCCGTGTCGAATACGTCGAAGCTCAAGCAGACCTCGACAGGTGATCCGGCAACGACTGGCTTGGCCTTGGGCAGCCAAGGGACCGGGAGTAGACCAAAGCCCGTACGCGGCAGCCCGAAATCGAAGTATGGGTTCCAGGTGAACACCCAGTGTTCGCTCTTGCAGTCGGCATCGGGAAGCCGGGGATCGCACCGCGCGACGATCCGCCAGACTTGTTGGGGATCCAGCGCGGGTTTCAGCAGCGCAAGGTCCGTGGGCGAGGGCCAATCCGGGTAGTATGCCGTCAGTCGCACCTCGCCGACCCCGCTCCCAACGTCACTGTAGTTGATGTCGAATACGACATTCTGCCCAAGGCGAACGCTGGTACCAGAGGGAATGGCCGTCGATCCCCAGCTTCCCCCGGGTGCTGTTGTGTCACTGCCGTAAGTTATGGGCTTCCACACCTTCATCGAGGTGCGTTCCTGAGGCTCGAGTTGGTTCCACCAAGCCAAGCCCTCATTCACATGACTGCCGACAAATGGCTCAGGCACAACCGACTGACACTTCGTGCTATCGTTGAGACCTGTTGGTACCCCCTCCGAATTCCAGACAACGGAATCCTTGGTGCAACGACGAAGCACGAAATGAAGGTGAGGCGTGCAGTAGTACGGAGCGCCTGAGCAACCGGTGTCGCCCTCTATACCGAGCACGGCGTAGAGCGACACCGTCTGTGGATGGTCGAATGATCCATATGTGACAATGCTAGAGAGGTGCGAGTACTGCGAGTAGTAGTCATACCCGTCACCGACATTGTGCTGGACTACGACCGTGTTTCCCCAGCCATTCCAGTCACCGGAGTAGACCACGTTCCCGGGTGCGGCTGGGTAGATGTTCTCCCGTTGGTCGACAGGGTTGAGGTCAATCGCGTAGTACTCTGTCTGGTAGGGGCTGTCGATGTGAGTGACTTCGCCGTATGCATAGCCGCCCAGCTGAACTTCCTGTCCCACCGCGGAAGGCAGGTACAGCACCAAGGCGTCTGGCTTGGCTACGCCGTGTTCAGGGTCGGGCGGCGTTTTGGCTTCTGCCGGTGGTGTATGCATCGGCACTGCAATGGCGCCGGCAGCGACTAGCAGCAACAGGGTGGTGATGACGATGGCCAACTTGCTCTGACGCACTCGAAGCGGATGGCTACCCACTGTGACCTCCTGCTTCTGTACCAGCAAAAGCTGCCATTACAGCGTCTCTCGCCGTGATGCCCAGGCACACTACTTTCTCTCGCGGACTGCTATGCTTCGTGGTCCTAGGGCAAGTCACGCGCGTCTCGGGCCAGGTCTGCAGAATGCACTGATGATAGGCGGTGACGCGCGCAAACGCCTGATCGTGGCGCTTAGAGACTCCCTAGCGGTGAATACTTCTCCCCAAGACCATTGTATGGTTTTTTGCGTTCAGTGTCAAGACAGCAAAACCGGCGTGAGCACCGGAAAACACGACTTGACATCTGTCTTTGCAGACGAGGTAAGGGCGTACACTGGTCCGCCGGCGCTGCTTGAGTCACTTGACCCCACTTTTCCTTGCACCTATAATCTCCTCACGATGGATATCGGTACCCAACGAGCAAGGAACCCATGGCCCAACAACTGACCCTATCTAGCACCGCCCCCATCTCGCAGGACGAGATCAACCAGATCCTCTGGCGCGCGTGTGACACCTTCCGCGGCACCGTCGACCCCGCCGAGTACAAGAACTACATCCTCGTCATGCTCTTCGTTAAGTACATCTCCGACGTCTGGCTGGACCACTACGCCGGGCTTCTGGAGCGCTACGAGGGCGATGCCGAGCGTGCCCGCTGGATGATGCGCTACGAGAAGTTCATCCTTCCAGAGAGCGCCAACTTTGCCAGCCTCTACGCTCAGCGCAACGCGGACAACCTCGGCGAGATCATCAACGAGGCGCTGGAGGCCATCGAGCGCGACAACAAGGAGAAGCTTGAGGGCGTCTTCCGCAACATCGACTTCAACTCGACTGCCGCGCTGGGCCGCACCACGCAGCGCAACGAGCGGCTGCGCAACCTGCTCAACGACTTCAACGACCCACGGCTCGACCTCCGCCCCTCGCGCGTGGGCGATCTCGACATCATCGGTAACGCCTACGAGTACCTGATCGGGCGCTTTGCCGCCGGCGCCGGCAAGAAGGCCGGCGAGTTCTACACGCCGCCCGAGGTCTCGATCCTCATCGCCAAGCTGGTCGACCCGCAGCCGAACGACCGGATCTGCGATCCCGCCTGCGGCAGCGGCTCGCTCCTCATCCGCTGCGTCAACGAGATCCCCGACCACAAGGCCGCCGTCTACGGCCAGGAGAACAACGGCGCTACCTGGGCGCTTGCAAAGATGAACATGTTCCTCCACGAGGTGGACGGCGCACGAATCGAGTGGGGCGATACGATCAAGGCGCCCACGCTGCTCGACCGCGACGGCACGTTGATGCGCTACAACGTCGTGGTCGCCAACCCACCCTTTTCGCTTGATAAGTGGGGTGTAGAGGTTGCACGGAAGGATCCCCATCAG
>Ga0123333_10003849_pt1 | contig 14370 bp, 11 predicted proteins | sample BioC12SIPDNA_3_FD_89957 | JGI IMG/M metagenome (GOLD analysis project Ga0123333, IMG submission 89957) | Anaerobic biogas reactor microbial communites from Washington, USA - Biogas_R2_B C12 SIP DNA | ecosystem: Engineered > Bioreactor > Anaerobic > Unclassified | place: Washington, USA... | reverse complement strand
GTGGCAAGTTGCCAAAGGCGAAGTATCGAGGGTGGCATGGGTCGGTACTCCGACCCGTGGCCCAATGCGGACAGCCACTGGTCTGGGTACAGACCAGTGCCACCCAGTGCCCCTGAAATTCGGATGCACCCGGATCCGCCCCGAAAGGATCCGGCCATCCCGACGGTCACCCCTCCCGCTGCACCGAGCGCCCCGCGACAACCAAGGCCGGGAAGAGTGACGCCGGGCACCTCAACGATCTCCCCCGGCGGGCACGGCGGGGGTTGTGACCAGTAGCCCTCCCCATTAGGCTAGTCGCGAGTCGCACGTGAGAAGTGGGTGGGCCGTGCGTGGCCAAGCCGAGCGCGAGGCCGCGGCCCACACGAAACGAATGCCGGACGGCCGCTCCTTCGCGCCCATCGTTCGCAGGAGTCGGGCACACGCAATGGCCCCTTTCCGGCCAACCGCAAAGGTGGGTGAACGAATGCAGGATGCGAGAGTCGATAAGCTGGCGAAGGTCTTGGTGGGCTACTCCGTGGGCGTCAGGCGGAACGACTTGGTCCGCATCTCCGCCTCCCTGGTGGCCATGCCGTTGGTACGGGCGGTCTATCGCGAAGTGCTCGAGGCCGGCGGCCACCCACTCCTGAGAATCACCGACGACCAGTGCCAGGATATCTTCTACGAGCTCGCCGACCGCCACCAGCTCCGCTACGTCAACCCGCTGGCCCTCAACGAAATCGAGACCGTCGACTGCACCATCGGCGTCTGGGCCGAGGAGAACACCAAATCACTCAGCCGCGTTGCCCCCCAACGCCAAGCGACCGTCAGCCAGGCCCGCCGACCAATCATGGACACCTTCCTCAAGCGGGCCGCCAAGAAAGGCAAAGGACGACTCCGCTGGACGGGTACCCAGTTCCCCTGTCCAGCCGCAGCTCAGGACGCGGAGATGTCCCTCGCACAGTACGAAGCCTTCGTGTACACCGCGGGCTTGCTGCACCATGCCGACCCGGCCACCGAATGGCGCAAGATCAGCGTCCGCCAGAAGCGAGTGGCCGATCACCTCAACCGTTGCCGCGAGGTGCGTTTCCGCACACCTCAGGGCACCGACCTTCGCGTCGGCGTCCGCGGCCGGCGATGGCTCAACTGCGACGGGCACGAGAACTTCCCCGACGGCGAGATCTTCACCGGCCCCATCGAGGACGCCACCGAGGGCGTGGTCTGCTTCAGCTTCCCAGCGGTGCACGGCGGGCGTGAGGTGCACGACATCCGCCTGCAATTCAAGGCCGGCCGGGTGGTCGACGCCTCCGCATCCAAGGGCGAGGAGTTTCTGCACCGCATGCTCGATCAGGACGCCGGCGCTCGGGCACTCGGCGAAATCGCGATCGGCACGAATTACGCGATCCAGCAGTACACCCGCAATACGCTGTTCGACGAGAAGATCGGCGGCACGTTCCACGCCGCGATCGGGGCCGCGTACCCGGAATCCGGCGGCAAGAACGTCAGCGGCCTGCACTGGGACATGGTCTGCGACCTCCGCCAAGGCGGCGTGATCGAGGCCGACGGCAAGATCATCAACCGCAACGGCCGCTTCCTGCGCGCCGATTGGCCTCAACCCGTGCGACGCCGACCGTAGCTCCCGCCGCCTGGACACCCGGCAGCCGAGATTCCAAGCCCGACGAAGCCCACACGGAATTGGCGATTGGAAATTGGAGATCGCAGATGGGCAATCGGGAATCCAAAATCGGAAAGGGGGGATCGCAAATCGGAAATCGCAGAGGGGCAATCGGGAATGGGCGATGAAAACTGGGAATCGGGAATCGGAAGCCGGAAATGGAAACCGGGAATGGAACACGGGAGATGAAAACCGGAAACCTGGACATTTGAAGATTGAAGATCCAGGAACAAAAACTTAGGATTGAAGACGAGACACCAGCAGGTCAGGCATTAACCAGTGGGAATCGAGAACGAGGGCACGAACCCCACGAGCCGGGGGACGACAGTCCCCGGTTGATACGACGCCCATCAGGAGTAACGCCACATGTCCCATATCGCACCCGGATTATGGTTGATGCTGGCCGGAACTACCTTGATCGCCGCCCGACCGACGCTGGGGCAATCAGCCCACCATGGGGTGGCACCGTCGTTCGGACAGCCCCAACTGACCGAGGGCGTCCAGGCGTCGCCGACCTCCCCCGCTATCCCGCAAGCGATCGCCTCCGCTCGGCCGGGCGTCGCCTCGCGCATCCCGGTCAACCAACGAACCGCCGCGGTCACCTTGACCGCCGAAGATCAGGTTCCTCTCGCTGGCGTGTACCTTTCTTCATCCAGCACGACAGGACAACCCCAACCGATGGCCATCCTCATTCACGGCGCACACAGCGATCACACAACATGGGATGCTGCCCTCGGACCGCTGGCCGACGCCGGCTTCGCCGTCCTGGCGATCGACCTGCGTGGCCACGGCCGGAGTGCAACCGAGCAAGTGCCCCAAGCCGACGGGGCCACCTTCCGGCAGATGTACAAGGATGTATCGGCCGCCTATCTGTGGCTGCGCGATCAGCCCAACGCCGACCCCACCCGCTTCGTACTGGTGGCTGCTGGTGCGGGGTGCGGCATCGCTTTGGATTACACGCGGCGCGACCGGTCGGTCGATGGCGTGATTCTGCTGTCACCGGGCACCGACACCGTCGGACCGGACCTCACCGTCGCCGCGGCCAAGTGCGGCCCTCGCCCGCTGCTCATGCTCATCAGTGAGCCGGAGCAGCCACTCGCCGACAGGGTGAAAGCCGCCGCTCCGCAAACCCAGGTCACTCGGCTCGCGGCGCGGCCAGACCCATCCGCGACCAATCCGCGGGCCTCAAACCTGCTCGGCCGAATCCCCGGCATCGAGAAAACCATCGTGGACGCCGCCCTTCGGTTTGCCGGCCCTCCCGCGACCGCCCCCATGGTGACCAGCACGCGCGGCCAGACCTACTACGCACCGAATACCAACTACGCCCGCTCCCTGCGCCCCGCCAACCTGCGATGGCTCAGTTCCCCCGCCGAAGCCGAGGCCCGCGGCCTACACCCGCCCCAGTCGGTCCTCCAGCAACAGGGAGCAACCGAAGAGGACGATGAACCCGGCAGGCCCTGACACGTGCTCCGCCGCGCGCAGCTCGCTCGCCGCGAGTCTCTCTCACTCTGGGACAGGCATACCCGCCGGCCAGTCGAACAGGCTATCAGGAATAGACCCCGCCGTATCGAGATAAACGTGCAAAGTGCGATCGCCGGACTCAAACCGCTTCCCGCCTCGGAGCCCGGTGAAGGTCATCCGCAGCGTTCGCGGATACCAGTGGCCCTCCGGAGTCTGGCCGGCGTCGATGATCTCGACGACTTGATCGTACTCCCTCATCCACGTCGGCATCTTCTCGCCCTCGTCGGCTTGCGGCTCGTCCCGCTGCCAGTCGAGGTCGTCCCCCCAGGGCCGCCCTTGTCGTACATGATGCTCATGACGGACACACAGATAGTCGCGGGCCGGGTCAATCCACAGAACCCACAGCTCGGCGCCGACGCTCGACTTGGTCAAGGCCCGAAGGCGGTCGACGACACCCGCCCAAGTCACCCCGTCGGGTTGGGACGCCCGCGGCCACAACCCGACGGCCAGCAAGATCACCGCTGCCAACAACGCCTGTTTCTCCTCATCGAGCCGGCCATCCCAGGCCCGCTCAGCGACTTGAGCCGGTGATATGACACCAACCTTCACTGGCCGACGCCGAAGCCACTGAATACCCTGACGCCTCGCTATCCGAAGAGGCCAAGGCCCGAACATGGCCCCGTCTCGCAAGGTCGCCAGCTTGGTGAACGCCGCTACGAAGCTGTCCTGGGCCACATCCTCGGCCGTGTGGCGGTCCCGAGCAACCACCAACGCACAGGCCCGCACCGCGCGCTCGTAACGACGTACCAGGTCCGAGAACGCTTCCCGATCGCCGGCAAGAACTGCATCCACCAATTGGGCATCCGACGGTATCCGCCGGGCACTCCTTATGTGATCTCAGTTGTATAGAGGCGCCGGAGGACCGAAGTGTGACAGCCCCGGCACATTTGTCCGTGGCGCCGGTATGGCCGGCGTGAGTGGTCAGTCCTCGGTCGGCAGTCTGGTGCCCGGAGAAGGAAGGGGCGGAGCCGCTTGCGAAACCTCTGGATCGCCTCGGCCGCCAAACGGATTCCCCACCACCAGCCAGTAGCCCACGCTCATCGCCAAGGTCACCGCCGCCAGCCCGTACATCTCCGCCGGCGTCGATTCCTGCATGTCCATGATGATCACCTTACGGGCAATGGCCATCAACGCCGTGGCCATCACGATCTTGATGTGAATCACGTCGTCCCGCAGGTAAATCGTGATGTTGACGAAGATCTCGATGGCGATCAGCACCGCCATGAACGCCCCGAAGGTCCCCAAAATGTCGCGGATCTCCAGCAGCAGAAACGGCGGTGCCATCAGCCGTTGATAAAGAACCCAGACGACGTCGATCACCCCCATCAAAATCACGAAGGCCATCAGCACGGCCAGACCGCGAACGGCAAAGCGGATCACGGTCAGCAGGCGTTGGGTGAAACCATCCGCGGGAAAACCGTGTTGCGGGCTCACAGGATGAGACATGCCATCCTCGCTCTACGGGGCGTCGCCCTGGGCCGATATGCACCAGCATCGCCACGGACACCTAGGACCTGAAATCCACGGCCGATCGTCAGCTCGTCCGAAAATCGGCCCACACACTCCGACCGAACTCCCCGCATCTTAGCCCCCCGCCATCCGGCAGACCAGAAGCCTCCCCCCTTCGATACAGAAGAACCGCGGTAGGGAAGACGGTGTCCATCGGCTGCAATCCAGCTTCGAAAGGCCAGGTTCCCCCCTTCTTCCGTCCGTAACACATTAATGTCACCTCGGCTGAAATATCCAATCTCCGCCTCCCGATCATCAAACCAATCCCCGACACCCGCCGTATGATCTCTTGCGAAGGCTGGGTGCGGGGGGATGCCGTCGGGGTCATGGGCAGCGTTCCCGCAAAGCGGGTGCGAGCGAGGGATCTCGCACCCCCCAGCCTTCGCTTTCCTATGGGTGTCGCCCGGGCCGATGGCTTCGGTTACAATGGCTCGCCCGCGTCACCGGGCGAGGAAACCGAGCCCGCAACGGGAAGGCGAAACCGCCGGGTCGTATCCCCGGCCGAACGGTCGATTTCGGCAACGCCCCACAGGGCACAAAGGACGCTCACGCAGAATCCAGCCATGGCACACGATCATCTGAAAAACTCAATCGAGGCCCAGACCGGGCGATCCAGCCTCCTGCTCATCGCGACGTTCATGGGTGGGTTGCTCGTCCTCAACTCCTTCCTGGCGGAGTGGATCTTCAACCAGCCCGAGTACTCCGCCGCGTTTGCCCTGGCGGGGGCCATCCTCTTGGGTACGCCTCTGGTCATCCACTCGCTCAAGCACTTGTGGCATGGTCACATGCACATGGACGAGCTGGTCGCCATGGCGATCGTGGCCGCCATCGCCATCGAGAAATACCAGGAGGCAGGCGTCATCGCTTTCTTCATGATCATCTCCACGCTGATCGAGACGCGAACCGCCCTGGGTGCCCGCGCGTCCATCCATTCGCTGCTCAAGCTCACCCCCACCCGGGCCCATCGAGTCCTGCCCGACGGGACCGAAGACGAGGTGGAAGCCCGCCTGCTGCAGCCCGGCGAGGTCATCCGCGTGCGGCCCGGCGACAATATCCCCGCCGACGGCGTCATCGTGGCCGGCGAGTCCACCGTCAACCAGGCGAGCATCACCGGCGAATCACTGCCGGTCGACAAAACCGGCGGCGACGAGGTCTTCGGCGGGACCACCAACCTGACCGGGTCGATGGACATTCGGGTCACCAAGGCCGGCGGCGAAACCACGCTCGGCCGAGTCCAGGAGTTGATCCTCGAGGCCGAACGAACCCGCATCCCGTTGATGCGGCTCATCGACCAGTACGCCTCCTGGTACACACCGACCATCCTCATGCTGGCCGGCATCGTGCTCTTCTTCAAAGCCCAGGACGATGGCATGACCCGCGCGATCACCATGCTCGTGGTGGCCTGCCCGTGTGCCTTGGTGCTCGCCACGCCGACCGCCATGGTGGCCGCCCTGTCCTGTGCCGCACGACTCGGCATCCTGATCAAGAACGTGGTCACCCTCGAAGGAGCCCGCAACCTGACGGCCGTGGTCTTCGACAAAACCGGCACGCTGACCACCGGCGAATTGTCGGTCACCCAGATGCGACCAGGCCCCAGCGTGGACGGCACCGACCTGCTCCGCTTGGCCGCCTCCGCCGATCAACTCTCCAAGCACCCCGGGGCCAAAGCCCTCGTGGCTGTCGCCCGCAAGGCCAAGCTCCAGCTCGTTCGCCCCGATCAATTCGAAGAGGCCTCCGGTAAAGGTGTGTCCGCGGTCGTCGACGGGCAGCAAATCCTCGTCGGCCGCAGCACTTGGCTCGCCGATCGCGGAGTGGACCTGAGCCTGATGAACGACCCCAAGTACAAAGAGCCGGAGGGCCTGAGCGTGCTCTACGTGGCCCGGGCCGGTCAACTCATCGGCTGGATCGGGCTTGAAGACCGCACCCGCGACGAGGCCCGCGAGGCCATCGACGAACTCCGCGAGCTCGGCGTCCGCAGCCTGATCATGGTCACCGGCGACAAGTGGTCCGTCGCCAAGCGGGTCGCCGCCGAGATGGGCTGCACCGACGTGCAGGCCGAGGTGCTGCCCGCCCAGAAACTCAGCATCGTCGATGAACTCAAGTCCAAGCGGCATCGCGTAGCGGTGATCGGCGACGGCGTCAACGACGCCCCAGCCCTCGCGGCCGGCGATTTCGGCATCGCCATGGGCGCCGCCGGCAGCGACGTGGCCATCAACTCCGCCAGCATCGCCCTGATGAACAACGACCTCCGCCGGCTGCCGTTCCTCATCCGCCTGTCCCGCGCTTCAACCCGGGTGATTTGGCAGAACCTGCTCTTCGGCGTGACCTTCATCGTCGTGCTGCTGGTGCTCGGGGCCACGGGCCGGATCAACCCCATGGTCGCCGCCTTCCTGCACATGGTCTCCAGCGCCGTGGTGATCTTCAACTCCGCCCGCTTGGTCCGCTTCGGCGAGCACCTTGAGGGTCATGCGCTGACCGCGACGCCGTCGGCCACAGCATCGGCGCCAATCGCATCGGCCGAAACCCAGCCCCTCCCCGCCCCCATGCCTGCGTGAGGTCGCGGAAGCTCATCGATCACGAAGCACGCCGGGAAGGCAAGCGGCCACTTCGCCCGACGTACCCCATGAGGCATTGCGCTCTTCGCTGCCTTCTGTTTCTGCGCTCGTGAGATACAATGTCTGCGCATTCGAGGAGGCAATCGTATGAACCGGGTGATCAAGTCGCGGCGACCGGATGCCAGTACCGGGCGGGTTCTCGCTTGTTTGCTTGGTATCATGGTGTTGACGGCAACGGGCGCGGTGGGGGCGGAGCCGGCGCCCAAGCCGAACTACGATGAGGACAAGGTTCCCGTGTACACGCTGCCCGATCCGCTGGCGATGGCCGACGGCACCAAGGTGACCGATGCCCAGACGTGGCGAACGCGACGGCGGGCCGAGATTCTGCGGCTGTTCGAGACACACGTCTACGGCCGATCGCCCGGCCGGCCAACGAACATGAGCTTCGAAATGTTCGATCTCGACCGCCAGGCTCTCAACGGACAAGCCACCCGCAAGCAGATCACCGTGCGTTTCGCCCCAGGCAACGATGCCCCCAGCATGGACATCCTTCTCTACCTGCCCAACAAGACCGATCGCCCGGTGCCGGTGTTCCTCATCCTCAACTTCTTCGGCAACCACACAATCCACGCCGACCCGGGCATCCGCCTGTCACAGCGATGGATGCGGTCGACCGGCCAAGGTGTGGTGAACGATCGGGCGACCGAGGCATCACGCGGCACGCGGCAGAGCCGCTTCCCCATCGAGCGAATCCTGGCTCGCGGCTACGGCCTGGCCACCATCTACTACGGCGACCTCGATCCGGACTTCGACGACGGCTTCAAGAACGGCGTGCATCCACTGTTCGACGCGCCGACGGACGGCAAGCGGCCGGCCGATACCTGGGGAGCGATCGGCGCCTGGGCCTGGGGCCTGAGCCGGGCGGTAGATTGCTTCGAGGGCGATCCGGACATCGACGCCCGGCAGGTGGCGGTGGTGGGTCATTCACGGCTGGGCAAGACCGCCCTGTGGGCCGGCGCCCAGGACGAGCGTTTCGCCATCAGCATCTCCAACAACTCCGGTTGCGGTGGAGCCGCCCTCAGCCGACGGCAGTATGGCGAAACCGTGCGGGCGATCAACGACCGCTTCCCGCATTGGTTCTGCGGCAACTTCAAGCAGTACAACGACCGCGAGGGCGAGCTGCCCATCGATCAGCACATGCTCATTGCCTTGATCGCTCCGCGACCCGTGTACATCGCCAGCGCGACCGAGGACCGCTGGGCCGACCCGCTCGGCGAGTTCCTGGCCGCCAAGCACGCCCACCCCGTCTACCGCCTGCTGGGCACCGAAGGCCTGCCCGCCGAGCAGATGCCCGGACCCGGCCAGCCCATCCACGGCACCATCGGCTACCACCTGCGCACCGGTAAACACGACCTCACACCCGAGGATTGGGAACACTACCTCAACTTCGCGGACAAACACCTACGCAAGTCAGCACCATAGCAGACACCCGGGCACAACTCGCCGGCCCGGCCCGCTATAATCGAAGTACTATGAAATCCGGCGCACTGGACCATCTCATCCTGGTCGTCGTGGGCGCCTCCCTGCGAGGCGAGATGATGGATCGCCCACTGGGCTACCGCATCGCCGATGAAATCCGCCAACGGCTCGGCAAAACCTCGCTTTGGCAAACCCTGGTCATCAGCGACGTGCTCTACCTCAACGACCAGCGATTGACGTGCCTGCCCACCGTCAGCATCGGCGGGCCCGGCGTCAACAACCTGGCCGGCGTGCTGTACCGCGAACTATCCCCGGTCCTCACCGTCGACGGCGTGCTCGTCGTCCAGATGGACCCCGACCAGCAAGACCATCGATGCAGCCTCTGGGGCATGAACCACGAACAGACCGTCGAGGCACTCGAACTGTTCCTCAAGCTCGGCCACCTCGACCATTTCCTGGCCGGCGTCACTGGACAGACCCAAGTCAAATAGCCGGCAAGGCTTGGGTTGCGAGCCGGTCGACGGTACCATACCGCGATCATGGATATTCAACAGCGAATCGCCAAGGTCCTGGCCCGCGAGGCGGCCGCGATTACCGCGGTGAAGGTCACACCGGCCTTCGAGGCAGCGGTGCGGGCCCTGTACGACTGCCGAGGCAAGGTCCTGACCACCGGCATGGGCAAGGCCGGCCATGTGGCCCACAAATGTGCAGCCACCCTCTGCTCGACGGGCACGCCGGCCGCCTACATCCACCCCGGCGAGGCGGCCCACGGCGATCTCGGCATCGTCGGCCCCGAAGACGCCATCATCGCCTTCTCAACCAGCGGCAAAACCATCGAAATCATCGAGATGCTCCAACTCGGGCGGCACCTCGGGCTCGCCACAATCATCGGCATCACCTCGCATCCCGATTCCCAACTCCGCGAGTTGGCCGACATCCTCCTCGATATGGGGGTCATTGAGGAACCGTGCCCGCTCGGCCTGACGCCTTCAGCCAGCATCGCCGTCATGCTCGCCATCGGAGACGCCCTCGCCCTCACGCTCATGGAACTCAAGGGCGTCACCCGGCACGACTACGGCCTCCGCCATCACGGCGGCTACCTCGGCCGCAAAGCCCGTACCAACAACGTGTGAGCGCACAGAACACCGGCACTGCCGTCAAAGCCTTGGCCGTTCAGAGCCGCGCCGGCAGCAAGCGGTTCCTTCGCCCGTCGAGCCAACGGCTGCCTTGCGTCGCGTGACTATCGCGTGGCCTTGCCCTTGTGGGCCGGCGGACGCTTGCGCCGCGTCGTGGTCGACGCCGCCGCGGAAGTCACCGATCGAGGCGCGGCCACTTTCCGCGAGGGTCGCTGCCCGGCCCGGACACGCAGGTTGTCCAGCACGTTCATGAAGTTGATGTACGAGTCATACGGCGATTCGTACGGGCTGAAGTAGCTGTGCACCTCGCCGTCCGCCAGGTACTTGGTAGACATGTAGTAAAAATGGTCCGACGTCTGTAACCGCCGCCAGTCGTGCAGCAAATCCGGGTCGCCGGCCGCCCGAATGACCCCTTCGAGCCGATACAGCTCGTGAAGAGCGTTCGACTGCATGGCGTTACCCAGCCACGCGGAAAGATCACGCTCCGTGTCGGCCCAACTGATCATGTGCGGAACATCGTATTCATCGGTGGCCGGCCAGGCGTCAATCACTTCGCTGGGCGTCTTGAAGTCGTTGTCCGGATGCCGCAGAACCTCGCCCGGCAATTCCCCCAGAAAGTCGAAAATACCACTGTCGGCCCATTGGTGCTCGCCCAGTGTCTCGTAGTCCATGAACAGGTTGACCGTGTAACCGTCCCCGTTCACCTGGTTCACCCACCGGGCGAACTTGGCCGCGGTCAGAGGCCACTCCTGCCAACGCCGGTTGGCGAAACGGAAGGCCACGTCGTCGCTGAGACGGTAATTGCGCAGCAGGACAACGATGCTCTTGGCGGTCGGCGGTCGGTAAAGGTAATTCGACGACCGGTTGCCCAGCACGTGATCCACCCCCTCCGCCAGAATGCCGCGGAAACCCATCCGCTCGGCGTAATGGGCTAGGTCATTGCTGTAAATCAACTCCGTGTTGCGCAGCACCGCGGGATGCTGACTGAACAGCCGCTCGATCCGCTCCTGGTGAAGCTGCACCTGCTCATCAAACTCCTGCCGCGAGTACAGGAAGCTCAGCGAGTGGTAGTAGGTCTCCGCGAGAAACTCGACACAGCCGGTCTCAGCCAACTCCTGGAAGCTCTCGATGACCTCCGGCGTATGCCGCTCGAACTGCTCGATACCCACGCCCGTAAGCGAGAACGCAATACGCAATCGCCCCTCGTGACGGCGAATCAGATCAAGCATAAGCCGATTGGCGGGCAGATAGCACCGATTCGCAACCCGACGGCATACTTCCCCGTCACGCGTTTCGTCGAAGTAGTTGTGCCCCGTATCGAAAACGCTGTAGCGACGGAGCCGGTAGGGTTGATGGACCTGGAAATAAAGGCAAACAGACGCCACGGCAAGTCCTCGTCAAGAGCCGGCCCCCTCTCGCGAGCGATGGACCGGTTGCCAGGGTTGTACGCGGACACCGCACCGGCCGACACCGCGCGGTGCCCAACCGACCACGACCTCCACCCCCCACGCGCGATCGCGCTACCCCCGACGACCTTCCGGGAAGGCCATTATACCATCGACCCCGCAACCTGCCATGCTTCACCCACACTCGCCCCCGAAGAAGAACGCCCACACGCTGACGGCCCAGAGAGAAGCGAGCCTTCCGCCGAGGGCCACCGTCCCAACCCATCCACAACAAAACCCGATCCGGGACGGTTCTTGGAAACCATCCCGAATCGGGTTCTACCGCCGCTCTCGTCTGCCGCCCTGCGGTCTACGCCCGCCGACGTCGGCGCATCAAGCCCAGGAACACCGCGTTCAGCGTCACCGCTGCCCAACCAACACCCTGACCGCACAACGGAGCCGCGGTCGTCGGGTTGTTCGTGGTCGGATCGGGATCCGAAGCTCGCGGATCCGGGTCGTCGTTGCCCGGTGTCTCGTGACCGCTCGGGTCGCCCGGATCCCCGTTGTTCCCAGGATCGCTCGCCGCCGCGGTCACCTGGACAGTGGCATAGCTCGTGACGTGCCGTGATTGGGCATCCGTCACCATCACCGTGTACAAGGTCGTAACCAGCGGCGCGAGGCAACCGGATTGGCGATCGTCGTCGAGGACAGCCCCGTGGCAGGCGACCAGCTATAGGTATACGGCGACGTTCCACCGGTGACCAGCACGTTCAACTGCGCGGATTGGCCCGCTTGAATCGTCCCAGCACCGGTCGCTTGCGCGGCAAAGGCCACATTGCTTCCCGTAACGGTCACAACCACCGTGTCCGACCCCTCTTGACCAACCGCGTCGGTCACCGTCAGGGTGTAAGTCGTCGTGGCCGTGGGCTGCGCCTGCGGCCGCAAGATGTCCGTGCGTGAGAGGCCCTCGGCCGGCGTCCACGAAACGGTATACGGAGTCACGCCGCCCGTGGCCGACCCGTTCAACTCCATGCCTTGGTTGGGCTTGATCGTTACGTCCACCCCCGCGTTCACCACCAACGGTGCCGCCACGGTCACACGGACAAAGTCCGTCGATTCCAGCGGCGAAGAGCCAATCGTCGAATCCTGCAACTTGACCTTCAGGCGATAAACCGTCGTCGCCTCAGGCGAGGCGGTCGGCTGGGCAATACAGCGGTCATCCAGACCGGGAATCGCCAGGGCACAGTCGTCCGGATCCTGCCCGGGCGCCGGCGTCGTCGCGGGCTCCGTGTTCCAGATGTACTGATAAACAGGGGTGGCCCCATCCTCCAGCCCGCCACTCGCGGAGCCCTCAAGCACCGTACTGCCGCCCGGGCCGATGATCTTGTCCGGACCGGCTTCCGCACGGAAAGGTACATTCAGGGGCAACAGTAATTGCTGGATGTTGCGAAGACGGCTGGATCCACCTTCGCCATCCGTGGGATTGCGGATCTCCTGCCCCGCCGGCAAAGTCGCCAACTCAGTCCGCAGGGCAATCAGATCCTGCAGCTCCTGCGGCGTAAACGTGCCCAGTCGGTAATCCACCGCGTTCGCATCCCCGGCGCCGCCATCAAGGAGGTCATCCTGAACAAACGTGACGCCGTTGATGACCACCGGGCTACTGCCGCGACCGCTGAGCGTGTCGTTGCCCGCCCCACCATAGATGTAGTTCCGTCCGCCGCCACCGGTCAAGACATCATCAGCGGTGCCGCCGATGATATTCTCAACATTGGTGATCGTGTCGATGCCGGCGCCTCCCGTGTCCTGCATGCTGATCAGGCCGAGACTGACAGTCACCGGCGTCGTGGCCGTCGTATACCGCACGGTGTCTCGCTGACCCGTTAGGACATGATCACCGCCATCGATGATGTCGTTACCCAAACCGCCTTCCATGGTGTCGTCGCCCTCGTCGCCATAGAGCTCATCCGGGCCGCGACCACCAATCAGCAGATCATTGCCGGCAAAGCCGTAAATCCTCGTCGACAGCGTGGGATACAAGGCATCGTCATAGCCGCGAATCACATCGTCAAAGACGTTATTCCCATCGATGATGCCATTCCAGGTGTCATCCGCACGACCACCGTCGATAACGTCGCTCCCCCAAACCTCCTCGAAGCGGCCCATGTAGCGGTTGGCCGTCTCGTTGCAGTCGATGACCCAGATGGATGCGGCCAGCGTACCCGCCATGGCATCGGGAACCACCCCGGGCTCGCAGTTGATGATTGTATCGACCTCGCCGTACACGTCCGTCGCGGTGCCAGGATACTCGGAAAGGTCTACGTTCACAGGCACGTAAGGGTCGGGGACAAACTCGTAGAAGGCATACGCCTCGCTGTAGTCCAGCGCATCCACGCCCCGGCCGCCCGACATCTGATCGGCACCACTGCCGCCGACTATCACGTCGTTGCCACCCTCGCCGTGCAGAATGTCGTCACCGGCACCACCAATCATCAGGTCGTTGCCGTCTTCGAGCTGATCGCCGGTGTCGCCCCAGATCCTGTCGTTGCCGGCGTGGCCGCGGAGTTCGTCGTCGCCGCGCCCACCGACAATCACGTCGTCGCCCGCTTGGCCCCAAATGATATTGTCAAACCCTTGGTTCGAGGAACGGGTCAGCAAGGTTCCCTCGTCTTCGGAACCCACCAGGAAGTCATCGTTGAGCGAGCCATTGATATTCTCGATACCGTACAGCGTATCTCGACCCGGAATACCCAGCGGCGGCGCGGCATCAAGCTCGCCGTCTCGATAAGCGAAACCCATGGGGCTCAAGCTCGTGCTTCCGAGCATCACCCGCACTCCGCCGCCGTACAACCTGGTCGTCACCGGCACGTTGGTGCCGTCGGGCAAGGTGACTTCAAAGTCCTGGATCACCGTGCCGACCGGCACAAGCGAGTAGTCCACCCAGTCGGCCGGGCTGCGATCCACCGCCGGGTCCGAGGTGCCGTAGACATCATCGTCGGCCAGGAAAACCTCTCCGCCAACGATCGTGTCGTTGCCAAAACTGCCATAAATAGTCGTCCCTGAAAAATGTTAAAAGCCCAATGTTTTGGGGCTGCAATGTCGCTTGGCGGGGTGTATATTTTGCAAGGAAACCACGG
>Ga0123333_10003847_pt1 | contig 14371 bp, 13 predicted proteins | sample BioC12SIPDNA_3_FD_89957 | JGI IMG/M metagenome (GOLD analysis project Ga0123333, IMG submission 89957) | Anaerobic biogas reactor microbial communites from Washington, USA - Biogas_R2_B C12 SIP DNA | ecosystem: Engineered > Bioreactor > Anaerobic > Unclassified | place: Washington, USA... | reverse complement strand
GACCTTTGAGCGATGCCATTGTCGCAACACGCTACGGCAGGAGAAACCGACCACTGGTAGTCTACCTGGATTCTACCCTTCTCGTCCCCCCGAAGCAAGGAGACGGTCTCTCGGGCGAGCCCGCCGCGCGACCAGACGTCTCGTTGCCGGCCGAAGCCAGACGGACCACCGGTTGCCCGGCGGCGAGGTGGCTCTGCGCATACAACTCGTTCGCCGGCGCCAAGCGGGCCGCTTGGGCATAGTAGGGAATCGCCGCTTGCGTGTCGCCGCAGGCGTCCAGAACCGTTGCGGTGAGATACTGCACATGCGCGTCGTCGGGGCGATTCTCCGCGAGCGACTTCAGATCGGCAAGCACCTCCCCGCCCCGTCCTTGTTCCAGCCGCAACTCGGCCAGCAGCAGCTTGGCCTCGATCTGGTCGGGGGTGCGGCCGAGGATGCGCGCCAATGTGGCGTCGCAGCCGGGCAGATCGCCGCGTTGGCATTGCTCTCGGGCCATGCGGAGATCGGCGAAATCGCGCTGCTCTTGGAACTGTTCCAGCATCTCCGCCTTGCGCTGCCGGCGATCGACCGTCACGTCTTCCGCCTTCGGCCGCAAAGGCTCCAATGCCCGGCAACCCGCCAGCGATACGACAAACAAAGCTGCGCCCAGTGCAAGGCGAAAATCGCGCGGCCGCGTCATTGCAGACTCCCGGGACGAATGATGTCTCTGTGCGTTCCCGGTATCCCCGGATCGCGCGGGTGCAGCGGTGTTGTGGGGGGCAGCGGCGCATTGGGTTGTCCTTCGAGCACCGCCGGCGCCTCCGGCGCGATGAAAGTCTCGGTATGGGGCGGTAGGGCGGCGGGACCGGCGATCGACGGGTCGCGAATCACACGGCCTCCGCCCATCTCGGCTGCTGCGATTTGGCTCCGCAACTCGATCGACTCGCGGTTGAGCGGATCGAAATGGACGGACAGGTCGGCGAATCGCATGGCGCGGGCGGTATCGCCTGCCTGCCAGGCCTGCTCGGCCATCCGCGCATAGCGGCGGCCGATCGAACGTTTGCCCGCGATGCTCATTTGATCGGCGTAGATGTCCTGGCGGCGTGTGAACTCGAAGGCCTGCCTCTCCCCTTCACAACATGTCTGTGGCTCGTAGACGATCCGCGGCGTGATCAGAACGATGACCTCTTCGCGGCTGATCTTCTCATCGACGTTGCGGAAGGCTACTCCGACCACCGGCAGGCTGCCGAAGAAGGGAACCTGTCTGGTGGTCGTCTCCAATTGATTGCGCATCAGCCCGCCGATGACCACGGTGCAGCCGTCGCGGACCATGATGTTCGTGGTCACCTTGGTCACGTCCTTGCGGGGCACGGTGAAGCCGGCCAACTCGCGGACGTTGCCGTCGGACAGTTCCGGATGCACCTCCATACGGATCAAGCCGTCGGGGGAAATGAAGGGCCGCAGTCGCAGTTGCGCGCCGATGTCGAGGAACTCGATCGATTGTGTTCGCGCCGTCTCTGTCTGCGTCGTGCTGACGTAACCTTCCTCCTTGCCGATGAGGATATCGGCGCGGTGCTTGTTAAGCACGAGAACCCGCGGAGTGGCGATGACGTTGGTGTCGCCGATCGTTTCCAGCGCGTCGAGAAAAGCGCCGAGGCTCTTGTCGAGGAAGCCGAACTTGAGGCCGCCGTCGGTGAACTTCAAATCGGCCAGGCTTGCCAGCGGCATCCCCCAGCCGAATTTCGTGTCGGGCTCATCTCGCAGCAATTCGAAGTTGACGCCGAATTTGTCGGTATCGGCCAAGCGGACACTGAGAATCATCGCCTCGATGGCCACCTGCATGGGGCGGATATCCACCTCGTTGACCACCTGGTCCACCTGAGCCAGGACCGCTTCGTAGTCGCGGACCAGCACGACGTCGATGCCGGCGAAACCGTTGCCCCCCACCAGGTCGTCGTCGGTGCCGATGCCGATTTCCGCCGGGGCGGAGATGCTGCACACACCCGTCGTCGGCGTCAACAGCGGCGTAATCAATGTTTGCAGATCGGTGGCGGTGAGATAGTTGGGCCGGTAGACGCGGGTGCCGACGACGTCGAGCGTCTTCGCCATCGCGTCGAAGTCCTCCGGCGTGCCCACGTAGATGAATTTTCCTTCGCGGCGGGCGGAATAGCCGGTGGAGCGAAGGATCGCGCCCAGCGCGCCGTCGATGTCCACGTCGTTCAAACTGGCCGATACCTTGCCCTGAACGCTGTTGCCGGCCAGGATATTCAGGCCGCCCTGCTCGCCGAGCATCTCGAGCACTTCCCGGAGATCGCTGTCCTGGATATGGATCGACAGGTGCTCGTCCCCTTCGCCGTCGAAAGAGCGACGGATGCGGTTGCGGGCGGCGCCGGCCGGATTTCGCAGATCGGTTTTCGGAATGGGAGCGGGCTGGGGCGTCGGCGCGGGCAGAGCCTCCGGTTCGCCAGCACCCTGCTGCGGTTGAAGCCGTTGTTGCAGGTATTCCAGCGCCTTCTGAATCCGCTCGTCGGCGCCCCCCGCATTCGCTTCGGCCGCTTGCAACGCGTGTGGTTCCACCGGAATCAGGGCGGAGATTGAATTACGCCGCTGGGGAAGCTCGGATGTTTCGCTGCCCGGCCCTTCATCATCTTGGCGACTTGCGGGAATCGAGTTGCCGTCGCAGCCTGGTAGGACGGTTTGGCAAACCGTCTCGGACGGAATGCCACTGCGTCCTGCGGGCGGATTGCTTTCTGCAGGTTGCTTCACAGCAAGAGCGATCTCGGAATCGGACAATCGCGCCGGCGGGGATTGAGACAGCCCGACGGCAATTGCCAGGCCCACACCGAGTGCGGCGAATACACCGAGCAGCAGAATCCGGCCAAGTCGTCCCATAATCATCCGTGATTTCATGGCAGAGCGGACCAAGAAGGGGTCGGCCCCCGATAAGTGCGACACCTATCCTTTCGCCAATGCTTATTCTCCGCTGCCCACCAGTTCCATTCTGCCCGTCATTGCGCGCTGGGGAATCGTCAGTTCGATTCGCTCCGCTCCGGCTTCAACGACAACGCCGCCCGATAGAACCTCCGCGAGAGTCACAGTGATTGGCTGCCCGGCTTGCGACATTTCAATCGTATCGCCAGCGGCATAGGTTCTGCCGTTGATCAACGCAACACTCCTTCGTGGCCCCACCACGGTACTCGATACCTGCAACCCCAACGTCGCCGGCGTCCAAACCGAGGCCGCTTCCACCTGGGGTTCCTCCTTTTTTTCGACCGTTTCGGCGACCCGCATCGATCCGGGGTGAAACGGATCACGCGCGCCAACCCGGTTCATCGCCGGCGCCTTGCGAGGGTCCGCTTCCATCCAGGCGGCCAACTGTTGCCACGGTGGCACGGGCACGTTGTTCGACAACGAGGTCGTGCCGGTTGCCGATTGAAGAACGGTATCCGCCACCTGCGATTGGGTTACTGACCCCGACTCGTTTGCCACACCGGATTGCCCGCCGGGCATCCACCCCCTGATGAGCGGAAACCAGAAGTACACCGCCACTAGAAGGAGAATCCCGAGAATCGCCGCCTTTTTCGGTTTTGCCGTAATCTCACGACGTAACCGCTTGATCCACTTGCTGTTTGTCACCTTCGTCATACGAGCGGTTGCGGGGATGCGTCCCACTTCCGTCCGTCTCCTCTCTTATCGGCTAATCGGCACGGTTGACCTGATCGGAAGTATTGGGATTATCGGCAAAGATCTCCAACGTCACCTCGAACCGGACAGATCCCTCGTCCTTTGCATTCGCTTCCATTTGAAGGCTGTTGATCCAGATCGTCTGGGGAAGGTTCTCCAGGCTGTGAAGAAACTGGCAAACCTGGGAAAAGGTTCCCTCACAGCCCAGCGAGACCGGAATCCTGCAAATCCGCTCGAGCGTTTCGATCGGCTCCGGATCGAAGCGGGTGGTTTTCAGCCCGGCGTCCTTCGCCGCGGTCGTGATCCGTCCGAAGAGATCGGATACGTCGCCAGGCTTCGGCGCGGCTTCGGACCAGCTACGGTTGTAGCCAAGCGTGTTTTCGAGTTCGTCGTGTGTGGCGACGATGGCGGGCGACAGGTCGCCGGTCTGGGCAACCAGCGCTTTTTTCGAAGCCAGATCCTCTCGCAGCCGTCCCAGCGCTCGCTGCCCCGGCAAGAAGATGCCCGTCAGGTACGCGGCGGCCCCGACACCGATCACAAGCGGGATGATCCAGTCGCCGGTCGCGATGCTTGTCTTCATACTGTTCTCCTCTACTGCCCCAGCGCTGCAACGGGTTCTCGGAGCGCCGGGGCGGGCCCGTGCGGCATACCGTAACCGGGACACACGACGAGCGTGGCCTGGAATCGCAACATCGGCTCTTCGCCCAGCCGATCCGCCTCCAGCGATTCGAGTTCCGCCTGCGGGAAGAATTCCGACCGGTTCATCCTGCTGAGGTATTGGTGCAACGCGGAACTGTCGCTGGCAAGCCCTTCGATGGCGACAACCGTCCGGGCGCGATCGTATTGCTGCCGCAGTCTGGTTTGATCGATGGCGGCGGGTCGCTCGACCGCCGGCGACCCGGCCTGCGGCGACAATGCGGAAAGGGGATCGTGTTCGCCGCCCGGCCGGACCGGCTGCGCCTGCCGCCGGATATCGAGCTTGGTGAAGCCGATCTCCTCGGGAAGCTCCGTCAATAGCGCGGCGAGGATCTGCGTCCTTGGCCAGGGGTGCCGGAGATATGTGAACAGCTCGGCGTCGACTCTTGCCGCGGCCAGTTCCGACTGGAGCCGCCCGAGCTGCTGGGTCTGCTCGATCACCCGCTCGTATTGCGGCGTCACCTCGGCCAGACGTTCGAGCAGTTGGCGGCGAGCGAGCTGCTGATGGCAGGCGGTCGCCGCGGCCAGCAGCCCCACCAGACCGATGGCGATATTGCGCCACTTCTGCCGCCGCCGGCGGTCGTGGCGCTGTCGATACTCAAGGGGAAGGAAATCAAGGTCGTTCATAACGTCGCCTCGTCGGGTGTTTCAACGGACCTCGCGCAGGGCGAGACCGACGGCAACACCCCACTGACCAATCCGTCCCGGGAAGTCCGGCTTTTGGAATATCCGCAGCGGATCGCCCAACTCGCAGGGAATATCCAGCCGTTTCGCGAGCCACTCGACGAGCTGCGATGTCGCCTCGCCGCCTCCGACGACCACTCGCGTCAAAGACTGACCGCGGAACGTAACGCTGTAATAGCGGATGCACATCGACAACTCGCCGACCAGCCGCTCCAGCACCGGGCGGACCGACTCGGCGATGCCGCGGGTGATTTCCGGGTCGCGTTGATCGCCGCGGCGGTCGCCGTTGTGACGCCTCAGCGCGGTCGCGTCGTCGATCGAGACCTTCAAGTGGCTGGCCACCGCTTCGTCAAAATGCCGCGCGCCGATCTCAAGATACTTGATAAACATCGCGTCGGGTCCACGGGCGATGACCACGACGGCGCCGCTGGCTCCGAGATCGAGCAGCAATGAGCACTGTTGCTGGTCCTCGTCGCGACGGAACTGCCTGGTGTAACACCGCAGCAGCGCGCCCGGTTCGGGATCGATCGCCACCGGGTTCAGTCCAGCCGCTTCGGCTATGGAGCCGATCCGCTGGAGCACCGCTCGCCGGCACGCCATGAGAATGACCTCGCGCCGGACCGTGTCGCCTTGGCGGACGTCGGCAGCCTCCACGAACCGCATCTCCGCCTCTTCGCCGGCGAACGGCAAGCGACCGGCGGCCTCGCTGCAGACGATGCGACTGAGTTCATCGCCGGAGGCCTGGGGTACGCGGATGTTCTGAACGAACAGCGCATCGCCGCCGAGGCAGAACACGGCGTCGCGCCCGTGGAAGGCTCGCCTTTGGCGAGCCTGTTGAATGGCGCGGACGATCTCCTCGTCGCGCTGGGATGCGTCGGCGGCAAGATCCCAGCGAGCGGCCTCGCAGACGCGGGCGCGGTCGGCCGACAACTGCAAAAGCTTGACCGACCGGCTCCCGATATCGATTCCGATCGGCCCGCACCGCCGACCACGAAAGATCCCGACCATACGTTCCCCCACCAAAGCGTTTTCGTGCCCTGGTCAAGCATACGGCGCATTTGTGGGGCAGGTCTGCAACCTGCCGCGTAGAACAACGATGGCAGTTTGCAAACCTGCCCCACGGATCGCGATCCTCACCACTCGACAAGCGAGTCCGGCGGCGCGACCGCGGTGAAGCTCGATGCCTCGTCCCAGGCGACCAGCCCGGTCACCGGATTGACCCACAGCAGAAAGTACCGCTTGGCCGCCCCATCGCCGGCGGAAAGCCACAGCCGCGTATACCCGCTCGCCGCAGTCCCTCCGAGGGGGTCGAATTCCACGATATCAGTTTTGCGGATCGTGCCGCCATAGGTTCCCGCCGCTTCTAGCCGAACCGGCACTCCCAGATGCGGTAGTTCGTCGAGCTTGACGATGTGCTGGTCAGACGGGTCATTGGGATCCCGGAAAGGCGAGGCGGGCAAGTGCTCCAGGCTGGGATTCGCGCCGGTATGCTCGAGGACGTAGCGTTGCCGTTTGAAGTCGAGTGTCACTCGGTAGTGGCTGACGTTGGTGACGGCGAGGCTGCGAGCATAGGCCAGATCGGCCGCCAGAACCTGCGCGGTGGATCGCAACTGGTCGCGAAGGGTGACGTTGCTCTTGGGCAATACCAGCCCTGCCAGGACGGCCATCAGCGAGATCACGATCAGCAGTTCGACGAGTGTAAAGGCCCGGCGGACCGCAGCAGCGGTGAATGAGCCGGCGCCAAATTGTCGGGGACGACGGGCGAGCGGACTGGGAGGGACTTGTAGCCCTGAAAGGGCGCCAGTCAATAGCCCAGGGCGCAGCCCTGGGGACCGGAGGCCAAAAGAAAAACCGCAGCCCTGAAAGGGCGAAACAAGCCTGAAGCGATGACGCGGCACCATGGTTCCGCCCTTTCAGGGCTACGAATCCTCTACCCCTTCACCGGCCTGACGCCCCTTCGGGGCTGCTCTTCTTAGCTGGCAATCGTTGGCTCCACCGGGCAAGCCCGGTGGCGGCCTTTTCCACGATGTGTGGTAGCCGCCAATTATCGCCCCACCGGAATAAACGCGGCGATGGCGTATACGGGGACCGCTCTTTCACCGCTGCCTATTTTTCCGGCAGCGTCACGACGACCTGCAGTTTTCCGGAACTCAGCAGCGCGTTTTGCTCTTTGAGCAGACGGTTCTGCTCCTTGAGCAGGTCGCTGATCTGGCTCAGGTAGTTGATCTGATCGAGCCGTTGTTCGGCCGGGTTGCTGAACGGCGGTTCGCCCCGCGGCGCCGCGTTGCCGGCCTGATACAAGCTTAGCACGCCGCACAGCGCGGCCGACGCGGCGACCGCCGCAGCCCAATTCTTCTTGGACTTATTCATCGTTTCCTCCTCAACGGTTTGGTTCATGTCCGGGGATTGTCGACCCAACTCAGCAGTTCCCAACGCAGGCCGCCGTCGCCCGGGTGGGGAACATAGATCGGGTCGTCGCCTTTCTGCCAATGATAGCGGATTTCCCGCTCATCGGGGCGGATCGTGATACGGGGTTCGGGGTCCATTCCGAGCACCTGAAGCCAAATGGGAAACAAGGCCGTTTCATCCGTCGGCGCCCAGAAAGACTCGACGAGCTGCCACCACGACGAAGAGCGGTCCCATTCATCTCTTCGAGCGATACGAATGTCCTTCGCCGCCATCTTGCCGCGAATCGAAATCACCGTCTCCGATTGCCGGGCGTCGTCCACGGTAAAGTCGTCGGCGGCCATGACGAGTCCTTCGATGGATGCCTGGGAACCGCGGTGAAAGAGGATGTCATCCGCGCTGACGAGCGTTGGCAGCCGGATTGGAACGTCCTCGGGCGCATCGGGATGCAACATTGGCGGAAGATCCACAGGTCGAAGTCGCACGTTGGCGCCGTAGAAGTCGACGCCGGCAATCGATGATCCCACGGTCAGAATCGTGCCGCGGATGGTTACGTTCGCCGGGAAGCTTAATGGGTCACTTTGCAGAAAGATGCCCAACGGATTGGTCCGCGGATCGGGCTCCAAGTTGGCGCCGCTCAAGTTACTGGGAAGCATTGCGACGCTGTAGACTTTACCTCCCGGGTATAGCCGGTAGGTACGCGATGAAAACGGCGCTGACCAGCGAAACCAGGATACGCTGGAACGATCCTCGGTGGTTGTTCCTAAAGTGGTGCGCAATAGCGCGAAGGTATCGGAATCTTGTTCGGAATAGTCCAGACGAACCGGCCCCGTAAAAGGGCGCCAGTCGGGACGACCGTTCCGGCGAAGCCAGTCGAGACCCTCGAAATACCACCGGCGTGCGTCGGCAGACCACTTCAGTTGACTCTCAGACAGATCGAGTTCCGCGCGAAGGCGAACGGGGCCTTCCACTCGGAACGGAACCGTGAGTGAAGAATCCCCCGCATCCCACTGGCAGAACGCGTGATCGGTAATGTCGGTCCAGCCGGTCGGCTCGTCGGCCAGCTTTCTCGGCACCAGACGGGCCACTGCCCGAATGGTGTGCGACGCTTGCGAGCCTGTCCTCGTCGGCTCTGCGGCGTACCCGGTCACCAGCAGGGTGACGCGGTAGGGGTATTCATCGAAATCGGCATCGGCCGGCAGCAAGGAAGCGTCGCCCGTGGTGAATGTTGCCTCGAACCGCTGTCCGGGGCCGAGCGAACGGACGAGTGTTGTGTCCACTCCGGCCCAGCCGGCGCTCTGCATCGACTTGACGGCCGCCGCCAGCCCGGTCATCGCCGCCTGCCTCGCGGCCCCCCGCAAGCCGGTGTTGCGTTGGACGAGCAACGCCGTACTCTGCGAACGCATGCTTACGTAGGCCACCGCCATCGCCACGGAAACCATCAACAGCACCACCAACACGGCGACTCCGCGGCGACAGTTTGATCGCGCTGCCGAGGAACCGGTCATGGTCGCCGCTCCCGGTGCATCGGGTAGTAGACCGCGGCGGAACCGAAGAACGTGGTCGCCTGGGGCTCGCTCGCATCCAATTGTCCGGCGATTTCGTTCGGCATCAACTGCAATTCGACCCGCAGCCATGCCTGCCGCAGACCGGTGTTGGCGCCGTACACTCCCTGCACCCAGGGGAGCGACTCCCAGGCAGTGCTGCTCTTCCACTCGTCGTCCGAGGGCCGCAAGCGACGCTCGAAGCGAACCGCGCCGCGAACCTCGGCGAGATGGGAATCGCCGGCCCGACTCGAACGCAGCAGTTCGGTCAACGTTACGGCCGGATAGGTTGGCGCGGTCGCGCCCACACCGGAAAATGCGGCCGTGTCCAGGGTCATGGCACTCTTGAAGACTTCAATCTCCGCCGGCCATGCCGCCGCATTGCTGCTAAGCGGGACACTACGCGTGCTGCGGATCTCGACCAACCGGTTCGGTGCGCCCGGGTCCGGGCAGAATACAACCAGTTCATCGTGAAACGGCAACCGATTGGGATCGTCCAACGCCGCTCGCTCCGGATGGGCCGCCAATACGCTCGGTTCCGGATGCCACACGGCGAGCGTGTCGGGAAACCGCCAGGAGCCTTCCTGCTCGGCAAGGACAAGAATTCCCGGAAACTGCTCGTTGGCGACCGCCTCATCGACGGTCCGCGTAATGCGTTCCAAGGCGACCCGCGCATGCTGGGTCGCGGCGCCGCGGCCCTCGCTGTATGCCGATCCCGACTGAACCGCGCGGGCCAGGCCCCCCAAGGCGCCAACGACCATCACCATGATCGACAAAGCGATCAACAGTTCCAGCAGCGTCAGCCCTAAGCGGCTGCTAGATCGAGAATACCTCGAATTCTGTTGAGGCAACTTCCACTTGTTCTTTTGCCGATGTTCACATCGCCGGTACATAGGCCACCACCCGGCGTAGCGTTGATAGCGGACGGTCCCCTCGATCCGGATCCACATCGACAATGCGAACCTCGATGGCGCGATAGTCGCTTACCTGGCCGCTCGACAGCTTTCGCGTGAAATCCGCCGCATCGACGTAATAGACGTCCACTTCCTGCCGCCAGCGGTCAATGCCACCGGGGGCGGCAAAGAAATTGGGATGGCGTCGGTCGCCCGCGTTATCGTCATGGCCGAGCGGAATGCCCCAGCGGTCCGTGGGCGGCCGCTGTCGGATTCCGTTGAAGTCATCGATGTCGTCGAACAACTCTCGCGTGCCCGTGGCCGCCTCGACGCCGCCCGGCTGTAGATACCTGTCGTGCGCCGAGCAGCCGAGTTCCATATAGCGGGCGCCGGCGACCTCATCCATCAGTTGCTGAGCCATGCCGGCGGCAATGGTCTGCTCCAGGCAATCGCCGGTTGTGTTGATCGAGCTGGTCACGCCTAACAACAGCGCGGAGCCGGCCGTCGCCGTGATGGCCAGGGCCACCAAGGCTTCCATCAGAGTGAAGCCGCGTGCGATCTGTTGGATGCGGCACTTCGGCACGGAGGCGTCTCGCTGGAATCGTTGCCAAGGAAAAAGGAGACGCAGCAGGATCCCCGCTAGCTCCCAGCTCCCCCTGCTGCGTCCGTTGTAACCGAAGCCCCTCCCCGAGGCGCCGGTGTACTTGAACTCTAGTTCGCGGCGGGGTTGTGTCAAACAGATTCAACTCACCCAATCCAGCCCCACGTCCAGGCAAACCGCGGAATGCGTGAGCGCCCCGACGCTGATCCGCTCGACTCCCGATAGCGCGATCGGGCGGACCGTGGCAAGGCTTACCCCGCCGGAGGCCTCCAATTCGGCCGCCGAACCGGCCGCGTTTCTCCGCGCAACCGCTTCGGCCAGCATGGCGGGACTCATGTTGTCCAACAGCACGATGTCGGGGGCGGCGGCGAGCACCTCGTCGAGTTGTTCGAGGGTGTCGACTTCGACCTCGACAATCGCAGCCCCTGACGCCGCGCCGGTCTGTCCGGCAAGGAATTGCCGAGCCCGCCGAACCGCTTCGGCCGGCGTGTACCGAACCGAGTTGCCCGCGGCAGGATCGGCGCCGAGGGCCAGGTGGTTGTCTTTGATCAGCACGGCGTCGAACAGACCGGTGCGGTGATTGTGCCCGCCGCCGCATCGAACGGCGTATTTCTCCAGCCGCCGCCAACCGGGCGTGGTCTTGCGGGTGTCGTAGATGCGGGCCTGCGTGCCCCGGACGGCCTCGACATATTGACGCGTGAGGGTGGCGATTCCCGACAGTCGCCCCAGGAGATTGAGAACGAGTCGTTCCGCTCGCAACAGCCCACGAGCCGGGCCTTCCATGCGGGCGACGCTGGCGCCGATGGTTGCCTCCTGCCGGTCTTCCGCCACGGCGGTCCACCGCACGCGAGGCTCCACCGCGCCGGCGGCAAACTTGGCGGCTCGCAGCCCGGCAATCACGCCCCGACTTCGAAACACCACCTCGGCCCGTCCGATGGCGTCTTCAGGAACCAGGGCCAGCGTCGTCAGATCGCCCGCCGCCCCGGAGTCCTCGCGGACTGCCAGCCGCAGCAGTTCGCCCAGGTCGTTTTCAAGCTGGTCGTCCCAAGTCGTTTGTTGAAAGTCGCGGTCCAAAATGTACCCTCCTCCCTGCTCCGTGAACGGTTACATTCTTCTTTTTCCGCTGATGCGAACGGCGTTATAATGCTGCAATGACAATTGACCCTTCCCAATCCCCCTCCTCGAACCCGCCGGCTTGGCTGCTGCGACGCACCGATCAGGCCGTCGCGGCCATGCTGCTGTTGGCAGCCTTGCTCGCCATGATCGGATGGTACTACGTTCAGGGCGGGTTTCAAGGGCGAATGGTCGAACTGGAGCAGGTCCAGCCGTTGGCGGCGCGCTTTGAGGTCGACATCAATACGGCCTCATGGCCTGAATTGACTCAGCTTCCGGAGATCGGTGAAACTCTGGCCCGGCGGATCGTCACATCGCGGGAGGAGGATGGACTGTTTGCCGATCACGAGGATCTGACGCGCGTTCGCGGGATCGGCCCCAAAACGTTGGAGCAAATTCGCCCCTTTCTGCGCCCCGTGCAAGATGGGGGGCCTTAGAACATGTCCCAAGACGAGAAAGATCCATGTCCCGGCTACTTCAGCGACTGTTTTGGTGCGTTGCGGGTTTTCTGCTGCGACTGCGTTATCGGGTGCGGGTGATCGGAGCCGAACATCTCGACGGTTTGAGCGGGCCGACGCTGGTGATGCCTAATCATCCCGCCTATATCGACCCGCCGCTGGTTCTCAGCCATCTTCACCTCCGGGGCCCCATTCGGCCGGTGGTGACCGAGAGGATGTACCGCGGCGCCGTGCTGTATCCCATGATGCGACTGGTCGAAGCGCAGGAAGTGCCCGATCTGACGGAACACAGCCACGACGCCCGCGAACAGACCATGGCGATGATCGACGCGGTTGTCGAAGGGCTGAAGCGAGGTGAAAACTTCCTCATTTATCCGTCGGGGCGGGCGCAACGTCGTGGAATCGAACGTATCGGGGCATCGCGAGCGGCGGCCGATATCCTCCAGCGCTGCCCACACGTCAACATCGTCCTGGTGCGAACCCGCGGGCTCTGCGGGAGCATGTTCTCCTACTCCCGCACGGGCGAGTCGCCGAACCTGGCACGCTGCGCACTCCGTGCCATCGGATGGATGGCCCTGAACCTGTTGGCCTTCGCCCCGCGCCGCGACGTTACCATTACGGTCGAGCGGATCGACCCCAGTCGCCTGCCCGGCGCGGATCGCGAACAGCTCAATCCCTTCCTGGAATTGTGGTACAACGCCGAAGGGCCGGAGCCCCCCACGTTCGTTCCCTATCACGCTATCTTCGGGCCGCGAGAATTTGAATTCCCCGATCCGGACGCCGCGCTTCAGATCGATCTTTCGAAGATCAAGCCGGCGACGATTCAGGCAGTTCAGGAGATGATCGAGGAGCATCTGGGCCATCCGGTGCCGGAAGAAGACCGGCAGTCGGAAACCACGCTGGAACAACTCGGATTGGATAGTCTCGAACGGATGGAAATCGCGTTGAAGATCGAGGATCGTTTCGGTTTCCGCTCGGACCGCGTCGGCGATACGCTCGGTGACCTGTGGGCGTTGGCCGCGGGCATGGCGGTCAACGGGGACGACAAAGTGATCCGTGTGCCGCCGCTCTGGGACCGCCGGCCGAGCACCATGGAGGAGGCGGCGATCCTGGGCGAGACGCTGGACGAGGCGTTTCTCCGACGTGTTTTCAAGCATCCCGACGACGTGGCAGTTGCCGATCGGCTTTCGGGTGCGCTCAGCTATCGGCGGCTGTTGGTGGGGGCGAAACTGCTGAGCAAGCGGCTGGAAGCCCTGCCGGGCAACGCCCTCGGCGTCATGCTCCCCGCCTCGGTAGCCGGCGACGTGGTCTTCTTCGCCAGCCACCTTGCCGGCAAGCTGCCGGCGCTGTTGAATTGGACGACCGGGCCGGGAAATCTCGCCCATGCCGTGGAAACGCTTCAGATTACCCGCGTGATTACTTCGCGGAGGCTCATCGACCGGCTTGGGATCGAGATCGGCGGGGCGGAGTATGTGTTTCTGGAGGATCTCCGCGAGGAAATTGGAAAACTGGAATCTTTGTCGGTCCTCTCGGCCACGTATCTCGTCCCGCAACGATTTCTTCGCAAGGCGCCCCGGCCGGATCCCAACGAGCCGGCCGTGGTGCTCTTCACTTCCGGGTCGGAGAGCACTCCCAAGGCCGTGCCTCTGTCGCACCGGAATCTGATCAGCAACGTGCGGGCTTCGATCCGGGTTCTGGGAATGACCCCCGCCGACTCTTTGCTGGCATTCCTGCCGCCGTTTCATAGCTTTGGTTTGATGGGTAACGTGCTGGCGCCGATCCTGGGCGGAATCCGCGCGGTCCACTATCCCGATCCGACCGACGCCGCCGGACTGGTGGCGACCGCGGCCGCCTATCGCACGACGATCATGGTCACTACCCCGACCTTTCTCGGCTACATGTTCGCCGTGGCCGGTCCCGATGATCTCCGTTCGCTTCGTGTCGTGGTCACCGGCGCCGAGAAATGTCCGGAGGCGATCTTCATTCGCGCGAAAGACCTGGCGCCGTCGGCGAAGATTATTGAGGGTTACGGAATCACCGAATGCTCGCCCGTGGTGGCGGGAAACCGTCTGGATCGGATCAAGCAGGGAACCGTCGGGCCGCCATTGGACGGCGTGGAGGTCTTAGTGGTCGATCCCGATACGAAGCGGCCGTTGCCGACGGGGGCAACCGGGATTCTGCTCGTCCACGGCCCTTCGGTCTTCTCCGGTTACCTGAATTACGACGGCCCCGATCCTTTCCTGGAGGTGGAGGGGAAGCGTTGGTACTACACGGGCGATCTGGTGCAGTTGGATGAAGACAACTACATCCATT
>Ga0123333_10003844_pt1 | contig 14372 bp, 8 predicted proteins | sample BioC12SIPDNA_3_FD_89957 | JGI IMG/M metagenome (GOLD analysis project Ga0123333, IMG submission 89957) | Anaerobic biogas reactor microbial communites from Washington, USA - Biogas_R2_B C12 SIP DNA | ecosystem: Engineered > Bioreactor > Anaerobic > Unclassified | place: Washington, USA... | reverse complement strand
GCGCGCCGCAGGTCGACCGGGTAGCTCAGCAGGCCGGTGCGCGTCTGCCGCCAGACGCGAAAATCCGGTCCGGCGAACGCCTCCGTCAGCTCGACGATGGCACAGGCGCGAGCCAGGTCCATCGCGTTGGAGAGCTGCGGCGGGCTTTGGAACATGGTCGTCAGGATGTAGTCGCGGACGCCCATGCGCCGCGCGTTGTGCGCGTAGAGCACCGCCGACGCGCACACGACGACATCCGGCGCGTCGCGCATGCCCCAGTGATAGGACTCGTTGCCCTCGACCGGGATATCCCGCGCGCCGTGCCAGGCCATCAACGCCTGGTGCTCGCGGATCGACTGCTCCAAAGGTGACGAGCCGCGCCCGTCCATGGCGTTGAACCAGAACAGCGACGTGGCGCACCACGCGTTGCGGATCGTCCGGACCAACATCTCGGCGTAGTGGATGTGATCCGCCGTGCCCGAATACGAGCGCAGCAGCGGGTAGTTGCCCCGGCGGCTGGCTTCGTACAGCGCGCGCAGATCGTCTTCCGTGCGGAAGGGCACGCCTCCCGCGCCCGCGCTGCGGGGGTTCTGCCGCGCCGGGTGGAAGAAGTGCTCCTGGGCGTCCTGGTCCGCGCCCAGCGAGATGACGTCCAGCGCGCCGGACTCTGCGATGCGGGCGATACCCTCGACGGTGGGCGCGATGCTCCGCGCCGGGATGCCGAAGTGGTGGCGCAGGATCGGCTCCGGCGCCTTCCACTGGATGCGCTCGATGGCGGTCTGCGGAAAATCGGCGGCGGTGGGCGCGGCGGGAGTCACGCCTTCGAGCGCCAGTCGGATTTGGTGCGGCGTTTCTTCGCCCGCGAACACGGCGTCGAAATAGCCCGCCTCGCGGGCGATGGCGGCGACCGGCGGCGTGCCCCCGAAGAAGATCCGCTTGTGGCCCAGGAGGCCCGCGCTGGCGAGCATCCCGCGCAGCTCCTCGATCAGCACGCGAGCGTTATCGGGCGTCAGGCGATAGCTCACGCCGATCACGTCGGGATCGAACGCCGTCACGGCGTCCATGAACGACTCGAGATCGGTGGCCGGGCCGGTGAAGTGCGTCTGGTAGCCGGCCTGCGCGGCCACGTCCAGGAAGCGCGTGACCCCGGCGACGTGGACGCAGTCCCCAATGCAGCCGGCCAGCACGCGCCCGCGCTCACCGGCCACGGGGCACCTCGCCGTCGTCGCGCTCGGGCGAGCCGGTCTCGACCAGCCGCGCGATCTCCGGCAGCGACAAGCCCACCAGCCCCATGCGCTCCAGGGTGCGCCCGCGATGGCGGTAGTCGGTGCCGTCGATCACACAGGCGAGCTGGATCATGGATTCCATGCCCCACACGTCCACGCCGAAGCGCCGGCCCAGTTCGGCGATGGGCACCAGGCTGTAGGGCACGTCCTCGAAGATGTAGCGGTGGCGCAGCGTGCGCGGCGCGGTGATCCCCTTGTAGCCGGGATTGTCGTGCATCGCTTCGAACAGGTTGTTGCCGTGGGCTGAATACGCGCGGGACAGCCATTCACAGGCGGTCTGCGCGCGGATGCCCATCGCGGTTGCCACCGTCACGCGCTCGCGGTCCAGCCGCTCGAGGATGAGCGCGGTGGAGGGCGTCACGCCGTCGATGTAGAACTCGAAGTCGCCGCCGGTGGCCTCGATCCACCCGGCATTGAGCAGCACCAGCGCGGGATGGAAGACGGCGCCCATGTTGTTCAGGCTGGTGTGCAGGACGTTCTGCGCGGCGATGAACTGCGGGTACACTTCCTGGAGCACGTCGAGCACGGTCTGCGTGTGGGTCGAGGGCAGAGCGGCCAGCGGAACCGTGTTCTTGCGGCGGAAGATCTGCGCCTGGGCCGGGCCGTTGCTGCGGCTGGCGAACAGGAACGTCTCCGTTTCGGCGATGATGATCTCCGCCGTGCAACCCGCCTCGGCGAGCACGTGACGGAACTCCAGCGCGCCGCCCGTGCGGCCCGGATTGAGCACCACGATCTGGCCGTCGACCAGGTGGGGGGCGCACGCTTCGGCAATATCACGGTGACCGGACGCCGGAACGACCACCATGATCAGGTGTGCCCCGTCCAGCGCGCGGGCCATATCGTCGGTCACGGTATGGATCGGGCCCAACTCCTGGGAACCGGTTTCCAGCTCCAGCTCGATGCCGCCCCGCGCCGCAATCGTCTGGATATTCTCGTAGGTGCGGTTATACAACCGGACCGCGTGGCCCCGAATTGCCAGGTCGGCGGCCATCGCTTTGCCGCCGTGCCCGGCCCCGATAATCGTGATCTTCAGCTCGCCATTCATCGCTCGATCCTCTCCTCCTATCGTGGACTCAGTGTGGGAAAGAGTGGCCGTATCCCTATTGTACTGGCGAATTTGCCTGTCTCATCTGGGAAATTGGTTGGGGTGGTGGAAGCGCCTGCGTGCGCTGCCGGACCATTGGGCTTTGGCGCTCGCTGCGGTACTCTAGCGTCTGCTGGTTGGGTCACACGCGTCTCAGAAAGAAGGGTGCCATGAAATACGGGATCATCTCGCCGCAGGACTGGGGACTGCCGGTCGCCGCGGCGACATCCGAAACGCCGCTGGACGGGCTGGGCGCTTCGCCCGCCGAGCTGGAACGGCGCATCCGGGGCTGCACCTACGCGTGGCTGCCGCGCCAGTTCGACGATAAGACCGGCGCATTCTACGGCTTCTATCGCGCGCCGGAGCGGCAGTTCGAGCCGCCGCAGACGGTGAATCTGATCGCGCCCTGGCAACTGCTGGCCGCCTACGACCGCTACCAGGACGCGGCCCTGCTGGACATGGCGCGCCGCGCGGCGGACTGGTTCTACCGGCATTTCGTGGTCACGCACCCGATGAGCGTAGTGATCGGCGGCGTGCGCGAGCGCCTGCCCGACGGCGAGCTGTGGACCAAGTTTGCCGCCGAGGTGGTGCTGCTCAATCTGGGGCTGTACCGCCGGGCCGGCGACGCGGCGAATCTCGACCGCGCCCGCCAGAGCGCCGGGTTCCTGGTGCAGTCCGGGCGGCACGGCTTCGCCCCGCGCTACAACGAGGCTCACAGCGCGTGGCTGGCGCTGGGCTGGCAGTCGTTCGGGCGCGTCGTCGAGGCGTTCCTGGCGCTGGCCGAGGCGAGCGGCGAGGACGTCTGGCGCGAGCGGGCGCTGGCCTGGGGCGAATACGGCCTGGCGCTGCAGGGGGCGGACGGCGGCTTTTACCTGGTCGATGAGGACTACTTCAACACGGATATCGCCGCCGACGAGCTGCGCGCGCTGGTCTACCTGGGCGAGATCACCGGGCAGGCTCGTTACCTGGGGGCGGGGGAGCGCTTCGCCGCCTGGTTGATCGATCGCCAGTTGCCGGGCGGCGGCTGGCCGCTGACCATCGACCGTGACGGCAACATCGTCGTGCCCACCGTCGGGCCGGGCGACGTTCCGAACATCGCGATCGCCCTGCTGCACGTCCACCGGGCGACGGGCAACGCGCGCTATCTGGATGCGGCGCTGCGGGCGCTGCGCTATTCGCTGACCCAGCAGGTGCTGCCCGGCGGCGATCATCCCTACGCCGGCGATCCGAACGCCCAGTGGGGCTTCTGGTCGTGGGACCCGTATTACGATTACACGCTGTCCGGCGACCAGGCCACGCACCACGTCCGCGGCTACATGTTCGCGCTCGACTACCTGAGTCGCTGAGAGCAGGCGCGCGGACGGACAGCCGGCAGCCCGTGCCCGGCGTGAGGTCCGTAGCTCCACCCGGAATTTCCCCCGGTACGCGGGCGGGCTTTGTGTGCTACCATGAGGTGAGTGGTCGGCGTCTGGAGTTCTGAGGAGGGACTATGATCCGCGTCTTGTATCGCCAGCCCGATGGGACCGTTCGCTTCGACGTGAGGCCGGACGAAATCCAGGCGTTGGCCCGCGAGCCTGCCGGCTTGCTATGGGTGGATCTGGTGGAAGAGCCCGCCGCGAGCTGCGAGCCGATCCTGCGCGGTTCCTTCGGCTTTCACCCGCTGGCGGTCGCCGACGCGCTGATCCAGTCGCACGTGCCGAAGGTGGACGACTGGGGCGACTATCTCTACGTGGTCCTGCACGCCGTCGCCTACGATCAGCACGACGGGGACATGATCACCCTGGAACTCGATGTCTTCTGGGGCAAGACCTATGTCGTCACGCACCAGGGCCGCACGCTGGATGCCGTCGAGCGGGTGTGGGCGGCCTGCCAGCGCGACGAGCGCCATCTGGCCTCCGGTACGGGCTACCTGATGTACCGGCTGGCGGATGAGCTGGTGTCGGATTACATGCCGGCGGTCGAGGGCATCGACGAGACGATCGACGGCATCGAGGACCAGGTATTCCTCGCGCCACCGGCCACGCTCCCGGAGCGGATCTTCACCCTCAAGCGCTCGCTGCTGCACCTGCGCCGGATCATCGCGCCGCAGCGCGAAGTGCTCAACAAGCTGGCGCGCGGCGATTTCGCGGTGGTCGCGCCCGACGACCGCGTGTACTTCCGCGACGTGTACGACCACCTGGTGCGCATGTACGACATCACCGAGAGCCTGCGCGATCTGGTGGGGGGCGTGCTGGAAACGTACCTGTCGGTGGTCAACAACCGGATGAACGAGGTCATGAAGACGCTGACCCTGATCACCACGCTGTTCATGCCGCTGTCGTTTTTAGCCGGGTTCTTCGGGATAAACTTCTTCGCACCGGCCACCCCGCTCGACGCCTGGACCGATAAGCCGGCGTTCCTGCTCGCGATCGTGGTGATGGTCGTCACCCCGGCGATCATGTACGTGTGGATGCGCCGCCGGGCCTGGATGTAGGTCGCTGGTCCCGCGCCTGTTTCCCCCAGACTATTCTTGACGCGCGAGGGAATCTGAACTATAGTGTAAACAGGAATGTATAAACAAATATCCGGATAATGTATAAACAAGTATTTGCGTAAAATTAGCTGGCTGGGCGCTCTCTATGCAGTCTTTCAGCTTCGACTTTCGAGACCCGGTCTTCACGCTGGCGCAGTGGCAGATCAGCCTCCAGGTGATCACCCTGGAAAACGTGTACGGGCTCGATCCTGACCGCGCCATTCTGCAGGAGGATGGCGACACCTGGTCGCTGGCCTGCACCGGCCTGCGCTGGGCCGGGCAGCAGGAGCCCGCGCCGGGCCAGGTCACGCTGCGCGCCCGGCGCGGCCCTGGCGAGCGCCTGCGCGTCGCCATCCAGGCGGCGGTGCCACACCGCATTCGCGCCGTCAAGCTCATGCTGCGCGGGCTGCCACCCCTGGCCGCGCTCGACGTCTTCGACGACGATATCCCGGTCCCGCCCGATGGCCTGCTGGAAACCTATCCCAACTGCCGCCAACTGCCGCTGCTGCTGGCGCGACGCCCCGATGGGGCCTTGATCGGCGCTCGCAGCGAGGACCCGCGCTGCCGCGCCAAGCGGTTCGCCATCGTGCAGGAGACGATGGGCCCGCTGGCGGGGACGACGACCCTGGAATGCATTCACGAAGAGGACGCGTGCTGGTTCGATACGCAGATCGACGTGCCGGACTGGGTGATCGACGCGGGCGTGGAGGCGGAGTCCTTTCGCGGCGAGCAGCTCGCCTATGCGGAAGGCGTGCTGGGCCTGGTCCCCTGGGAGGAGCGCGCCGACGTGCCCGCCTGGGCTCGGGAGATCGCCCTGTGCCTGACGCTGCACGGCATGCACTGGACCGGCGCCATCTTCAACACCTACGACCAGATGCTGGACGCGATCCGGTTCGTGACGGACCGCATCGACGGGCGGCACGTGCTGGCCTACCTGCCCGGCTGGGAAGGGCGCTATTACTGGCAGTACGGCGACTATCGCCCGGAGCCGCGCCTGGGCGGGGCGGACGGATTCGCCCGGCTGTGCGCCGGCGCGCGCGAGCGCGGCGTGCACCTGATGCCGATGTTCGGCGCGAACTGCGCCAACGCCTGGCACCCGGATTTCCATACCTACGGCCCGTCGTCCCATATGAAATCGGCCACGCGCAACGTGTTTCACGGCAACCAGCCGGACTGGGACACGAGCCGGGCGCGCGATACCGGCTGGCAGGCGTGGCTCAACCCTGGCGCGCCCGCCTGGCAGACCGAGCTGGTCCGGCAGATCCTGCGCCTGGTGGACGGCTACCAGCTCGACGCGGTGTTCCTCGACACGGTCGAGGTGTGGACCAACGATCCCGATTTCAACCTGCGCGAAGGCTACCGGGAGCTGGTCGACCGGCTGCGCGCCGGGCATCCCGATCTGCTGGTGACCGGCGAAGACTGGTGGGATGGCCTGCTGCCGATTTTTCCAATCTTCCAGCGCTCGGCACGCTGGCGGCGCGTCCCCGAATGGGTGGGACGCTACGCCCGGATCATCGGGCACATCTGCGACGGGGACCCGTCGCGCGGCAGCGCCGGCGTGTTCGAGGTGGGCTACGCCGCCTACCAGCCGCTGCCCGACCGCCCGTTGTATATCCCGACCCTGGCGTTTGTGGATGGCACGCTCGACGGCGCACAGCCGGCCATCGAGGCCGAGATCGAGCGCGCCCGAGAGCGCGTGCGCTGACCGCGCCCGGTGAGCCATGCCATCCGGATAGAGAAGGAGGATGAATAGGCGGAATCTATGCGTCGAATGAGTTACCGAGTGAAAACGTAAAAATGGATTTCACAAGGAGAAACACCATGAAAGCCCATAAGTGGCCGTTGATTTACCTCAGTGCGCTGGTCGTGCTGAGCATGTTAGTGGCGTTCGGCATGGCCGGGTTCTCGTCCAAGGCGGTTAGCGCGCAGGAAGGTGCCAAGGTGACGTATGCCCAGTGGGACGACGAGAACGGCACCCTGCGGCATCTGGCTGCCATCGAGGACTTCAACGCCGTCTATCCCGATATCGAGATCGAGATGCTGCCCAACCCAGGCGGCGACTGGCACTCCAAGGTCCTGACCTGGATCGCGGCGGGCGAGCTGCCGGACATCTACATGGCCGACTCCAGCTATATTCCGCTGTATGTCGAATCGGGCGGGTTGGAGAACCTGCGCCCCTTCATCGAGGGCGAAAATGGCTTCGATCCCGACGAGATCTTCTATCCGGGCGTGTATCAGAACGGCTTCTACCAGGGCGATCCTTATGTGCTGGCCAAGGACTACAGCACCGTAGCGATCTACGCCAACAAGAAGCTGTTCGACAACGCCGGGATCGCGCTGCCCGAAGAAGGCTGGACGTATGACGACCTGCTCGACATCGCCATGCAGCTCACGGTCGATGCGAACGGCAACAACGCCGCCAGCCCGGACTTCGATCCCGAGAATATCGTCCAATACGGCATGGATCATCGCGGGTCGTGGTGGCGCGGCTTCCAGACGGTCGTGTATTCGTTTGGCTCGCACTCGATCAGCGACGACGGCACCACCTTCGATGGGTATATGAACAGCGAAGCGACCATCGCCGCGCTGACCTGGATGCGTGATGCGATCCATGTCTACCATGTCGCGCCGACCACCGAGTGGATCAACGCGCTGCCCAGCGGCGCGATGCAGGCGCTGTATGACGGCCAGTTGGCGATGGTCTTCGGCATGGGCCCCTGGTACCTCGGCCAGCTCGAAGAACAGCCCGACTTTGAGTACGCGATCCTGCCGATGCCCACCGGCCCCGGCGGCCATCGCGGCGCGGTGTGCTGGGCTGGGTTTGGCATGTCGCCCACCAGCCAGAACAAGGACGCCGCCTGGCTGTTCCTGAAGGCGCTGGGCACCGAGATCGGCCAGACGCACTTCGGCGAGCACGCGCTCTCCTCGATGCCTGCGATCATGGAAAACAAGTTGGATCACCCCTTCTGGTCGACGTTTGTCAAGGAAGCCGAATATCTGGATCCGCTGGATGACCTGAAGAATCCATACTACCTGCAGTGCATCGGCGGCGAGGCCTTCACGGCGATCGTGTTCGGCGAAGCGGGCGCGGATATGGACATCGCGCAGTACATGAACGAGGAAGTCGTGCCTACGCTCCAGGAATGCCTGGACACGAACATGGCGCAGTAGCCACCCTGGCGCGTTGGCTGCCGGGAGTTCGAGCGTTCCGGTGTGGGGGCGAGTGCATCACTCGCCCCCATATCCCTGCCTGTTCGGTTTGATCAAGAGGATTGTTTCATGAATACCCTTGCAGCGCGACTACGCTTACCCCGTCTGTCGCCGATGGCTCGGCGTGAGGCGTTGGTGTTTTACCTGTGTATCTCGCCCTGGATCATCGGTTTCCTGGTCTTCCTGGCCTATCCCACGGTTCGCTCGTTCTATCTGGCCTTCACGCGCTACCAGATTGGCCACGATCCGGTATGGACGGGCCTGGACAACTTCCGGCGCATGGCGGACGACCGGCTGTTCTGGAAATCGCTAGGGGTGACGGTCAAGTACGTGCTGGGCAGCGTGCCCGGCTCCAACCTGATCGCGCTGGGAATCGCCATGCTGCTGGCGCAGAAGATCCGCTGGGTCAGCGTGTGGCGCACCATCTATTTTCTGCCGTCGGTGGTCAGCGTCGTGGCGATTTCGGTGCTGTGGTACTACGTGTTCAATCCGCAGTTCGGCATCGTGAACAGCCTGCTGGACTATGTCGGGATCAAGGGGCCGGGCTGGTATACCAGTGAAACCTGGGCGCTGCCGACCCTGATCCTGATTAGCTGGTGGATGGTCGGCACGCAGATCGTGATTTATCTGGCCGGGCTCAAAGGCATCCCGCAGGAATACTATGAGGCGGTCGAAGTCGATGGCGGCGGTCCGTGGCCCAAATTCCGCCATATCACCGTGCCCCTGCTCAGCCCGGTCATCTTCTTCAACGTGGTGATGGGTTTCATCGGCGCGTTTCAGGTCTTCGACGCAGCGTGGATCCTGAGCGCCGGTTCGGGGCGGCCCAACAACTCCACGCTGACCTACATGCTCAACCTGTACAAGCAGGCGTTCGAGTTCGGCAGCCTGGGGTATGCATCGGCGCTGGCCGTGGTGCTCTTTCTGATCATCATGGTGCTCACGGGACTGGTGCTGCGCTCCTCCACGCTGTGGGTCTATTACGAGGCGGAACGGAAGTAGCGATGACGAACCTCACTCAGTCACAATCCACCGGCGCGCCGCTGGACAAGCCGCGCGGCGTGCGGCTTTCGAAGTCCGCTGGTCGCCGGATCCGCATAACGATCACCTATTTCCTGCTCGTCGTCGGTGGCATCACCATGGTGTTCCCGCTGGTGTGGATGCTGCTGGCGAGCTTCAAGCCGGAATGGCAGATTCTGACCAATCCGCCGATCTGGATTCCGTCCCGCTGGGTCACGGCGCAAGCCGGCGATACGACCAAGGAGATCGTGCTGTGGCACGCGACCGATCCGGATGGCGAGCAGCAGCGCGTGCTGAACATCGGCACCCGGCGCTATACCACCGTGGTCGATGTCCAGGCTCTGGCGGACCAGATGGTGTCCGTGGCGCCCGAAGATGTGAGCGACGCCCAGGCGCAGACGGTGGGCGATGTGGTGCTCAACGTGCGCCGCCACAAGGACGGCGAGCGGGTCGTCGCCCTGGCGCGCGATGGGAGCAATCTGGTCGTCGCGCCCGCCGAAGCTGTCGCCGGGGCCGCCATGCGGATGCCGCTGGATCTGGTCAACAGCGGGGCGCGGGCCAACCTCGAGATTGGCGATTACCGGTTCCAGGCGCGTGAGGTCGAGTCGGAGGGGATCACCGTCATGCCGCTGGGGCCCGAGTCGCAGCTGACGGTCGTGGTGCCGGAAAACACGGCAGCGTCGGTGTTCCTGGTGCCGCCCGAGGCATTGAGCGACCCCGAGTTTTTTGCAGTGGGCGACTCCAACCTGCAGCTCTATGCCCTGGCTGATCACCCGGCTGACGAGCGGTTCGTGCAGATCGGCCTGGAAACCTGGCAGCCCGTGATCGATATGGACGAGGCCCTGGAGTACGGCTTCACCATCCCGACGGCGGATTTGCCCGGCACGCCCGAGATGCACGAGTTCGAGCTGGCCATCCTGCCGGTCTACACGCTGGAGCAGGAGGACGGGAGCCAGCAGGAGGTCGTGCTGCTGACGCAGACCGGCCCCAATTCGTACGTCATCCCGCTGGACAGTGTCCAGACGGTCCGGCTGTCGCCGCTGGAGAAACTGGCCTATCCCTTCGTCAAGAAGGTCGAGGGGGTATCACTGCGCTATCTGGATGATTATGTCGAGCACGGCACCACGCACAGCGTCGCCCTGGTGGGCGATCGCGTGGACATGGCGCTGGTCGCTCCTCAGGCCGCGATCACGGACGCGTTCGACGTCAGCAGCGACTCGTTAGAGCGCGTGCTCAAAGTCCGGTTCCGCTACGAGAACTACATAGAGGCGTTGGGCCGCGACGTGGGCGGGGCGACCTTCGTGACGTTCTACAAGAACTCGGCCCTGGTGGTCGCGCTCAACCTGTTGGGCACGCTGACGTCGGTAACGCTGGTGGCCTACGGCTTTGCACGCCTGCAGGCGCCCGGCAAGAATTTCCTGTTCCTGGTGTTGCTGGCGACCATGATGATCCCGTTCCCGGTGTTGCTGATCCCGACCTACGAGATCTTCAAGACGTTCGGCATGTTGAACAGCCTGTGGCCGCTGTTCATCCGATCGTTCTTCGCCAGCGCGTTTTTCGTCTTCCTGCTGCGCCAATTCTTCATGAGCATCCCGCGCGAGCTGGAAGAGGCGGCGCGCATCGACGGCGCCAACACGCTCCAGGTGCTGTGGAGCGTCATGCTGCCGCTGAGCAAGCCGGCGCTGATGACGATCAGCATCTTCACCTTCTGGTGGACCTGGAACTCGTTCTTCGAGCCGTTCGTGTATGTCAACAACATCAAGGACTTCACCGTAACGCTGGGCCTGGCCTTTTTCAAGAACCAGTACGTGTATACGTTTCACTGGCTGATGGCGGCGGGCATGGCGTCCATTCTGCCGATCATCATCCTGTTCTTCTTCGCCCAACGCTACTTCATCGAGGGCATCCAGCTCACCGGGCTGAAGGGATAACCTGACCACATCATGCACACACCGACCCCCACCGCTGCCTACCGCGCCACGGCGGCCCGGTCCCGCGCCCTGCTGGCGATCTTCCTGCTGGCGGGGGCGGGGCTGGCCTACGAGATCGCGCTCACCCGGCTGTTCTCGCTGATGTTCCAGTACCACTACGTCTACCTGATCGTGTCCAGCGCGGTGGCCGGCTTGAGCATCGGCGCGGCGGTTGCGGCCTGGGCGCTGCGCAAAGGGGACGTGGCGTGGGGCGATCTGGCCGCGGCGGCGGTGCTGCTGGCGATTCTGCTGGTCGGAGCGGCGGTTGTGCTCTCGCAACTGCGCTCGGCCCGCCTGACGGGCGTGGCGCTGGCGGCGGCGCTGCTGCCGTTCGTCGCGATCGGCTTCCTCAACTCGGCGATCTTCGCGCGCTTCGCGGAGGCCGGCGGCGTGCTGTACGCGGCGGATCTGCTGGGCGGGGCGGTCGGGCTGGTCGCCGTGTTGGGCGCGCTCCGCTGGCTGGGCGCGCTGGATGTGGTGATCGCGCTGGGAATTGTGGCTGGGCTGGTGGGGATGATCCTCGCCTGGACAGCGGCGGGGCGATCCGCGCGCGGGTGGGCCGCCGGCGCGACCGCGGCCCTGGTTGTGCTGCTGGTCGCCAACCAGGCCGCCGACGTGATCGCGTTCGAGCCGGGCCGGCTGAAGGATGCCCCACCCGACAAGACGCTGATGCAGGTGCTCGAGAACGACGATAGCGCGGCGATCATCGAGACGCGCTGGGCGCCGTTCGCGCGGCTGGACGTGGTACAGACCGCCGACGATTCGGCGCGGTACGTGTTCACCGACGCGGGCGCGGGCAGCGTCATGATTCGCTTCAGCGGCGATGATCGCCGTATCGCCTGGCTGCAGCAGGACACGGCCTATTTGCCGTTCACGCTGGCGCCAGAAACGACGAAAAACGTGCTGATCCTGGGAGCGGGGGCGGGCCAGGATGTGCTGATGGCGCATCTGGCCGGGGCCGAGCAGATTACGGCGGTCGAGATCAACCCGGACCTGGTTGACCTGACGCGCGACTACAGCGACTACAACGGCAGGGTGTTCGATCTCCCCTCTGTGGAGACGGTCGTCACCGACGGTCGCAACTACGTCGAGCGCAGCGACGCAGCGTACGATTTGATCTACGCCAACCTGGTCTACAGCCAGGCGGCGGCCCCGGCCAGCTCTGCGCTGGCGGAGAGCTACATCTTCACGCGCGAGGCGCTGGCCGCCTACTGGGATCACCTGTCGGAGAACGGGCGGATCGGCTTCGTGACACACCACGGCATCGAGGGGCTGCGGCTGGTGGTGGCCGCGCTGGACATGCTGCAAGGCGAGGGTATGACGCTCCAGCAGGCGCTCGATCACGTCTCGCTGGCGTCCCGCCAGGGGGGCGACGCGCAGGCGCGCACGTCGGTTGTGATCATCACCCGCCAGCCCTGGGATGCCGAAACAGTTCAGGCCTACACCGAGGCCGCGCACGCACGCGCGACCGGCCTGTTGTATCTGCCGGCTTACCAGGAGACAGGCCTGGAAGGGCTGCGCCTGGGCACGCTGACGCTGGACGACTACATCTCGACCAATGCCGACGAGTTCAACTTCGAGCCGACGACCGACGACAGTCCCTTCTTCTACCAGTTCACGCCGGGCCTGCCCGACCAGCTCAGCGATCTGCTGCTGTTCAGCGGGATTCTGGCGTTCGCCTACCTGTCGTGGGCCATGTTCTTTTACGTCCGGCGCGATGGCCCGCACTGGAAGCGGGTCGCCCTGGTGCCCTATTTCGCGCTGCTGGGGGCGGGCTTCATGTTGATCGAGGTGCCGCTCATCCAGCGCTTCAACCTGCTGCTCGGCCAGCCGGTCCTGGCGCTGATCGTCGTGATCGGCGGGCTGCTGCTGGGCGGCGGTCTGGGCAGCCTGGCCAGCAGCCGCTTCCCCGTGCGGACGCTGCCGCGCCGGGCGGCGCTGATCGCCGCGCTGGTGGCGGGCGGCGCGCTCCTGTCGCTGGTTGTGTATCCGGCTATCATCGAGCGAGCGCTGCCGCTGGCGCTGGGCGCGCGCGCCGTTGTGACGGCGGCGGCCCTGCTGCCGTTGGGCTGCGTGATGGGCATGCTGTTCCCCAGCGGCCTGCGCGTGGCGCACGTGGCCGATCCGGGCGGCGTGGCGGCCTTCTGGGGCGCCAACGCGGTGACGTCCGTGCTCGGCTCAGCGCTGGCGATGGCGCTGGCGATTGCCATCGGGTTTTCGGCGGGACTGGCGACCGGCGCGGCGCTGTATGCCGCCGCCGCGATCCTGGCGTGGGTGTCCTGGCCCCGCCTGTTGGCGCCTTGAGCGGGCGTACCTCGGGAGAAAAGACACAGGCATGAGGCAGTGGCATAACGATCTGGCGGAAAGCCTGGCGCTGGACGGCGTCTGGCAGTTTTCCCTGCGCGGCGACTCCGGCCCGATCCGGGTGCCAGGCACGTGGGAGGCCCAGGGCTACGCGCGGCGCGTCGACGGCCCGGCGGAGTTCCAGCGGGGCGTCACCGTCCCGGCGGAATGGGCCGGGCGGCGCGTGCATCTGCAGTTCGACGCGGTGAGCTACCACGCCGACGTGCAGGTCAACGGCGTCGACGTGGGGACTCACACCGGCTCGTGGACGCCGTTCGCGCTCGATGTGACGGACGCGATTAGGCCCGGCGAGGAGAACACGATCCGGCTGGTCGTCTGGAAGCAGGGCGAGCGCTTCCCGCTGCGCGAATCGCTGGCCGGGTTCCTGCCCGATGTGGCCGTGATGTTCGGCGGGATCTGGCAGTCCGCCCGGCTGGTCGCGTTCGACGGCCCGGCGCTGGGCGGCCTGGCGATCTCGGCCAACCCGGACAGCGGCGAGGTTTTCGTGGCGGCGCTGGCCGATGGCGTGGATGGTCTGTCGGCAACGGTTCGCATTTACGACGACGCGGGGCAGCCGGTCGCGGAGGCGGTCGGGCCGCTGGTCGAGGGTGAGTTCGCCGGCTGGCTGAGCGTCCCTGAGCCGCGCCTGTGGAGCCCGGCGGATCCCGCGCTGTACACCGCCGAGCTGGCGCTGCACGCTGGCGACCGGGCCGTGGCGCGGATGTCGCGCCGGTTTGGCTTCCGCGAGCTGAGCGCCGCCGGGGACCAGTTGCTGTTCAACGGCGAGCCGGTCTTTCTGCGCGGCGCGCTGAACTGGGGCTGGTACCCGGACATTCTGTGCCCCGCGCCGGACGAGGCGACCATCCGCGACGAGTTCCGCCGCATCCGCGAGCTGGGCTGCAACCTGATGAAGCTGTGCCTGTACGTGCCCTCGCTGCGCTATTTCGAGATCGCCGACGAGGAAGGCATGT
>Ga0123333_10003843_pt1 | contig 14377 bp, 12 predicted proteins | sample BioC12SIPDNA_3_FD_89957 | JGI IMG/M metagenome (GOLD analysis project Ga0123333, IMG submission 89957) | Anaerobic biogas reactor microbial communites from Washington, USA - Biogas_R2_B C12 SIP DNA | ecosystem: Engineered > Bioreactor > Anaerobic > Unclassified | place: Washington, USA... | reverse complement strand
GGGATGTTGCCAGCGAGCCCTTTTCGGGCGGAACCCGGCGGCAACATCGGCACAGCGGCGGGGCGGGAGCGGGCCAGTACGGAAACCTCAAAAAGGGCCGTTTTAGGGGGGAGGTTTCCGTACAGGGCCCCGCGAACCATTGGGGCACAAGGGTTCCCGGGAGGGTCCCCCTAGCACGCCGCCCTGATGAACAAGGGATTGAGACCAGGCCAAGCACTTCGCACACGGCCAGCGCGTCCGAGCCGATCCATCCCCACGGGCGTGGGGAACACTGGTGCAGAATGCGCCTTGATGGGAGGGAACACGGTCCATCCCCACGGGCGTGGGGAACACTGGTCTCTGACCGCTTCGAGGACCTCACGCTGCGGTCCATCCCCACGGGCGTGGGGAACACCTTGGCGGAGCGCGCTGCGGAGTTGGGAGACTCGGTCCATCCCCACGGGCGTGGGGAACACGTCTTCCCCCCATGGCCACACGGTCACGGCTCCGGTCCATCCCCACGGGCGTGGGGAACACGCAGGGTAGCCTTCGGGATCTTCGGAGCCAGCCGGTCCATCCCCACGGGCGTGGGGAACACGCCCGGGCAGTGCTCTGCGGGATATCCTCGACCGGTCCATCCCCACGGGCGTGGGGAACACGAGCCTAAACAGCCCTAGGAGCGGTTTTCTCCCGGTCCATCCCCACGGGCGTGGGGAACACGTTGGCTCAAGCTCAGGCTAATTTGGAGGCTGCGGTCCATCCCCACGGGCGTGGGGAACACTGCTCCCTCAGTTCCTAGAGATCGGCATCGCACGGTCCATCCCCACGGGCGTGGGGAACACATTAGATGCAGAGGTCATCGATTTAGCTTCTTCGGTCCATCCCCACGGGCGTGGGGAACACCTAGCGCGGGGGAATGACGCCCTTTCTGAGGCCGGTCCATCCCCACGGGCGTGGGGAACACGGCCGAAGTCGCTACGGCGTCCCCCTCCGGCTGCGGTCCATCCCCACGGGCGTGGGGAACACGCGCATATCGAGGATTGCGGAGTAGCGCCACGCGGTCCATCCCCACGGGCGTGGGGAACACGGATGATGTGTAGCCACTGATACCACATGGATCGGTCCATCCCCACGGGCGTGGGGAACACCCGACCGCAATGGAGAAGTCCCTGCGCGACCGCGGTCCATCCCCACGGGCGTGGGGAACACCCCCACGTCTGGTGCTATCTGCCGCGTCACAGCGGTCCATCCCCACGGGCGTGGGGAACACAGACAGGCGTTGGCTCGGGCGTCGTCGACTGGCGGTCCATCCCCACGGGCGTGGGGAACACCGAACCTGCGGGCCTCGTTTGGGTCCACTGGTCGGTCCATCCCCACGGGCGTGGGGAACACTGGTCTAAACAGCCCTAGGAGCGGCTTTCTCCCGGTCCATCCCCACGGGCGTGGGGAACACACCACTCGCTCGCCCCCCCGCGCCAGTTCACTCGGTCCATCCCCACGGGCGTGGGGAACACCAAATGGGCCGAGCCATGCGCACCTCCCGGTGCGGTCCATCCCCACGGGCGTGGGGAACACGCGCCGCTGGTCCCCCTGACGGACAGCCTCGTCGGTCCATCCCCACGGGCGTGGGGAACACGTGACGATCTGGTTCCACGGGACGATGGCGGAGGGTCCATCCCCACGGGCGTGGGGAACACATCCCCTGCCACTGTCTTTCTAGTCCCTCCGCCGGTCCATCCCCACGGGCGTGGGGAACACCGGCCATCGACTACCTGAACTACATCAAGCGGCGGTCCATCCCCACGGGCGTGGGGAACACTCGAGGAGCGGGCCCGCTTCGTGGCGGAGTCGCGGTCCATCCCCACGGGCGTGGGGAACACGTCAACGGCGAGCACGAGGGGACGGGAGAGGGGGGTCCATCCCCACGGGCGTGGGGAACACACGTCAGCGGAGGTGCCCTCGTGCTAGAGACCCGGTCCATCCCCACGGGCGTGGGGAACACTCCGCAACGCGTGTGCGGAACGCTTCAGCCGTCGGTCCATCCCCACGGGCGTGGGGAACACGGTTACGAGTTGGGTAACTTCGTCCTTAGCGGCGGTCCATCCCCACGGGCGTGGGGAACACCTCAAGCAGGACGGCCTGTGGCTCCTCGAGTACGGTCCATCCCCACGGGCGTGGGGAACACGCTCCTTCGGCGGTCGCCCATACCTCGTAGGCCGGTCCATCCCCACGGGCGTGGGGAACACGTCTTGGGCGGCGTGTATCTCGCGGCTGAGGGCGGTCCATCCCCACGGGCGTGGGGAACACCGTTCGTGGCTCTGTAGTCAGGTAGCCGAAGGCGGTCCATCCCCACGGGCGTGGGGAACACGGCCGAGGTCGATGGTCTCGGCCCCCATGGTTTCGGTCCATCCCCACGGGCGTGGGGAACACGCTGCCAGACTCACCGAGGAGGGCGCGAAGGCCGGTCCATCCCCACGGGCGTGGGGAACACTCACGCGGAGCGAAGTGATCTACTACGGAACCCGGTCCATCCCCACGGGCGTGGGGAACACCACGGCGTCCTCGCGCAGTAACAGGCGCCCGCCCGGTCCATCCCCACGGGCGTGGGGAACACGACTCCGGCGACAGCACCGCCGGCCTCGCTATCGGTCCATCCCCACGGGCGTGGGGAACACCCCACCTCCACCGGGGGGACTTCCGCGAGGCCCTCGAAGCCGGTCCATCCCCACGGGCGTGGGGAACACCTCCCAAGGGAAGCTAGACCAGGAGCCGATGCCGGTCCATCCCCACGGGCGTGGGGAACACACGGTCAACCGCCGCCTCGCCGCCCTCCGGTCCGGTCCATCCCCACGGGCGTGGGGAACACGTTTTCGCGGGTATTTTCGCGTCCTCGCCCATCGGTCCATCCCCACGGGCGTGGGGAACACTCAAGCATCCTCTACCGAGATGCCAGGGAACGCGGTCCATCCCCACGGGCGTGGGGAACACGCTACTCGCCCGCGCCACCGAGCTTCAGACCTCGGTCCATCCCCACGGGCGTGGGGAACACCTAATGGGCGATATGCTCGAAGGTTTGGGTATCGGTCCATCCCCACGGGCGTGGGGAACACGCAACACACCCGGAAGAAGCTCACGAGGGCGGCGGTCCATCCCCACGGGCGTGGGGAACACCAGAAGACCATCCGCCGCGCTTGGGAGGCCGTCGGTCCATCCCCACGGGCGTGGGGAACACGACCACCACTTGGGCTTGTCTCCGCGCGTCTCCGGTCCATCCCCACGGGCGTGGGGAACACGTCAGACCATACTTCTCAGCCCACCGGATTGTCGGTCCATCCCCACGGGCGTGGGGAACACGCGAGCGGTATCGGGTCCCACTCTATCGCATACGGTCCATCCCCACGGGCGTGGGGAACACTTGACTACGCGCGGACTCACCGAGGGCACGGACGGTCCATCCCCACGGGCGTGGGGAACACCCCGACGTGGAGCCACTAGCAGGCCGGCCCTACGGTCCATCCCCACGGGCGTGGGGAACACTCCAAACGAATGTTACCATGTACGCAGGGCAAGTGTGGAACTATATGCAACTCTCCTGCTCGATCCCTCTCGGAAGCCGCACCAGGGACAGGCCCTCGAAGTCCACGATCTCCCTCGAAGTGTCCCCCCACACCCGGATCGCGAAACCCTGTTCCGTGTCACTAGGCCAGATCATGAGGGCAGCGGGTCGACCGGCTGCGGCAATGGTCTTCTCCCAGAGCTTGTCGCGAACCATGGCGGAGAGGTGTCCGACGAAGACCCCCGCCTTCGGCTCGATCATCCAGCGGCTGAGCTCCCCCCGGAGGCTCGCGGACGCGCGTTCCACAATCAGCACGATCATGCACGCTCCTCCTTCGGGATCCAGAGGGGAGTGGGGAGTGCGGGATCAGTGGAGAGGAGGGCCTCGAGTTCATCCGTGACGTCCCTCTGCCCCAACACCTTCTGGATGTCCGGCACGACGCGTCGGAGGAGCCGAGTCTGGCGGAAGCTGTCCCGGGACCTGAGGCGAACGGCCCGCTCCAGCTCCTCGGGGTCCTCGGCGGCGGTGCCAAAGGCGATAGGGATGCTCACCTCGGTCTTGTAGAGGTCGGCGATATCGTAGACGAAGGAGAGTTGCTTCCCCGTGTGGATGAACCCAAGCCCGGGGCTGTAGCCAGCGGCCAGGATGGCGGCATGACACAGACCGTACAGGCACGAGTTGGCAGCCGACAGCGCCCTATTCACTGGGTCGGCGGAGCGCCAGTCCCGTCGGTCGTAGCTTCTGCCGTGCCAGGGGACGCCCGTCTCGCGGCTCCATCGGGCATAGGTGTCGCGCACTCGCACGCCCTCCAGCCCTCGGAGTTGCTCGATGGTGAGGCTCGGGTCGACACCTTCGTCGAACCGCATCTCGTACATGCGCCGCGCGACGGCGATCCGCGAGTCCTCGTCGCACGCGAGTTCAGCCTGACGGATGAGGGGCAGAGCGCTCCGGGTGCCCCCCATCCCCATGGCGTAAAAGCGCACGTTCTCCTCGCCGCACCAGATGACCAGGCAGTTGTTGTCGGCCAGGACCCGCACCGCCGCATGGGTGATTCGGGTCCCGGGCCCGAGCATGAGGAGGCAGAGGGGGGCGACGGGAATGTGCGTCACCCCCTCGGCATTGTGGAAGGCGATAGCCTTCTGGTCCTGGTCGACTCGGCCGTGCTCGAGATACACGTGGCTGAGCCCGTCGCGGAACTTCGGCAGCGCCTGCAGGTCGTCCATGGCCCCGCTCATCCCCTCCGGGTGGTGTGGCCCCTACCGGGCCGGCGCCAGCGAGAGAAGGCCGAAGCCGAAGGCCTTGGCGCTTCCCACCCCCTTTCGCAACGCCTCACATAGCAGGGTTGGTTCGATGACTACCAGGCGTCCATCGAACAGCACCGACAGGAAGCGCATCGATTCGCCGCTCGGCTTCCTGGCCGAGAGGAAGCCCTCGTCGACGACGGTAAGCTGCTCAACGCGGAAGCCGCACGCTGCTCCCTTCCTGACGAGCCACGCGGCCTGGGCCTCCTCGCCCAGCACCCCCAACCGGCGGCGGGTCGCGTTGTCGCGGAATGTGGGATTGGCGCGGAGGCGAAAGCCGAGGCTCTGACCCGGAGCCAGACGCCCGGCCAGGTCCAGCGGCTTCACCTGTGGGTTGCTGAGGGGCTCGGGTGCGATGCCGAGGGCCCCGGCGTCGCTCGCGGCCAGGAGGTACTCTCCCCGCCCCGCCCCCGCCAGGTGGCCCCAATCGGGCGGGGCCTCGGACTGGACGAGCACCACGGGCGTCCCCGTCGCCCGGTGGATGTCGCAGCGGTGTAGCATGCCCGCGCCCGCGCGCTGATCGGCGAGGCCCGAGAGGAGGGTGCGATGCATCTCGTACGGGTTAGCGAGCTCGGCCCGGACCTGGCTGCACCGGGGATTCAGGATGAGGCGGGAGAGATACATGGCTCCCCCCTTCCCGTGTCGATAGCCTCACGACGCAGGAACGACGACCGGACGCGCCGGAGGGCGAAGCGCCGGGCGCCGTTCCGAAAGCTCAGGGGCTGGTCCTGTCGGACCTGGAGGGTGCCCTCCTCCACCTCGGCCTCGGCGGGCGCAAACTCGACCACGAGGCGCAGCCCTTCGGACGGGGGCTCGGTCACGGCGCCCAGCGGTGTCCACGGCTCGCCGGCCAAAGCCTCAAGGAGACCGCTTGCGCACACGCCGCTGGGGACCCTGACGGGCTTGCTGGGCACGTGGGACTTGCGCCCCAGGAAGAGGGGCCAGCGGGGCGCGCCGAGGGCGGCGTCGATCCTCTGAAGGAGGGCGGGGTCGTCGTGCTCCAGCCCCACGAGGAAGGACGCGCCGGCGAGGTAGTAACGGGTGGAGGGCACCGTGTCACCGGTCGCCTTGCTCCCGGGCTTGGTCGACGCCTTGTAGACGCCGTACCGATCGAGGCCCGGCGGCGTGCCCCCGCCTACCGTGTGGTAGTCACGCTCAAGAGAGCCTGGATGGTCGATGCGTACGCCCATGCGAGCTTGGGCGATGAGGGCCAAGGCCTCGTCATCCTCCCGGTCGATGCCCAGGGCGGCGCAGCAGAGCCCGATGACGCCGCTCTTGGAGGGCTCCAAGCCCGTGTCCCTGACCGTGAAGCGACTCTGGGTGCCCCAGGACTGCATCGGCCCCTCCAGCCGCATCAGCAGGGTGGGCATCAGGATCCCCCCTTGGGCAGGTAGCCCATGACCGTGGCGATGAGGTCGTCGATGCAGGCCTCCCGCTGATCGGCGAGGGCGGGCGCATCCACGCCGTCGATCCAGCACGCGGGCCGGGCGGCGATGCCGGAGTCGCCGTACATCGTCGTTAGGCCCTGCCAGTAGTCGTTGAGGGCCGTAATGGAGCCAGCCGTCAGACTCATGTCGTGCCTGGGCAGGACGGGCTTCTCGAAGGCGCCAGCGAGCGACCAAGGCGCGCCGGACTCTCGGACCACGGCCATCACCAGGCCGGGCGGATTGTGAGCCGCGTGGCTGTTCTGCTTCCCTGTGGGGATGGCGAGGATGGAAGCGCGGAGGTAACCCTCCACGGCCTTCCGAGCCAGGTCCACCTCGTTCGCGAGGTTGTGCGGCGATAGGAGGATCCCCCAGTTGACGAGGCTGTAGCGATAGAAGCAGGAGCTGTTGAACTCGGCGTTGCCCATCATCCCCGCGCCCGCCTCGTCCTCATGCGGCAGGTCGTCGACGGCGGTGAAGAAGTCCATCTCCATGGAGACCTTGTTGGTGGACAAGGCATGGGCGACCTGACAGGCGGCCTCGACGTTGTCACGGGGGCGATTGGCGATCATCCTGCCGAAGAGGGCGATGTCGGCGGCTCGGGTCTCCAGGCGCTCAAACTGCTTCCCGAGCTTCTTGGCCACGCCGTCGCGCTTCTTGGATCCCGCCATGTCGCCCCAGCCCTCGGCGAGGGCGTCGACGATCCGCTCTATCTCGTCATTGCCGAGGTAGAGCGCGTACTGGGTGCGGGCGCCGGGCTTGTCGCTGAACTTCAGCCCCAGGGCTTTCACGAACTCCACGAGCACGGGGTCATCCTCGCTGGTCTCGATGCCGCGAGCGCCCAGGCACTCAACGAGCTTGAGGAGCAGGCGGCGGGTGCGGATGCCGCCATTGCCGGCCGTGGCCTCCTGGAACACCGGGTGCCACCGGACGCTCCGCTTGATGCACTGGCTGGAAATGCGGGCGCGGCGGTGACCGCCGAACTCGCAGGTCTTAGGCTGGTTGACGTCATCCCGGTTGAGACACGAGGGCGCGAAGTTCTGGATGATGTGTAGCTCGACGATCATGATTCACTCTCCCCTTCGGTGTTGGCTGTGGAGTTGCCGTGGTCGGGTGCTTGCTCGTCAGCGCCGGGGGCCCAGTACTGTTCGGCCCAGCGGCGCTGGACGTACCGGGTGGGATGGTTCCAAGGTTGCAGGAGGTCACGGAGCAGTTGGGCCCAGTTGACGGCCGCCCCCTTGCTGGCCGCGAGGCTGACCGCGTGGCGCAGGTGATTCGGCAGGTCGTCCTCGTGGCATCCCAGGAGGGCACGGAAACGCCGGTCGATGCTGTCGGTGTCAGCACTGGCACGCACTCGGCGCATGGTAGCGCCTAAGTTGTAGTTCCCCTTAGCGTCCAACGCCTCCAGTTCCCGGGTGCCGATCGCGTGAAGGGCGAACAGCGAAGCGACGAGGTAGTAGCGATCCTGTTCCCGCCGACTCAGTCCGGCAGTGCGAGGCACGACGAAGGGGAAGGTGTCGGGGACGGTACCGGGGGGGCGGCCCGCGCCCCGCCTGAGACGTGCGAGGACGGCGCGGTCCTCGTCGTCCTGTAGCTTGGCCAAGGCCTGAGCGAACCGCCCGGGCCGGTCATCAGATAGCGCCATGGGTCACTGTCTCCTCTCTGTGGTCTGACACATCGAGCGCCGCGAGTGCTTTCCTGAGGCCGGAGCGGAGGGCGGCGCGTCCCGCCACGGTGGCACGCAGGTTGTCCGTGGATCCCTCCAACCCCGCGGCGGCCTCATCGAAGGACCGGGTCGCGGTGCGCCACAGGGTCTGCCGCCACTGGGCTAAGGCGGCATCACGATCGGTGGGCAGGGCCAGAACGAACTGGTGGAAGGGGGCCTCAAGCCGGGACCAGTAGAGCCGCTGGGCGGGAAAGCCCGTGATGAGGCGGTCAACCTCGGCGCGGTCCGGGCTTCTGGTTCCCGTGGGATCTAGTCGGACGGTCGCGAGCCGCCATGACGCGGCCAGGATCACCTGGGCGGCGTCCTCGGCGGCGCCGAGACTGAGGTCCAGGGACTCGGCGAGGTCAGCGTCAGTGAGATACCTGAGCGGGAGCGGGAAGCGCTCGTGACGCCAGGACTCCGCCTTCTTCTCCTTTCGGCACGCCAGGTGAACGCAACCGGTCATGCTGGCGTGGTACTCGGGAGGCACAACGCCGCGTGCCACGAGGCTGCCGACCCAGGCTCTGACGCGAGGGGGGCGGACCTCCTCTGTCGACGCTAGAAGCGTGTGGGCGTCACGCCATAGCGCCTTGTCCTCCCTGGGCTCGGGAGAGGTGTAGGGCGCACCGTCGGCCTTCTTGGCCGTCTGCCACAGCAGCATGGGGTCCATTCCCGCTAGCTCATCGGTGGGACGCACCCCGAAGTCGATCTTCGCGTGGAGGACCATTGGGTAACTGGCATCGCTGGGAGGTTCTAGCCAGATACGTCGGTTCTGCCAGGTCAGGTAGTCGAGGTACCCTCGAATAGGGCGCTCTTCCATGCGGCCAGGCAGGTCTTGCTCCCATATCGGGGCGTCCTCGGGCGTACCGATGACCGGCTCGGCATCCTCCGGATCGTAGCGAAGCAGGTTCAGGAGTAGGGTCTCCGCCAGCGTGCGGCCGGACATCATGAGGGCCGTCCGCCCGAGCAGGGGCGTGACCTTGTCCGACAGCTTGCCCAACTCCCACCCGCAGAACGAGTACGCCTGCCGCATGATTAGGAGGCGCGCGGCCGTGGCGAGGGTATGGGGGCATACACCGTCGCCGGGTTGGTGGTTGAACCACGAGGTCTTATCGGATAAGTGGTAGTGGCTGAGTGCCGAAACTGGGACGAGCTTGCGATCCTCGACCTCTGTGGCGGGGACTTGGTAGAAGGGCCTGTCAGGGTGCAGTAGGTCGAAGCGGTCGCGCCACTCCTCGAGGTACGCGTCCACAACCCTCGTGTCCCAGTGGCCCTTCTCCCACAACTCGCCCCATGTGGCGTGGTTCTCGGGGCCGAAGTTCCGATGCAGGATGGCCAGGAGAAGACGGTGCAGGGACACGACGATAAGGGGCGACGGATCGGTGATCTCGGCGATGTCGGGGGCCCGGGCGAGGCACTCGTGTATCCCCACCTCGCGAACGGACCCGTCCTTCATGAGGCAGGTGATCCAGGGCTGGTCGATCAGGTTGTAGGACTGCATCTGCCACCTCCTATGGCTTAGGCTGCTTGTCAGGCGTTAGGCGCCTGCGGCTCTATGAGGATGCCTAGCTGCTCATCCCATCGAAGAGTGCTGAAGTCAGTGCACCGTCCCGCCTCATCGAAGACGGCGGCGCGCGCATGCCGGAGCGCAGCGTGGCCCTTCCAGCCAGCAGGCGGCCCTTGGCACACGAAATGGCCGTAGACCTCCCTACGCGTGAGAGACACGCTACGGCTGATGAGGGTTCGGACGAAATCGCGGCACGGAATGGCCGCCAGGTCGACGACCGGGCCGCCAGGGCCGGCGCGCGGCCCCTCGGGCGAATCGTGGAGGCACACGAGGGTAATGGACGGCTGGTCGGACCACCGGGTGCGGGCCTGAAGCAGGGCGTGCACGTCGGGCGCGTCGTCCTCGACCACCCGGTCCAGGAGGTCCGACAGGGTCGCTCCCCTGTTGGGATCAGGGAGCTGAACGTCTCGGGCCGATCGCGCGAGCTTCGCGATATGCTCGTCATGCCGGGCGCGGGCGGCGGCGAGGCGCCGCGCAATGGCGGGTTCGATCGCCGGCGCATCGGGTTCCGGCCCGTACACAGACTCGATGAGGGACTCCACATCCCCGGGGAGGCGGATGCTCCGTCGGCCGCCGAGAGCGAGCCAAGAGCGGAGCAGCACGTACTCGCTGTAGACGAAGGCGGAGTTGCCGAAGGCGGGCACACCCTCCGCGTCGAGGTTGGATTCGAGCAACCACAGCGTGGGCTCGGACAGGCCCCTCGGCCGCCGCGAACCGAGTGCATGCCGGTGCATGCGGCCTGATCGCTGGAGGAGGAGGTCGACGGGAGCGTGCTCGGTGACCATGAGGTCGAAGTCCAGGTCCAGGCTCTGCTCGATGACCTGGGTGGCGACCAGGACGGCTCGCTCCGGCCGGCGCGTTGTGTCGCGCCCGAAGCGGCCGACCACTCGGCCCTCGCGCGCGAGCCGCTCCTCCAGAGGGTAGCGTGCGTGGAAGAGGTCCACGTCGATCCCGCGCGGCTCGAGGGCGTCGCGGAGCCCCTGGTAGGTCGTCTGCGCCCGCGGGACGGTGTTCAAGATGACGGCCGCGCAGCCGCCGTCCCGCAGCGCGGCGTCCAGCCGCTCGGCCAACCCCTCGGCGGGGACCTGTAGCACGCGCGTCTCGAACTCCCGGCAGGGCGAGCATGGGATGGCCTCGACGGCGCCGTTGCGGACGATGGTGACCCGGGGGTAGGCGGCCGCCGGCCCTGTGCCCTCGTCGTCGGTGTAGGTCGCGACGAGCGCCCGTCTCGTGGCCGCCGGCAGGGTCGCCGAGAGGAGGACCACGGAGGCATCCATCTCCCGCAGCCACCGCAGCATCCGCACGAGCAACTGGGACGTGTAGGCGTCGTAGGCGTGCACCTCGTCGATGATGACCGTCTTGCCCGCGAGCCCCAGCAGCCGGACGAAGGAGTGCCGGGTGCGGAGGGCGGCCATTAGGGCCTGGTCCACGGTGCCGACCCCCAGCGGGGCGAGCAATCCGCGCTTGCGGTGCCCGAACCAGTCCTCGCCGTGGGCCTCGGCGCCTTCGGTGCTCGCGCGCCAAAGGTCGGCCTGGCGACTGAGGAAGGCGTGGCCGTGGAGGAGCCGGAACTCGGGCCGCGCCGCCGGGTACCGATCCTCCAGGTACCTGCCGACGCGATCGTACATGGCGTTGGCTGTAGCCATGGTGGGAAGGCCCATGTAGAGGCCCCAGGAGGCGCCGGTGGCCCCCAGGTGGTCGGCGACGAACTCCGCCGCTTCGGTCTTGCCCTCCCCCATCGGGGCCTCGATCAGGATCAAGGACGACGCGGCGCCAGGGGACAGGGCCGACTCAACGGCAACCTGAAGCGGGCGTGGCTGGCCGAGGTGGCCGAAGAGCTCCGCGAACCTCAGCGGGGGCGTGGCGGGCGCCCAGTCGCTCCAGCCCAGGGCCCTGATCGCCGCGTCGGCACGGTCGGCGGAGAGGGGCAGATACTCCGCCGCCGGGGTGTCCTCGGCATACGGGAAGAAGCCCTCGTTGGACGCGATCCAGTCGGCAAGGCAGACCAGGGCCGCGAGCATGGCCTGCGCCACGACGGGGAGGGCCGGACACGCGGCGAGGGCGGGCAGGCCGTCGGGGTAGCAGTGGCGCGCGAGGAGCGAGACGAGGGACGCGCGCGCACCCTTCCAGTCGTCGCCCCCGAGTCTCGCCGTACCGAACCGCACGGGTGGAGCCGGGCTGCCGTGGTGGCAACCCACGACCTCGGCGTAGGTCGCGGCGGAGGCAGGGGCCATGGAGAGGGGCGGCGTCTGGAGCCACTCGCGCACCAGGTGCTCGCCGGCTGCGTCATGGCGCGGGTCAAGGCCGCTACGGATTCCAGCGAGCCTGCGCTGGAAGGGCGGCGTCGCCTTCCCCAAGTCGTGGAGCCCGGCGATGAGGGATGCCAGGCTGCGGGCGCCGTCGGGGTCCAGCCCCATCGCGGCGGCCAGGCGCTGCCGCACGGTCGGCGGCATCCGGTGCTCCCACAGCCTGCCGGCTACGTTGGCGGTGTCGAGCAAGTGGTGGAGCAAGGGATGCGACGCGCCGCTCCTCTGGTCTCGCTTCGCCCATAGTGTAGAGGTAGGATCGGAGGTGCTCATCGACATCTGTGCCACCCTTCCCGGATCGGCGTAACGGGGCCGTCCACCATAGCCGAGCGCAGGCTCTGACGTGACTCTCCATCTGAGACGGCCCACCCAGGCGGGTCCTCGGCCGGAGCGCCACCGGACCTCACAAGCACTTCACGGGTGCGGGAATGAACACCTCTCTGGCGAACAGGGAGCCCATGGTCATTTCCCTATCGCGTTTGGGGGTGTTGTGAGTAGTCGGATGGCTGAGCGTGGTCGATAGCTGAAGGTGCGGAGAGCGGAGGCGATACCCGGGGAGCGGCAGAGGAAGACAGCGAGCCCTGCGCGGGGTTGACGGATCTCGCGATCGCGAGCACCGCAGCCAGAGGATAGCGACGGCCGTGACGACCCCGACGATCGGGGACCGACTGCAATGCTTCGAAGAGACTCGATACCGCCGGATGCTCAGTAGCATGTCCTTCATTCATGCACACTGATTCCCGCAGCCCTACATTCGATCCCCATTTGCCACCCCAATGTAGCGCAATGACCCTGATCCAGCCGAAGGAAGAAAAGAGCATGAAGCCGAACGAGTGGCGGCAGCTTACGGTCCTGATCAAGAGGCAGCGCGTCATCGCGCGCAATCGTTGGGTCACAGACGAGGAATACGTGCGGGAGACGGGTGACGCATCCGCGAAGGTCGGCGACCGCATCCCCCTCACGCCCGATGAGGTCCGCGCCGCCATGGACCTCGCCCAACGCCTCGCCGCGCACCTCGCGCGAGAGCTGAGAGAGAAGCGCTGCCAGTTGGCTCAGCCATAGCGGGACAGCACCGAGCCCGAGAAGGGAGGCTTCCGAGACACGAGCAGTTAGCCTTGGCATTCGCCACGCCGTCGCACGGGGACGGCGGAGGGGATGGGACTAGCATATGGTCCGAGGCGTCGCCCCGGAGCCACACTCCGTGCTCGAAGCTGATGGGAGTGTCTGCACTATGGGTTGGGTTATTATCGTGCGCATCTGCTATGACAAGGACGCGAAGAAGCACACCGGCGTCCCCACCGGGACGGTCACCAAGGAGACCACCAAGCGCTTTGCATTGCGAGGACTCCGCCTGATTGGCACAGGTCTATACCAGGGCTACTTCGGTACCAAACAGGAGGCTTGGCTGGCAGTGAGCCGCATCGCAGCTCGGCAGTTCCCGCAAGCTGTTCCCCCAGTGGATCTCGATCACTCCATCGTCACAGTTTACAAGACCGATCCCCAGCCTAGTCCACCTGCGCCGAGACGGAAGCCTAGTCCTCTCAGCGTGGCGAAGAGGGAATTGAAAGCCGCTGAGAGTGAAGCCACAGCAGCGAAGGAGGAGCTGGAAGCCGCGGAGGCTGCCTTTGTTGCTGCTGATGAGGCGCGCAAGGAGGCTCGTCAGCGTGTCAAGGAACTGGAGCGTGAAGCAGAGGAGAAGCGGCGCGCACGCGAGGCGGCGAAGAAGCAAGCCCAGGGAACAACTGCACCAGCCAGGCGGAAGCGTGGGGGGACGACTTCCCACTAGCCGCGACACCCGAAGGACGGTTGCGGGGAGGGCAGTCTCTGTCGTCTAAGGGGGACGGGATCCTATGCCGATGAGCGGCTGGCGAGGATGGAGCCCGGATCAGCTCGCCCTCTGCCGCCGGGCAGAAGGCGGGGCTGGAGAGGGAGCACTAAGGCTCAGCATCGGTGATCGGTCTCGGGCGCTCTGTCTGCGCGCCACCGGTACGGCTGTCCGCGGCGCAGCGCGACGGCTGATGGGGCGAGGTAGACGACGCGCGGCTTGCCCGTCTGCCGGGACTGCCCATCCTGCAACCGTGGGCGCACGGGGCGGAATGGGGCACGGGTACGCCGCGGTGCTTCAGACAGGCCGTAAGCTCCACGTCTATGTGCGAGAGGCCCTCGGGCGCGAAGAGATCGATCTGTGGTACCTGGGCGAGATAGCTCATCGCTGCGCGGTGCCCCCCCGCCCGATTCCGCAAGCCGCCGCCAAGCAACGGACGCACACCCGATTCATTCAGCCAAACCTGCGTGTTGACACATTTGAATCCGGGAATCGGCCATTTCCGGTCGATGACCGTACTTGACACGGAATCTCGCGTTTGCCACAAATAGCCCGCAAATCGTTGGCGCACATGGTCCCGAGGCCCATCAAAACCGCCTTTTCGGCCATCAGTTTTCGCGAAAGGTGCCTCTATATATATGTAAGGCGCGCGTTTTTGAAGGGGGGCAAAGCAGTCGGATCGGAGGGAGTAACGCCCTCGCAAACGTGCGCGAT
>Ga0123333_10003832_pt1 | contig 14402 bp, 8 predicted proteins | sample BioC12SIPDNA_3_FD_89957 | JGI IMG/M metagenome (GOLD analysis project Ga0123333, IMG submission 89957) | Anaerobic biogas reactor microbial communites from Washington, USA - Biogas_R2_B C12 SIP DNA | ecosystem: Engineered > Bioreactor > Anaerobic > Unclassified | place: Washington, USA... | reverse complement strand
GGCCTGGAAGTAGCGGTTGCCCGCGGTCGCCTGCTCCAGCTGCGACAGATTCACCGCGTCGGTCGCTTCGGTGCCCGCGGCCACGTTGGTGATCTGGCGCTCCGCGCCGTCGGCGCCCACCGACACGCTGCCTTCGCGGTCGGCCACCGAGCCCACGCCGATTGCCACACTGTCGTCCGCGGCGGCGAAGCTGCCCACGCCCAGCGCGGTGCTGTCCTGGCCTGCGGCGGTGCTGAGGTTGCCCAGCGCGGTGCTGTTGGTTCCGGTCGCCCACGCGCCCGCGCCCACCGCAGTGGAGTAATCGCCCGAAGCCTCGGCCGGGAACAGGCCGAAGAACGAGCTGCCGCCCACCGCCACGCTCTCCGCGCCGCTGGCGACCGCCGCCTGTCCCAGCGCCACGCTGTCGTCGCCCGACGCCATGCTGTCGGCGCCCAGCGCCGTGGCGTTGCCGCCCGAGGCCGTGCTCCAGCTGCCCACCGAGGTGGTGTTGAAGCCCGAGGCCTGCGCCTGGCCGCCCACGGCCGTGGCGTAGCTGCCCGAGGCCTCCGACAGCGCGCCGAAGGCCGAGGATTCGAAACCGGTGGCCGCGCTCCCGGCGCCCACCGCCGTGGCGTCGTTCGCACCGGCAAGCGCGCGCGCGCCATAGGCCGAGGCGCCGTCGCCGTCGGCCACGGCGCCGGCACCGGCCGCCACCGCGCCCTCGCCGTCGACAGTGGCATCGTCGCTGCCGTCGTCGGCGCCGTCGGCCTTGAAGTAGCGGTCGGTGTGTTCGGCGACGGCCGCGACCTCGTCGACCGCCCCCGCCAGCGTGTCCACGGCGCCGGCCAGTTCGCCCACCGAGCCGGCCACCGCGTCGACCTGCCCGACCGTGGCCGCATCGCTCGCGGCGACGCCGTCGGCGACATTGACGATCCTGCGCGTGGCCGGGCCGAGGCCGCCCGCGCCGCCACCGTTGCCCACCGACACGACGCCGGCCTCGGTGGCGCGCGCGCCGTAGCCCAGGGCCACGCTGCCACCCGCCGCGGGGGCAACGTAGGCATTGAAGCCCATCGCCACCGCGCCTTCGGAATGGGCCTGCGCGCCCTGGCCGGCCGCGGTGCTGCGCAGTCCCAGCGCCTGGGTGGCGCTGCCCAGCGCGGTGGACGCGGTGCCCGAGGCCAGCGCGTTGGAGCCGACCGCCGTCGCGTTGGACTGCAGGGCCCGCGCGTTGTTGCCCAACGCGCTGGCGCTGGTGTGGGTCGCGCGCGCCGCGTTGCCGAGCGCGGTGGAGCCGGCGCCGCTGGCGATCGCGCCGTCGCCGCAGGCCAGTGACGCGGTGCCCGTGGCCGCCGCGGTGCCGCAGGCGTCGGCCACGTCCGCCGGCCCCTTCCCGGGCGGCGGCTTGGGCCCGGGCTTGTCCTGGCCGGGCGCGGGCGCATGCGCCGGAGGCCCGTGCCCGTCCCCCGGCTTCTTGCCGCCACCCGGGCCCTGCGCCAGCGCTCCGGCCGATACGGCGAGCGCCGCGGTGGCCACCACCGCCTGCAGCAGGCGCGCGCCCTTGCCCTTGCCCCTGGCCCGCGCGTGCTCCGAAGCCACGACCACCTGGCCGCTCGACTGGTTCCAGATCCGGGTGTAGATGCGATTCATCGAAAAGCTCCCTCTTGACGTGAAGTGCGGCGGAATCCGACGGGAAGGCCCGCGGTCGCGCTGCGGCCGGCGGGCCGGTGATCGTCAGGGGAAGGAGGCGGGCGTATCGGAACGCCGACAGACTGGTGCGGGCCCACTTCCCTGTGTGATTCGGTAGCGCGTCCTGAACGCTCCTCGAATGCTTGCGTCTGTGACGATACTCACCGCGATTGACGAAATTTGTCAATCGCTTCCGACGCAAAGCGTCACTATCTGCCCTGAGCGGGCAATATTTGACCCTGATATCAACAGGTTGCAGGCCAAAGCGGTCGCTGGACCTTCAGACCGGCGTCCAAGTGACCCTTTCCCGGGAATGCTGCATCGCCGCAACGACCCGCCATCGCGCAGGCGCCACCCGCGGCAGGGCGGCTGCGGGCGACGGCGAAGAAGCGTCCAGGACTTCGGGCAGGCGCGGCGTGACCGGAAGGTCGACACCGCGCGCGGGCATGCCCGCGCCGGGGCTCAGCCCACCAGCGCGCGGGCGTTGCGGAACATGCGCATCCAGGGCGATTCGTCCGGCCAGTCGGCCGGTGCCCAGCTGAAGTTGATCCGGCGCAGGGTGCGCTCGGGATGCGGCATCAGGATCGTGACCCGGCCATCGTCGCTGGTGACGCCCGCGATCGCGTCGGTCGAGCCGTTGGGGTTGGCCGGATAGTGCGTCGCCGGCGTGCCGTCGCCGCGGACGTAGCGCAGCGCGACCTGCACCTGCGCGCGGTCGCCCTCGGCGGCGAACGCCGCCCTGCCTTCGCCATGGGCAACCACCACCGGAATCCGCGAACCGGCCATGCCGGCCAGCAGCAGCGACGGTGACGCGGGCACTTCGAGCATGCCCAGGCGGCCCTCGAACTGCTCGCTGCGGTTGCGCAGGAAGCGCGGCCAGTGCGCCGCGCCAGGGATGATGTCGCGCAGCTGCGACAGCATCTGGCAGCCGTTGCACACGCCCAGCGTGAACGTGTCGCGATGCGCGAAGAACGCGGCGAACTGGTCGCGCAGTTCGGCGTGTTCCAGGATCGAAGTGGCCCAGCCGCGGCCCGCGCCGAGCACGTCGCCATAGCTGAAGCCGCCGCAGGCCACCAGTCCGGCGAAGCCGTCCAGGCGCACGCGCCCGGACAGCAGGTCGGTCATGTGCACGTCGACCGCGGTGAATCCGGCGCGGTCGAAGCCGGCCGCCATCTCGACCTGGCTGTTGACGCCCTGCTCGCGCAGGATCGCGACCCTGGGGCGCGCGCCCGAGGCGATGTACGGCGCGGCGACGTCCTCGGCCGGATCGAACGAAAGCACCGGCACCAGGCCGGGGGCGTCGAACGCGCGCGCGGCCTCGCGTTCCTCGTCGGCGCATTCGGGGTTGTCGCGCAGGCGCTGCATGGCGTGCGACACCGACCACCAGGCGTCGAACAGCTCCTCCCAGCGCCACTCGGCGAGCAGCTGCTCGCCGTGCAGCACGCGGATGCGGCCACTGCCGGTGGGCCGGGCGATGCGCTGCGCGCACTCGACCAGGCCGTGGCGCGCGACCAGGTCGGCGAACTCGGCACGGTCCTTCGCCGCGATCTGCACCACCGCGCCCAGTTCCTCGGAGAACAGCATGCGCAGCGCATCCTCGGCGCGGTCCTCACCCCAGCCATCGAGGTCGACGTCGAGCCCACGGTGCGAGCAGAACGCCATCTCGCACAGGGTGGCGAACGTGCCGCCGTCGGAACGATCGTGGTAGGCGCGCAGCAACCCGGCCTCGCGCGCGTCGCGCACCAGTTCGAAGAAACTGCGCAGGCGCGCCGGGTCGTCGAGGTCGGGGCAGGCCCCGCCGAAGGCGCCGTAGCACTGGGCCAGGATCGAACCGCCCAGGCGCTGTTTGCCCGCGCCCAGGCCGATCAGCCACAGCTCGCTCTCGATCCCGTCCTCCAGCAGTGGCGTGAGCTGCGCGTTCACGTCGGGCACCGGCGCGAACGCGGTCACCACCAGCGACACCGGCGAGACCGACTTGTGCTGGGTGGTCGCGGCCGGATCCTGCCACTGCACCTGCATCGACAGCGAATCCTTGCCGACCGGGATGCTCAGGCCCAGCTCCGGGCACAGCTCCATGCCCACCGCCCGCACCGCGTCGAACAGCTTCGCGTCCTCGCCGGCGTGAGCGGCCGCGGCCATCCAGTTGGCCGACAGCTTGACCCGCTCCAGTGACTCCACCGGCGCGGCGCAGAGGTTGGTGATCGCCTCGCCCACGGCCATGCGCGCGGCGGCGGCGGAGTCGATCAGCGCCAGCGGCGTGCGCTCGCCGATCGCCATCGCCTCGCCGGCGACGCCGTCGTAGCCCGACAGGGTGAGGGCGCAGTCGGCCACCGGCATCTGCCACGGGCCGACCAGCTGGTCGCGCGCGGTCAGGCCACCGACCGCGCGGTCGCCGATCGTGACCAGGAACTGCTTGGCGGCGACGGTGGGATGCGCCAGCACCCGCAGCCCCGCCTCGCGCAGGTCGACCACGTTGGTGTTGAGCATGCGCCAGCGCACCGGCGCCGGGCGCGTCGCGTCGCGGTGCATCTTCGGCGGCTTGCCGAACAGCACGTCCATCGGCAGGTCGATCGGGTGCGGGCCGTCGGCCTGCACGGGTTCCACCCGCGGATCCTGCGCGCCCTGCCCGGCATCGGCCAGGGTGCCGTAGCCGACGGTGAGGTGCTGCTCGGCGGTGGCCACGCCGACCACGGCGAACGGGCAGCGCTCGCGCGCGCACAGCGCCGCGAATTCGGCCAGCCGGTCCTGCGCCACGCCCAGCACGTAGCGCTCCTGCGATTCGTTGCACCACAGCTGCATCGGCGACAGCGACGGGTCGTCACTGGGCACGCGGTCCAGGTCGACCACCCCACCCACGTTCGAATCGTGCAGCAGCTCGGGGATCGCGTTGGACAGGCCGCCCGCGCCAACGTCGTGGATCGAGCGGATCGGGTTGCCGTCGCCCATCGCCACGCAGCGGTCGATCACTTCCTGGCAGCGGCGCTCCATCTCCGGGTTCTCGCGCTGCACCGAGGCGAAATCCAGGTCCTCGGAGCTCTCGCCCGAGGCGACCGAACTGGCCGCCCCGCCACCCAGCCCGATCAGCATCGCCGGGCCACCCAGCACCACCACCGCGTCGCCCGGGCGCAGGGCGAGCTTGGAAACCATCGGCCGGTCCATCGTGCCCAGGCCGCCAGCGAGCATGATCGGCTTGTCGTAGGCGCGCACCGGCTCGCCGTCGTGCTGCAGCTCGAAGCTGCGGAAATAGCCGAGCAGGTTCGGGCGCCCGAACTCGTTGTTGAACGCGGCGCCGCCCAGCGGGCCGTCGAGCATGATCTCCAGTGCCGGCGCCATGCGCGGGTTGAGCGCGCGCGGCGATTCCCATGGCTGCGGCAGGGTCGGGATCCGCAGGTGCGAGACGCTGAAGCCGGTCAGTCCCGCCTTGGGGCGGCCGCCGCGCCCGGTCGCGCCCTCGTCGCGGATCTCGCCGCCCGCGCCCGTGCTGGCACCGGAGAACGGCGAGATCGCGGTCGGGTGGTTGTGGGTCTCGACCTTGATGCAGAACGCGCTTTCGGCCACCGGCTCGCTGCGGTACTCGCCGCTGTGCGGATCCGGCCGGAAGCGCCTGGCCGGATAGCCCTCGACCACCGCGGCGTTGTCGCTGTAGGCCGAGAGCGTGTGCTGCGGCGTGCGCGCGTGGGTGTTGCGGATCATCCGGAACAGCGACAGCGGCTGTTCCTCGCCGTCCACGGTCCAGGACGCGTTGAAGATCTTGTGCCGGCAGTGCTCGGAGTTCGCCTGCGCGAACATCATCAGCTCGACGTCGGACGGCTCGCGGCCCAGCGCGCCGAAGCGCTCGCGCAGGTACTCGATCTCGTCGTCGGCCAGCGCCAGGCCCAGGCGCGCGTTCGCCTCCTCCAGCCCGTCGAGCGCGATGCGCTCGACCTCGCCGCGGCGCGGCACCGCGAACAGCCCGGCCGCCTCCTCGTGCGAGCCGAGCAGCGACTGGGTCATCGGATCGTGCAGGTGCCGGGCCAACGCGACCCCGGCGCCCGGGGCCTCGGGCCAGCCGAGCAGGTCGATCCGCATGCCCCGCTCCACCCGCCGCACCGGCTGTCCGGCGCCACGCAGGATGTCGGTGGCCTTGCTCGACCACGGCGAGATCGTGCCCAGGCGCGGCGACACGAACCGGCTCCTGGCACCGGCCTGCGCCGGATGGCGGTCCTGCCCGGCCTCCAGCACGCGCTCCAGGACCCGCCGGTCCGGCGCCGCACCGGGTTCGGGCTCGATCCAGTACACGTGCCAGGCGCCGGCGATCCGGACTTCGGGCGCGATCGACTGCAGGCGGGACTCAAGCCGTTCGCGGCGGAACGGCGACAGGGCCGGCAGGCCCTCGAGGACGATCATGTCCGGACGATACTGGGAGCGGGCCGCCTATTGTAATGGGCTTTGCGGCGCGCCGCCCGGCCCCGGCCGCGGCGGGGGTTCAGCCGCCCCGGTCGGCGTCGGCGGCCTCGGCCGCCTCGACCTGCTGCAGCATCGACAGCAGCGCGTCGGGCGGCAGGTAGCCCGGCATCTGCACCCCGCTCCGGGTGACGATCATCGGGGTGCCGGTCAGGCCCACGCGCTGGCCCAGCTCGTAGTGCCGCGCGACCGGGTTGTCGCAGCTGCGCGGCGGCACCGGCCGCCCGTTCTTGGCGTCGGTAAGCGCCTTGCGGCGGTCGGGGGCGCACCAGACCGCCTCCATCAGGGCGAAATCGGCGGTGTCCGGGCCCATGCGCGGGAACGCCAGGTACTCGACCGCGATGCCGCGGCGGTTGTACTCGGCGATCTCCTGGTGGAGCTTGCGGCAATAGCCGCATTCGACGTCGGTGAACACCGAGACGGTGTAGCGCGGGTTGGGCGGCGCGAACACGATGCGCTCCTCGTCGGGCACCTCGGCCAGCAGGCGCCGGCGGACCGCGGCCACCCCGGCGCGGCTGACGTCGCGCCGCGCCTCCACGTCGAACAGGCTGCCCTGCAGCAGGTACTTGCCATCGTCGCTGACGTAGAGCGTCTGCCCGGACACGATCACCTCGCGGAAGCCGGCCAGGGGCGCCGGCCCGATCGCGTCGATCTGGATGTCCGGGCTGATCGACTCGATCGCCTGGCGCGCGCGGTCCTCGGGCGTGCCCGGGACCGTGCGGATCTGCCCGACCGGGGCCCCGGCCTCCGCGACGGCGGTCCCTGCCGGCGCCCCGGCCTCGCCGGAGTCCGGGGCCTGGGCGCAAGCCGACAGGCTGGCCACGCACAGCGCGGAGAACAGGAGGCTGGAATGCAGGGACATCGGCTGGGCGCGCGGACGCGTTCGGCGGGTGGGCCCCGATTGTCGCACGAGGCGCCGTCGCGGCCGCCCGCGGGGCGTCCCCGGCGGGCGGCCGTTCAAGTCCGGTAGAACTTGCCGGTGCCCCCGCGTCGTTCAGGCCGCCGGCAGCGCCTGCGCGTGCACACCCGCGACCGCGCGCCCCGACGGATCGGCCATCGCCGCGAAACTGGTGTCCCAGGCGATCGCCGCGGGCGAGGAGCAGGCGATGGACTTGCCGCCTGGCACGGTCTGGGCACAGGCCGGGCCCGGATAGAACTGTTCGAACAGCGCCCGGTAGTAGTACGCCTCCTTGGTCTGCGGCGGGTTGTGCGGGAAGCGCCGCTCGGCCGCCGCCAGCTCCCGGTCCGAGACCTGGGCCTCGGCGTGCGCCTTGAGCCCGTCGATCCAGCCGTAGCCCACGCCGTCGCTGAACTGTTCCTTCTGCCGCCACAGGATCGAGTCGGGCAGGTAGCCGTCGAAGGCCTGGCGCAGCACGCCCTTCTCCATGCGCTGGGCGTCGGCGCGGGCCGGGTCGACCATCTTGTACTTCGCGTCCATGCGCATCGCCACGTCCAGGAACTCGCGGTCCAGGAACGGCACCCGCGGCTCCACGCCCCAGGCCATCATCGACTTGTTGGCGCGCAGGCAGTCGTAGTTGTGCAGGGCGTCGAGCTTGCGCACCAGCTCCTCGTGGAACTCGCGCGGGTTCGGCGCCTTGTGGAAGTACAGGTAGCCGCCGAAGATCTCGTCGCTGCCCTCGCCCGAGAGCACCATCTTCACCCCCATCGCCTTGATCCGGCGGGCCAGCAGGTACATCGGCGTGGAGGCGCGGATGGTGGTGACGTCGTAGGTCTCGATGTGCCGGATCACCTCCGGCAGCGCGTCCAGGCCTTCCTGGAAGGTGTAGGTGAAGCCGTGATGCACGGTGCCCAGCGCCTGCGCCGCGACCTCGGCGGCGGCCAGGTCGGGCGAGCCCTCCAGGCCGATCGCGAACGAGTGCAGGCGCGGCCACCAGGCCTCGCTGCGGTCGTCATCCTCGACCCGGCGCCGGGCGTAGCGGGCGGCCACCGCCGCCACCAGCGACGAATCCAGCCCGCCCGACAGCAGCACGCCATAGGGCACGTCGCTCATCAGCTGGCGGTGCACCGCCGCCTCGAACGCCTCGCGCAGCGCGGCCGGGCCGACCTCGACCCCTTCGACCGCCGCGTAATCCCGCCACGGCCGGTCGTAGTAGCGCACCAGCGCGCCGCTGGCCGAGTCGTAGTAGTGGCCCGGCGGGAACTGCGCCACATCGGCACAGATCGGCGCCAGCGCCTTCATCTCCGAGGCCACGCACAGGCGGCCGGCGCGGTCGTGGCCCCAGTACAGCGGCACCACCCCGATCGGATCGCGCGCCACCAGCGCGCGGCCGCGCCCGGCGTCCCACAGCGCGAACGCGAAGATGCCGTTGAGCCGGTTGAGGAACGAAGCGGGCGCGTCCTCGCGGTAGAGGGCGTTGATCACCTCGCAGTCCGAGCCGGTCTGGAAGGCATAGCCGCCGGCCAGTTCGCTCCGGAGTTCGCGGTGGTTGTAGATCTCGCCGTTGACCGCCAGCACCAAGCCGCCGTCGGCCGAACGCAGCGGCTGCGAACCGCCGGCCGGGTCGACGATCGCCAGCCGCTCGTGGACCAGGATCGCGCCGGCGTCGTGGTGGACACCGCTCCAGTCCGGGCCACGGTGGCGCTGCAACTGCGACAGTTCCAGCGCCTGCCGCCGCAGCGCCTGGACGTCGTCTCCGGGCTGCAGCCCGAACATGCCGAAAATCGAACACATCGATCACGCACTCCTGGTCGGCCCGGCCATCCCGGGCGCACACGAAAAAGGCCCGCACCTTGCGATGCGGGCCTGCATTGGCGGCGTTGTAGGAAGTACTACGCCAGGTTGCAGCCCGCTTCGCGCACGCGATTGTTCGCCGCGCGGTTGCGGTTGCGGACGTTCGCGTTGCGGAAGGACTGCAGGGCCATGGCGCGACGGTACCGCGGCGCGCCCGGGGCTTGCAACAGTTGCAGACACAACCGTCACCAGCGCGGCGGAATACTCGCCGGGGGCCGGTCGCCGGCCCGGGGATCCATCCGGAGGCACGACCTTGAGCGAGACCATGCAGCGGCTGTCGAGAACGTCCCAGGTGGTCGCGATGCTCGCGCGCTACCGGCGCGCCGGCATCCTTACCGGCTTCGACCTCGGCGAGGCGGAGGAAGACCCCGTCGACGGCGAGACCGACGAACTGGCCGAGCGCTTCGTCGCCGACCTCGAGGCGATGGGGCCGGCCTTCGTCAAGCTCGGCCAGGCGCTGTCCACCCGGCCGGACCTGGTCCCGGCCAGCTGGATCACCGCGCTCGAGCGCACCCAGGACGACGCCACGCCGGCGCCGGTCGACGACATCGAGGCGCTGCTGGAGAAGGAGCTGGGCGTGCGCGCCAGCAAGGTGTTCTCCGAGATCGACCCGGAGCCCATGGCCGCCGCGTCGCTGGCCCAGGTGCACCGCGCGGTGCTGCGCGACGGCCGCGTGGTGGCGCTGAAGATCCAGCGCCCGGACGTGGCCTGCGCCTGCCGCGTGGACCTCGACGTGCTGGCGGGCCTGGCCGGCACCGCCGACGCGCTCACCGACGCCGGCCGCCGCATGCGCCTGGCCGACTGGATCGCCGAATTCCGCAAGGCGATGCTCGACGAGCTCGACTACCGGATCGAGGCCGAGAACCTGGAGCGTTTCGCGCGCCACCTCGCCGGCTACGAGCGGCTGCGCGTGCCGCGCCCGCTGTGGGACTACGTCACCCCGCGGCTGCTGGTGATGGAATGGATCGACGGCATCAACGTCACCAGGATCAGCGGCCTGCGGCGCACCGAGGAGGACACCGCCCCGGCGACCGTGGAGCTGCTGCGCGCCTACCTCGACCAGGTGTTCGTGCACGGCGACATCCATGCCGATCCGCATCCCGGCAACGTGCTGCTGTGCCCGGACGGACGCATCGCCCTGATCGACCTCGGCATGGTCGCGACCATCCCGCCGCGCCAGCGCGAGCGGCTGCTCAAGCTGGTGTTCGCCGCGGTCGACGGCCGCGGCGAGGACGTGGCGCGCGAGCTGGTGGCGCTGGGCACGCGGCTGGAGGACTTCGACGAGTCGGCCTGCGTGCGCGAGGTGTCGCAGGTGGTGGCGCGCTATTCCGGCTCCGCCCGCCGCACGTCCGAGGGCCGGATGGTGCTGGAACTGGTGCGCCGCTCCACCGAATGCGGGCTGCGCACGCCGCCGGAGATCAGCCTGCTGGGCAAGACCCTGCTCAACCTCGAACGCGTCGTCGACGCGCTGGCGCCGGACGTGGACGTGCGCCGCGAGATCGAATCGCACCTGCAGTCGCTGATGCGCGAGCGCCTGCGCCAGTCGCTCTCGCCGACCAACCTCGCCGCCGAGGCGATGGAGCTGCAGGAGCTGGTGCGCGAAGCACCGCGCAAGCTGTCCGACGCGCTGTCGCTGGTCGCGGCCAACCGCCTGCAGGTGCGCCTGGCGGGCCTGGACGATTCGCGACTGATGGAAAACCTGCAGAAGATCGCCAACCGCATTGCCTCGGCGGTGGTGATCGCCGCCCTGCTGCTGTCCTCGACCCAGCTGATGAGGATGGAGGCGGGCCCGACCCTGCTGGGCTATCCCGCGCTCGCCGTGGTGATGTTCCTGGTCGCCGCGGTGCTGGGCCTGATGCTGGTGGTGAGCGCCATGCGCCACGACCGCCTCGCCCGTCCAGTCGAGCGCACCGGGACCGAATAGCCCCCGCGCCCCTCCCAAGCCCCCTCTCCTGTAGGAGCGGCTTCAGCCGCGACCACCCATCGGGGATGGCGCCACCCGCGCACCTGCACGCAGGCAACATCCGCACCACCGATGACCCTGCGCCACCTGGGCGCCAGAGCCGGACTCACGCTCAAACCATGTTGCGCCGCGGGTTCGACGTCCCTAGACTGGCATCGCACGCACGGCGCCGGAACGCGCCCTTCCCGAAGGCAAATGGAGCTGCCCGTGTGTCCCCACCCCAATGCCGCGGCCCCGGTGGCCGCCCGCCAGGCGCGCCGCATCGCCGTCCGGGGATGACGCTCCGGACGCTTCTTGCCCTGACTACAGGACTGCTCGCCATGACCGCCTGCGCGGACCGGCCACGGGCCGATGCGTCGCACCCGCACTCGCGCCCGGGCAACTTCCCCGTCGTCGAACCGTTCGCCCTGGAGCAGGCGGGCAGCCGGCTCACCGTGGACTTCGAGTTGCCGGAAGCCCCTCGGAACGGCGGGCCCAGACCGGTCTTCATCGGGTTTCGCGCCGTGAACGCGACGTCTGACGGATCTGACGAGATGTTGCGAAACTCGGTCCAGTTGACCGAGTACCTGCATGAGTCAGCGCTGCCCGTCCGCATTCGACTCAGGCGCATCGCCGGTGCCCACGAGGACCCCGTGCTCCTGTACGACATCCACAGGAACATCGCCGACCTCGAAACCCGATATGAGCCCCATCCCGGAGAGATCTTCACCAACCATCCAGCTGCGAGCACCGACAACACACCCCTGATCGATGCCGGCCTGTTCCGGGATGACGAGGTTTATTACGTCCACCAGTTCGCCCAGATCGTTCCGCAACCAGGGACGTATCGCGTGGAGGTGGAGAGCCTGGAGTCACATCCGGTCCTGGAACAGCTGAAGCGGAAGTTGCCGAAGCTGCGTTACGAACTTCTTGTTTCCCACTACTACCCCCGGTGAGTTCCCACAGCCCATAGGCATCGCCCCATGTCCCATGCCCGTGCACGCATCGAACCCACCGGCAAGAACTACATCCTCAGGATCTACGTCGCTGCACCGGGCACGCCGATCCATTCGTACGGCGGCGAACACCCCAGACGCTCGCTGGCCGGACATGTCTTTTACAGCATCAGCGATGGAACGGTAGAGCGTGGGTACGGATTCTCGCCAGTCGAGAGCGGAACAGGCGGACCGGGGCATGTCGTCAGGGACGAGCACCTGGCCTACCGGAGCCCGGCCTACATTCGCACGATGGAAATCACGGAAGTCCAGTACGAGGCGCTCCTCACCTACGGGGAATCGGCTTTGAACAAGGACGAGCGGCACTTCAATCTCCAGTACGCCGGCGCTACCAACAGCTGCATCGACTTCACCTGGGGCGCCCTGAACCGCGCTGGCCTGCACCGGGAGATCCAGCTGCCCTTCGGGATCAAGTTGCGCGACAAGGATTACGACGGCGCGCTCAAGCCCCTCGACAACATCCGCGAGTTCCGGCGCATTCCCGACCCGGTCCCCGGCAGCCCCCTCAACCGCGAACAGGAGAACGAACTGCCGGAGAGGAAGCTCTGGCAGCGCCTGATCAGCGTGGAGGAGCCGCAACGCGGTCCATCAGGCGTCGTTACTCAAGAGGGCCGCGTCACCGGTCCGGCGACGCCGTTCACCGACCCGGTCCTCGGGCAGCTGTATGCCGCGCTGCAGGCCAGGGATGGCGAAGCCCTGGACCTGATCGGACGGCAGTTCAACCGCTCCGACGAGGGGATGCGCCTTGCGGAACCGGGCGAACAGCTACACGCCGCCCGGCAGGCCAACGAGCAGGCCGGGCGGCACCAGGGCGACGCGCTGGCCCGGACGTGACCGGTCGCCTCCCCGGCGATCCCAGGGATGAGCATGCACACCACGAACGAACTGGCGGGCGCGAGCGCCGAACTGCGCAGGTCCATCGACTCCAACACCGAGATCGCCAAGGTGCTGCTGGCGCTGCGCACGGACATCTCCGGGCACGCACGCAAGGTCCAGGCGATGCTGGAGCACGATGTCCAGGCCAGGGCGCATTCCGAACAGAGGTTCAGGAACGACGTCCTGCGCATCACGGGGCAGGCCGCCGAGCGCATTGCAAGCGAGGCCTCGGGCGCGCTCAAGCCCCGTCTGGAGGAGCATTCCCATGCCCTGGCGGTCCTGCGCGTGCAGGTCGAACGCATGGGGCGGACTGCGCGGGCATGGACCCTGGCATCGCTCGCCACTCTGGGACTGACGCTGGTGGCATCACTGCTGGTGCTGGGATACGTCAGGCGCGAACTCGCCACCGCCCGGGCACAAGTGCAGCGGTATGACGATGCGATCCCGGTCCTGCGCGCCTTCCACGCATCGGACGCGGTGGTCTGCGGCGACAGGCTCTGCGTGAACGTCGACACCCGCGGTCCGCGCAGCGGCGAACGACGGCAATACTTGCCCGCGCAGGACAGGACGCCGGCCGGCCGGGAGTAACCGCCCTGCCCGCTTGCGCCGGGACGTCGCCCACCCGTCCCTTCGCGTCCGGTGCCGGAACTCAGCCCGCCGGGGCGGATGCCAGGAGCCGCTCGATCAGGGCCAGGTACAGCCCGGGCAGCGCCTCCAGGTCGGCCACGCGCACGTGTTCGTCCACCTGGTGGATGCTGGCGTTGACCGGGCCGACCTCGATGCACTGTGCGCCCAGCGGGGCGATGAAGCGCGCGTCGGAGGTGCCGCCACCGGTGCTCTCCTCGGGCGGGCTGCCGGCGAACGCCGCCAGCACCTCGCGTGCGGCCGCGCGCAGCGGGCCTTCCGGGGTATGGAAGGGCTCGCCGCTGCGGTGCCAGCGCAAGGTGTAGTCCAGGCCGTGGCGCTCGAACAGCGCCGCGACCTCGGCCTCCAGCCGCGGCGCGTCCCAATGCGGGTTGTAGCGCAGGTTGAACACCACCTGCAGTTCGCCCGGGATCACGTTGTTGGCGCCGGTACCGGCGTGGATGTTGCTGACCTGCAGGCTGGTCGGCGGGAAGCTTTCGTAGCCCTGGTCCCACGCCCGCGAACACAGCTCGGCCAGCGCCGGCGCGGCCTCGTGGATGGGGTTGCGCGCCTTGTCCGGATAGGCGACGTGGCCCTGCACGCCGCGCACGGTGAGGGTGCCGGTGAGGCTGCCGCGGCGGCCCACGCGCAGCAGGTCGCCCAGGCGGGCGGTCGAGGAGGGTTCGCCGGTGATGCACCAGTCGATGCGGGTGCCGCGCTGGCGAAAGGTGTCGGCCACCCGGCGCACGCCGTCGATGGCATCGCCCTCCTCGTCCGAGGTCAGCAGCAGGGCGACGGTGCCGGGATGGTCGGGATGCGCGGCCACGAAGCGTTCGAGCGCGACCACGAACGCGGCCACGCTGCCCTTCATGTCCGCGGCGCCACGGCCGTAGAGCACGCCGTCGCGCACGGTGGGCGCGAAGGGGTCGCTGGTCCAGGCATCGCGCGACCCGGGGGGCACCACGTCGGTATGGCCGAGCAGCACCAGCACCGGGCCGCCGCTGCCGTGGGTGGCCCACAGGTTGTCGACCTCGCCGTAGCGCAGCTGCTCGACCGCGAAGCCGGCCCGCGCCAGGCGCGCCGC
>Ga0123333_10003829_pt1 | contig 14410 bp, 15 predicted proteins | sample BioC12SIPDNA_3_FD_89957 | JGI IMG/M metagenome (GOLD analysis project Ga0123333, IMG submission 89957) | Anaerobic biogas reactor microbial communites from Washington, USA - Biogas_R2_B C12 SIP DNA | ecosystem: Engineered > Bioreactor > Anaerobic > Unclassified | place: Washington, USA... | reverse complement strand
TGGGCGAAGGCCGCGCTGTCGGGGACTGCGGCGGTGGCGGCGGCTGGTTCCCTCCCGCGCAGCTCACTTGCAGGGCATAGGTGCCCGCCGGCGCGGCGGTGTTGGAGACCAGCACGGCGATATGGAGCCGGCCCGGCGGCGCGACATAGCTCAGGAACTCGTCGCTGTTGCCGCCATTGTCAGAAAATCCAACCTCGATCTCGTCCGGGTCGTACAGGTGCAAGCTCCAGTTGCTATTCTCCGGGATCTCGGTCAGGCTGATCTCGAGCTCGGTGGTCTCGGCCAGGTCGACATAGTAGACGTCGGCCAGGTCGCCGCCCACCGGGCTGAGGTCGCAGCGGTAGAGCAAGTCGCAAGCGATGGGGCCGATGGCGGTGTCAAAGCTGCTGTTCGGCTCCGCGCAGGCGTCAGTTGGGGCCGCTGGCGGGGTGGTGGCCGAGGCGGGCGGCACGCCGTCGGCGCCGCAGGACACCTCCAGGGTATAGGGCCGATCCTCCACGCCGTCACCCACGGTCTGGACGGCGATATAGTAGCGTCCTGGCCCCACGTTCGTGTCGATCTGCTCATCGGCGAGGGCTTCCCCATCGGAGACGGTGATGATCTGCAGGTTGCCGTCGAACAGGTAGAGATCCAGGTTCGTAGCGAGCTCGCGCAACAGGATGTGCAAAGGCGCGGGGGTGGCGAACTCGATATAGTAAAAGTCGGTATCGCCCTCGGGCCAGGCGAGGCATTGCAGGGTGATCGGGCAGGCCAGCGGGCCGACGGCCTCGTTGAAAGCGTCGTTGGGCTCACGGCACAGCGTCGCCAGGTCCGGCGTGGACGTCCAGGTGGCGGTAGGCAAGGGCGTCTCGCTGGGCGTCGAGGTCGGGGCCGCGGGCGTGGCGGTGTCCGCCGGCGGGACCGTCGGCGTATCGGTGGGCGCGCTGGGCGAGCCTTCCCCGGGCTGCGCGGTGAGGGTCTGCTCCTCGACCACCTGGGCTGAGGGGCTGGGGATGGGTGTGGCGTTTCGCGATCCGCCGTCAAACATGTTGCTGGCGATGAGCGCGATGCCGATGCCGCCCAGGAGCACGATGAACAACTCCAAGAGGAGCCAGCGGTACCGGTCTTCTTGGCGGGCGCGCGGGTTAGGTCGTCTCCTGCTAGCTTGGGTCCTCGCCATGTTCCTGTGGGTTATCGCTTTCTGCGGATTCGGCCTGCCGTTTGAAATCCACGAACCGGTAGCCGATGCCGCGCTCGTTAAAGATGTATTTGGGGCTGGATGGATCCGGCTCGATTTTCTGGCGCAGGTAGGTGATATAGAGGCGCAAGAGCTGGGTGTCGTCGCGGTATTCGTAGCCCCAGACTTTGGAGAGCAGGGCCTCGTGGGTCATGACCCAGCCGGCGTTGTTCACCAGGTGATAGAGCAGACGGTATTCGGTGGGGCGCAGCTTGACCGGCTCGCCGCGGGCGATCACCTCGCGCCGCCTAAAGTCCACCGCCAGGTCCTCGTCGATGGTGATGGTGGTCTTGGCGGTGGGCGAGGGCATGGCCGCGCGCCGTAGGATGGCCTCGATGCGGCTGGTTAGCTCGCGCGGGCTGAAAGGCTTGGTGACATAATCATCAGCGCCGCCGACCAGGCCGCGCACCTTGTCGTCCTCTTCGCTCTTGATGGTCAGCATGATCACGGGGACGTTGGAGGTCTGCCGGATCGTCTCCAGCGCCTCGAAGCCATCCATCTCGGGCATCATCACGTCCAGCAGCACCAGGTCGGGGAGCTCGTCGCGCACCTTGGCCACGGCTTGCAGGCCGTTCTCCGCTTCGCTGACCTGATAGCCTTCCAGTTCCAGGTTCATGCGGATGAAGCGCCTCATGCGCGCTTCATCGTCCACCACCAAGATGAGCTTCTTTTCTTCCTCAGCCATGGCTTCCTCGAATAGATGGGCCCAGATCCAGAAAGGTTAGCTTGCCTGGCGCGGCAGGGCGAAATAGAACGTCGAGCCTTCGCCCGGGGCGCTCTCCACCCAGATGCGCCCCCCCAGCGCATCGATGATCGCCTTGCACAGGAACAGCCCCAACCCCGCGCCGGGGGTGCGCCGCGCCAGGCCCGAGTCCACCCGCGAGAAGGGCCTGAAGAGCTGCGCGCGGTCCTCCGGGGCGATGCCCACACCCTGATCGGCCACGAACACGATGGCCTCTTTGTCGTCGAAACGCCCGCCGACGCGAATCTCGCCGCCGTCGGGCGAGTACTTGATGGCGTTGGTCAAGAGGTTATAGAGCACCCCTTCCAGCCGCTCCTCGTCGCCATCCACGGGCGGATAGTTTTCCGGAAAGGCCACCTTGATCTCGTGGCTCGTGGTTTGCGATTGCAGCCGCTCGGCCACCTTGGCGGCCACCCTGGGCAAATAGACGTCGCTGATCTCCAGGCGCAGCGCGCCGGCCTGCACGCGGGAGGTATCCAGCAGGTTGTCGATGAGCCGCGCCAGCCGATCGCTCTCTTCCTCGATGATGGCCAGTCCCTCGCTCAAGGTCTCTTGGTCCCAGTGGGCATCCTCGCGGCGGAGCGTGCCCGCGTAGCCTTTGATCAGCGCCACCGGCGTCTTGAGCTCGTGCGAGATGACCGAGATAAAGGTGGACTTGAGCTCCTCCGCCTCGCGAAAGCGAGTGATGTCGTGCGCGTTGCAGATGATGCTCATCAACTCGCCATCTTGATCGAACAAGGGCGTATAGCTGACGCCCACCGTCACCCGCTTGTGGTTGCGGCGGATCAGATCCCCTTCGATGTAGAAGTGCTGGCCGCCGGCGATCTCGCGCAGCGGGCAATCCTGGTCGCAAAGGGGGCGACCTTGCCGGTCGCGCAGGTCCAGCACTTCGTGGCAAAGGCGGCCCCGCGCCGCCTCGGCCGACCAGCCGGTCAGCTCGGAAAGGGAACGGTTGACCACCTGCACGCGCTGGTCGGGGTCCAGGATCATGATCCCATCGGCGCTATTGGCGATGATGGTATCCAGCCGCTGCTTTTCCTCGGACACCTGCTGATAGAGCTGGGCATTGCGCACGGCGATGGCCGCCTGATCCGCAAAGCTGGCCAGGCTTTGGCGGTCGCTCGCCGAGAAGCGCAGGTCGCGGGTGCGGAAGACATAGATGACGCCTTCCATGCTCTCTTCCAGCACCAAGGGCAGGGCGACCACCTGCCGCAAGGCAATGCCCACCGAGGCCGACACCAGGGCCAACCTGCGCCCCAGGTCCGGGATCTGCCACAAAGAAGGGTCGCTGGTCTCCTGGTGCGGGAGGTCCTCCCACAGCGGCTGAAAGAGCGACAGCGCCGCCACGGGGATGCCGATGCTGGCGCGCGGCGAGAACTCGCCGTCGGGCCCGCGCAACACGATCAGCCCGGCCTCGCCGCCCAACATGTCCACGGCGCTGCCCAGGATCAGCCGCAACAAGGAAGGCAGATCGAGCCGGGAGGTCATCGCCCGGCTGATGCGCAGCAGGTATTCCCTTTGGCGCAGTTGGACCTGGTAGTTTTCTAACATAAGCGGCATTCTACCACAAGTCCGGCGCAAGATCAAAGCGATTTGTCTCTCGTCGCGTCCGGCCTATAATAGGCACGGTCACAAATACGATGAGGAGCCGCTGATGAATCGCCAGCAAGCCTGGGATCTGCTCACCGAATACACCGCCAGCCCCAGCCTGATCAAGCACGCGCTCGCTGTGGAGGCGGCCATGCGCGCCTATGCCCGCCGATTCGGCGAGGACGAGGAGCGCTGGGGGGTGGTGGGGCTGATCCATGATTTCGACTATGAGCGCTATCCCACCATGGATGGCGCCACGCCGCGGGAGGAGTGGCACACCTACGCCGGCGCCCGGATCCTCCGCCAGCGCGGCTGGCCGGAAGAGGTGATCAAGGACGTGCTCGCCCATGCCGACTATGTGGGCCAGCCGCGAGACACCCAGCTACGCAAGTCGCTTTTCGCCGTGGACGAGCTGACCGGGCTGGTGATGGCGGTGGCCCTGGTGCGGCCCTCCAAGAACATCGCGGAGGTGCAGGTTAGCTCGGTGCGGAAAAAGTGGAAAGACCGCGCGTTCGCGGCGGGCGTCAAGCGCGAGGATGTGGAGCAAGGCGCGGCCGAGTTGGGCGTGGAGCTGTGGGAGCATGTGAGCGTGGTGTTGGGCGCGCTGCAAGGGATTGCCGCCGAGTTGGAGCTGGATGGACGCTTGGCGAACTGAGATGTCACGGATCGCTCCCGCTGATCGCTGGGGCGCCTGGCGCGCGGGGCGCTGGGGGCGGACGAGATGAAGCGCAACCGGCCGACCCTTGAGCCGGCGCGCTGTCCCACCTGCGGCGCGCGCATCCTGGACGAGCAGGCCGCCTGCGCCATCTGCGGCGCGCAAGTGACGCGCCAGGTGGCGGCCACGCCTTGGTCGCAATTGCCGCATGTGGTGCTGAGCCTGGTGATCCTCCTGGCGGCGGGCGCGGCGTTCCTGTGGTATATCCAGCCTTCCTCCGGTCTGTACGTCACGCCCACGGCGACGCAGACGCGCACGCCCTGGCCCAGCGCCACCTACACCGATACCCCCTCGCCAACCATCACGCGCACGCCGACCCTGTCTCCCACGCCCACACCTTTCTGCGTCGAGTATTTGGTGCAGGAGAACGACGACATCGCCCTCATCGCCGACCGCTTCGCGGTTTCCGCTGAGGAGATCCGCGCGCAGAACCGGCTGGACCCCGACCTTGCGCTGGAGCCTGGCCAGAAGCTTTGCATTCGCGTGTCGCCCGACCTGACGCTGACGCCCGCGGCCACCTCCACGCCGACTCCCTTTGTCTACACGGTAGTTCGGGGTGATAACCTCGGCAGCATCGCCGACCAGTTTGATACCACCGTGGCCTTGCTGCTGGAAGCCAACAACCTCTCCGAGAACAGCATCATCGGAGTGGGGCAAAAGTTGATCATCGGCAAGGTGTACCCCACGCCCACGCCAGAGACGCCCACCGCCACCAACACGCCGACGTTGGTGCCCCCGACGGCTACGCCCACGCCCACGGGGACGCCGAGTCGCTACCGCTATGTGGCGCCGACACTCCTCTATCCCAAGGCGGATGACGGTTTCCATGGGCCCGAGGCGCGGATCGTGCTCAACTGGACGGCGGTGGCTTTCTTGCAGCCCGACGACTGGTATCAGGTGCGGGTCTTTTGGGTGAGCGAGGAGGGCGAGCGCGAGGTAGCTCGCGGGCGCACCAAGTCCACCTCGTGGCAGGTGCCCAGCACGGCCTATCGCTATACGTCGGATTTCTCGGCGGTGCGCTGGGACGTGATCGTGCTGCGGGAGCTGGAGACGGGCGAGGTGGTTGCCGCCAGTCCCATGAGCGAGCCAGGCTCTTTCTCGTGGTACTAGGCGATTCGGCGCATAAAAAACGGGCCAGGGATCACCCCTGGCCCGTTTTTGCTATGTCTACCCTTCCGCGACTTTGGGCTCGGCGGGCTTTTTCTTCTCTTCCAGGTAGGTGAGCATCTCTTCCTTCTTCTTGGTCGCGACCTCTTTGCCTTCCTGGACTGCCTCCTGGAAGCGCACCTTTTGCTCCTCCAGCGCGGAGAGCCCCTTTTCCTCCAGCGTATGCACGCGCTGCAGAGCCTCGGCGGAGAGGTCCGCCGCGCGCTCTTTGAGCTCGATCCCTTTCTCGCGGATCTGCGTGATCGTTTCATCGCCCGGCTGAGGAGCCAGAATCAGGGCGATGGCCGCGCCCAATACGCCTCCGATGACGAACCCGGCGACAAAATCGCCGGCTCTGTTGTCGCTCATGGTCATTCCCTCCAAGTGAGTTTTATCGGAATCCTAGGCCGCGCGCCGGGCTCGGGCCTTTTATGCTGCATGGACCCTACAGCTCGTCCGGCTCCCGATGCGAGTCTGAAGCGGCGCCGCGGGAGTGGCGGGAGCGGAAAAAGGAGCGGACGCCGCCGCGCACGCCAGCGACCCAGCTATGCGCGCGCACCACCGGCGAGACGACTTTTTCGCTGACAAAGGTGGTGGTGCCGCGCACGGTCCCCACGGTGTCGTTGGCCGAGTCCAGGAGCGGCTTGATCTCTTTTTCCAGCAGGCGCACCAGCCGCCAGACCTGCCAAACCAACAGCACGAGCAACGCCCCGATGACCAACGACTCGATGGCCAACAGGATGATCGCGCTGTCTCGCAGGACCGATAGCCACATAAGCGCCTTCCCTCCTATGCGGAATTCTATCACACTTTGAGCCGTTTGGCAATAACCAGCGCCGCCGCGGCGAAGATCGTCGCTTCCAACAGGTGTACGTCGCCGATCATGAGCAGGCGCAAGGGAGAGAGCCCGGCCAGAATCTGGCCCACCCCAAACCCGACCAGGGCGGCCAGCCAATAGACCCACAGCTTGCCCTGGCGTGGCGCCCAGAGCAGGTGGAAAATGGCGGCGTACAAGCTGGCGATCACCACGGACAGGATCAACGCTGGCGGGAAAAGCGACATCAGGGCCACTCCTCCTGGGACAGGGCGCGCTCGATGAGCCCCCCGCCCAACACAATCTCTCCATCGTAAAAGACCACGGCTTGCCCCGGCGAGATATCCCGCAGGGGCTCATCCAAGATGACCAGCGCGCTATCAGGCGGCTCGGGGTGCAGCGTCGCCGCCGCCTCTCGCGCGCGATAGCGGATCTTGGCCATGATCCGCCGCGGGCCGTCCGGCGGCTGGCCGCTCACAAAGCGCACCTGCTCGGCCCGCAGCGCCCGCCGTCCTAACTCGGCGGCTGGGCCCACCACCAGGCGATTGCGCGCTGCGTCGATCTCGATCACGTACAGCGGCTCCGGCGCGGCGATGCCCAGCCCCTTGCGCTGGCCGACGGTGTAAAAGGGCAGGCCCGCGTGCTGGCCGATCTCCCGGCCGGCGGTGTCATGGATGGGGCCGGGGCGGATGGCCTCCGGGTAATGGCGCCCCAGGAAGCCGCGATAGTCGTCGTCCGGGATGAAGCAGATCTCCTGGCTCTCTGGGCGCTGGGCGGCGGCCAAGCCGGCGGCCTCGGCGGCCTGCCGCACCTGGCCCTTGGTCAGGTCGCCCAACGGGAAAAGCGTATGGGCCAGTGTCTCCTGGCCCAGCATATAAAGCACGTACGATTGGTCCTTGCGGCGATCCGCGGCGCGGACCAACTGGTAGGCCCCGTCCACAAGGCGCCGCCGCGCATAGTGCCCGGTGGCCAGGTATTCGGCCCCCTGCGCTTGCGCCCAGCGCCAGAGCGCCCCGAACTTGATCTGGCGGTTGCAGGCGAGGCAGGGGTTGGGCGTGCGCCCGCGGGCGTACTCGGCCCCAAAGTAGCTCACCACCTCGCGGCGAAACTCGTCCCGCAGGTCCAACACCTGAAAGGGGATGCCCAGCCGCTGGCAGAGCTGCCGGGCGCTCTCCTCGCCACTTGGGGCATTGCCTCGGACCGCCTCATCCACCCACAGCCGCATCATCACCCCGCTGACCCGATGGCCGGCCTGGGCCAGTAGCAGGGCGGCCAAGGAGCTATCCACGCCCCCGCTCAGGGCCACGGCGACGGTGGACGGACGCTCGGGCAAGAGGTTCGCGGCTGCTTCCACGGCGCTACTTTCCGGGCTGGCCCTCGGGATGCGCCTCCAGGTAGCCTTGCAGCGCCTTGTGGATGGCGCTGGCGGCCAGATTGGAGCAATGCATCTTTTGCTCCGGCAGCCCGCCCAGGGCATCGGCCACCCTTTCGTCCGTGAGGGCCAGGGCCTCGGCCAGGGCCATGCCCTTGATCATCTCGGTGGCCATGGAGCTGCTGGCGATGGCCGCCCCGCAGCCAAAGGTGCGGAACTTGGCGTCCTGGATGCGCCCGTCGGCGATCTTGAGATAGACCTCCATCAGGTCGCCGCAGACCGGGCTTTCCATCCGAGCCGAGGCGTCGGCGTCGGGGATCACGCCGACGTTGCGCGGGTTCTGAAAGTGCTCGATGACGATATCGCTATAAACAGCCATTTCCCTTCCTTGCTCGTGGTGTTAAGCCAGCGCGGTCGCGCCCGGACACAGCGGCGACATCTGTTGCAGCTTGTGGACGATCCCCGGCAGCATGGCGACGACGTCCTGGACGTCCTGCGCCGTGTTCTCGTTGCCCAGTGAGAGCCGCAAGCTGCCATAGGCCCGGCGCGGCGGGATGCCCATGGCCGTGAGCACATGCGACGGCTCGGCCTCGCCGGTGCTGCAGGCGGAGCCGCTGGAGGCGGCCACGCCCTGGGCGTCCAATCCCAACAGAATGGATTCCCCCTCGATATAGTCAAAGACAAAGCTGGCGTTGTTGGGCAGCCGCTGCGTCGAATGCCCGGTGAGATGGGCATACTGCACGCTCGATAGGACGCCGCGGATCAGTTGGTCGCGCAGCAGGGCGATGCGCCGGTTGTTCTCTTCCAGGTGCGCATAGGCCAGCTTGAGCGCCGTGGCCAGGCCCACCATATAGGCCACGTTCTCCGTGCCCGCGCGGAGGCCCATCTCCTGGCCGCCGCCGGTGTTGGTGGGGAGCAGCGGCGTGCCCCGGCGCACGTACAGGAGGCCGATGCCCTTGGGGCCATAGAACTTGTGCGCCGAGAGGGAGAGCAGGTCCACGCCCAGCCGCTCCACGTTGAGGTCCAGGCTGCCCCCGGCCTGCACGGCGTCGGTATGGAAGGGGACGCCCTTGGCGCGGGCGATCTTGGCGATCTCGGCGATGGGCTCGATGGTGCCCACCTCGTTGTTGGCGTACATGATGGTGACCAGCACGGTCTTGTCCGTGATGGCGCGCCCCACATCGTCCGGGTTCACCACGCCGTATTGGTCCACCGGCACGTAGGTGATCTCGTAGCCAAAGTGGTCAGCCAATTGCAGCAGGGTGTGGCTGATGGCATGGTGCTCGATGGGCGTCGTGATGATATGGTTGCCCTTCTGGCGGCTGGCCCAGGCCGTCCCGCGGAGCGCCAGGTTATCGCTTTCCGAGCCGCAGCCGGTAAAGACGATCTCTTCGGGCTGGGCGCCCAGGATGTCGGCCACGTCCCGCCGCGCTTGTTCCATCGCCTGGCGCGATTGCCGCCCCAGGCGATAGATGCTGGAGGCGTTGCCGTATTGGGTGGTCCAATAGGGGAGCATGGCCTCCACCACCCGTGGGTCCACTGCGGTGGTGGCGGCGTGATCGAGATAGATCATGCGCTGTCCCTTGTCGCTCAAGGTGTCCTCCGTCGTTAGTCGAAAATGCCCGTGCTCAGGTAGCGCTCGCCATAGCTGGGCAGCAGGGTGACCACGGTCTTGCCCGCGCCCAAGCGCTTGGCGACCTCCAGCGCGGCCCAGACCGCGGCGCCGGACGAGATGCCGGCAAAGATGCCCTCTTCGCGGGGGAGCCGCTTAGCCATGGTGACGGCGTCATCATCGGTGACGGTGACGACCTCGTCGATGATGGCGCGATTGAGCACGGCGGGGACGAACCCGGCGCCGATGCCCTGGATCTTGCTTCGGCCCGGCTGGCCCCCCGAAAGCACCGGCGAGGCAGCCGGCTCTACGGCGATCACCTTGAGCGCAGGGTACTGCGCTTTGAGCGCCTCGCCCACGCCGGTGATGGTGCCGCCGGTCCCCACCCCGGCCACAAAGGCGTCGATAGGCCCGGGCACCTGAGCAAGGATCTCGGGCCCTGTGGTGCGGCGGTGCGCCTCGGCGTTGGCCGGGTTGGCGAACTGGTTGGGCATGAACCAGTCAGGATGCTCGGCGAGCAATTGCTCGGCCTTGGCGATGGAGGCGCGGATGCCGCCCTCCGCCGCGGGCGTCAGGATCAGCTCGGCGCCAAAGGCGGCCATGACCTTGCGCCGTTCCAGGCTGGCTGTGTCCGGCATGATCAGGATGGTGCGATAGCCCTTGACGGCGGCCACCAGCGCCAGGCCCACGCCCGTGTTGCCGCTGGTTGGCTCGACGATCACGCCGCCGGGCTTGAGCCGCCCGTCGCGCTCCGCCGCCTCGATCATGGCCAAGGCGGGGCGGTCCTTGACGCTGCCGCCGGGGTTATGCCCCTCCAGCTTAGCCCAGATGGTCGCCGCCGTTGCCGGCGGGAGCCGGTTCAGGCGCACGATTGGCGTCGAGCCAATCAGTCCTAATATGTTCGCGGCTGGCTTTGAGAGCATCCAACTCCTCCTGTCTCCATACCTCTAGCCGATTACAGGTATCCTCGATGCGATAGGTGCGCTTTTCCAGTTCCTCGATGTTGTTCAGCAGGATGCGAATGGCGTCGGCCACCGGGTCGGGCAGGTCCGCGTGGCGCAGGTCGCCGGGCAGCGGCTTGGGCACGCTTGGGCCGTGCACGACGCGCCCCGGCACGCCCACCACCGTATCGCCAGAGGATACGGGCTTGATCACCACCGCGCCGGAGCCGACCTTGGCCCCCGCGCCGATGCGGATGTTGCCCAAGACGCAGGCGTTGCTGCCGATGACCACGCCATCTTCCAGGGTAGGGTGGCGCTTGCCCTTCTGCAGTGTCGTGCCGCCCAGCACGACGCCCTTGTAGATCAGCACGTCCTCGCCGATCTCGGCGGTCTCGCCGATCACGACGCCCATGCCGTGGTCGATGAAAAAGCGCCGCCCGATGGTCGCGCCGGGGTGGATCTCGATCCCGGTCATCCACCGATTGACGTGCGAGGTAAAGCGTGCCAGCCAATGGAAGCTGCGCTTCCACAGGGCATGGGCCAGGCGGTGCATCCACAGGGCGTGCAGCCCAGGATAGCAGGTGAGGACCTCGAAGGTGCTGCGGGCAGCGGGATCCTTGGCGAAAATGTTCCGAATGTCTTCCTTCAGCAATGCGAGCAAGCCCATTCTGGGCGTCTTGACGGCGGTGCTCATGGGGGTCTCCCTTTCTCGAGTCAGTCTGCGGATCGGTGCGAGCGGCAAGTGGCCGGCTCTTGGCCCGCGGCGGGTTGGGCCGCTGCGGCCAACAAACCGGAGAGGGTCATCGCGTCCAGGGTGTCCACCAGGCGAGCGTGGATCACCTCCCACACGTTGCTGACCGCACAGATGCCTTTGCGCTCGCAGCGAGCGCCAGATTCCTCCTCGATGCAGGGGATGGGAAGGATCGCGCCTTCCAGCGCGCGGACGACATCGCCCACGCTGATTTGGTCGGGGGTACGCGCCAAGGCATAGCCGCCGTGCGCGCCGCGCGCGCTGCTCAAAAGGCCAGCGTGGCGCAGGGGGATCACGATCTGCTCCAGGTAGGGCAGGGGAAGCTGCTGGGTCTGCGCGACTTGCGACAGCGCGACGGGGCCCTGGCCGTGGTACCGGGCCAGCTCGACCATCATGCGCAAGCCGTACTGTTCCTTCGTGGAGAGTCTCATCGATGCTTCTAATCCCTAGAAAAAAGTCGGGATTATTTTAGCATCGTCAGGGGTAGAAGTCAAATAGAACGGGCCGCGTCAGGCCAGCGCTTTCAGCGCCAGCTCCAGCGCGCCGGCGGCGGGCAGCACCTGGGCGCCGTCGCCGTTCCGGGAGGCCACCACCAACAACTGGACCGTGTCGCCCAGGCGCAGCCCCAGCTCGGCCAGGGGCACGCGCACCTCGGCCACGCGGCCCTCCACGGCGGCGGGGAGGGCCGCCTGTGCCTGCCAGGTCTCGTGCCCGGCGGCGACGTTCAGGACGGCCGAGCCGCTCCCTTGCAGCGCGATCTCGCGGTGCAGCGCCAGGTTCGGGCTGCCCGCGCCGGCGAGGCGGGGGCGGTGGTTGGCCTGGGCCGCGCGGGGAAGGGTGAAATAGATAGCCACCTGCTGGCGCGCCAGCTCTGCCGCGGATTCCAGACGTAGGTAGAGGTTGGCCGCGTCGTAGCCATAGTAGAGGCGGCGCATCCCGCCCTCTTGGGAGCGCTGCATCGCCCCCGTCGAATCGGCGAGCTCGAGCAGCCCCGCGCCTCGCCAGGCCGCCGAGGGGGCGGGCGTGGCGGCCAGGGCGGGAGAGATCATGGCGGTGACGTGACGCTGGCACTCGTCCACGGCGTCCACCAGGATCGGCGCATCGAGCCAGGCCGGGCTGGCCGCGCCGGTGAGGCGATAGATGTTGCGCAGGTGCTGGCGAAAGTCGCGGTCAAAGAGGTTTTCGCCCTGGGGGCTATTGCAGGAATAGTACCACCAGAACCAGTCGCTCCCCTCGGTGATGTACAGCTCTTCCCAGGCGTGGCGCAAGGTCTCCGGGTCCGCCGAGGGGTTATCGCGCTGCCAGCCCACCAGCCAGCGCCGGGCGCGCGCCAGATCATCCCAGGCGCGGTTCTGCGCCCGCTCGCCGATCCAGGTGCGCAGGTTGTGGTGAATCCACGAGCCGGCAAAGAGGCGCGGGATGGGCTGCTGCGCGGGATGCTGATCCAGGTACTCGGAGACGGTCACGGGCCGCAGGCCGGGATCGCTGGACAAGCGGCGGTATAGCTCGCGCAGGAAAGGGGTGCCGTTGTCCTCGTATTCCTCCCAGCAGTTCTCGCCGTCGAGGATGATGGAGACCAGGGCCGGCGGGCTGCCGGGCGGCAGGTTTTGGCGGATGCGGTGCAGCCGCCAGATGAGGTCGCCCGCGGCGTCGGCGCTGCCCAGGCTTTTGTACACAAAGCCGATGCGGTCGGAGAGCAGCACGTCGCGAAAGACGATCTGCAGGTGCGAGGGCGTGTCGGCGCCGATGCGCTGCTGCAGGCGATAGGGCCGGTAAAGCACCTGCGGGTTGAGCACATGCCCCTCGTGGTCGCGCTGGATCGGCGTCTGCAGCGAATGGGCCAGGATGCCCTCGTCCGTCGCCAGCCAGCGCAGCCCCTCCACTTGCTCCAACAGCGGCACCAACGCCTGGCTCACCGAGCCCTCGGAGGGCCACAGCCCGCGCGGGCGACGCCCAAAGGCGCGCTCGTGGGCGTCCATGGCGCGGCGGAGCTGCTCGGCGGCGTCCTCGGGATGCGCGTAGGGCGCCTCGGGCAGGCGCGCGGTGGGCGTGGACTCGCGGGCGGCGTAGGCATCCACCAACAGCGGCAGGATGGGGTGGTAATAGGGCGAGGTGCTGAGCTCGACCTGCCCGGCCTCCTCCAGCCGCCGGTAGAGCGGCAGGATGCGCCCGATCAAGGCCTGTTGCCGGGCGGCGAGCGCGCGCATATCGGCCAGGGAGAAACCGCGCCCCTTGGCCGCCAGCGCGCGCAACGCCTCGTCCCGCTGCAACAGCCCCGGGTCAGTCCAGGCCAGGTTGAACCAGACCGCCAGATCGCGGTAATCGCCGTCGCTCAGGAGATCGGCCCGGCCCGCGGCCCGCTGGCGCAGCTCCAGGAGCTCGGCGTAGCGGGGGTAGCGGCGGATGAAGCGGTCCCAGTGGATGTTGAAAAAGAAAGAGAACATGAACTCCCGGTCCTCCGGGGTCCAACTCTCCTTCAGGCTGACGGCGAGGCAGCGGTCCACCGCCCGGCCGTCGGCATAGTCCTGCAGTTGCTGGACGAGGCTGGGCACCAGGTTGAAGGTGGCGTGCACTGCCGGGTGCTCGGCCAGCGCCTCGGCCATGTGCATATAGTCCTTCAGGGCGTGGAGCCGCACCCAGGGCAGCGAATAGTCGCCGCTGGTGGTGTCCTGGTAGAACGGCTGATGCATGTGCCAGACGAATGCCACAAAGAGGGGCGGCTGTTCCGGCGAGCCGCCCTGCTTGGTGAAGCCTTCGCGTGCGTCCTGTGGTCTATCCGGCATGGGCAGTGGCTAGTTGATCTCCAAGATGCGGAAGCGGATCTGGCCACTAGGGGCGTCGATCGTCACCCGATCCCCGGCGCGCTTGCCCATCAAAGCCCGCCCCAGCGGCGATTCGTTAGAGATGCGCCCTCCCACAGGGTCGGCTTCCGCCGGACCCACGAGCAAGTACTCCTCGGGCTGCTCGCCATCCTCTTGGACCTTGACCAGCGAGCCGAGGATCACCTTCTCCGAGATCTCGGTGGTATCGATCATCACGGTGTCGCGCAGCATCTGTTCCAGCGCGGCGATCCGGCCCTCGATGAAGCCCTGCATGTTCTTGGCTTCCTCGTAGCCGGAGCTATCCGAGATATCTCCTTCGCCCTTGGCCTGTTGGATCTGCAGCGCGATCTCGGGACGGCGCACATTGGTCAGGTGCGCAAGCTCTTCTTTGAGTTTTTGTAGCCCTTCCGGGGTGAGATAGGTGGGGTTTTCGGCCATGATCGTTCCCTCTCGCGTGATGGTGCCAACTAGAAAAAAAGCGCCCGCCGGCGCTTTGCTAGCTCGCGAACACTGGCCCCAAGTATATACCACCTCGGCAGCTTTGTCAAGACGCGCAGCATCTGAGCCCAGGGCGATTGCATTAAAAGTGAGGTAGAATAGCGGCTATCCTGTACAGGGGGGTAGCCGAGGTGGACAAGCCGGGCGCAACGATCAGGGAGCACTTTGGGAGCCTACGCGATCCGCGTCTG
>Ga0123333_10003824_pt1 | contig 14421 bp, 14 predicted proteins | sample BioC12SIPDNA_3_FD_89957 | JGI IMG/M metagenome (GOLD analysis project Ga0123333, IMG submission 89957) | Anaerobic biogas reactor microbial communites from Washington, USA - Biogas_R2_B C12 SIP DNA | ecosystem: Engineered > Bioreactor > Anaerobic > Unclassified | place: Washington, USA... | reverse complement strand
TCGGGCTCGTCGAGCCCTCGTCCGGGTCGATCCGGCTCGACGGAGTCGAGCTCGTGGGGCGCTCGGTCGACGGCTTCTTGCGCGAGGGGATCGGCTTCGTGCCCGAGGACCGCAGCGTCGACGGGCTCGTGGGGACCTTCACGGTTGCCGAGAACCTCATGCTCGACCGCCTCGACGGGCCGCCGTTCGTCAAGGGCGCCTCGCTCCAGATCGGGGCGCGCGACGAGTTCGCGCGCCGCGCGGTCGAGGAGTTCGACATCCGCACGCAGTCGATCCACGCCCCCGCGGGAAGGCTCTCGGGCGGCAACCAGCAGAAGGTCGTGCTCGCGCGCGAGCTCTCGCGCGAGCTGCGACTGCTCGTCGCGAGCCAGCCCACGCGCGGCGTCGACGTCGGCTCGATCGAGTTCATCCACGAACGGATCGTCGCGACGCGCGACGCGGGCGTCCCCGTGATCGTCGTCGCGACCGAGCTCGACGAGGCCCTCGACCTCGCCGACCGGATCCTCGTGATGTACCGCGGCCGGATCGTGGGCATCGTCCCGGCCGACACCCCCCGCGACGTCCTCGGCCTCATGATGGCCGGCATCGCCCCCGAGGAAGGGAGCAAGGTCGCATGAGCGCCTCCGACGATCGTCCCGCCGTCCCGGCGGAGTCGCCCTCGGTGGACCCCCCCGGCCAGGGCGCCGCGACGCGCACCACGCACGAGCCCGAGAACCGCTGGTCGACCGCGTTCCGCGAGATCGTCGGCGGCTCGTGGGGCGTCTCGGTCGGCGCGGTCCTGCTCGCGATCCTCGCGGGCTCGATCCTCATCGTCGCGACCGACGAGAATGTCCGCGCCGCCGCGGCGTACTTCTTCGCCCGCCCCGGTGACATGCTCAGCGCGATCGGCTCTGCCGCGGGTGACGCCTACGCGGCGCTGTTCCGCGGGTCGGTCTGGAACTACCGCGCCGACAGCTTCGCCGACGGCATCCGCCCGCTCATGGTCTCGCTCAACTACGCGACACCGCTCATCGGCTCAGGCCTCGGCCTCGCGGTCGGCTTCCGTGCGGGCCTGTTCAACATCGGTGGCCAGGGCCAGATGATCCTCGCGGCGATCGGCGCGGGCTGGATCGGCTTCTCGCTCGAGCTGCCGTGGCCGCTGCACATGCTGCTCGCGATCGTCGTCGGCATGATCACCGGAGCGCTGTGGGCCGCGATCGCGGGCGTGCTCAAGGCGGTGACCGGGGCGCACGAGGTCATCACGACCATCATGCTCAACCACATCGCCTTCTACCTGTTGTTCTTCCTGCTCGCGACGCCCGGTCTGCTCCAGGCGCCCGGCTCGGCGAACCCCAAGACGCCGCCCATGCAGTCCTCGGCCGTCATGCCCAAGATCTTCGGCAGCGGCTACCACCTGCACCTAGGCTTCGTGCTCGCGCTCCTCGCGGTCGCCGCGACCTGGTGGCTCATGGAGCGCTCGAAGCTCGGCTTCACCTTCCGGGCTGTCGGCGAGAACCCACGCGCGGCACGCGTCGCGGGCATCGACGTGGGCCGCACGACCGTGTGGGTCATGGTCGTCTCGGGTGCGCTCGTCGCGCTCGCGGGCGTCACGCAGGTGCTCGGCACCTCGACCACGGGCTTCTCGACCGACGTCGACGCCGGGATGGGCTTTGACGCGATCACGGTCGCGCTGCTCGGTCGCTCGAACCCCGTCGGGGTGCTCGGCGCGGCGATCCTGTTCGGCGCGTTCCGCGCGGGCGGGGCGACGATGCAGGCGGCCGAGGGGATCCCGATCGAGATCGTCACGGTCATCCAGTCGCTCATCGTCCTGTTCATCGCCGCGCCGCCGCTCGTGCGGGCGATCTTCCGCCTGCCCAAGCCCGGCTCGGCCCCGCGCCGCAAGGCGGGCGACCCCGCGAAGGAGGTGGCGGCATGAGCGCCACGGCACCGGTCGTCCGTGACGAGTCGCCGGTCTCGGAGAGCCTGCGGCACGTCACGGTCACGAGCAAGAAGTTCCCGACCGTGTTCACGGTCATGACGGTCGTGCTCGGGCTCATCGTGCTCCTCGCCCCGCGCGAGGGGGAGACGAAGTTCCGCTTCGCGGCGGACACCGACTTCTTCGCGATCCCCTCGGTCGCGGTCCCCGCGATGCCGCTCGCGTGGGTGTGCCTCGCGATCCTCGTCGTGCTCACGGTGCTCTCGTGGGTGTTGTTCCTGCAGGAGCGGCGGACACCGTGGGCGCTCGGGGTGCTGTTCGGCCTCGCGTTCCTCGCGGGCTTCCTCGGCTGGGGCGGGGCCGGCTCGGTGAGCGACTTCCCGGTCGTGCGGCTCGTGAGCTCCTCGGTCCTGCTCGCCGTGCCGATCCTGTTCGGCGCGCTCGGCGGGGCGATCGGCGAGCGTGCGGGCGTCGTCAACATCGCGATCGAGGGTCAGCTGCTCGGCTCGGCCTTCGTGGCCGCCGTCGTCGGCTCGATCACGAAGAACCCCTGGGCGGGCCTGCTTGCCGCGCTCCTCGCGGGCGCGCTCGTCGCGCTCGTGCTCGGGGTCTTCACGATCACCTACCGGGTCAACCAGGTGATCGTCGGTGTCGTGCTCAACGTGCTCGTGCTGGGCCTGACGACGTTCCTGTTCACGCAGGTCCTCGTGCCCAACACGAGCCAGCTCAACCAGACGGTGCGCTTCCCCGCGATCCGCATCCCGGTGCTGTCCGAGATCCCGATCATCGGCCCCGCGCTGTTCCGGCAGTCGATCATCGTGTACCTCATGTACCTCGCGGTGCCGCTCGTGTGGTTCGCGCTGTACCGCACCCGCTGGGGCCTGCGCCTGCGGGCGGTCGGCGAGCACCCGCTCGCGGCAGACACGGTCGGCATCAAGGTCGAGCGGGTGCGCTATCGCGCGGTCCTCGTCGCGGGGGCGATCGTCGGCTTCGGCGGGGCGTACTACACGCTCGTCGCGGTCTCGCAGTTCAACCGCAACATGACCGCGGGTGCGGGCTTCATCGCCCTCGCCGCGGTCATCTTCGGCAAGTGGGACCCTGTGCGGGCCGCGATGGCCGCGCTGCTGTTCGGCTTCGCCTCGGCGCTCGAGGGCGCGATGAGCGTCGTCGGGTCGCCCGTGCCGAGCCAGTTCATGCTCATGCTCCCGTACGTCGTGACGCTGTTCGCCGTGGCCGGCCTCGTCGGCCGCTCGCGGGCGCCCGCGGCCTCGGGTGTCGCCTACGTCAAGGAGTAGACCGTGCAGGTCGACTGGGAGGCCCTGCGCGCCGCGGCGCGCGAGGCCATGCAGCGGGCGTACGTCCCGTACTCGAAGTTCCCCGTGGGGGTCGCGGCGCTCGTCGACGACGGCCGCGTCGTCGTCGGTTGCAACGTCGAGAACGCCTCGTACGGGGTCGGGCTGTGCGCGGAGTGCGGGCTCGTCTCGGCGCTCCACGCGAGCGGGGGCGGCCGGCTCGTCGCGTTCACGTGCGTCGACGGTCACGGCAACACCCTCATGCCGTGCGGCCGGTGCCGCCAGCTGCTCTTCGAGCACGGCGGACCGGACCTCGTGCTCGACACCGTGAGCGGGTTCAAGACGATGGCCGAGGTGCTCCCCGACGCCTTCGGCCCGACCGACCTCGTGGAGAGGGCGCAGCCATGACCGAGCCCTTCGACGCCGTCGAGGTCATCGTCACGAAGCGCGACGGGGGCAGGCTCAGCGACGCGCAGATCGACTGGGTGATCGACGCCTACACGCGCGGCGTGGTCGCCGAGGAGCAGATGGCTGCGCTCAACATGGCGATCCTGCTCAACGGCATGGACCGCGCGGAGATCTCCCGGTGGACCGCCGCGATGATCGCGAGCGGGGAGCGCATGGACTTCTCGGCGCTGACGCGCCCGACCGCGGACAAGCACTCGACGGGCGGGGTGGGGGACAAGATCACCCTCCCGCTCGCTCCGCTCGTCGCCGTCTTCGGCGTCGCGGTGCCCCAGCTCTCGGGCCGCGGGCTCGGCCACACGGGCGGCACGCTCGACAAGCTCGAGTCGATCCCCGGGTGGCGCGCCGCGCTGTCCAACTCCGAGATGCTCGCCCAGCTCGACGACGTCGGCGCCGTGATCTGTCAGGCCGGCTCGGGCCTCGCGCCCGCGGACCGCAAGCTCTACGCGCTGCGCGACGTCACGGGAACGGTCGAGGCGATCCCGCTCATCGCGAGCTCGATCATGAGCAAGAAGATCGCGGAGGGCACGGGTGCGCTCGTGCTCGACGTCAAGGTCGGCTCGGGCGCGTTCATGAAGGACCTCGACCGCGCCCGCGAGCTCGCCCGCACGATGGTCGACCTCGGCACCGACGCGGGCGTGCGCACGACAGCGCTGCTCACGGACATGTCGACCCCGCTCGGCCTCACGGCGGGCAACGCGCTCGAGGTGCGTGAGTCGGTCGAGGTGCTCGCGGGGGGCGGCCCGCCCGACGTCGTCGAGCTCACGGTCGCGCTCGCGCGCGAGATGCTCGCGAGCGCGGGCAAGGACGGCGAGGACGTCGAGGCCGCGCTCGCCGACGGCCGCGCGATGGACGTGTGGCGGCGCATGATCCGCGCTCAGGACGGCGACCCGGACGCCCCGCTCCCGGTCGCGAAGGAGACCGAGCAGGTGCTCGCCCCCGCCGACGGCGTCCTGCTCGAGCTCGACGCGTACGCGGTCGGTGTCGCCGCATGGCGCCTCGGTGCGGGCCGGGCCCGCCGCGAGGATCCCGTCCAGGCGGGTGCAGGTGTCGAGCTGCACGCGAAGCCCGGTGCCCTCGTGCGCGCGGGCGAGGTGCTCATGACGCTGCACACCGACACTCCCGGCAGGTTCGCCCGGGCGCGCGAGGCGCTCGAGGGCGCCGTCGTGATCGGACCGGAGGGCTCGCGCCCGCCCGAGCGGCCGCTCGTGATCGACCGGGTCGCGGGAGACTGACCGTGCCCGACGGGTGGCGCTCGCTCCAGGCGACGACGCTCGTCGGTCTCGCCCGTCGGGCGCTCGCGCGCGGTGAGCCGGGCGCGAGGGCGGGCGGGGGCGCCGTCGTCGGCCCGCCTCCCGCATCCCCCGAGGACGCCGCCTCGGTGCGGGCCCGGGCGCTCGCGGCGGGCATGCCCGCGCGTGCCGCGGACGCGCTCGCCGCGCGGTGGTCGGACCTGCCGCCCGCCGTGCGGGCCCAGGTCGCGACCCCGCTCGTGCCCGCTCCCGGGAGCGAGGAGCTTCGTTGGGGCGAGGACCCGGCGCGGCAGGTCGACCAGACGACGTGCGGCTCGGCCGTGCTCGTCATGCTCGCCGCGGCGGGCGACCCCGCGCTCGCTCTGTGGCTCGCGACCGGCGACGAGCTACCCGGCTACGTCCCGCCCGAGGTGCTCTTCCTGGGCCGCACGCTCCCCGGCGCGCTCGCACTGACCCCCGCACGCCGCTTCGCGGCCCTGCAGCGCACCGTCAAGCACCTGACGAACCTCGGCCCGCCCCCGTGGCCGCACTCGCTCGGCACGCCGCCGTGGGGTGCGGCCCGCGTCGCACGCCACGGCCCCGTACGGTTCCGCGGCGAGATGGTCGACGACGCCGACCGGCCCCGCACCGCGGACCAGCTCGCCAGGGCGCAGGAGGCGCTTGCCGCGGGGGTCCCCGTCCCGCTCTACGTCCAGGGCGACCTCGGTGGTGGGCTCGCGCACGCGGTGCCACGGCACGTCGTGCTGCTCGTGGGCGCACACGGCGAGGAGGTCTTGGTCTACGAGCCTGGGCGCGGCGTCGTCGTCCCCCTCCCGGTCGAGCGGCTCGCCGCGCCGCGCGGCCCCGAGCGGGCGCTCGGCGGGTGGACGCACGGAGCATGGATCCTGCTCCCGCACCAGTGACCTTGGGCTGATGCGCGGTGCGGGTCGGTGGGGCACCATGGACTGACAGTCGGAGTCAAGGAGGTTCTCGTGAGCACCCTTCCCGGAGCCGAGAGCTGGCGCGACGCCGGCCTGGTCGAGCCTGACCTCGAGGAGGTCGTCGAGATCGAGACGGACGACGACGAGCCCGAGGACTACGACCCCGAGGCGACGCCCCGCGTGGGCATCAAGGAGGCGAGCGAGGCAGACATCGTCGAGCAGCTCGTCGAGGTTCCTGACGACGAGCGCGAGGAGTACCCCTCGTGAGCACTAGCGTGGAGCCATGAGCATCGACGAAGAAGCCCTGCGGGCGCTGCCCAAGGTTCTCCTCCACGACCACCTCGACGGAGGGCTGCGCCCACAGACCATCTGCGAGATCGCCGACGACATCGGCCTCGAGCTCCCGGCGCGCGACGCCGAGGGGCTCGGGGCCTGGTTCGTCTCCGCCGCGGGCTCCTGGTTCACCGACGGCGTCGAGACGGGTTCGCTCGAGACCTACCTCGAGACCTTCTCGGTCACGACGGCGGTCATGCAGACCCCTGAGCAGCTGCACCGGGTCGCGAAGGAGTCGGTCCTCGACCTCGCGGCCGACGGCGTCGTGTACGCCGAGCAGCGTTACGCCCCCGAGCAGCACACCGCGAAGGGCCTGAGCCTCTCCGACGTCGTCGAGGCGGTCCAGGCGGGGCTCGACGACGGCGTCGCCCAGGCCGCGGCCGAGGGGCACCACATCCGGGTCGGCCAGCTCGTCACGGCGATGCGGCAGAACGACCTGTGGGACGAGGTCGCCGAGGTGGCCCTCGCGAACCGCGACCGCGGCGTGGTCGGCTTCGACCTCGCAGGGCCCGAGGCGGGCTTCCCGCCCGACCGCATCCCCTCGGCGCTCCAGAAGCTGCGCGAGGCGAGCTTCCCCGTGACGCTGCACGCGGGCGAGGCCGCGGGGCTCGAGTCGATCGCCGCGGCGCTGCACCGCGGGGGTGCGCTGCGCCTCGGGCACGGGGTGCGGATCATGGACGACATCGAGGTGCCCGACCTGCCGGGCGCGACGGTCGACGAGCTCGCCGCGGGCGCGCGCCTGGGCCGGCTCGCGCACTGGGTGCGCGACAACCAGGTCCCGCTCGAGGTGTGCCCGACGTCCAACACCCAGACCGGTGCGGCGCGCTCGATCGCCGAGCACCCGATCACCCTGCTGCGCCACCTCGGCTTCGCGGTCACGGTCAACACCGACAACCGTCTCCAGTCGGGCACCTCGGCGACGCGCGAGATGCACCGCCTCGTGACCGAGGCCGGCTGGACCCTCGAGGACCTGCGCGACGTGACCCTGGATGCCGCGTGGAACACCTTCATCCACTTCGACGAGCGGGGCGACCTCGTCGAGCAGGTCGTCCTGCCCGCCTACGAAGGAACCGACACCGACACATAGGAGCACGCCATGTCCCACATCCTCGGCAGCGCCGACCTCGCGAAGTTCATCGACTACCAGTTCATGCGCGCCGAGCTCACCAGGTCAGAGCTCGAGCGCCTCGTCGAGGAAGCGGCCCGCACGGGGGTGTACGGGGTCATCGTGCCACCCAACATGCTGCCCATCACGGCGCCCGAGGGGATCGTGGTCGCCTCGGCGGTCGGGTTCCCCTCGGGCAACCACCGCACCGAGATCAAGGTTGCCGAGGCGCGGCAGGCGGTCGCCGACGGCGCGCGGGAGATCGACCTCGTGATCGACGTCGGCCTCGCGAAGGAGCGTCGTTTCGACGAGGTGCGCGAGGAGGTCGAGGCGGTCCGCGCGGCCGTGCCACGCCCCGTCGTGCTCAAGGTCGTGGTCGAGTCGGCGGCACTGAGCGACCACGAGCTCGTCGAGTCGTGCCGGACGATCGCGGACGCGGGCGCGGACTTCATCACGACCTCGACCGGCATGCACCCCGCAGGCGGCGCGACGGTCTACGCCGTGCGCGCGATCGCGGACACCGTGGGCGGGCGCGTAGGCGTCAAGGCTTCGGGCGGGATCCGCTCTGTCGCGCAGGCGCTCGAGCTCATCGAGGCGGGGGCGACCCGGATCGGGGTGTCCTCGGTCGAGGCCGTGCTCGACGGCTTCGGCCCCGAGGGTGTCGCGACGGAGGCGGAGCCGCTCACGGTCGGCTGACGTGATGCTCGGCTAGTCGTGCGCGCGGCCGAGGAAGCCCTCGATGTCGTCGAGAGCGTCCTCGGCCCGGCCCGCGAGAGGCCCGGGGGTGTCCCGCAGCTCGTGAAGAACGGGGAGAACGACGTCGAGATCGAGCTCACCGTGCAGACGGGCGAGGTGCCCGAGCCCGGTCACGGCTAGTCCGGCGACGTCCTCGTCCTCGTCACGAGTGAGCCGCACGCACAAGTCTTGAGGCGCGCGCCAGTGAGGGCTCGTGAAGACCTCGCGCATGAGCGCAGCGATACGTTCGTCCTTGCCCGGTGAAGGCACCTACATCCCCTTGGGGTGCCAGACCGTCTTCGTCTCGGTGAACGCGAGGATGCGGCGCGGGCCGTCGGGGAGCTGCGACCAGTCGGGCTCGGAGTCGCGGGGGCGCACGACGCGCTTGACGCTTCCCGCTGCCTCGGCCTCGAGCTCGCCCCACGCGACGCCCTCGGCGCCGACCGTCCCCGTGAGGTCGATCGCGTTGACGTCCATGTGACTCGCGAGCGGGGGAGCGAGCTCGGCCGTGCGGCCCGTGAGGATGTTGACGACGCCGCTTGGCACGTCGGACGTCGCGAGGACCTCCGAGAGCGTGATCGCGGGCAGCGGGCGCTTCTCGCTCGAGACGACCACGGCGGTGTTGCCCGTCACGAGCACGGGCGCAAGCACGCTTACGAGGCCGAGCAGCGAGGAAGACTGCGGCGCGAGGACGACGACGACGCCCGTCGGCTCGGGCACGGAGAGGTTGAAGTAGGGCCCCGCCACGGGGTTGGCGCTGCCCGCGACCTGGGCGACCTTGTCGGTCCAGCCCGCGTACCAGACCCAGCGGTCGATCGCGGCGTCGACCGCGGCCTCGGCGGCCTTGGTCTTGATGCCCTCGCCCGCCGCGACCTCCTCGACGAACTGGCTGCGTCGGCCCTCGAGGAGCTCGGCGACGCGGTAGAGGACCTGTCCACGGTTGTACGCCGTGGCCCCGGCCCAGCCCGGCTGCGCCTTGCGCGCGGCGACGACGGCCTCGCGGGCGTCCTTGCGGGAGGCGAGCGCAGCGTTGGCGAGGAAGGCGCCGTCGTCGGCGGAGACCTCGTACGTGCGGCCCGACTCGCTGCGGGGGAACTTCCCGCCGATGAAGAGCTTGTACGTCTTGCGAACGTCGAGGCGGGCGCTCACAGGGCGCTCCCTTCTGCGAGGTACGCGGCGAGGCCGTGGCGGCCTCCTTCGCGGCCGTAGCCGGACTCCTTGTAGCCGCCGAAGGGCGACGTGGGGTCGAAGCGGTTGAAGGTGTTGGCCCACACGACGCCCGCGCGCAGCTGGTCGGCGAGCGCGAGGATACGCGAGCCCTTCTCCGTCCAGATGCCCGCCGAGAGGCCGTAGGGGGTGTTGTTGGCCTTCGCGACGGCCTCCGCGGGAGTGCGGAAGGTCAGGACGGAGAGCACGGGCCCGAAGATCTCCTCGCGCGCGATGCGGTGCGCGGGGTGGACGTCCGTGAACACCGTGGGGGCGAACCAGTAGCCCTTCTCGGGCAGCTCGCACGCCGCCGTCCAGCGCGTCGCGCCCTCGTCCTCACCGGCCTGGGAGAGCATCGTGATGCGCTCGAGCTGCTGGGCGGAGTTGATCGCGCCGACGTCGGTGTTCTTGTCCATCGGGTCGCCTACGCGCAGCGTCGACAGGCGCCGCTTGAGGCGGTCGACCAGCTCGTCGGCGATCGACTCCTGGACGAGGAGGCGCGAGCCCGCGCAGCACACCTGGCCCTGGTTGAAGTAGATGCCGTTGACGATGCCCTCGACGGCCTGGTCGATCGGAGCGTCGTCGAACACGATGTTCGCGGCCTTGCCGCCCAGCTCGAGCGTGAGCGACTTGCGGCTGCCCGCGACCTCCGCCGCGATGCGCTTGCCGACGGGCGTCGAGCCCGTGAAGGCGATCTTGTCGACACCGGGGTGGTTGACGAGCAGCGAACCCGTCTCGCGGGCGCCCGTGACGATGTTGACGACGCCCGGCGGGAGCTCGGCCTGGCGCAACAGGTCCGCGAAGAGCAGTGCGCTGAGCGGGGTCGTCTCGGCAGGCTTGAGGACCACGGTGTTGCCCGCCGCGAGGGCCGGGGCGATCTTCCACGCGAGCATGAGCAGCGGGAAGTTCCACGGGATGACCTGCGCGGCGACGCCGTGCGGGCGCGGGTTCGGCCCGAAGCCCGCGTGCTCGAGCTTGTCGGCCCAGCCCGCGTAGTAGAAGAAGTGCGCGGCCGCCGTCGGGACGTCGACGTCGCGCGACTCGCGGATCGGCTTGCCGTTGTCGAGCGTCTCGAGGACGGCAAACTCGCGCGAGCGCTCCGCGAGGAGGCGCGCGATCCGGTACAGGTACTTGGCCCGCTCGGAGCCCGGCATGCGGCTCCACACCTTGTCGTAGGCGCGGCGTGCGGCCGCGACGGCACGGTCGACGTCGGGCTCGCCCGCCTCGGCGACGTCCGCGAGGACCTCCTCGGTCGCGGGGTTGACGGTCTTGAAGGTCTTGCCGCCCTCGGGCTCGACGAACGTGCCGTCGATGAACAGCCCGTACGACGACGCGATGTCGACGACGGCGCGGGACTCGGGGGCCGGTGCGTACTCGAAGCTCATGTTTCCTGCCTTCAGCTGACCGTGACGTAGTCGGGGCCCCAGTAGTGGCCGGTGCGCATCTTCGAGCGCTGCATGAGCACGTCGTTGAGGAGCGAGGACGCGCCGAAGCGGAACCAGTCGGGGTTCAGCCAGTCCTCGCCGAGGGTCTCGTTGACCGCGACGAGGTACTTGATCGCGTCCTTGCTCGAGGAGATCCCGCCCGCGGGCTTGACGCCGACCTGCGTGCCCGTGAGCTCGCGGAAGTCGCGCACGGCCTCGAGCATGATGATCGTGACGGGGAGCGTCGCGGCGGGCTGAACCTTGCCCGTGCTCGTCTTGATGAAGTCGGCGCCCGCGAGCATCGCGAGCCAGCTCGCGCGGCGCACGTTGTCGTAGGTCGCGAGCTCGCCGGTCTCGAGGATGACCTTGAGGTGGGCCTCGGCGCCGTCGGCGCGGCACGCCTCGCGCACCGCGACGATGTCCTCGAAGACCTTCGAGTACTGGCCTGCCAGGAACGCACCGCGGTCGATCACCATGTCGATCTCGTCGGCGCCCTGGGCCACGGCCTCGCGCGTGTCCGCGAGGCGCACGTCGAGCGAGGCGCGGCCCGAGGGGAAGGCCGTCGCGACGGCGGCGATCTTGACGCCGGTGCCCGCGAGGGCGTCCTTCGCGACGTGCACGAGGTCGCCGTAGACGCACACCGCGGCGGGGCGGGGGCAGCTCGGGTCGCTCGGGTCGGGGGTGCGCGCCTTCGCGGCGAGCGTGCGGACCTTGCCGGGGGTGTCGGCGCCCTCGAGGGTCGTGAGGTCGATCATCGACACGATCGTGTCGAGCGCCCACTGCTTCGCGGTCGTCTTGATCGAGCGCGTGCCGAGCATCGCGGCGCGGCCGTCGGCCCCGACCTTGTCGACCCCGGGCAGGCCGTGCAGGTAGCGGGCGAGGTTCGTGTCGTCGAGCTCGGTCGCGCCGACGACGTCGCGGGCTCGCGCGAGGACCTTCTCGGTGTCGGAGCTCGAGCCGTCGGCGCCGGTCCGGGCGTCGCTCGTGGCCGACGAAACGCTTGCTGTCATCTGTTCATCGTAGTCCGCAGGGACGCTCCGAGGGGCGCTCCGTCGCTCCAGTGCTACCGGTCGGTAACGCGATCAGCGCACCATCATGACCAGGCGTGTGCGGTTGAGCGCGGGGTCCCCGTCCGGCTCGGGCTGCGTGAGGTACTCCTCGACCGTGTCCCCGCGAGGTGAGAGGCCCTCGGCGCCGAGCCGCTCGACGAGCGCCTCCCAGGCACCGGGCAGGTCCGCGTAGGGGCCCTCGTGGATCGCGACGAGCGCGCGACCGCCGGGGATCTCGAGCACCTCGACGTCGCCCTCGAGCGTCCCCGTGGGCAGGCCGGCCACGGGGAAGCCCGCGGCGATGTCGAGCGCTTCGGTGCTCCCGTCGTGGTGCAACCACCCGAGCGCGGGCCCCGCGGGTGCGTTGCCGGTGCTCGCGAGGGTCGCCGCGACGTGGGTGTACACCGAGTCGTAGAACGGCTTGAGGTCGCTCATGGGCACGGTGCGGCGCACGAGCGCCGCGAGTCGGGTCGGTTCGTCGGTGAGCGTGATGTCCATGCGGGCCATCGTCCCGGGTCGCCCGGCTCGGTGCGACCCGAGGGCGAGCTTCCCCGGGCCGGCCGGGCCTCAGAAGGGTGGTGGCTCATCTCCCTCGGGTTCTGCGTGGGACCGTGCGACTGGGCGGGCAGGTGCTCGAGCGAGATGCTCGAGGTCCTCGCGCGCCCGGTGGACGGGGTTCTCGGCGTCGAGAGCCCGCAAGGCCGGGGGCGGGCGGTGCACGAAGGAGTGCCCGGTCGGCGTCGACCACCGCAGGGCGCCGTCGCCCTCGCGTGCGAGGGAGAACCCGCCGTGCGTCTTGAGCTGGTGGCAGCCCTTCGACAGCGAGGCGAGGTTCGAGACCGCCGTCGGGCCGCCGTCGGCGAAGGGGACCACGTGATCGAGCTCGCTGCGCCACGCCGAGGTCTCGCACGTCGGTCGCACGCACTCGAGGTCGCGTGAGCGCACGTGCTCGGCGATCTCGGCGGGTGGGGCGTAGCGGGTGCGGCCGACGTCGAGCACTGCGCCGCTCGCGGGATCGGTCACGAGCCGCCGCCACGTCCCGGCGCGGGCGAGGCAGCGCGCAAGCTCGGGGTCGATCGGCCCGTAACCCTCGAGAAGGGCGGCCTCGTCGCGAGTGCCCAGCAGGGTCGAGAGGGGGACGAGCACGCGAACGTCGATGCGCGTCGTCGTCGGGCAGAGCGCTCCTCCGGGTGTGCGGGGCAGCTCGACCTGCGCGCCTTCTGGTCCTGTGCCGTCGGTCTGCTGCGCGCCGCAACGGACAGGGTGCAGCCCGCGTTCGACGAGGAGGTCGGCGCGCAGCTGGTCGAGCGTGCGCGAGTCGCCGCGTGCGCGAGCGCGGCGTGCGGCCTCGTCGATCGAGGCGTAGAGCGCGGTCGCCTCGACTGCTCCCGTGCGCAGCCAGAGTCCGGCCATGCCGTCGCCGAGCGGGACGGGCTTGGTCACGTGGCGACGGGACTGGGCGGCCTCGCGTCGGGCGACGGCCTCGGGCGGGTCGAGCTCGACGAGTGCGGCGCGCACGTCAGCGGCAAGCTGGCGCGGGGTGCGCTGCGGCGCGCGGGGGAGGACCATGTCCTGCACACCGAGCGCGAGCTCGACCGGGACTCCGTCGAGCCCGTCGACGATCGCGCGCGCCTTCGTGGCATCGATCCGGCCTGTGCGGAGCGCCTGACCCGTCGCGTGCAGGTGCGCCGCGAAGGACGTGCCTTCGCGCACGAGGCGCTCGCCCGCGCGCGAGGACACACCGAGGCGCATCGCGAGCTCCTCGCCCGCGAGCCTGGCCGGGGTGAGCGAGGCGCTGAACTCCGACGGCGTCGCCGTGTCCATCACGGGCCGGCGCGCGAGCTCTCCGGCGGCGCTCGCGGCGACGTGGTGCGCCCACGAGGCAAGACGCCCGGCCGCAGCCGCAAGCTCGACGAGGTCGTAGTCCGAGAGCTCTGATATGCCTTCCCGCTCGAAGCTCGCGACAAGCTGAGCGAGGTCCCCACCGGGCGCGGCCTCGTGCCACACGAGCCGCGGATGACCGTCGTCGGCAGCGTCATCTCGACCCGAGGCGGCGAGCAGCGCACTCTCGGCGCACGGCTCGGGCCACGCCTCGTCCCACGAGAGGGTCGACGGATCGCGTTCGGTCATGCTCGAACACTAGTTCGAGCCACCGACAAGGTCGTGCACCCCGGGGGAGGGGTGGACTCGAGACGTGTGCCCGGTGCCCGGGCGGGGTCGCGGTCGCGAGCGCCGTGTCCACAGATTCGGACACTTCGGCGCGTTCCGGGCGGACTGTCTGTAGGTTCGCTGGCATGTCTGACACGCAGCAGGGGGCCGCACGGGCTCGACGCCGCCTCACGCGCCGAGGCGTTCCGAGGTCGCGTGTCGTGGCCCTGAGCATCGGTGGGGCGCTCATGCTGGGGGCGTGCTCTCCAGCAGAACCGGCCCCTCCACCGACCTCGAGCACCGTGGCGCCGAGCGAAGCGACGACCCCGACGCCGACGTCATCACCGTCGCCGACCCATGAGCCCACCGAGTCGCAGCCCCCCGAGCTCCCGCGGTATCCGGAGAGCCTGCTCGTCGAGCCTGAGGCGATGTCGAAGGATGACGAGGCGGGGGCGGTTGCGGCGGCGAAGTACTACGTGTCCTTGTTCGAGTACGTGCACGCGACGGGAGATCTCGCGAGGTGGGAGGCGATGGCTCTCCCGGGCTGCGGACTCTGCGACTCGGTCGCCGAGGGGG
>Ga0123333_10003822_pt1 | contig 14432 bp, 10 predicted proteins | sample BioC12SIPDNA_3_FD_89957 | JGI IMG/M metagenome (GOLD analysis project Ga0123333, IMG submission 89957) | Anaerobic biogas reactor microbial communites from Washington, USA - Biogas_R2_B C12 SIP DNA | ecosystem: Engineered > Bioreactor > Anaerobic > Unclassified | place: Washington, USA... | reverse complement strand
GTAATTGCCCTTCTCATCCTTCGGCGTCAGCTCCCGGTCGACAAAATAGTTGTCCATTTCGACAGCAATCGGCCGGATGCCGTTGGCGAGCAGCTGCACGGCCAATCGCTTCGAGAAAGTCGTCTTGCCGGACGACGATGGCCCTGCAATCATCACGAGCTTCACCTGATCGCGCGCCTCCGCGATCTGCGTGGCCAGATGCGCGATGCGGTGCTCATGCCGTGCCTCGGCCACCAACATGATCTCATTCATCCGGCCCGCGTTGATCGCTGCGTTGAGCGAGCCGACATCCTCCAAACCCAACAGCCGGAGCGTATTGCCATAATCGCGAAACACGCCGACCAGCTTCGGATACTCGACCACCGGATCGAGCTCCATGCTCTGGCGGAGCGGAAAGCGCAGCAGGAACCCGGGCTCGTAGTACTGTAAGGCAAAGGACGTGATGTAACCGGCGGAGGGGACCATATAGCCGTGGAAGTAATCCCGGTAGCCGCACAGCTCATACAATACCAGGTAATCCTTCTGCCGGTGCTGGAGCAGGCGGACCTTGTCTTCCTCGCCGCGCTCGCGGAAGAAGTCGATTGCCTCGGCCAGGGGCACACGCCTCTTGCTGATGGTCGCGTCCGACGCCACGATCTCAGCCATGCGCGCCTCGATGGCTGCCAGCTCCTCCGTGGTGAACTGCGGACGGCCTTTCACCTCACAGTAGTAACCGCCGAAGGTCACCGCGTGGTCAACGTTCACGACCACCTGGGGAAACAGATCGTGCGCGGCTACGACGAGCAAGAAGGTCAGCGAACGCCGGTAGATGCGGCTGCCGTCGCGATCGTCCGTTCCCAGGGGAATCACCTCCACATCCCGGTCTATGTGGTAGGTGAGTTCGCGCAGCTCGTTGTCGATCAACGCGGCAACGATCGGAAATGGCCACGGTTTCTCTGCACCGGCTGCGTCGACGAAGTGACGCAACTCGGTGTTGCGCGGCGCCGCAAAGATGCGGCCGTCCTTAAACCTGACCTGCGCCGTCCTGCGCGGCCAGGCTTTGCCGACCCTGGGTGATTTGGTCGCGGTCATCGCATCCTCAGTCGTAAGCAGTGCAACACCACTTTTCGCGTTTTCGCGCCTTCGCGTGAGATCTGGCTCAGTCATGGCATTCTCGTATCGGGGTAGTGTGAGTCTTTAGCAAGTTCGGACCATTGTACCACAGGACCGTCAGGCCTTGCTCTCCAACTCCTCCCAACGGGCATACATCTGGGCCAACGCCTGCTCGATTTCGGCCAGGCGCGCAGTCGCGCGCACAACATCATTGCCGCCTGCCTGGTACGTGCTGGCATCGGCCATCGCCGCGTAGAGCGCTGCCTGCTCCTCCTCCAGGGCATCCAAACGCGCGGGCAACGCCTCGAGCTCCTGCCTCTCTTTGTAGGTGAGCCGGGCCGGCCTTGCCGAAGGAGCCTCGCGCGGCCGTGGTGCACCCTGGATGTTCGCCTTCTGTGCAGGCACGGCCGAAGGCTCTGGCCGTTGGCGCACCCAGTCATCGTACCCTCCAGCGTACTCTCCGACCGTGCCGCCGGGTTCCATCGCCAACGTCCCATCCACCACGTTGTTCAGCAACTCCCGGTCATGGCTCACCAGAAGCAGCGTCCCCTCGAACGCGAGCAGCAGATCCTCGAGGAGCTCCAGCGTCTCCAGATCGAGGTCATTCGTCGGTTCATCCAACACGAGCACATTGGCAGGCCTGGCGAACAGCCGCGCAAGGAGGAGCCGGTTGCGCTCTCCGCCCGAGAGGGTGTTCACGGCTGCACGAACGCGCTCGGTGGGGAAGAGGAACTCCTGCAGATAGCCGATCACGTGCCGTCGATAACCGTTGATCGTCACGAAGTCCCTGCCGCCTGCAATATTGTCGAACACGGTCGCATCCTCGTCCAGCTGGGCGCGCAACTGGTCGAAATAAGCCAGCTCGACATTGGCGCCATGGCGGATCGAGCCGCGCTGAGATGCGATCTCCCCGATCAGCAGGCGCAGCAAGGTGGTCTTACCGGAACCGTTCGGGCCAATGATGCCCAGCTTGTCGCCGCGCACGATCGTGGTCGAGAAATCGCGGACCACGGGACGGTCGCCAAAGGAAAAACCCACCCCTTTCGCCTCGATCACCAGCTTCCCCGAGCGTTCCACCTCCTGCACCTGCATCCGCAGGTTGCCCGGATGCTCGCGCCGCTCGCGTCGCTGGCGGCGCATGCGCTCCAATGCTCGCACCCTGCCTTCATTGCGGGTGCGCCGCGCCTCGATGCCCTGGCGAATCCAGGCTTCCTCCTGCGCCAGCTTCTTGTCGAATTCCGCCTGCTGCGTCGCCTCCGCGGCCAGCACTGCCTGCTTGCGCGCGCTGAACGTGTCGTAGTTACAGGCCCAGTCGATCAGGCGGCCGCGATCCACCTCGATGATCCGGGTGGCGAGCCGGCGGAGGAAGATGCGGTCATGGGTAACGAACACGAGGGTGCCGCTGTAGCGCAGAAGGAAGTCCTCCATCCACGCGATCGCATCGAGATCCAGGTGATTGGTCGGCTCATCCAGCAGCACGATGTCCGGGTCGCGGACCAGGCCGCGCGCCAGCATCACGCGGCGCTTCAGGCCTGCCGACAGCTGGTCGAATTCCGCACCGGGGTCGAGCTGCATTCGAGAGACGATGGTGTCCAGCAGGAGGCGATCCTTCCACACCTCGTCCGCCGAGTTCGCCGTATCAGGCGAGCCTGCGGTAACCGCGTCGGGCGAACCGGATTGCAGTCCGGCCGCGATGACATCACGGACCGGTCCGGTGATCCCCTCTGGCACCTCCTGCGACAGGTAAGCGACCTGAACGCCGCGCTCGCGGACGATGGCGCCGGCATCCGGTTCCAGCTCCCCTGCGACCAGTTTTAGCAGCGTCGATTTGCCTGCACCGTTGCGACCCAACAGCCCCAGCCGCTCGCCGCGCTCGATCTGCAGGTCGATGTTTTCGAGGACCGGGTGACCGCCGAACCCGATGCTCACATCCCGCATGCTCAGTAATGCCATGCAACCATCCCCTGGACAAGAATCGCCAGCCATTATACTCCCCTTTGGAGCCGCTGACTGTTTGACAAATCACAGGCGCGCTGTTATAGTCTCGCTCACCGAACAATTGAATACGCCCGCACTTTCATCCAGAGAGGCAGAGGGACCGGCCCGATGAAGCCTCGGCAACCTGCAAACAAGGTGCCAACTCCGGCAGATGGGATCTGGAAGATGAGAGGAAAGGTGCAATGATGCCGCCACCCTCCCCGGGCCTGCCTCAATCGAGGCCGTTTTTCCCGGGGTTTTTTGTTGGCAGTCGCGCTACCGCCCTCTCATTCGATCGTGAGAGGGCGTTTTGGTTAACAACACATCCCGAGCGGGAGATCAAACGATGGTGCTCTATCAGGATACCCAGAACTTCACGTTCGCCGAGAAAACGCCCTTCACCCTGGAATCGGGCGCAACGCTCAGCCCCGTGACGCTCGCCTACGAGACCTATGGAACGCTCAACGCCGAGCGGTCCAACGCGATCCTGGTGTGCCACGCGCTGAGCGGCAGCGCTCACGCCGGCGGACCGGGAGGCTGGTGGTCGGACTGCATCGGTCCTGGAAAAGCATTCGATACAGATCGTTTCTTTGTGATCTGTTCCAATGTGCTCGGCTCGTGCTACGGATCGAGCGGGCCCGCGAGCCCTGACCCTGCCACACACGAACCGTACGGCCTGCATTTTCCCGTGGTGACCATAGGCGACATGGTCCGGGCACAGCGCGCGTTGATCGATCATCTGGCCATCGATCGACTCCTGAGCGTGGCGGGCGGATCGATGGGCGGTATGCAGGTGCTCGAATGGGCCAGCCATCACCCGGAGCGCGTCCGGTCCGCCATTCCCCTGGCGACGACTGCGCGTTCCAGCCCCATGCTGATCGCCTTCAGCGAGGTCGGCAGGCAGGCCATCTACGCAGACCCCAACTGGCAGGACGGCAACTACTACGCCAACGGCCACCGTCCGGACGCGGGCCTGGCCATCGCGCGCATGGTGGGCCACATCACCTACCTCAGCGACCAATCCATGCATGCCAAGTTCGGGCGCCGGCTGCAGAACCGCGAGAAGTTCGGCTACGAATTCAGCACGGAGTTTGAGGTGGAGAGCTACCTCAAGTACAAGGGACTCAGCTTCACCCAACGCTTCGACGCGAATAGCTACCTTTACGTCACGAAGGCGCTCGACTACTTCGACCTCAGCACGCCCGCGGGGCTGGCAGCGGCCTTCGCACACTCACAACACATCAAGTTCCTGGTCGTGAGCTTCACCAGCGATTGGCTCTACCCGTCCTATCACAGCAAAGAACTCGTCACCGCACTGACGGCCGCGGGGGCCGATGTCACCTACCTCGACATCGAGAGCAGTTGGGGCCACGATGCATTTTTGCTGGAAGTCGACACCATGACCCGGCTGCTGGGCAGCTTCGTCAATCGCGTGGCACGAGAGGCGGGACTATGAGCCAGGCGCTGCGACCCGATCTGCGCATCATCGCAGACTTCATCTCCACAGGCGCGCGGGTGTTGGACCTGGGCTGCGGCGATGGCGCGCTGCTGGCACACCTGGTGCAGGCGAAGCGCGTCACAGCCCGCGGCATCGAGTTGAGCGAGGCCGGCGTCCTGGCGTGCGTGCGGCACGGGCTGAGCGTGCGGCAAGGAGACCTGGAGGCGGGGCTGGGAGATTATCCTGCCGGCAGCTTTGATTATGTCGTGTTGAGCCAGACCCTGCCCTTCCTGGACGACCCGGCGATGATCCTGAAGGAGATGCTGCGAGTCGGCCGGGCCGCAGTGGTGAGCTTCCCGAACTGGGGATATTGGCGGTGCCGGTTGGAACTGCTGCTAACGGGAAGAATTCCAAGTGCGCCGGACCTGCCACAGGCGTGGCATGAGAAGCCGCGCTGGCAGGCCCTCACCATCACCGACTTCGCCATCTTCTGCCGGAAGAATGGCATCGCCATCACCCGCCAGGCCTACCTGGCAAATGGCCGGCGCGTGAACATCCTCAAGGTAACCAATCTGATGTCAACCACAGGCGTATTCCTGTTGGAGCACACCTGATGCGGTTCCAACTCTCCATGCTCATGGTCTGAGCGCTCAGCCCCTACACCCCTCTGCCCACTCCCATGCGGGCGAGCAGCCCTGCGCCCAGAAACCGCAGAGCGGTTGCGAGAATGAGCGCCGCGACCAGGCCAAACGCATCCGAGAAGACGGTCCCGATCATGGGCGCTGCGAAGGTGGCAACGTATACGGTTGTCTGGTAGATGCCAATGAAAGCGGCCTGGTTCTCGGCGGGAGCGGTGGCCAGCACGATGGCGAAGAACACCAGGTCGACCCCTGCAACAAAGAAACCGGCAATGCCTGCCCACAAAATCAGTAAATTGGGCGTGTGCGTCAGGGCCGTGAGAAGCGGATAGAAGCTGACGCCGAACGCGGCGATCAGCAGGACGAAGCGCTCCCCGCGTCGCGCCGAGATCTTGGTCCAGACGAAATAGGCGATCATCAGGACGAACGTCTGCGTCGAGTTGATCACCCCGATCTGTGAGTCGGTCGCACCGACTGCGCGCACCCAATACAGAGGCAGCAAGGGCAGAGCCATGGTTAGACCGAACCGAAAGACAAACTGTGCTATCGTGAAGTTGAGGAACGGCTTATTGTGCCGCAAGGAGCCGCCATGCTCCCGCAACGTCTTCAGCAGACCCTGTTGCTGCCGGGGCACGTCCTGCGGCGGCAACCTGAGGCTGGACGAGAAGACGATGCTGATGAACGCGCCGATCGCAGAACCGAGAAAGATGACCTGGTAGTTAAACGGAAAATCGAACCAGTTCAGCATTTGGCCGACTGCGACGACGGTCAGCGAATTCGTCAGGCCGAGGATCGACCAGCGCCGGCTCATCAGGGTGAACCGGCCCCTGGGACCCGCAACACCTCCCATAACGACGGTGAAGGCCACGGAGACAAGGGTCTGGGGCAGGGTGGCGAGCGCCCAGATGAGGATGATCAGCTCGGGCGCGCGATTTTGTGTGACGAAGGGCACGAGTCCGGTCAGCACGTAGCACAGCAGGACGAGAAAGCGCGAACGTGCGAACCACGGAATGATATTCGGTCGCCGGGAGAGAAACTCGCCCACCGGAATAGCCAAAATCATGCCCGTGAGCGCGGGCATGGCGGTGAGCAGGCCGACCATGAAGCTGGAAGCGCCAAGGCGGACGAGAAAGACGGACAGGAAGCTGCCGACGCCGGCAGTGATGCCGACGCCGATGCCGTCGATCAGAACATTGCGTTGATTGAGTTGTTCGCGATTGGAGGGGCGGAATAGAACCGTCCACAAGGGCGCTTCATGCTGGTTGACCGCTGGGGGCACCATCTGTGACATGGGACAATATTATCAGAAAGAGCTATGTCCGCCAAAGCGACGGCGGCTTACGCCCGGGAGGACCCTGCCGCCTGGGCCATGTACCAGTCGATCAGGCGCCGCGCGATGGTAGATGGCGGCGGGATGCTGGGCAGTTGATCCGCGGAGAACCACCGCGCATCCGCAATCTCAGCCTCCTCCGGGTTGATTTCGCCGCCCGCGTATTCGGCCGTGAAGCCGATCATCAGCGAGTTAGGGAAGGGCCACGACTGGCTGCCGAAATAGTGCATGCTCTGCAGGTCGATCCCAACCTCCTCGCACACCTCGCGCCGGGCACATTCTTCCAGCGATTCGCCGGGCTCAACGTAGCCGGCCAACACGCTGTAGCGGCCGGCGGGAAAGCGGTGGTTGCGCGCCAGCAGGATGTGCAGCTTGCCCTCGATGCGCCGGGTGACCGCAATGATGATTGCCGGCGATAGCCGCGGATAGGCAATCAGGCCGCACTGCTGGCAGCGCCTGGCGCGCTCATAGGTCTGGTCGATCATCCTCCCGCCGCACTGCCCGCAGAACTGATGGGTGCGGTTGAAGGCCACCAACTGCACGGCACGGCCCGCGACGTTCATGAACGGTTCATCCAGGAGCGGGTAGAGGCCGCGCAGCCCCTCAGCCGTGAGGCCATCGGGCAGGGTTGTGCCGCCAGCGATCTCGGCAGCGTAGCAATCGGTCGACTCAGCGTCTTCTTCGACACAGCCCAGATAGACCGTCCGCAGGGGGTCGAGGCCAATCTCGGCTGGGCCAGAGATCACGGGAACAAAAGCCCGGTCACCGATCTGGCGGACCAGAAGCCTTTCATCCTGAAAGACAAACCAGTAAGCTGCCCGGTCGCCGGCAGGACCCTCCGTACCGCCGGCAGCGGGCGCGAGGCGCGAGACAAACTGCATCATAGGTTACTCACTCACGGTCAAGAATTCTGCGAAAACCTGGTTGCCCAGAAGCCGGCCGCCGCCGGTCAGGCGGAGCCGGTCCGAGAGCCGTTCCAACAAGCCTCGACGCACGAGGCGATCGATCTCATCGCCAAAAACTGCCTCGATGTCGACGCCAAAGCGCGAGCGAAATGCCGCATCCGTAACACCCTCCTGCACCAGGCGCAGGCCGAGCATCATGAACTCGCCCATCGCAACGCTGCGCCCGATGGGTTCGCCGTCTCGTTCGGGGCTTGCACCCGACTCCACGCGCTGGATGTACTCAGGCACCGGCCGCACGTTCCACCAGCGGCGGTCGCGCTCGAAGCTGTGCGCGCCCGCGCCGAAGCCAAGATAGGGCTCGTGATGCCAGTAGATCAGATTGTGGCGGCACCGGCGCCCGGGCCGCGACCAGTTGGAGATCTCATATTGTTCGTAGCCCGCGGCCGCAAGTCGATCCGACGCCAGGAGGTAGCAATCGGCCGCAAGGTCATCGCCCGGCGGCGCCTGTAGTCCCCGGCGCACCCGGTCGTAGAGGGGCGTCCCATGTTCGACGGTCAGCCCGTAGAGTGAGAGATGCTCTGGATTGAGATCGATGGCCCGATCGAGCGTGCGCCGCCATGTCTCAATCGATTGCCCTGGCAGTCCGAACATGAAATCAAGATTGATATTCCCGAACCCGACCTGTCGCGCGGCATGGTAGGCTGTCACGGCTTCGTCCGCACCATGGATACGTCCGAGCCACCGCAGCTCTGCGTCGTCGAAGCTCTGCACGCCCATGCTGAGGCGGTTCACGCCCATCTCATGCAAGGCGGCGAAGAGCGAAGCATCGGCCGTACCAGGATTCGCCTCGCTGGTGATCTCGGCATCCTCTGCGACAGCAAACGCGTCCCGGCACGCGGCCAGCACCCGCGCGAGCAGTTCCCGGGGCAAAACCGTGGGAGTGCCGCCGCCGAGGAACACGCTTGATACGGGCGGCCTGCCTCTCTCAACTCCCGCCCACATGATCTCAGTCGCCAGGGCCGCGGCGTATTTTTCAAAAAGAGAATCCAACCCTGCATAGGTGTTGAAGTCACAATAGTGGCAGCGGGCCGCGCAGAATGGGACATGCAGGTAGAGAGCGATCGGTGGTGGCATGGACTAATCGGTGCGATTCTCGAAGCGGAAGCCATGCCCCCGCATGGTTACGATGTACTGGTGATCCGGATCCACCTCGGCGAGACGCTCGCGCAAGCGGCGCACGAGCGCATCGATGGATTGCTCCGACACACCGCCGTCCAGGGCATCAGGCCAGACGCCCCGCACGATATCATCGCGGCCCACGACCCCACCGCTTGCCGTCAGAAGCTCCATCAGTCGATACTGTTGGGCCGACAGGGGGGGCTCAACCTGCTTGCCGTTGACGCGCACCTGGTGGGCCGCAGCATCCATGTGCAGGCCGCGCTCCACAGGGTGCTCGAATGTCAGGGGTGCTGTAGCGCCAGCATCGACAAAGGCAAGCTTGTACCGGAGCGCTACCTGGATCTCGTCGCCGTCATGCAGCGGCTGGGGGGACACAACGTCGCGACCGTTCAGGTGCGTGCCGTTCTTGCTGGCCAGATCTTCGATCTCGTAATGGTCACCGCGCCAGACGATGCGCGCGTGGAGGCGGGAGATCTGCCTGTCATCGAGTACGATGTCGCAATCCGCGCTGCGGCCAATGGTCAGCGTCTTGTGCTCGAGTGGCCATGTCAGGCCGCTTTCACCGCCGCGCTGCAGGATGATCATCGCTGATTCGCGGGTGTTCACTCGATCGTTCATGCGTCATTGCACTCCTGCCGCGGTCGATCGCCTTGACACACGTGGTGTCCTGCGGGATAATCGCGGCGACAACTGATCTTAGTACGCATTATCGCACGGATATGTCTCAATCATTACCTGTCGGCGCCGAGCTGCGCGAGCGCTACGAAATCATCGACCTGGTCGGCCAGGGCGGCATGGGCGCCGTCTACAAAGCCAACGATCAGCGTCTCCGTGGCCGCGTCTGTGCGGTCAAGGAAGTGCTGCCCGAACTGATCAGCGGGCCTGGCATGGAAGACCAGGCGCAAGACCAATTCTACCGTGAAGCCAGCGTGCTGGCTCGTCTCGATCACCCCAATCTGCCCAAGGTCTCCGACTACTTCGAACAAGACGCCCGGCAATACCTGGTTATGGACTTCGTGCCCGGCCAGGACCTTCGCCAGATCGTTGACGAGGCACGTCGCCACGACGCCTTTGTGCCGGAAGAGAGCGTGCTCGCATGGGCCGCACAGCTGTGCGAAGCGCTAAGTTATCTGCACTCGCAAGAACCGCCCGTACTCCATCGCGACATCAAGCCGTCGAATATCAAGCTAACGCCCCGTGGCGTCGTGAAACTGGTCGACTTCGGCCTGGTCAAGCTGTTGCAGCCTGACGAGAACCGGACGGTCACCGTCGTACAGGGCCGCGGCACCGTGGCCTACACACCCCTCGAGCAATATGGCGGAGACACCGGACATACGGACGTGCGCTCCGATGTCTATTCGCTCGGCGCCACCCTGTACCATCTTCTGACCGGCCAGCCCCCAGCCGATGCCAAACAACGATTTCTCAAGCCCGGCAGCCTCATCCCGCCGCGCGACATCAATCCGCGCGTCTCACCACGCACCGAGCGGGCCATTCTGGCTGCCATCGCTCAGCATCCCGACGATCGCCCTGCGACGATCGACACGTTCCGCGACTTGCTGTTTTCGGAAGACACGCTTCCGGTTGCGCAGCCTATCACGACCGGCCTGGCTTCCTTTGCTGAGACCCGTGGCCTCTGGCGTGAGCTGATCGCCGGCCATGCGGCTCTCGTCGTCACGGTCATGCTGCTCACCGCGACGGCGTTGGTCGTCACCCTGCTGTCGCCGGCGCTCCCATAACGCGGGCGCCGTAACGCTCGACTGCCCCGAACGCAGCCTCCAGGCGCATGCCCGCTAGATCTCGCGTTTCCACGCGCGCCATAGCAGCGTAAGCATCCCACCGGCGAAAGTGACGGCGCCGGCAGCCCAAACCCACCCCTTCATCTGCACAGCCGTCGAACCAGGCAGCCAGCCCACCGCGTATAACAGGTAGCCTACCCATGCGGCCACCCCTGCCCACAGCGCCGCTACCATGGCCTGCATATCCGAGACGCCTGCAGTCGCCCGCTTGCTCACAACGAAGACCGCGCCGCACGCAAGGACCGCACCGATCAACGCAGCCATGAACGCCGGCAGCGCAACGCGCGGCTTGGGCGGCAGTGGAGCAGGTGGTTCCGGTTGGGGCGTGGCTGTCGGCTCAGGCGTTGCAGTATGCGTGGCCGTCGGGCTGGGCGTGACCGTCGGTTCCGGCGTGGGCGAAGCTGTCTGCGTAGGAACCACCGTGGCGATGCTGCCCGGCGCGTCTCCGCCAACCCGCAGCTCGATGCGGGTTGAGTTCTTCGCCTCACCCGACTGAGCTGTAATCCACAGTTCGCCAGGTCGGTCCAGCGGCACCACAGTGCGGGCTCTGCCTCCGACGGTGGTTTCGATCTTGGGCGCCAACGCCAACGACTCGGTTGGATAGCGCAGGCTGAATTCGACCGGTGTACCATCGGGGACCGGATGCCCCTTCCGGTCGAGAATGATCCCTGTCTCGAGGCCGATCTGGCTTCCCACCTGGATGCTGCCGGTGATAACGTCGCCCGCGCCAACCGGTGCAAGAGAGATCACCTGCCCTGGTGCAGGCTCAAGCTGATTGATCAGCTCGTAGTTGATGCCCGTGACCGTGACGGGCGGCGCGCCGACCGGTGTAAACTCACGGAACAGCGCGCGGGCCGCAGTTTCCAGGAAGGGCGCCGTATGAGCGTAGACGCCGAAGTAGGCGGTGAGCTTGCTGACTTCCGTGGTATCGAGGTAGTAGGGAGCGGCAAATGCAAAGACAACCAGTCGCTTGTCCCGCAAACCATCGGAGCGCCGGGCAAGAAACTCGCTGAGCGCGAGGGACTCCGGATACTCATCCGGCCGCCGGTCCAGTTGAGCAAAGACAATCCAGCGCGCTTCATCGATCGCGTTCTCGATATCTACATTCTCGCTGGGAGCAGACAGAGTCGCCTTAAGATCCCAAAAAGTATAGCTCTGCACATTGCCAGGCACGATCTGTCCCGTGGCATCAGGCCCATACAATTGGAGGATGATCTCCTCCAGGGCCTCTGAATCGATGATGGGCACGGCGTCACAGGTCTGGCACTCCCGTATTTCGCGCGCATCCGTGAAAATGACGATCTTCTCGTTGGCCAGGGGAGCGGACGGCATGCGGTCCGCATACTGATCGCGGCCCGGATAAATCAGCGTCAGGGCAGCGCGGGCCACCGACCGCGTTACGCTGCTGCTCTCGCCGACACGCTCAAGGACCGTCGAGGGATCGCGCAGCAGTTGGGACAACCGCCATTCTCCGTTGTGTACTCGCAGTTTCAGGGCAATGATGCGCGCTACGGCCGCATCCACGCGGGCAGCGAACGCGCTGTCTGTCTGATATTTCTCCTGGAAGAAGATGATCGTCTCTTCGATCGCCTTCACCTGGTCATCCCAGTTGTCGGTAAGTGCGAAGCGCCCCAGGTAGAGCACGTCATTGCCGGCCAGAAATGCATCCTGCGCCACACGGCGATGCGGGAACTCACTGAGCATGGGGCTGTAGTAGCGACGCAGTGCGGGCACGCCCAAGGCATCGCTGATCAGGACGCCTCCGGCCGCGCGCCAGGCCGCAAACTCCGGTAGTTCCATCAGATCCTGGAGTTGGGATGCCAGGCTGATGGGGGGCGTCGTCTCGCGAATATTGCCCTGAAAGCCGCGGTAGCGAATGTGAGAGGTCATCAGCGCCGGTGTGATCCCGGCCGCCGACAGATCGCCGCCGGTGACAGTACTGAAAGGCGCCAGCTCGATCTGTCGCAGTTGTTCGACCGACTTCTGAACTGTGGCAACCTCGTCTTCCGGGCCGCGATCCGATCCTCCCTGGCCAGGAAAATGCTTGGCCGCTGTGACCACGCCACCCTGGCTGCCCGTTTGTACGCCCCGTATGAACGCCTGGCCGATCTGGCCGACCCAGAATGGATCACCGCCAAAGGTTCGGGTATCCAGGTCCCCCTTGTTGCCGGGCCGCGGCACGTCCAGCACGTCCAGCGTCGGACCGAGCAGGAGATTGATTCCCGCCTCTTCCAACTCCTGCCCCATGACTGCCCCAACCTCCTCGGCGAGCTGAGGAGACCACGTCGCGCCGACGGCCATCGCACTGGGCAAAGGCGTGAAGCCACCCCGCCCGGACGCAAAAGAGGTGTCGTCGCCCACCCAATCCAGCGCGATGAGCAACGGCACGCCGGCCGGTGTCGCGGCGTTAGCACCCGCGGCCTGTGTGGGCCGCGTCGACGTCACACCCTCAGCCGGAAGATTATCAGTCTCAGGAGTCGCCTCAGGCAGGCCGGGCGCGGGCGTCGTCGTGATGCTCTGCGTGGCGGTGATTGCCGGTGCAGCCGTCAAATCGCGAGGTGCGCTGAGCGCCAAGGCCTGGAGCGCATCGGTCAGCGCGGCGATCTGGGCGGGTGTGGCGGCCACGGGCTGCTCGCTGGTCGTCGTGCCGGTAATCGCCACGGAAGGCGCCTGCACGTTGCGAAAGTTGTCATTGCTGGGCAGCAGAACCACGCCGCCCACGCGAAAATCACGCACGAGAGTGGCAATGTCCGACTCGGGGGACACATCGTTCCCCTGAAATGACACCAGGAACAGCTGGCCGACCTTGTCCGCCACCGTCATGCTATCGAGGATCGTCTGCATGTCGAGTATCCTGGGTGCCGGAGTGGGTACGGGCGTCGGGTCGGCCGGTTGGACCTGTGCAGGAAACGGCCGGGAATCCATGTCGCGCGCCAAAACGGCCGGCGGGAGAACCAGCGACCCCAGCACTAGCAGGAGCAAGATGTTCCAGGAGACTCTACGCATAGCATCACGCTGGCAAGGCCAGCCGGGTTATTGTAGCCCGACCGGGACCGACCGTCAAACGAACATAAGAACGATCTACACTCCGAAGTAATTTTATGTCAATTTTAATCATTCTGGAGCATTTGCCCGTCTTGCCGGCGCCCTTTACAATGGGCCTATTTTCCAAGGAGGTTCACCGATGGCCCGTGTGGCTTCTGGCTTCCGGACGCCGGTTGCTTGCCTATGAACTGGGACGATCTCGAGGCGCGTATCGTTGCGTGTCATCTGTGCCCGCGCCTGGTGCGCTGGCGCGAAGAAACAGCGCGCACCAGGCGCCGTGCGTATCTCGACCAGGAATATTGGGGCAGGCCGGTCCCGGGATGGGGCGATCGCAATGCGCGCGTCCTGATTGTCGGCCTCGCGCCGGCAGCCCATGGCGGAAATCGCACCGGCCGGATCTTTACGGGCGACAGCTCCGGTGATTTTCTGTTCGCGGCGCTCCATCGTGCCGGCTTCGCCAATCAGCCCACCTCCCGCCATCGTGACGATGGATTGGCCCTGACCGGCGCCTACATTGCGGCTGCCGCCCGGTGCGCGCCACCCGATAACAAGCCAACGCCTGCGGAGCTGGCGAATTGCCTCCCTTACCTGGTGCAGGAGATTGCCCTGCTCAAGGAGCTGAGGGCGATCGTCGCCCTGGGACGAATAGGCTTCGAGGCAGTGCTCCGCGCTTTCGAAGGCCGGCCGGCCTGCCTCCGGCGCTCGGCTCTCCTTCCGCAGTTCGCCCATGCTGCCGTGATTTCCATCGGCGAAGGATTGCCGCCAGTGGTCACCTCCTATCATCCTTCTCGCCAGAACACTCAGACCGGCCGGCTGACCGCTGAAATGTTCGACGAGGTATGGCGGCATGCGAGAAACCTTGCCGATACGGTATAATGCCCCTACCGTTCAGGCTATCTGCTATTCAGAGAAAGACCTGCTATTGGAAGTCAAGTTTCGGCATCGGGTATTGAGCGTAAGGTGTAGGGACGTTGCTCCTTGAGAACGACATAGATACGAGCTAACAGCTTGCGGCAGACGGCCCCGAGG
>Ga0123333_10003821_pt1 | contig 14437 bp, 8 predicted proteins | sample BioC12SIPDNA_3_FD_89957 | JGI IMG/M metagenome (GOLD analysis project Ga0123333, IMG submission 89957) | Anaerobic biogas reactor microbial communites from Washington, USA - Biogas_R2_B C12 SIP DNA | ecosystem: Engineered > Bioreactor > Anaerobic > Unclassified | place: Washington, USA... | reverse complement strand
TCCCGCCCCCCGAATCGGAGCAGAAATCTTCACCAGCCCGACTCTAACCGCACATTATATGCCAAGTGACTCGCCGACGTTTTAGCAGCCCGGCTGCCCAGAGCAGCCGGGCTGCTAAGTCCACTCGTTGTTTGCGAGCAACTGGCTGCGAAATCCGCCCAAGAATTTGACGAAACTGTGCTGGGCCGATAGTCTGACTAGTATATTCCCCATTCTCGTCACAAATGTTATCGAACGAATTACCTTCATTTTGCGTCTATAGTTCGGCCCCCGCGCCCCATTCGCAGCTCTTTAGCTCTGTAGTGTACCAAGATATCCCTGATTAAGGGGTAACGCCGTGCCTGTCCACGGACGAAACCATCGCCGGCCGTTCCACCTCCGACTCCGCCGCCGTCTCTTTGAATCCCTGGAACCTCGCACCCTCCTATCGGGTGTACCGCCGACGATCAGTGACATCGGCGATCAATCCACCGTCGAAGATGTGCCGACGGGCGCAATTCCTTTTACGGTTGACGACCTGGAAACGCCGGCAGCCGAACTGGCCGTAACGGTCACTTCCGACAATCCGGCGCTGCTTCCCGACACCCATCTCGAACTCGACGGCAGTGGCGCGGACCGGACACTCACCCTGCGGCCTGCGGACAATCAGTTTGGCACGGCAACCGTCACGGTCACGGTGTCGGACGGAACGAACGCCACCGAGGAAACGTTCACCATCACGGTGAACGCGGTCAATGATCCCCCGTCTTTCACCCGTGGGGAGGACGAGGCGGTCGACGAGGATTCGGGACAGCACAGCACCGGCGGTTGGGCCATCTTCATCGACCCTGGCGCGGCAAACGAATGGGCGCAGGCGCTGGAGTTTCTGATTCTGGTCGAAAACGACGACCTTTTCGCCCTCCTGCCCACCATCGATTCTCTCACCGGAGAACTCACCTACGAGCCCGCGCCCAATGCCTACGGCACGGCAGTCATTACCGTGCAACTCAAGGATGACGGCGGCGTCGCCTACGGCGGCAACAACGTTTCCGCCGAAGAGACTTTCACGATTACCTTCAGGCCGGTCAACGATCCGCCTACGGTCGCCAACCCCGCTGAGGGCTGGACGACTCCGCAAAGGGCACCGTTTCACGAAACTCTCCCGGCCGACACTTTTGAAGACATTGACGGCGATCCGCTAACGTACTCCGCCACCTTGGCCGACGGTTCGCCCTTGCCCTCGTGGCTCGGATTCGATCCGGCGACCCAGACCTTCAGCGGCACGCCCGCCAATGACGACGTGGGCACGGTGACCGTCAAGGTTACGGCGGTTGATCCGCACGGCGAGTCGGCGGAAGACGAGTTCGAAATCACCGTCGCCAATGTGAACGACGCGCCCGTGGCGGACCCGGGCGGACCGTACTACGTGAGTTTCGGCCAGGATCTTACTCTGGATGCCAGCGCCTCCTATGATCCCGATGCTCCCTTCGGCGACTCGATCGCTTTTTATCGTTGGGACATCGGCGAACGGGGCATATGGGCCTACAGCGGTGAACACGACACGGTGCCGTGGGCGGACCTGGTCCGTTTCGGATCGGATACTCCGGTGAGCGTTCGCCTGGAAGTGACCGATTCGTTCGGCGTCAGTGCGTCGACGGTGACCGAAGTGATTTTCGCGTCAGCCACGGAGTTGCCGCCAACCGACTTTGTGGAAATCTCCGTGCCGGATCTGTTGAGCAGCGATGCCTGGTATAAGATTCCGGCCATTCGCGACGGTTGGCTGACCGTGCAGGCATTGCGCGAGGATGTGGAGCTTGTGTTGTACGACGCATCGCTCGGCGTGCGGCAGACCGCTTCGGCGATCGGCGGCATCCAACGCCTGGACGAGGTGGTCCAGGCGGGTGAAACCTCCTATATCCGGCTTCATGCCGACAGCGGAACCGTGGATTTGCGGATCGCGAATCTTGTGCGGCACGAGGGCGCGTCGGTTTCGGTGTACGGCACCTCTGCGAGCGATGCCTTCGAATTCGACGCTTCCGCCGGCCGCAAGCTTGTCATCAAAGGCATCGATTATCAATTCGATCCTGCCGAGGCGAGCACGTTCACCTTCGACGGTCTTGGCGGCGGCGATCCGGTGCGGTTTCTCGGCGGCGGCGGACCGGACGATGCTGTGCTCCGTCCCACCTCGGGCACCCTGAACGGCGAAGGCTACACGCTCGATGTCTCGAACGTCGGATCGATCGACTACGATGGCGGCGATGGCCAAGACAATGTTACGGTTTGGGGTTCGAAGGGAACCAATAGCTATCAGGCTGGACCAGGGTCGGGCGAAATGACCGGTGACGGCGTGTCGATCCTCGTCCGATCTGAATCGATCTTCGCCCGCGGAAACGGCGGCGGCGACACCGTCTTTTTCCGGGATTCGCCGGGCGACGACCTGCTGGAGTACTTTCCGGTCTGGGCGAGGATGAGCGGCGAAGGGTACTTCAACCTGGTCAAGGGCTTCAAGTTGATGTTTGCCGACGCCGAACTCGGCCAGAATGGCGCCGACAAGGTGATCTTCCGCGGTTCGGCGGCGAACGACTTCCTGCGGATCACGCCCGTTTCCGCCCGTTTCCTCAGCGGAACCGGCAGCGTCTGGCACGTCGCCAGAGGCTTCGACACAATCGTCGCCTACGGCAGAGGCGGCCGAATCATCGACAAACTTATCCTTCACGACACGCCCGACGCGGACGCCTTCACGCTCCGCCCGTTGGAAGCCAGCCTCGTTGCGCCGACTTATACTGTCACCACCCACGGGTTCGGCACCGTGGAAGTCTACCGCCTCAATCAGAACCAGAGCGCAGACCAGGTTGCGTTGGCGGACTCGAATGGAGACGATACCCTCGTCGGCAACCCGCAAAAGGTAACGCTCAGCGGCAGCCATCCCGCATATTCCATTACCGTCTTCAACTTCCCGTCGGTGTTGGCCTACAGCAGCGGTGCCGGGTACGACGTCGCGCATTTCTCCGATTTTGTCGAACCGAACGACCCCCGCGTGGAAAACGACGTTTTCACGGCGAAGCCTCTGGTCGCCCAACTCGTTGGCCCGGGGTACAAGCTATGGGCACGCTTGTTCGACGAAGTGCTTGCCGAGGCGAAGTTCGGCCACGACGTCGCCAATTTTAAGGGAAGCGCTCGCGTCGACCGACTGGTGGGCACGGCGACCGATGTAACCCTTTCCGGCACGAACGTCCTAACAGCGTTTGCCAACCACGCCCGCTTCTTCGACGAGATCAATGCCGACGCGGTCGCCGCCGAAGACGAGGCGATCCTCACCGACGCTCTGGTGGATCAGGCCACCTACGGCCCGCCGGAAGGCGTTTCCTTGGAGAATCTGGCCCAGATCCTTTGGTTGAACAAGTTTGAGGCGGTCGAACTGTCCAAGACCGGAACCGGCGAGACGACGGACATCAACGGGGTCGACCGGATATTTGCTTGCTGGGAATAGCGGTAGATGGCGACTGGTCGGCGGCCATCGGCTCATCGAAGCGATCCCGACTGTTTTCTGCCGGGGAGGGTTTGGTTCCACCAAACTGCGAGCCAGTGCGACTTCTGCGAAGCATTGGCCACGTGCGGACCAGGGCCAAGAGCGAAATCGAGATCACCATCGCCATCGAAATCGGCCAATTCGAATGTGGCGTAGTATGGAGAGCCGGTCTCGAGGGTGTGCCGGACGAATTCCCCCGGCTCGATTTGCTCCAGACAGACAATCGAGGCCAGCGGCGCGGCGAGCACGCCGCCAGGCATGACGGGCGGGGGAAGCCAGGCGGTGACGAGGATATCGTGGTCGCCGTCGAGGTCGAGATCGCCGGCCAAGGCGCGGTAGGCCCCCGGCATATCGGTGAGCCGGTGATAGGCAAACCGCACATCGCCGAGATTCTCCAGCCACTGAACGCCGTGGGATGGCGTGGCGTACATGTTGTCCCACGCATCGCCGTTGGTGTAGAGGATGTCCATGTCGCCGTCGCGGTCGAGATCGAACAGCTCGATGCCGCTGGATCCGAAGGTCAAATCGGGGCCGGCCCAGAGGACTCGGCGGTCGAATCTTCCTCCCGGACGACTGAGAAACGCCTCCACATGCTCCCACTCCTGGCTGATCAATGCGACGAAATCGAGGCGCCGGTCGCCATCGAAATCGTGGACAGGCACGTGAATCGTTCCGGGCCGTTGGTCGAGCACTTTGATTTCAAAGCGGGGTGGTTCCTTGGAGGCAGCGAGATTCTCCAGCAGGAGGATCCTCCCCGTCTGATAGTGCCCGAACTCCGCGACAACCAAGTCGAGACGTCCGTCGGCATCGAAGTCGGCAGGGCGAACGTCGGCGACTCGCCCCAGCCCCGAGGCGAGCACAATTTCCTCCATCGAAGAGGAGTCGTCGGCGCTCCGCAGCCAGACGACTCGACCTCGGTCGTGATCGCTGGGGCGAGAACTGCCCAAATCTGCTACGATCAGGTCGATGTTGCCGTCCTGGTCGAGATCGCACGGTTCGATATGGCAGGGATGCTTCAGCCGCGCTAGGCTCTTTGGGTATGGCTGTGCGTGGCGCACATCGACGGACCAGACATTGCCGAAACGCATATCGCACAGCAAGAGGAGAGGGCGGGTATCCGGGGCGAGTCGAGCCAGCCGCATGTGAGCGATCTCGGGCATCTGGCCCTTGGGGCCCGTCCAGGGCAGCTTGTCAACGGAGAACTTGACGCCCAGCGGAGTTTCAGCCTCTTTCGGCTTGGAAAACAGGACTTCTTGCGGTGCGCGGGATCGATACCAGGCGACAGTCTGCCGCATCGGCGGAGGATCGAGGTCGTTGCGACCCGATCGCGCGTAGAACTCGTAGCCGATTTGAACCTCTTTATGCCAGCGGTCGCGCGGAAAACTCTCCGGCCGCGGCATCGGATGGCAATCGCTGCAGAATGCCACGATCCGGGATTCCGCGAGACTGTCCTGTACGTTGGGGGAGGAGGCATTTCGCGAGCGCTCGGGGGGCTTCTGCCACCCGATGCCATCCGGCCACGCTCGCCAAACCACCAACGCAAACCCCGTGCAGGCCAAGAAAGCCAGAGTTCCCCAGACGCCGTTGCGGATCCGCCGCGGTAGCCGTTTGCCTGTCATCTGCCAAGAGGTCTACTGAAGTGGCGGTGTTTCCCGTCGCGCGCTGCCCGTCTGTAATGAATTTTACCCGCTCGTCGGCGTATCTGCGAGTGTTGCATTACACTAAAATGGTAAGGTAACCGCCTTCTTCTCGCATCTGCCTTCTCGGAATGTAACGATTCGATTCATGACAGCTTTTGAGAACCTTGCCGAGCAAGGCAATTCCGCGCCGAGCCGCTCTTCGCCGCTTCCTCCGCGCCGGCGAGCAGTCGTCGTCTTGTTGGCCGCGTTTGCCTTGCCGGTCGTCTTTCTCTACGGGCGGCCGGTCCTGGTTTGGTGGACGCAGATGATGGCGTCGGCGCGAGTGAGTGACGGGGCGATCAGTGCTGCAGAGCAGTGGCTCGGTTGGGCGGCCTGGCTCGATCCGGCCGACGGCACGACGGAGTTGATGCGGGCGACTTGCCTTCGGCACTTGCACCAGTACGAGCGATGGAGCGAAGCGATCCAGTCGGCCGAACGACAAGGAGCGCCGGAAAAGGAAATCCAACAGGAGACCCGCCTGGGAAGCATCGAGAAAGGCGAGCGGCTGGAAGGGGTTGAAGAGGAACTCGCGGCGATGACCGCCGCCGGTATTTCGCCGACAGATCTCTGCGAGGCTCTCGTGAGAGGCTATCTCGCGATCGGCGACCCGCGAAAAGTGGGCGTGGTTCTCGATGCCTGGGAAGCCACCTTGCCGGGCGATCCGCATCGGGCCTACGTACATGGCGACTATTGGAGTTGGATGGGAATGCGGGAGGGCGAGTTGCTGCGACGAGCCGAATGCTTCGAGCGGGCGCGAGCGGAGTATGAGAGGGCATTGGCCGGTCAGCCGCGCCATGAAATGGCGCGTACGGCTTTGGGCGACCTGCTGGCGGAGCAAGATCGGCTCGAAGAGGCTCTGGGGCAGTATGCGGTGTTGGTCAATCTTGCTTCGGGAAACGGGGCCGCCAAGCTCAGAGTGGCCGCGACGCTGCGAAGGTTGGGGCGTATCGAGGAGGCCCGAGCCGTATTGGAGTCCTTATACCCGCAATCGGATCTTCGGCAGCGGGTAGCGGGTGAAATGGGCCAGATTGAATGCGAATTGGGCAATTATCGGGAAGCGCAGAAGTGGTTCAAGCAGTTGAACGTCGAGGCGATGGAAGACGCCGCCGTTGCGCGCGGCATGGCAATCACGCTCTCGCTTCTGGATGAGACCGGCCGGGCCGAACGCTTTCTCGATCGGCTCGACGGGGCGCATTACCATGAGCTGCGAATCGGCGACTTACAGGCGAGACTTGCCGCCAGCCCGCGCGACGCGGAGCTTGCGGAGGAATTGCGGCGAGTGACGGCGGCCGGTATCGACGGAGACATTGCCGGCGATCCTGGCACGGAAGGCGGATCACGCACATCCGGCGCCGATCTCTACGCCGCGCACTGCGGTGCGTGCCACGGTGAAAACGGCGACGGCAACGGCCGTGCGGCCAGACATTTGTTTCCCAAACCCCAGAACCTTCGCAGTGGTAGATTCCGGCTGCCGAGCACTCGCAACGGGGTTGCGACGCTCGCCGATATTGAGTCGGTTCTGTTGCGAGGAATGCCCGGCACGGCGATGCGGTCGTTCGAGAATCTCAGCGAAGACCAAAGGGCCCTGTTGGCGCGAGAGGTACAACGGATCTACCGGGAGGGAGTCGGGGAACACTTGATCAAGACACTGATCGACCAAGGGGAAGAGATCGACGAAGACGACGTGCGCCAGGCGATGAAGATCTGCACGACGCCGGGCGAAACGGTCCGCGTCGGGCCGATCGGACAGGCCGATCCGCCGGCGATTGCACGCGGTCGAGCCAGCTATTTCGATCTCGGCTGCAACCATTGCCACGGCGACGACGGCCGGGGCGCCGCCGATTCGCCCGACCCCTGGGATGATCAAGGCCGAATTGCCCGGCCGCGCGATCTAGTGAACGAACCGCTGAAAGGCGGCGACGAGCCGGAATCGATTTATCGCCGCATCCTGTTGGGAATGCCGGGCACTCCGCATCCAGCCTGCTGGACGGTCAGCGAGGAAAAACTGATCGACCTGGTATGCTATTGCCGCTCGCTGTCGCGGCAGCCAAAGCGACCGCTGAGCAATTACGAGCAAGCCCGCTATCCGTCGAGCGGCGAGTACCTCTCGGAACTGAGGCGGCAGCGGTAGATCCTCTCTCTTGGAATGTGAGCATGATACGTTTGTTCTTGGCAGGGGCGGTGTTCGTCCTGTTGTCCGGTTGTGGCAGCGCGGAGCGGAAAGCGGCGGTGTCGGGAGTGTCTACGGCCAGCGACAATCCTGCCGTCGTGGCGAGAGAGGATCACGCACGGAAGAGTGCCGTTGCGATCCAGTACCCACCCGACGAAGCCGTTTTCCACCGGAGATTGTCGCCCCGACCTTTCGCTGGCAAGATGAGAATCCCGCTGCCGATCTCTGGCGGATCGAGTTCCGCTTTGAGGACGGCGATGGTATGGATTTCTGCAGCCGTTTACCCGATTGGACGCCTCCCGACGACGTCTGGGAAACGATCAAGCGGCGTTGCCTGGGGACCGAGGCGGAAGTGACGATTCGGGGAGCGCGCCGGCATGATGCCGGCATAACGATTTCAGAGGGGAAGGTGTCGATCTCGACGTCGGAAGACCCCGTGGAAGCTCCCCTGTTCTTCCGGGAAGTCAACTTGCCTTTTCTTGAGGCGGTGAAGAACCCCGCGGCCCACATCCGCTGGCGTTTCGGCCCTATCTCGTCGAAAGAGCCGCCTCCCATCGTGCTGGACAATCTCATCGTGTGTGGAAACTGCCACTCCTTTTCGGCCGACGGTTCAACCCTGGCGATGGAGGTCGACTCCGGCAACGACAAAGGTGGTTATGCGATTGCCGACATCGGCAAGGAGATGGTGCTCGATGAGCCGAAGATCATCACCTGGAGCGACTACCGCAGGGAGGACGGCGACGTCACCTTCGGACTGCTATGCCAGGTTTCGCCGGACGGCCGCCACGTGGTGGGAACCGTCAAGGACCGCGCGTTGGCCGTCTACCGGTCGGATATCACCTTTTCCCAACTCTTCTTCCTGGTCAAAGGGATTCTTTCCATCTACGACCGCCAGACAGGGACTTTTCAGTCGTTACCCGGCGCGGACGATCGGCGCTACGTCCAAACCAACGCCACCTGGAGCCCGGATGGAACGGAGATCGTTTTCGCGCGCAGCGAGGCCTACGAACCGGAGGGATTGGAGGACGTCCGGTCGGTGCTGGTGCCGCAGGAAGCCGCCAAGGAGTTCTTGGACGGAGGAAAGACGTTTCGGTACGATCTCTATCGCATTGCGTTCAACGGCGGCAAGGGAGGAAAGCCGGAGCCGTTGGAGGGAGCATCGCACAACGGCATGAGCAACTACTTCGCCAAATTCTCTCCCGACGGCAAATGGATTGTCTTCTGCAGGGCCAAGAGCTTCATGCTCTTGCAGCCGGACAGCGAACTCTACATCGTTCCGGCCGGCGGGGGCGAGGCGCGGCGGCTTGAATGCAACACAACACGCATGAACTCCTGGCACAGTTGGTCGCCCAACGGCAAGTGGCTGGTCTTTTCCTCCAAAGCGTATTCCGCTTACACGCAACTTTTTCTGACGCATATCGATCAGGAAGGCCGCAGCAGTGCGCCGGTAGTCCTGTCGCGTTTCACGGCGCCCCGGCGAGCGGCCAACATCCCCGAATTCGTCAACGTCGAGGCCGGGGCGATCCATCGAATCACCGAGGCATTTCTGGACGACTACAACTACTATCGTGCCGGACGGGCGTTCGTGGACCAGAACGACCTGGACGGGGCGATTCCGCTGTTTCAGAGGGCGCTGGAAATCAATCCCGCCAGCGTCGAAGCGCATCTGGCCCTAGCGGCAGTTTTTACCACACAGCACAAGCGCGAGGAAGCGAAGCGACACTTCCAAAGAATACTCGACCTCCGCCCCGAGCACGCCGACGCGCACCAGGGGCTTGCTGCCTTATTGCACGAAGAAGGGAAACTCGGCGCGGCGGCCGATCATTGCCGGGAGGCTCTCCGCGCCAAGCCCGATTTTCCTAAAGCACAGATGAGCCTCGGCTTGATTCTCTTGGAAACGAACAAACTCGGCGAATCCATTACGCACCTGAAAGAGGCGGCGCGGCTGGACCCGGAGAACCCCGCAGTCCATTACTACTGCGGCCACGTCCTGTACCGGCAGGGCAAGCCTGCGGAGGCGGTCCCCTACTACCAGCGGGCGTTGGAACTGGATGGGCAGTTCGTGCCGGCACTGTTGGATCTCGCCTCGGTCCGCATCATGCCCGATCCTGATCTGACCGACACGAAGGAAGCACTACTCTTGACCACAAAGGCTTGCGAGTTGACTGGACGGAGAGATCCGCTCGCTCTCAAGACGCTGGCAGGTGTCTACGCGATTTCCGGACGATTCCGCGACGCGGCGGCGACGGCGCGCGAAGCACTCGGCGTCGCGAGGAACGGGGGCGACCGCTACCTGATTACCAGTATCGAAAAAGTGCTCAACATCTACGAAGGGCTTGAAGCCAAAACGCCAAAGCAGATCCCGCCCGGCAACAGCCCCGAGACGTAATCCTGGCGCGGATTTCGGTCCGCCGGGGCGGAGCTTATTCCGCCCCGGCGAACGTTTTCGTATCGGCCGTTGTTACCCATTCTTCAGGGATAAGTCGAAGTTGATCTCGCCGCCTCCGGCGGGGACAGTCGCTTTCAACTTGGACATGCCCTCCGTCGTATAGTGAGGCGGCAACAGTTCCTTGGCGCCGGCTTCGCCCGGCGGCACGGTAGCGTCTTTGGGGAAGTCGGAGCCGTCGGGCATAACCCACTTGTTGACGACCACTTCGAATTCGCCCACCGGCGCGCCGACGTGCTCTTTGCTGACCATCAATTCATAGTGGCCACTTGCATCGGTGGCCCCGTAGCAAGTTTGTCCTTTGGTAGCTCCGACCGGCAGGAACATCAGCGACGCGCCGGACAAGGGCTCGCCGTCCAACGTAACCGTACCGCTGACCGGTACCAGATCCGGCAGCGACGAAAAACGATCTTCGCTTTGGCAACCCGCCGCGGCAAGCAAAAGAGGCGCGCACAACCCTAGCGCGATAGCGCGGATACGCATGGCAGAATCCCCTGTAACAAAAGCGTGATGATTTCCAGTTCCAGCGTCACCAGCGCGGCGGATCACGGCACTTCCACGACCTCGCTGCCACCCATCGTGCAGATGGCGGTCAGGATGATCCGATCGGTCGTCTCGGAGATGAAGCGGACGGATCCGTCGGCCAGACAGACGTTGCAGCCGCCGGGATGAAGACTGCCGGCCATGCCCCAAGTGCGGAGCCGGCCTTTGACGGGAGTGAGCGGGTTGACCCAGGTCCAGGTGGGCGGAATGTCTTCGACGTTGATCCCCTGCGCGATGTCGATGCCCGTCATCACCCAGCCTCGCATTCCCCATGCCGGCGGGTAGCCGTTGGCGCAACGATGCGTCGTCTCGACGACCGCAACGGTGTTGCTCGTACCGTCGAGCACGCTTGCCATCTTCGTGTTGCTGTTTTCGCCGAACATCCGCCTTCCGGTAACGCTCAGCTTGTCCCAGTCATGGTAGTAGTTGATGTCCGACGTCCAGCCACTCAAGTCGTAGCTGGTCATAATCGCGCGGAACCCGCTGCTGGTCTTGATCCCGTAGCAGCTTCCGTCGGGCAAACGGTTATCGTTGGGGTCCGAGGGACAGTGGAAGACAGCGATCGGGGTAGAGATCACCGCCGCGTTGCCGCTGGTGACCGCATCGCCCGCGACGGGATAAGCGCTGGAAATGATGTTGCTCTGCGTCTGGCCACTCGTACCGGCGTGCGAGGCGGCCTGGCGAAAATCGTACCGGTCGTAGAGCGGCGTCTGTTCCAGGAAAGGCAGAAGCAGGACCAAGCCGTTGAGATTCTTGATCAGCTTGCCGGCCGGTTCGTAGTTGGTGCTGGCCGCGGACCAGCCATACTCCAACCCGCCGGGCGGGAACACGTTGTGCGTGTCGTGATAGTTGTGCAACGCCAGGCCGAGTTGCTTCATGTTGTTCGTACACTGGCTCCGCCGCGCCGCTTCCCGCGCGGCCTGCACCGCGGGCAACAACAGCGCGATCAAGATGCCGATGATCGCGATCACGACGAGCAACTCCACCAGTGTGAAACCTCTCTTGATGAGGAGCCTCACGATGTTAAAACCGCTCTTTACATGCCGAGCCATCACACCCTCCCTTTCTAGTTTCAGTACGCTCGATAAGACGAAAGGAAACGAAACAACCACGGAGGCCTTGGAGACGTTCGCGGCGGTCGCATCCGAATTCTGCACACAGAATTCGTTCGATAGGCGGGTTACGCCCCGCCACGACGATGCGCCGCTCACCCCCCCGGGTGGCCGCACTGGTCGTATGCTAGCCAGAGTCTGCTGGCGTGTCAAGCATTGTAATAAAAAATCAGTAGGAGGTATCGGAATAGGCGGGTGAGTCTCGCTTGCCGAGCGAAATCAAGTGGGCAGGCGAGTTCCGCGACGCATGGTCCCGCTCGGCAAGCGGAACCTACAGAGTCTCCCACGCCACGGCGACCGGCTCGCCGATCTGGATCCCCAACCTTTCCGCCGCGTTGTCGCCGACCACCGAAAGCTCCAGACGGCCGTTCGAGCCAATCAGGGCGATGAGCATGCCATCGGGCTGCTCACCGTAGCTGTGATAGATGCCCCAGGTCTCGTAGATGTTGGCCACGATGCAGGCGCGGTTGTCCGTCGGCCTGCCGGCGAGCATCTCGGCGGTGATGTTGGTGATCAGGTTGCCGAACGAATCGATCTGGAGTACGGTTCCCACAATCCGATCGGGACGGATCTGTACCTCTGGCCAGGCGAGATCGGTAAGCCGTTCGATCGGAGGACCGAGCTGCAGCGGATCCCGGCCCAGGCTCAGACGCGCCGCCACGGGGGCCATAATGTCGCGCCCGTGAAAGGTGGAGGAGACGGGCTGGCGGAACCAGTCGCGGTTCTCGATACGGATCAATTGCGAGGGGGCCGTGCGGCGAGCCAAACGACTCAGCAGGCCGTTGTCGGGGGCGACGTAGCGTTGCCGGCCGATCCGAGCGTAAACGATCGCCCGCGCAGTGCCCACCCCCGGGTCGATGACCGCCACGTGGATCGTCCCCGGCGGGAACTGCTCGGCGACGTCGTCCAGCACCACCGCCCCGTGGCGGATGTCCTGGGGACGGACTGCGTGCGTGATGTCGACGACCGTAGCCGCCGGATTGATCGTGAGGATCACTCCCTTCATGGCGGCCACGTACGGGCTTCCCATGCCGAAATCGGTGGTGAGCGTAATGATGCTCACATCTGTTCGATCAGTTCCAGACATAACTGCCGGACATGGTTCGGGTTGACGTTGGGGTTTCGCTTCTTCGCCTGTCCGATCAACGCGCCGACCCCCTTGAGCTTGCCCTCCTTGATTTCCGCCACGACCTTGGGGTTCGCCGCCAGCAGGTCGCGGCAGAGGTTTGCCACCTCGGTTTCGTCGACGTCGCGGATGCCCAGCGCGTCCATCGCTTCTTCGGCCGACTTGCCGGCGGCGATCATCTCGCCGAGCACGTCGCGGCCGCGGCTATTGTCCAGCTTCCCGCTGCGGACCGACCGGAGCAGGTCGGCGAGTTCCCGGGGTCGAACGGGAAACTGGTCGATGGTGATCTGTCGTTCGTTCAGTGTCCGCAGCACATCCTGCTGGATCCAGTTGGCCGCGGCCTTGCCGTCACCGGCCAGGTCGGTCAGTTCGATGTAGTAATCCACCAGCGCGCGGCCTTGGTTCACCAGCACGTCGCTGTCGTAGGGCGTAATCCCGTAGGTCTCCTCCAAGCGGGTCCGCAATTCGGCCGGTAACTCGCCCAGCGACCGGCGAATCGCTTCGATCTGCTCCGCATCGACCGTGACCGGCACCAGGTCGGGATCGGGGAAATAGCGGTAGTCGCTCGACTCCTCCTTGGATCGCTGCGGGCGGGTGATCTGGGCTTCTTCATCCCAGCCGCGGGTCTGCTTGGGCACGTCGCCGAGCTTCTGGCCGGTTTCCTTCCATACCTCGTACTGCCGCTGCGTTTCATAGGCCAGCGCCCGCTCGACCGCCCGGAAGCTGTTCATGTTCTTCACTTCGACGATCGGAGTGGCCAGCTTGCCCGCGGGGGAGTCGATGTGGAGATTCACGTTGGCGTCGACCCGCAGGCTCCCTTCCTGCATATTGCAGTCGGACACACCGAGGTAGTTCAACAGCAGCTTCAGTTCGGTCAAATACGCCTTGGCTTCCGCGGCCGAGCGGAGATCAGGCTGGCTGACGATCTCCAGCAACGGTGTGCCCGTGCGGTTCAGATCGATGCGGCTATCGGCCTTGCCGGCCGCTTCATCGTGCATGCTTTTGCCGGCGTCTTCCTCCAGGTGGACCCGAATGATGCCGATCGTCTTCGGTTCGATGGCCCCCTTGGGATCGCTGATGCATAAGTGGCCGTCGGAACTCAGCGGCAGGTCGAACTGGCTGATCTGATAGCCCTTGGGCAGGTCCGGATAGTAGTAGTTCTTGCGGTCCCACTTGGTGAAAGGATTGATTCTGCAGTTCAGCGCCAGGGCCGCTCGCAACGACAGTTCGAAGGCCCGGCGGTTCATCACCGGCAGCGTACCCGGCATGCCGATGCAGACGGGGCAGGTCTGCGTGTTGGGCGGCGCGCCGAACTTCGTGTCGCACCCGCAGAACAGCTTCGACTCGGTGAGAAGCTGGACGTGGACTTCCAACCCGATGACGGTATCGTAGGGGAGTGTTTCGGTCATGGTCGCTGTGGTCACGGGCTGCGTTCCTGGTGAATGCATCGTTTCAGAATAGATCGATCATCTGCTCGCCGCCATGTTCCGGGTTGCCGAGGAGGCGCTGGCCGATCGGGTCGACGATGAAATCGAGCGCTTCCAGCGGGATCTGTCCGATCAGAACAGGGCAATCGTCGGGAAGCTCCGCCACTTCCATGATGCAGTCTCGCCCCTGGATGGTCAGACGGACCGCATCGCAGATGCCGAAGTCGGCCGTGCCTGCCGAAGTTCTCGCGGTCCGCGTGCGACAATGGCGCAGCCCCAACCGCTGGACGAGACGCTTGGGAACGGACAACATCGTCGCACCCGTGTCGACCAGTGCGCAAGCGACTTCAACCGATCGCACCTGCTCCAGCGAAAGCCGGCCCTCTTCGGATTCATAGAGATCCTGGAGATTCTCAAGGCGAGCCG
>Ga0123333_10003820_pt1 | contig 14440 bp, 16 predicted proteins | sample BioC12SIPDNA_3_FD_89957 | JGI IMG/M metagenome (GOLD analysis project Ga0123333, IMG submission 89957) | Anaerobic biogas reactor microbial communites from Washington, USA - Biogas_R2_B C12 SIP DNA | ecosystem: Engineered > Bioreactor > Anaerobic > Unclassified | place: Washington, USA... | reverse complement strand
CCGGTTGTTGATCCTCCCGCTCCGGCCGATATCCGGGGCATGGATCCGTTCACCTTCCTGGGCGACATGCTTACCGCGGGCGCGGCCATATCCGAGTACGATGGTGACGGTGCGTTGATCGAAACCTTCTCTGCCACGTCCACGACGGACGGACTTACGGTGGAAGTTCGCTTGCCGACCGATGCCGGCGAGCCCGGTGGTGATGTGAACGGAAGGTTCCAGATTCTCTATGATGATGAAGGAAACTGTTCTTCCATAACCGCGTACGGGCAGGATGACGAGATAGCCTGGCGCGAGGAAATCTCGCTCTTCACCGACATGTGGGATGATCTCGAAACCATTGCTGCAGGAGCGTATGACAGCGCAATTGAATACGGCACGATGGTCGAGACCATGTTCCCCGATGATCCGGACGCTACCATAGCCGAGGTTCAGAGTAACTTCGTCTACAATCTTATCTTCTGATACTGCCGGCGGCGCCTTTCGCGCCGCCGGTTTCCCCTTTCTCCCGTTTTCCGGTAGAATGATCTCCGCATGACAAAGCCTCTTGAATTATTGCAGCGTGTTTTCGGATACGACCGGTTCCATCCCCAGCAGGAACGGGTGATCACTCATGTCCTTTCAGGGAAAGACGCGCTCGTGCTCATGCCGACGGGCGGGGGCAAGTCGATCTGTTTTCAGGTTCCCGCGTTGTGTCTTGACGGGCTCACGCTCGTTGTCTCTCCGCTCGTGTCCCTGCAGCGGGACCAGGTGGAAGCGCTCAAGGCAAACGGAGTCGCCGCGGCGGTGCTCAACAGCACCCAGTCCGCGGACGAGGCCGCGACGGTTCTGCAGGACATCGCCAACGGGACGGTAAAGCTTCTCTACGTGAGCCCGGAAAAGCTTTTTTCGCCGCAGGTGATCGGCCGGCTCCGGGACTGGAACATTTCCCTTGTCGCGGTGGACGAAGCGCACTGCATCTCGTTCTGGGGTCATGACTTTCGTCCCGAATACACCCGGCTCGGCGAGCTGCGAACCCTGCTTCCCGGCGTTCCCCTCGTCGCGCTTACGGCTACGGCGGATCCCGCCATCCGGCGCGATATTCTCACCCAGCTCGCCATTGATGAAGACTCGGTCTTTCTCTCCAGCTTTGACCGGCCCAATCTCCATCTCGCGGTGCTCCCGGGACAAAAACGATTCGAACGCCTTCGCGAGTTTTTGAGCCGGCATGATAACGAAGCCGGAATCGTGTACTGTCTTTCCCGCGCGGGAACTGAGGCGCTTGCGGAAAAACTCGTCCGGCTCGGGTACAAGGCGGAAGCGTATCACGCGGGCATGAGCGCGGAAGCTCGTCACCGGATTCAGGACGCCTTTCTCCGGGACGAGACGACGATCATGTGCGCGACCGTCGCCTTCGGCATGGGGATCGACAAGTCCAACGTACGCTGGGTGGTTCACTGGAATCTCCCGAAAAATCTTGAAGGCTTTTATCAGGAGATCGGCCGCGCCGGGCGCGATGGGCTCCCGGCCGATACGCTCCTCTTTTACAGTTATGCCGACGTGGCCCAACAGCTCAAATTTCTCGAAGATGCAAATCCCGATCGCCGGGAGCTCCTCGCCGCGAAGCTTGACCGCATGAAGCAGTACGCCGAGTCATTGCAGTGCCGCCGGCGCGTGCTTCTCGCCTATTTCGGCGAGAGTTTGCCGGAGCCGTGCGGCCACTGCGACATGTGCGAGAATCCTCCCGAAACATTCGACGGCACCATCGTCGCGCAAAAAATCCTTTCCGCCGTCTGCCGCACGGGTGAACGAGCGACACTCCGTCACTGCGCCCTCATCCTCCGGGGAAGTCACGCGCAGGAAATCGTTGATCCGCTCTGGCATGAACTGAAAACGTTTGGCGCCGGGGCTGAACTCCGCTTTGAAGAGTGGATGGAGTACGGCGCTCAGCTCGTGAACGCGGGATACGCGTCGGTCGCGTACGACCGGGGGATGGCGCTCCAGCTCACGCCGCTTTCTTCTCCGGTACTCCGGGGCGAGGTTGCGGTACCGCTTGTGAAGTTCCGGAGCTTTGAAGAAAGGAAAGCGGCGGCGGTTCAGCCTAAAACCCCGCCAGCGAATGACGGCGATCCCGCGCTTGTGGAACGTCTCAAGGAGATACGTAAGAAACTTGCCGACGAACATTCCGTTCCGGCCTACGTCATTTTCAGCGACAAGACGCTCAAGGATATGGCCTCGAAACTTCCCTGGACCGACTCCCAGTTCCGCCAGGTCCACGGTGTGGGTGAAGTAAAAGCCGAAGGCTACGGCCCGGTCTTTCTCCGCGCGATCAGTGAATGGCTGGACGCGGAGCGGTGAGGGCCGTTTTTTTTGTTATGCTCATTCGAAAGTCATGATATGGTGTATGTAAAGGAATTATCACATGAAGCAAAAAATTATCTGGTTTGTGTATGCGCTCTTTTTTATGTTTGGACTTTTTATGAAGAACTTTGCCACTACTGAAACGTTTCATGCTCTTGGACAAACACTGGATTTTTCATCAGCAACATTGCTGTATTTTTTGCAATTTGCTTTTTATGTTGTACTTACGGCAGCAGTTCTTGTCTTGCGGCGGGCAAAATCATTTGCCCCAAAAAAGGTTCCGGCGGTTCTTGGTGTGCGTGCGGTTATTGTTCCGTCCGTGTTGTTCCTTGTGGCAGTTTATTGTCTGCAACTCGGAGTGCTCCCGTTCCTGTCGTTTCAGGCACTTGCCTATAACAGCTTTTTGGCCATAGCCCTGCTGGGAGGAACGTTGGTTGTATTCGCTCCGGTTATGGAGGAATTGTTCTTTCGGGAGATCATGCTTGATCATGTAATTATGGAAAGAGGAATGACCAGGACCGGAGGCATTATTCTGGGTTCAGTGCTGTTCTTTCTACCTCATATCTTTAACGGCAACTTCAGCTGGACAATTCTTTTTCTGGGCGTGTTTGTATCCTTGCTCTTTGTGTATACCCGGCGGATACTTGTCGCCATGATTTTACATGGGTGTATTAACTTGACCGGGATGCTCTTCTTGAGCGGGTTCTTCCCGTCTCCGGGGAACGTTACGGGCAGTATTTTACTGCTTTCGGCGCTCCCCCTGTTGGTTGCATCTTTCATCATACTGATAAAAACCGCACGGAAGGCAGCGCGTGCGCCGCAGGCTGGAATATTGATGACTGACGATTGATTTCCGGCTGCATCATGATTCAACCTTTTCTATCTTGAAGTAGACGGGACGGGTGCCGTCGGTGCAGCAGGCGATGATGAGTTCGGGTTTTTCGTACCACATGCCCCAGTTGCCTCCGGATGCGAGTCCGATGAGCGACTTGTAGATGTCGTCCCAGGCCCAGGCGCAAAATCCTTTCGGCATCCCTTCGCAAATTGGCTCGGTCTCGAACACCTGCCCAACTTCGAAAACCGGGCATGGTCCCAGCGGTTTCCGGATGGAACACACATACTGATCGACGAACTCTTCGTTATAGCCCTTTTTCAATACCGTAATGCGGCATCTGATCATGACAAGCCTCCTGGTTATTCATTGTATAATTCCGTACCCGGAAGACAAGTATGCCCTACCGCACCGTGATTCCCTGTGCCATTTCCTCCAATTCGGGGAGAATCTGCGGGAGGTAATCGTGGTCAGTGCCGGCAAGGTCGGTAAACTCGGCGGCGGAGAGGTAAATCATGTTGAGTTCTGTGTTGTCGGGTGAATACCACACATAAAACACGATATTCATGCGAATTTCCTGATAGCTTTCAACGGCAGTATTCCAGCATGAGGCGGGAACAATGAGGAGATCGGGGATTCCTGCCTGCACGTTGTCTGTCCCGACGTCGGCCTGGGTGACCAGGCGGCAGGAGAGTTTCCAGCCGGACTCACCGTCTATGGTAACGACTTCCTTATATCAGTACTGTATCAGCACCCGATTTATACTCGTGATACGCAACAAAAGCCAGCGTTTCCGTATGTGAAAAGAGTCATGCCGGTTTGTATCAGATACAACACGTAAACTCCGCGGATGTGTTACCGGGTGTGCGTTTGCAGGCGTTACACTTTTTTTTCGTAGCCGCGCTGGTCCTTTCCGCAAGACGCGCAGGTTTTCGCGTACCAGTCCTGAGCCGTGCCGCAGCCGGGACACGACCAGCGTTCTTTTTGATGGTTCATCCAGGCGGCTTTCCCTTCCTTTTTGATGAGGGCGATGTTGTAGGGCGTCTCGATGTGATAGGGCCAGTCCCCGGCTTCGATAAACCCCTTCATGGGCTCACAGGGGTAATCGGCGCAGTCCGCACAGGTGTCGTAGCCCTTGGCTTTAGCGCAACTTTTTAGCGTGCATTCCGCACACCAACCGGAAACGACCGAACTCTTGCAGCCGAGACAGAATCCCTCGGGATTTGAAAAATCGGTCTTGTCGGCTGCAACAGCCGCCGCCGTCTGTACAAATACCGGACAGGCTCCGCAATAGAGCCCGCAGTACGCGTCGCGTTTTCCTTCAAGATTCATGATTTTCTCCCGGGATCGTTGTGGATTACCCGGTCAGTATATCATGAACCTGATGCTGTTACAGGTAGAAAAATGGCGACAGCAGGAAGAGAATGCCCGTTCCACCCGTCATGGCCACCTCTTCGAACGGCTGTGAGCCGGGCCAGTGCGCGTCGGTACCCGTAGTGTGCCTCGGTCTTTATCGAGCAAAAAAAGTCCTTGCGTTTCAGGATGTATCCCGTTACGATAGCTCATTCCTGATTCCACTTCCCGACATTCCCCATGGAACACGGCGCATGCGCAGCCGTGAATAATTCTGGTTGGAGAGGTACCCATGAGAAGAAAAACATCGAGTCTGGAGCGCTACATGCTTTTTTTCGGGCGGCAGTATCCGCTCAATTTCGCATTTTTGATGCGGATAGACAAAGCGTTTGACGAAGCGCGTGCGCGGACGGTTCTTGAGTCGCTTGCGAAACGGCATCCTGCCCTGTTCGCTCATCAGGAATACACCGAAGGAAAACAGATGGACATGGTGAGCGAGGAACCTGCTCCGGTCCTGCTTTCTCATGACACCGCGGCGGAATCAGCGTCCCTTTCCCGTGAGGCTTTCATGCTTTCGCACATGAGCCGGAAATTTGATCCCTTTACCGGGCCGCTTTTTTCCCTTGACTGGCGGAAGGCCGGCCAGGGGACAGAACTCTGTTTCGTTTTCCAGCACGGGGTTGCGGACGGTATTGCGGCGACCTGGATAATTCATGATTTTTTACGATTATATAGCGGGGTTACGCCATCGCTTCCGGCTTGCGCTGAAATGCCTGTTCTCTATGATGTGCTTCTCGACGAGGTACGTGACGAGCTCTTGACCCGTCCGGAGCCGGACTGGAAAAAGGAGGAGCCGCCCGCACCGGAACCCTTCGACATGCCGCCGTACACGGTTCCTGATTTTTACCTCAGACTTTTTACTCTGGAGAGCGATGGAACTTCCCGGCTCGCCGCCATGGCGCGTGAAGCCGGACTCACCGTGAACAGTTATCTCGGCGCCCTCATTCTTAAAGCGGCGGCGGATATATTTGGACCGGATGAGGGGTATGAGCGGACTATCCAGTGTCCGGTGGATTTCCGCCAGTATCTCAAGGAAGACTACCGCACGCTTGCCGGAACCTATAACGGTATTGTAAAGGTGAAGGTAGACTGCACTCTGCCCGTGGAAGAGATGGCCCTGCGGATTCGCGATGGTATCCGGGAAAGCCGCGCCGGCATGAAGGATGTTGAAGAGTACTTCCATTTCCGGGATTCCTTTGATGATGTTCCCGATCCCGAGTCGCTCATGATGAGTTTCGGGCCCGATCCGATGGACTATGATTTTTCCTTTTCCAATCTGGGCCGCACCATAGTGACCGCGTCGTATAATGACCTGGATGTACGCGAGTTTTTTGGTCCGGTGTTCACCGCCGTAAACGGCGAAACGGTTATCGGACTCAACACGACGAACGGAGTTTTGCGCATGAGTCTCATTTTTGACAAGTCAATCGAAAAGGCGGCAAAATTTCGCGTGCTCGGGGACCGAATAGAAGCACTATTCGCAGAAATTGTTCAACAAATTTCGTAGCAGTGAGGATGGAACATGAAAAAGGTCGCGGTAGTAACCGGAGCGTCGAGCGGTATCGGAAAGGCAATCGCCGAACGGATGGTGCGGGAAGGGTTTTGTGTCGTCATGAACGGGCGATCCCTGGAGGCTGGCGCGGGGTTTGATCTTGAACCTCGCGGCGGTTCGGCCGTGGTTTCCACGGCCGATCTCCTGCTCCCCGATACGCCGGGCGCGCTTCTTGACACCGCGCTCGATTCGTTCGGCCGGGTTGATTATCTCTTCGTGAACGCGGGGACCATCGAGTCCGCGGCCATCGACGATATCGATATCGAAAAAATGTGCGCCATGATGCGTCTCAAGGTGGAGTCGTCGTTCCGTCTCATCTACACGTTTTTGAAGCACATGAAGAAGACCGGCAGCGGGCACGTCTTTATTACGTCGAGTGTGCTCGGCACCAAGACCCGTGAAAACTCCGGGGCCTACGCCGCGGCGAATTACGCGCTCGAGGCGCTTGCCGAATCGCTCCGCATGGAACTTTCCGACACGGACATCCAGATTACCTGTATCGAGCCCGGCCTGGTGCGTACGAATCTCCACCGCGACTGGCCGGTGCATCCGCAGGAACTCCTGCACATCAGCAACGCGCTTCGTCCTGAAGACATCGCCGACGCGGTCATGGACGTGATCAATAAAAAGGACTACATCCGGATTCCCCGGCTCATGATTCTCCCGAAGGGTCACCGGATTTAAGGGAAGGGCGATGAATTGGCACAATACATGGTATATACAAGGTATATATTATTTGATGAGGTGTATTCATGCAAACAGTAGTCCAAAAATGGGGCAACAGTCTCGGGATCAGGATTCCCGCTGTATATGCCCGTGAATTTGATCTGAGAAACGGCAGTACGGTGGATATCATTGAGAGCGATGGCAGTTTGGTCATAGTTCCACGAAAGCAAACCCTCGGGGATTTATTGTCGCAAGTGACAGAAGAAAATATTCATTCTTCTGTTGAGTCCGGTACATCGCTCGGGAAAGAAGAATGGTAAGGCCGTATATTCCGAACAGGGGTGATATTGTCTGGCTTGACTTTACGCCCCAGTCAGGGCATGAACAACGCGGGAGACGACCTACCCCTTTGAAGTACGTATTGCGGGGAAAAAGATTACCGGTTGTGTTTTGAGTGATCAGGTCAAAAGTCTGGATTGGACAGTTCGCAATGTGGAGTACATCGAGAATTCGGCTTCGGGTGTAATTGATGACGTAATCGAACGAATAGAGCTGATGATCAAGTAATTTGTATGGAGCAACGCATGAAAAGAATAGTCGCAACTATTGGTGTTTTAGCCCTTCTTGTGTTCAGTGTATCCTGCTCGAAGGACGTTGAGCGGGCCTACTGGCCGACCGATGAATGGCAGCGGGCGACGCCCGAGAGCGTCGGATTCAGTTCGGAAAAACTCCTTGCGGCAATTTCGTCCCGGAACTTTGATGCTATCGGCCTCCATTCGCTTCTCGTTATCAAAAACGGCTCTGTCATTCTTGAGGCCTACCGGTATCCGTACGGACCGGAAACGCTCCACAACGTCAATTCGGTAACGAAGAGTTTTATCTCCACCTTGTACGGCATCGCGCTCGATCACAAGAAGGTGAAGAACGTTTCCTCCCGGGTGCTCGACTATTTCCCGGAATACAAGGCTGCGGAAACTGACGGGCGAAAGCTCGCCATGACGGTGGAAGACGTTCTGACGATGCGGACCGGCCAAAACTGGAACGAGGAAACCACCAGCAACATGGACAATTCTTTCGAGCAGATGCTGGCTTCGGATAACTGGCTCGATTTCATTTTGGGAACGCCCATGATGATGGAGCCGGGACTTGCTTTCGACTACAACACTGGTGCGTCGCACATCATTTCCGCAATTATTCAAAAGACAACCGGCGGTACGGAAACCTTCGCGCGGGAGTACCTCTTTGATCCGCTCGGTATCCGGAAGTATGCCTGGAAAAACGATCCCCAAGGAATTCCCGCCGGTGGATATGGACTGAGTCTCCGCGCACGAGATCTTGCAAAGCTCGGATTTCTCTATCTGAACGGTGGCATGTGGGACGGAAAACGGATCGTTTCCGAAAAATGGACGGAGCAGGCGACGGCCATACAGGCGGACGCTAGCGCTTCCTTCAACCCGGGCTGGAATTACGGATATCAGTGGTGGCTTGATCCGGAAGGAATGGGATACTCCGCGCATGGGTACGGCGGGCAGTATCTCTATGTTTTTCCCGAAACGGATCTCATAATCGTGACGAACTCGAACCTCGATTACCGCAAGCTGCGCGATTTTTACACAATGATCGCCCGGGATATTCCGCAGTCCATGATTTCTACCGAGCCTCTCCCCGAAAACGAACCGGCCGTGCAGGCGCTTCGTGAAGTCTGTGCCGCGCTCTCGCTTCCTCCGGAAGAAAAACAGTATACGCTTCCATCCCGGATTAACGACTCGGGTTTAGCGGCGGAATTCGAAATGAATGACAGCGGTATCCGCAGCGTTCGATTCGCCCGCTCGCCGGAGGGAACGCTCCATCTCGAGCTGGTCTACTGCGGAGAGGGTCTTCCCGAAGTCACGGTGCCGCTCGAAGCGGGCTGCGACAATCGGTACCGGATGAACACCGTCTTTTTCCCCGAGACCCATTATCAGTTTGATGACAAGCCTTCGCTCGTCGCCTGCCGGGTGATCGATTCAGATGAGAGTCATGTTGCGGTCGAAATTCTCCCCATCGGTGTGGTAGCCGGTCCCTTTGTGGTCAACACGAGGTTTGACGGACGCGACGCAACGCTCACCTACACGGACCGTGCAACCCGCAGGGGGAACACGGTGAGCGGAACAATACGATAACACATTTTTTCAACAATTTTTGTAGCAGTATCTCTATCTAGCTGTTTACGGTATTTTCCCGCATCGCTTTGGGAGATATCCCCCGATAACGTTTGTAAATACGCGAAAAATAGAGGGAATCGTTGTAGCCGAATTCGCCGGCGATCTCGGCAATCGTTTTTTCCGGATGCCGGGCAAGCCGGCTTTCGGCCCGGGAAAGTTTGTGTTCAATAATGAAGGACTTGAATGATTTTCCGGTGGCCATGCGGATCAGACGGTTCAGGGACGAGGGACTGCGGGCGCACAGCGCGGCGGCGTCTTTCAGGGTCGGGTTCCAGGCTGGGTTCCGTCTCATTTGCTCAATGAGCGGCATGAGCTGATCGTAGTCCTTGTTTCTGATGAGGCGTTCCCGGGCAATGAGTCCCAGCAAGAATTGGTATGTCTCCATGAGCGGAGCGATGCGGTCCTCGTTGAAGCAGGGCGTTTCACGAAACGCGGTTTCGAGCCGGGTGTCGCCGAACGCCCGAAGCCATTCATCTTCATAGGGTGACGAATCCATGCCCTCACGGCGAAACTGGCCGAGCATGATGCAGCCGATTGGATTCCCGTCCACAGTCAGCGGGAGTGCGGCTTCTTCCAGCCCCCCCGTGACAGTGATAGCGTATCATGCGGCCTTCCCGGAGGCTCCGGGCAATCATGCTCCGGTCCAGCTCGACACATCGGGACTCCATTCCGAGGCTTTGCCGAACCAGTCGGCAATAGGCACAGTCAGGCTGTTCCTCGCCGGGATACAACCGCTCGCCATCGGGAGTGAATACGGAAAGACGTACACGGTGCAGACGGTAGTACTGCTGAAAGATATGTTTGATCTCGTCGCCAATATGAATCCAGGATAATCGATTCATGGATGTATACTATCAGCAGGTATATGAAAAGTCCATGTATTTGACGCAATTTGTCATGGCAGCGGGAGAAATGCCGTTTATACTCAATGCTGTCGGAGGGTTTTAATGAAAAAGACACTGGTAATCATGGCCGCGGGCATGGGCAGCCGGTACGGCGGGCTCAAACAAATTGACGGGATGGGTCCGTCCGGCGAAATACTTCTTGAATATTCCGTGTTCGACGCGGTACGCGCCGGATTCGATACGGTTGTGTTCATCATTTCCGAAGCAATGCGCGATCAGTTTCCGGAGGTAATCGGGAACCGTCTTTCCTCCCGGATCAACGTGAAATACGCGGTCCAGTCGCTCACCGATCTTCCTCCGGGCTTTACGGTTCCCGAAGGACGGGTAAAACCCTGGGGGACGAGTCAGGCCATATTGGCTGCTACCAAAATTGTTGAAACTCCGTTCGCCGTACTCAATGCCGACGACTTCTACGGCCGCGAGGCTTTCGCCGTCATGGCGGATTTTCTTGATAGTGCGGATCCGGCCCGGTTCGAGTCCGCCATGGTCGGGTACCGGATAGAAAATACCCTCTCCGAGCACGGCACGGTTACCCGGGGCATATGCCGGACGAGCGGCGGGTATCTCGAACGTATTGCGGAGATCCCGGAAATCGGGTACGCGCCGGACGGTTCAATTGCGTATAAAACCGCCGGTGAATCCGGTACGCTCGCCGGCGGTGAGTTGTGTTCCATGAATTTTTGGGGCTTTACGCCGCCGGTATTCAAATTTCTGGAAAAAGATTTTTCCCGCTTTCTGGGAGAGCACGGAACGGAGCTGAAATCCGAATGGCTCATTCCGGTCACGGTGGACGACATGATCCGCTCGGGTGAAACGCGCGTACGCGTACTCGAGTCGTCCGGAAGCTGGTTCGGCGTTACGTACCCCGACGACAAGCCGAAGGTAACCGCGAAGATTCAGTCGCTGGTGGATCAGGGGTGGTACCCGAGTCCCCTGTTTGGAGGTGTACGATGAATTTGGACGAGTTGTCGCGAAATCTTGCCGCCCTCCACAAGACCCGCTGGGGTCGGGAGCCGGAGGTCGTCGCCTTTGCCCCCGGTCGCGCGGAGGTGCTCGGAAATCATACCGACTACAATCTGGGAACGGTTCTTTCCACCGCGGTGGATATGGGCCACTGTTTTTCCGTTTCACGAAACAATGGCGAAGGACTTCGCCTCCTTGCCGGCGATCTAGGCGAGGCGGTGCCGTTTTCACTCGATTCGGTCGGTCCGGTCGCTGAAGCGCCCTGGGCCTCGTACGTAAAAGGCGTGTTCTACAATCTCGCGGGCCGGGGTATTCCGGTGGACAATCTTGATTGCAGTTTTCTCGGAAACATTCCGGTCGGATCGGGCTTGTCGAGTTCCGCGGCCCTTGAGGTTTCGGCGGCTTTTGCCGCGATGGAGCTCTATGGCACCCGGCTTGATGAAAAAGAAACCGCCAAGCTCTGCCGGGACGCCGAAAGCCGGTTCGCCGGATGCAACTGTGGACTTCTGGACCAGTTTTCGAGCATTTTCGGCCAGAGTCATAGCCTCATTCATACCGACTTTCGCTCGCTTGAGGTTACGGCTGTGCCGCTCGCGGAGGATATCCGGTTTCTCATCGTTACTCCGCAGGTTACGCATCGTCTGTCCGAGTCTCCCTATAACGAACGCCGGGAAAGCTGCGAACAGGCGGTTCGCGAACTTTCCTCCTCCCTGCCGGAACCGGTCGCGTCGCTCCGGGATGTTTCTCCCGCGGAATTTGCCCTTCATCGCCGGGAACTCACGCCGGAAGCGGCGAAGCGCGCGGCTCATGTGATCGGTGAAATCGACCGGGTGGCCCGGGGTGTGCAGGCCCTGAAGAGCGGGGACCTTGAGGCTTTCGGCGATCTCATGTATCAGTCGCATGAGTCGTCCAGAACCCTGTTCGAGAACTCGGCGGAGGAGCTGGATCTCGCCGTTTCGGCGGCGAAGGAAGCCGGTGCGCCGGGCGCGCGTCTTTCCGGCGGAGGCTGGGGCGGGAGTCTCATCGTTCTTGCCCGCGCCGGGGATATTGACCGCCTTGAACAGGGAATTACCGGGGCATGTGTCCGGCACGGATTGACCGTCCGCGTACGGCCGGTTGTCCCTTCGGACGGTGCCAGAATTCTGCGCAAAAAAAGAATTTATTGAAGACGCTTTTTCCGGTACACGGTAGGGGTTTGTCCGGTAATTTTACGGAACGCGGTATAGAAGGTCGATGACGAGTCGTATCCGGCGTCAAAAGCCAGATTGAGAACAGGCTGATCGGGTTCTTCAATGAGACGAGTTTGTATTTCCGCTATCCGGTACTGGTTGATGTATTCGTTGAAGCGTTTCCGGCATTGGGTGTTGAGGAGCTCGGAGAGTTGATGCGGAGATATGGACAGCTCGTCGGCAAGGCTCGCGAGAGACAATTCTTCGTTGCGATATAGTTTGTCAATTTCCATGAGTTTTTTCAGGTGACGTACCAGGTTTTCCACATCAAGACCGCGGATACACGAATTTTCGTATTTAATCCGTTTCGCCTCTTCGGTGAATACCTTCAAAAAAAACGAGTACCGGTTGCTCAGTATGAAGAACCCGACAATGAGAATGGTTGAAAAGGAGACAACTTCGTCTTTTGTATCTATCTTGAAATAGCGATCCAGGGTATCGAGTCCATAAAGGAAAAATGCGGCAAGGATGAATACGAGGGCAAAACGGATGGGTTTTCGTTTTTCCCGCTTCATGGACCCGAGAATCCGCACGGTCCGGAATATGACTATGCCCGCGAAAACCATGGTCCATACAACGCAAATTTGCGACATGAGGGGAACCACCGGCGGGGATGCGTGTTCGGGCGAGGAAAAAACGAATACCTAGGTTGCGATGTTGGTAATGCGCAAAAAGTGGAAAATGGTTGAACCTCCATGGGGGATCGCAAATCCGCGAAGAAGGCTCGTACAGGAAAAACAGAGGAGCATACCGGCAAGAATATAGTTGTTCAACTGTTTATTTTTACCTGACAACTGTCCGACCGCGATAACGAGCGCGAAGAATCCGCCAAAAAGGGTAATTGCCTGTTGAATGGTCAGCGTAAGTGTCATACGTATATACTAGCGCTCAATTGTGCGAAAATAAGGACTCCTGTGGTGATTGTCGCCGTTTTTTTGGTATGATGGTATAATTGTCCATGAATACAAAAAGCTTCGGAGGAATTATGAACGATACTACCCATGACGGTTGGAACCGGTACGACTTGATGTTGTATTTGTATGGCGCGCCTGTTTTTGCGGCCGGTTTGCTTTCGCTCCGTTGTTTTCTGCGGAGCCGGCTTGCAGGAGGCGCCTTTTTTCTTTTTTGCGCCATTGTTCTCGCGTTTCTTGTTGATGCGCTTGCCCGGAACAAGCGGGGAAAGCCCGGTTTTGGAGCATTCGCCCGCTTCGGGGTATCCTTTACCGTTGTAGCTGTTCCGGCCATAATTCTGGTTTTTCTGGGTGTGTTTCATCCGGCGTGGATAGTCTCGGGGATTGTTTTTCTTTTTACGGGGCACCTGCTCATTTCCCTTCCGTCAGGAACAACCGGCGATTCGGGGTCGGTGCTGGCGGCAATTTGCCTTACCCAGCTCGTGTTGATTCCCCTGTATCTGTTGCTCTACTTTACGGGTGCTGCAGTATCGTTTTTTTTTATCTGGCTTTTCCCTGTGTACTCCGTGCTTGTTTCCGCGGGATTTGGCGTCATTACATCGCTGATTCCGGTGCGGATTCTCGCTCCGGTACTCGCGGTTATCAGCATGGTTTCAGTCATAACCGGATTGCTCAGTGAATACATTCTCTAACCTGTTCCGTTCGCTCATCGCGGGTTTGTTTCTGGTGTGCGGTTCGCTTGTCGGGGCGCAAACGTTGGTTGCCGGGCATTCGCTCCGCGTTATCGCGACAGACCATTTTGATATCATCTTTCCCGAGGAATCCCGACCGGGCGCTGAATACCTCGCCGGTATCGCGGAAAAGCATCTTGAGGATATTACTACCCTCCTCGGTATTCCTTTTGACGAACGCATCCCGGTTACCCTTACGCCCTTCACCGACCAGTTTAATGGATACATGAGCTCATTTCCGTATTCGCACATTGTCCTGTATGATGCTCCACCCGATGTGGAATTTGTTGCCTACCGGAATTCGCTGGAGAGTCTTTTTGTTCACGAACTGGTCCATGTCGTCTCCCTTGCCACGCGGTCGTCCTTTTTCAAGAAACTGAACCGTCTGTTCGGCGGCTGGGTCATGCCGGCCGCGCTTTCGGCGCCAATTTTCATGGTGGAGGGGGTAACGGTCAGTTTTGAAAGCCGCAGCGGTTTCGGTCGGGCAAACGATCCGCTGGTTCATCACCGTCTTTCCCAGGCGGCCTACGAGGGCACGTTTTTGTCTCCCGTGCAGGCCTCCGACACCTGGGATCATCCGCCGTTTGCACGCGCCTATTATGAGTATGGCGGCATGTTTTCCGCCTGGCTGCAAAAAAAATATGGCATGCCTCGGTATGCGAAACTCTGGCAGGAGCTGGGTACCGCTCCCCGT
>Ga0123333_10003808_pt1 | contig 14475 bp, 12 predicted proteins | sample BioC12SIPDNA_3_FD_89957 | JGI IMG/M metagenome (GOLD analysis project Ga0123333, IMG submission 89957) | Anaerobic biogas reactor microbial communites from Washington, USA - Biogas_R2_B C12 SIP DNA | ecosystem: Engineered > Bioreactor > Anaerobic > Unclassified | place: Washington, USA... | reverse complement strand
GATCGAGAACATCCGCACGATGGGCATGGCGATGACGCCGTGCGTGCTGCCGGGCGTCGGAAAGCCCGGCTTCCAGCTCGCCGAGACCGAGGTTGAGATCGGCATGGGCATCCACGGGGAGCCCGGCATCAACCGCGAGGAGATCACGCCCGCGAAGGAGCTCGCCGAGAAGCTGCTCAAAAAGATCTTCGACGACTGCGACTATGCGGGCAGCGAGGTCGCCGTCATGGTCAACGGACTCGGCGGCACGCCCTTGATGGAGCTCTACATCCTCTACAACGAGGTCGAGGCGATCCTCGCGGCAAAGGGCGTCGAAATCTACCGGGCGTTCGTCGGAAACTACATGACGTCGCTCGAGATGGCCGGCGCGTCGGTGACGCTGTTCAAGCTCGACGGGGAGCTCAAGGGCTATCTGGACTTCCCGAGCGAGGCCCCGGCCTTCAAGCAGTAGAAACGGAGGGATTCGACATGGGCTTTCAACTGACCTCGGGCGACTATGTCCTGTTCCTCGGGCGCGCCGCGAGGAAGATCGCCGAGAACGGCGACTACATCTCGGCGCTCGACGCCGCGACCGGCGACGGCGACCACTGGGCGAACATCAACATGGGCTTCGAGCACCTCCTCGCCGCGGCGGACGAGATGCGCGCGATGCCGATCCACGGCGTATTTAAGAAGATCGGCATGCTGATGATGAGCAAGATCGGCGGCAGCTCCGGCATACTCTACGGCGGCGCGTACATGGCCGCCTCCAAAAAGTGCGCCGACAAGGAGGCGCTTTCGAGCGAAGAGCTCTGCCTGGCGCTCGAGGCGATGGTCAAAGACATGATGAACCGCGGCAAGGCCGAGCCCGGCATGAAGACGATGATCGACGCGCTGTACCCGGCGGTCGAGGCGTACAAGGCCGCGCTCGCCGAGGGAAAGAGCGACCGGGAGACGATGGCGCTCGTCAAGAGGGCCGCCGTCGACGGCGCGGAGGCGACGCGCCAAATGGAGGCCGTCAAGGGCCGCGCGAGCTATCAGACAAACAAGGGCGTCGGCCACCTCGACCCCGGGGCGGTCACGATGTCCTACCAGATCGAGTGCCTGTGCGACCACATCGCGGAAAACCTCTCAGAGGATGACAATACACACAGCAAAGGAGAAACCACCATGATCAAGAACACGCCTTCCAAGACCAACGATCGCACCGAGCTTCTGCGCAGCGCCATCGAGCACCGCGCGACCTGGATGGGTCTTCTGATTGACGAAGCGAAGAAGAAGGGGCTCGACACGAGCTTCGCGCACGAGGCGGTGCTGCGCTGCGGCATGTTCCACGGCCAGAACAAGTTCCCCCGCACCGACGACCTCGAGGAGTTCGCGCGCGCGTTCGCGACTGAGGACGTCGTAAACGCGTTTGAGATGGAGATTCTAAACAGCGACGACAAGCACCTGCACATCGACTTCCACTACTGCCCGCTGGTCAGCGCGTGGCTGAAGGTCGGACTGCCGGTCGAGGACATCCCGGAGCTCTGCGAAATCGCGATGGACGGCGACCGCGGCATCATCAAGACCTACGACAAGTTCACCTTCGAGCTCGGCGACACGATCGCGAAGGGCAACGACGTCTGCCAGATCCGAATCGACAAGGCCGGGGAATAACCCAAGCCGGACATAGGCGCGTCCCGAATCGGGGCGCGCCTCGTTTTTCTATTGCACGAATCCCCAGATGGAGATATTCGCGGCCTCCTCCGCGTCCGTTCCGAACAATATGTCCGCGCGGTCGCACTCGACGCGAAGCTCCGAATCCGGCCTCGCGATGCGCAGCACGTCCGCGAACAGCCGCCACGCGGGGAATCCGCCCTCCGGAAGGTCGTGCGCGGCGGCGATCTCGCCGTTTACGCGGAGCAGTACCCTGGCGCGCGCGCCGTCCTCGACGCCCGCGATGTTGAGCGTTGTGTGGACGACGTACCAGCCCGGCCTCGCGAACGCGAAGGTCCCCGACGCGCAGTCATAGAGTATATGCGGCGCGCCGCTCGCGCGCTCGGCGTTCGGCCGGAGCGCCTCGCCCGCGGGCAGCCGGCGGTCAATCGCGCCGCCGGGATAGCAGAGCGCGGCCTGCGCGCCCGCGAGAATCCCCGAAGGGCCTTGCGGCCCCGGGGGACCCGGCGGACCGGGGTACCCGCGCTCGCCCTGCGGCCCCTCGGGGCCGGGATATCCGCGCGGACCCCGCGGCCCCTCGGGGCCCATCGGCCCCTCCGGGCCTTCCGGGCCCATGCGCCCCTCGGGGCCCTCCGGGCCGGGCCGGCCCGGGTATCCCATCGGCCCCGCCTCCCCCTTCGGGCCGCGCGGACCGGCGGGGCCCATGCACCCGGGCTCTCCCCGGGGCCCTGCGTCTCCGCGCGGGCCGCAGACGCGCGCGGTCCTCGCCATGTTTCTCGCGCTGCCGGCGCCGGCCTCGCCGGGCTTCGGCGGCCACAGGAAGCCCGGAAGGTTCGGCAGCGCGTGCCAGGCGTCGGAGCCGGGCGGCTGGAATCCCACCGGAACCCATTCGCTCCGCTCGCCGGGGCGCTCCCCCGGCGCCTCCGGCTCCGCGGGGCCGGGAGGTGTGTATCGGTCGCCCAAGCCTTGCGCGCGCATGTAGCATCGCTGGCATATCGGGCGGCCAGAACCGTCGTACGGCTGGTATTTCACAGGCATCACTCGCTTCTACCGGATGTTCATTTCAAGACAATCGAACTGCCTCAACATACCATATGAGTGGAGAAGCGCCTCCGTTCGCGCCGCCGTTGAACCCGGAGGCGTCAAAAAACATATCCTGCTTTAGATGAGCGGGAGTGATGGAGTTGAATCGATATAAAATTTGCGTCTACGCGATCAGCAAAAACGAGGAGCAGTTCGTCGACCGGTGGATGGACGCGGTCGGCGAGGCGGACCTCGTCGTCGTCGTGGACACGGGCTCGACCGACCGCACCGCGGAGAAGCTGCGCGCGCGCGGGGCGCTGGTCTACGAGGAAACAATCGTCCCGTGGCGGTTCGACGAAGCGCGCAACCGGGCGCTCGAACACGTGCCGGAGGACGCCGACATCTGCGTGTCGAACGACCTCGACGAGGTGTTCGAGCCGGGCTGGCGGGAAAAGCTCGAGACCGCGTGGCGCCCGGAGCACACGCGCGCGCGCTATCTGTTCGCGTGGACCCCCGCCAAGACGTTCCCGATGGAGAAGATTCACCGGCGGCACGGCTTCCGCTGGGTGCACCCGGTGCACGAGGTGCTCGAGTACAGCGGAAGCGACCCGGACAACACGGTGTGGGTCGCCGGGCTCGTTCTGCGCCACTACCCGGACCTGACGAAGCCGCGCAGCCAGTACCTGCCGCTGCTCGAGCTCTCCGTGCGGGAAAACCCGGACGACGACCGGGCGGTCTTCTGGCTCGGGCGCGAGTACATGTATTACGGGAAATGGAGTTCCTGCATCGAGACGCTGAAGCGGCACCTCGCGCTCCCCTCCGCGAAGTGGGACGAGGAGCGCGCGGCGTCGATGCGCTTCATCGCGCGCTGCCATGAGATGCAGGGAGATTTTAAGCAGGCGAAGGCGTGGCTGTTCCGCGCCGCCGCCGAGTGTCCCGGCGCGCGCGAGCCGTACCTGGCGCTCGCGAAGCTCGCGTACCGCGAGGAGAACTGGCCGATGCTCTACGCGATGGCGAAGAACGGGCTTGCGATCGCGGCCGGGAGCGGCAGCTACCTCGTCGAGCCGGAGAGCTGGGGCCCGGCGCTCTGGGACTACGGCGCGATCGGCGCGTACCGGCTCGGGCTCTTTAAAGAGGCGCACGATTTGGCGCGAAGGGCCGTCGAGCTCGGCGGCGGGGACGAGCGGCTGGCCGCGAACCTGAAGCGGATCGAGCAACGGCTCGCCGGGGAGGTACAGACGTGACGAGCTACAAAATCGCGGTCTACGCGATCTGCAAAAACGAGGTGCAGTTCGTCGACCGGTGGATGGACTCGATGAAAGAGGCCGACCTCGTCGTCGTGACGGACACGGGCTCGGAGGACGGCACCGTCGAGGCGCTTAAGCGCCGCGGCGCGATCGTGCACGTCGAGCGCGTTCAGCCGTGGCGGTTCGACGTCGCGAGGAATCTCTCGCTCGACCGCGTGCCGGAGGACGTCGACATCTGCGTCTCGACCGACCTCGACGAGTACTTCAACCCCGGCTGGCGCGAAAAGCTCGAGGCGGCGTGGCGCGATTTCGTGCCCGCGCACGCGGGCGAGGTCGCGCGCTCCGGCCGGTACCTCTACAACTGGAGCCTGAAGCCGGACGGGACGCCGGACGTGCAGTTCAACTACTTCAAGGTGCATCAGCGCCGCGGCTTCCGCTGGAAGTGCCCGGTGCACGAGCACGTACAGTACGAGGGGAATCTTCCGCACGAGGCGATCTTCATCGAGGGCATGGTGCTCAACCACGCGCCCGATCCCCAGAAATCGCGCGGGTCGTACCTGCCGCTTTTGGAGCTCGCCGTCGCCGAGGACCCGATGAGCGACCGCATGCGCTATTACCTCGGCCGGGAATACCTGTTCAAGGGCGAGTGGCAGAAGTGCGTCGAGACGCTCTCTTCGTACCTCGCGATGCCCGGCGCGACCTGGAACGAGGAGCGGTGCGCCGCGATGCGCTGGATCGCGAAGTCCTGCCTGAGCCTCGGGCGGCACGGGGACGCCTATGCGTGGTACTACCGGGCGATCGCCGAGGCGCCGCACATGCGCGACCCCTTCGTCGAATTCGCCCGCATGTGCCACGCGCTCGGGGACTGGCCGATGGCGCTTTATCTGGCCGAGGAGGCGCTGAACATCGCGGTCAAGTCCGCGACCTACGTCAACATGGGCTATGCGTGGGATCATACGCCCGACGATCTGTCGGCGATCGCCGCGTACCACATGGGCCTCCCGGACAGGGCGATCCGGCACGCCGAGGCCGCGCTCGCCTTCGCCCCGGAGGACGAGAGGCTAAAGAAGAACCTCGAGATCGTGCGGGCGATGCGGGGCGCGTGATGCGCGCTATTTGCGCTCCAGCTCCACGGTAAACACCGTGCCCCTCTCCTCGCCGCTCTCCGTAAGGACGCGCCCCCCGTGCTCCAGGGCGATCTGCCGGACGATCGACAGCCCCAGCCCATAGCCGCCCCGCTCCCGGGTGCGCGCATCGTCGACCCGGTAGAAACGGTCGAACAGGCGGGACAGGTGCTCCGGCGCGATCGGGCTGCCGCTGTTCGATACCCGGAGGACGACCGCTCCACGGACCGCCTGCAGCTCCACGCGCGCGCCGCCGCCCCGCGGCGTATACTTCACCGCGTTGTCCATCAGGTTGTTGACCATGCGGCTGAGCATGTCGGCGTCTCCGCGCACGAACAGCCCGGGCGCGATGCTCGACGTGAGCTTGATGCCGTTCTCAAACGCCACGACCTCAAACGCGAGCGCGCTCTCCGACACAAGGTCCGAGAGGCAGACCCGCTCCTGCTTCACGGGCAGCCGGGCGGCGTCCGATTTTGCCAGAAACAGCATCTCCTCGATCAGCCGCTTCATGCGCTGCGCCTCCGCGCGCGTGACCGAAAGCCAGCGGCTCTCTCCCGTCTCCCTCTCCTGAATGTCCGTGTTGGCCAGGATGACGGTCACCGGCGTCTTGAGCTCGTGCGAGGCGTCCGCGACGAACTGCCTCTGCTGCTCCCAGGATTTCTCGACCGGTCGGACCGCGCGCTCGGCCAGAAAGCGGTTCACGGCGAAAAACGCGGCCAGCGCGGCCAGGTAGCCAATCACCCAGGCCAACAGCCGCTGCCTGAGCGCATCGTATTCGCCCGCCAGGTCCACGAACGCGATGCGGTTCCCGCTGCGCCGCGCGGCGACGCCGAGGGACGAGAGAAACGCTGTGTTCCCGCCCTCCGGCGCGCTCGCCACGAGCTCGGAGAGCACGTCGCCGCCGACGTCTATCCACGGGGAGGTCAATTGCGCGCTGCCCTCCGCGTCCAACTCCACCGAAAACGCCATCAGGCCGTTCTCGCCCATGCGCGGGCCTCCGGGCAGAAACTGCCTCTTCTGGTCCGGCGCGCGCGAGAGCTCGGCGGTCAGCGCGCGGTCGTAGTTCTGGACAAACTGCCGGACAGACATCGCGCAGACCGCCAGGACCACGGCCGTGAGCACCAGCCCGGTCGCGAGCATGTTGATCAGCACAAACTTCCGCTTCAGCGCCTTGATCATTCGCCCTCCACCTCCAGTTGGTAGCCCAGCCGGCGCTGGGAGGTGATCTGCACACGGCTGCCCAGATAGAACAGCTTCTTGCGCAGGAAGGAGATGTACGCCTCCAGGTTGTTGTCGACCGCCTCGCTCTGCGCGCCCCACACCTTGACGATCAGGCTCTCCTTCGGGACGATCTGGCGGGGGTTGCTCATCAGAATCTTCAGCACCTCGAACTCCTTGAAGCTCAGGTGAATGCTCCTCTTGCCGCAGGCGAGCGCGGCGCTGTCGAGCGTCAGCGTCAGATCGCCGAAGAACAGCTCGTTCAGCACCACCTTTCCCTGCCGCCGGGTCATCGCGCGCACGCGCGCAAGCAGTTCCTCGGAGGCGAAGGGCTTCGTCAGGTAGTCGTCCGCGCCGCTGTCGAGCCCGCGCACCCGGTCGGACACCTCGTCTCGGGCGGTCAGCATCAAGATCGGCGTGTCGATCCCCGCCTCGCGCAGCCGCGCGGCCACCTGAAAGCCGTTCTGTTTGGGCAGCATGATGTCCAATATGATCAGGTCGTATTGGCCCGACAGCGCGTACTCGAACCCCTCCCGCCCGTCGTGCACCGCCTCGGCCCGGTACTTTTGCCCGATCAACAGATGCGCGATGGCGTCGGCCAGATTCTCCTCATCCTCGACGATCAGTATTCGCATGCGGGCGCCCCCTTCGCGTTTCCGTCTATTGTGCATGATAGCGGTTTCATGATACGCGTTCAAGCTGAAAGCAACCTGAAAGCCTTTTTAAGGTTTTTTTCAGACTGCTTTCAGCAATTCCCGCTATACTTGCGCCATCACCAAACGGGAGGTGCGGACATGGATTACCAGAACATATTTCAGCGGGTGGAGGAGAAATACCTCGTCAACCGGGAGCAATTTGCGGCCCTCAACGCGGCGCTGGGCGCGCATATGGAGGCGGACCCCCGCGGGCAGCACACGATTTCCAACGTCTACTACGACACCGACGACTTCGCGCTCGTGCGCCACAGCCTCGAAAAGCCGCTCTACAAGGAAAAGCTGCGGCTGCGCTGCTACGGCAAAGCCGACGCGCAGACCGTCGTGTTTCCGGAGATCAAGAAGAAGTTCGACGGCGTCGTCTACAAGCGCCGCGTGGCGATGCCCCTGAAGGACGCGGAGCGTTTCCTGGCGACCGGCCTCATGAAGGCGCCGCAGCAGCAGATTCACCGGGAGATCGCGGATTTCCGCCGGCGCTGCGAGATATTCCCGAAGGCCTTCATCGCCTACGACCGGGTCGCGCTGTTCGACCCCGCGGACGAGGCGCTTCGGATCACCTTCGATCGAAACATACGCTTTCGCCTGGACAGGCTGACGCTCATCGGGCCGCCGGACGGGGAGTTGCTGCTTCCGGGCGGCGAGGCGCTGATGGAGGTAAAGATCGCGCGCGCCATGCCTCTGTGGCTCTCGAGGGCGCTGTCCGAGCTCGAGATATTCCCGGCCTCGTTCTCGAAGTACGGCCGGGGCTACGCAATGTTCGTGCTGAACAGGCGCGCGAAGGGGGGAATCCGCTGTGCTTGAATCGATGCTCTCCGCGTCGACGATGCAGATTGGGCCGCTGCTGCTCCTGATGTCCGCGTCGCTGGGACTGGGGCTCCTCACCGCGCTCGTCTACATGTACAAGAGCACCTATTCCGGGAGCTTCATCTCGACGCTGGTGCTTTTGCCGCTGGCCGTGCAGGTCGTGATACTGCTCGTCAACGGAAACCTCGGGATCGGCGTGGCGGTGGCCGGCGCGTTTTCGCTGGTCCGGTTCCGCTCGCTGCCCGGAACCGCCCGGGAAATCACCTCGCTGTTTGCCGTGATGGTCATCGGGCTGGCCACCGGCACCGGGTACCTCGGCGTGGCCGTGCTGTTCGCGCTGGTCATGGCCGCGGCGAATTTCGCGCTGACGTCCCTGCGCTTCGGCGCGCCGAAGGACACCCGCGAGCTGAAGATCACGTTGCCCGAAAACCTCGATTACGACGGGCTGTTCGACGACCTGCTCAGCCGGTACGCGAAGCAGAGCCGGCTCGTGCGCGTGCGCACCACGAACATGGGAAGCCTGTACGAGCTGACCTATTCGGTGGAGCCGCTCTCCGACGCGGACAACAGGCAGCTCATCGACCAGATACGGACCCGCAACGGCAACCTGAACATCTCGCTGGGGCGCTCGCTGAAGGCGCCGGAGGAATTATAGGAAGGGGGAAACGACAATGTTTGGAAAAATGGCGCGGCGTGCGGCCGCGACGCTTCTGATGATCGCGCTGTGCGCGGGGCTTCTGCCCTTCGCGGCCGGGGCGGAGGCGCTGGGCGAATACAACGAGGAGGACCTGCGGACGGAATACGACGAAGCCGCGGCGACGGCGCTGGACCTCGGCAGCGTTCAGGAGGACACCTATACCATCTCCGAAGGCGGGGTCTATGTGCTGACCGGCAGCTACGCGGGGCAGCTGATCGTGGAGGCGGGCAAGGAGGAAGTTGTGAGGCTTGTGTTCGAGGGCGTCAGCATCGCGAGCGCGCTCGGCCCGGCGGTGTATATCCAACAGGCGGAAAAGGTCGTGATCACGCTCGCGGAGGGCACGCAGAACGCGCTCTCCGGCGGGCCGGAGGACGCGTCCGACGAGGAAAACGCGAACGCCGCGCTGTACAGCAAGGAGGACCTGTCCATCAACGGAGCGGGCAGCCTTCGCGTCGCCGCCGCGGAGACCCACGGCATCGCGTCGAACGACGACCTGATTCTCGCCGGGGGCGCGATCGACATCGAAGCCGACCGCGACGGCATCAAGGGCAGGGACAGCGTCCGCATTTATTCCGGGGAGATCGCGATCCGGTCCGGGGAGGACGGCATCGTCTCCGACAACGATGAGGGGGCCGACAAGGGGTATATCGTCGTCGACGGCGGCGCGCTGAACATCACCGCCGCGAACGACGGCATGCAGGCGGAGACGGCGCTGCAGATCAACGGCGGCGACATTCAGATCGCCAGCGGGGGCGGCAGCGCCGGCGCGGCGACGGCCTCGGGCGCCGGAATGCAGGCCCGGGGCGGCTTTCCCGGACAGGAGGCCGTCGAGAGCGAGCAGGATGTCGAGAGCGCGAAGGGGATCAAGGCCGGCTCCGCGATCGAGATCAACGCAGGGACGCTCGGCGTCGATTCGAAGGACGACGCGATCCACTCGAACGGCTCGGTCGCAATCCTGGCGGGAACCTTCTCGATTTCGAGCGGGGACGACGCCATCCACGCGGACGGGGATGCGACCGTCGAAGGGGGCGCCTTCGATATCCCCACCTGCTACGAGGGGATCGAGGGCGCGACCGTCTCCATCCGCGGCGGGGAATTCGCGATCACTTCCTGCGACGACGGCGTGAACGCGGCGGGCGGCGCGGACGGCTCGGGCGTGAGCGGCTTCGGCGGCATGGACGAGTTTGCGGCGAACCCGAACTACTATGTGGTCGTGGACGGCGGCGCGCTGACGATTAACTCGCAGGGGGACTGCATCGATTCGAACGGGGACGTGACCGTCAACGGCGGCACGCTGAACCTGACCTGCGGGGGCAACGGCAACACCGCGCTCGACGCGAACGGCACCTTTACAAACAACGGCGGCAGCATCGCCACGAACGACGGCTCGGAAAACGGCACGGGCATCATGGGCGGTCGGATGGGCATGCCGGGCGGCATGCGCCGGTAGGCGCGCAGAAAAAAGGGGGGCGGCCGTGATTCACCGGCCGCCCCGCCCCTTCGGATCGGGCGCGCCCCCGCCGCCGAGAAACGAGAGCACCTTGTTCAGGAACGTCGGGACGTCGATCGGCTTCGTGATGTAGTCCGAAAACCCGATCTCCAGCGAGGTGTTCGTCGCGCTGTTGCGATGGTCGTCTGCCCCCCTACGCCCGGGCGCACAGCGTCCGCACGGCGGGGGCGGTCTCCGGATCGTCGAACTCCTGCCTTTGAAACATCGACAGATTGGTCAAAAAAAGATCCACCAGCTCCGGGTCGAAGGCGCGCCCGCTGAGCCGGCGGATCTCCCGGAGCGCGTCCTCCTCGGTCCAGGGATTCTTGTAGGGCCGCTCGGAGGTCAGCGCGTCGTAAACGTCGAAGATCGACGTCATCCGCCCGCCCAGCGGGATGTCGCTGCCGGAAAGGCCGAGGGGGTACCCCGTCCCGTCCCATCGCTCGTGATGCGTCAGCGCGATTTCCTCCGCCAGGCGAAGGACCTCCCTGTCGCTTCCCCCCAGGATCGCCGCGCCGTCCACCGTGTGCCGCTTCATGATCTCGAACTCCTCGGCCGTCAGCCTTTCGGGCTTCAGCAATATGCTGTCCGGCACGGAGACCTTGCCGATGTCGTGCATCATGCTCGCGTAGCGGTAGTCCTTCGCCTTCGAGTCGCTCAAGCCCGCGAGCAGCGCCATCCGATACACGTTCCGGCCGATCCGCCGGACGTGGTGCCCGGTGCCGCCGTCCCGGAACTCGGTGGCCCGCAAGAGCCGCACGAACAGCTCCTCCTGCGTCTGCTCCAGCTCCCGCGTGCGCTCGGCGACCTTGCGCTCCAGCGCCGCGTTCTGCTCCCGCACCGCGCGGGAGAGAAGCTCGGTCCGGAGGACGTTGCGGATGCGGATCAACACCTCCGCCGGCTCGAGCGGCTTCCGCAGGTAGTCGGCCGCGCCCTGCCGGAGCGCCTTCACGACGTTGTCGCGGTCCGCGTCCGCGGTCACGACGATGACGGGAATTCCCCCGGTCGCCTCCTGCGATCCGAGCTGCGCCATGACCTGAAAGCCGTCGAGATGGGGCATGCGCAGGTCGAGGAGGACGAGGTCCGCTCCGCGCGCCGCGCACACCTCGAGCGCGCGCCTGGAATCCAGGAGCGTCTCGACGTCGCGGTAGCCCTCGATCAAGAGGAAGTTTCGAAGCAGCGCGGCGTCCCGCGGCGTGTCGTCGAGGATCAGTATCCTCGCGCCGTGAATCGGCACTTCATCACGCATGGGAATCGCCCCGCGAGCGCCTATCCGGGCCCCCGGCGCGCTGCACGTCACCGCGCACCTCCGCCCGGTATCCCATCCCGCGGATCGTGGTGATCTCGAAATTGGGGTTTGAGCGGAACTTCTCGCGCAGCCGCTTGATGTGCACGTCGACCGTGCGGTCGTCCGTATCGCAGTCCAGGCCCCAGACCGCCTCCATCAGCTGGCGGCGCGTGAACAGCCTGCCGGGGTAGCTGAGCATCATAAACAAAACCTCGAATTGCCGCCGCGGGAGGGTGATCGATCTGTCGCCGGTCGTGACCTTCCAGGTGGAGCTGTCCAGCATCGTGGAGCCGGCGGATATACGGCCTTCGCTCTGGATGTTCGCGCGCCGGAGGAGCGCGCTGATCCGAAGGAGCATCTCCTCGAGGTCCACGGGCTTCACCATGTAGTCGTCCGCGCCGGACAGAAAGCCGACCTGCTTGTCCGAAAAGTCCGCCTTTCCGGTTATGATCAGTATCGGCAGATGCCTGTCGTAGCTGCGCAGCTGCTTGGTCAGCTCGAACCCGTCCATCCCGGGCATCATGACGTCCAGTATGACCAGGTTCATCTTCACGCTGTCGAGCAACCGGAGCGCCTCCTCCGCGTTGGATGCCGTGAATACCTCGTAATGATTCCGCTTGAGGATGATCTCCTCCACCTTCCGCTGTACGGGATCGTCCTCCACCACCAGAATGCGCAGCATGTGAATCACTCCAAACGCATAGTAACATAGGTCGGTGAACGCAACATGAACGCGGGGCCTTCTTTTTGACCGAATCATGCCCGGCGCACTCGTTTTCGGGCAAAATTGCGACCGAAAAACGAATGCGCCGGCATCCTGCTTTTGTCCGGTTTCCGCTGCAGCGGCGTCACGCTTCGCAGCGAAGCACAAAAAATTGCCCATATTGCATGGGTTTTTGAATGCAGCCGTCAAGTTCCCGCCGGTCTCCCGGCACGCTCCGCCCGCCCCGCGTTCGGGAGCGGGCTTTGTCCGCGGGCGGCAGCCGCGAAAAGCCCGGCGCGGTCCCCGATTCGGAACCGAACAGGGCCTCGTGTCGACGACTCTTTTTCATCAACGCACTTCGCCTTCGGGAAACGGCCTCGCGGAAATCGCGTTGAACATGCGCCCGTACGTGCGCCACCTTCCGCTGTACGGGATCGCCCTCCTCCGCCGGAATGCGCGGCATGTGGATCGCTCCGACCGCATCGTAGCACGGGAGCGTGAACGCAACATGAACGCATTGCTTCTTTTGGGCCGTCGAACACGTTTTCGGGCAAGGGTGGGGAAAAATAAATGCGCGGGTCATGCCCTCGTCCGGTTGCGCCGCGTCACGCGTCGAGGAACTTCGCGACGACGCGCAGAAAATTGCCGATATCGATGGGCTTTGTGATGTAATCGTCAAATCCCAGCCGCTTTCCCCGCTCGATGTCGCTCTGCATGGCGTTGGCGCTGACGGCGACGATCTTCGCGCGGTCGAGGCGCGGGTTCTGCCGCAGGCGCGCGAGCACCTCGAAGCCGTCGATGTCCGGGAGGCTGATGTCGATCAGGATCAGCGCCGGGAGCGACGCGTTCGCCGCCTCGATCCCCGAAAGCCCCCGGTCGGCCGCGATCAGCCGCACGCCGTCCAGCCGCCGCAGGATCGACGCCACGAGGCTCATGTTCGCGGGGTTGTCCTCGATGTAGAGCACGGCCCTGCCGTCGGGGTCCCGCGCGCCGGCCTCCGCCTCGCCGGGGCGCCGCGCATCGGAGCCGTCCGGGTCGGGCGCCGCCTTGGGCAGCGCGATGGCGAACGTGCTCCCCACGCCCTCCTCGCTGACGACGCCGACGCTCCCGCCCATCCGCGCGAGCAGCTGCTTGACCATGTACAGCCCTATGCCCGTGCCCTCGACGTTGCTGCGCGCGCCGCCGAGCCGGCTGAACGGCTCGAAGATGGCGTCCAGCTGGTCCGCGGGGATTCCGACGCCGGTGTCGGAGACCCGGACCTCGACGAAGGCGCCGATGTCGCTGCAGGAGACGGACACCCTGCCGTTCTTCCGGTTGTACTTGATGGCGTTTGAGATCACGTTGATGAGCACCTGCTTCGCCCGGAGCGGATCGGCGGTGATGTTGATCGCCATGCAGCTGTCCGAGCAGGGCGCGAGCGCGATGCCGTACTGGTCGGCCATGGGCTTCATCAGCGAGTGCACCTCCGACAGGAGCTCGCCCAGCGGCACGGTCTCCGGCGCGATCTCGATCTTGCCCGTCTCGATCTTCGCGAGGTCCAGCACGTCGTTGATGAGCCTGAGAAGCAGCTTCCCGGCCTTGCTGATCTCCCCGACGAACTCCGCCTGCTCCGCGTTCAGAAGCGCGCTCTTGTCCATGAGCAGCAGCTGCGAAAAGCCCAGCACGGCGTTCAACGGGGTGCGCAATTCGTGGCTCATGTTCGAGAGGAACTCCGACTTGGCGCTGCTGGCCTTTTCCGCCGCGTTCTTCGCCGCGAGCAGCTCGTCGTGCGTCGCGACGATGTCCCGCTGCGCCGCCTCCAGCTTTTTGCTCATCTCGTTGATGGCGCAGGCCGTTTGCTCGAGCTCCTCGATCTCAAACCGCGGAATCTGCTGTATGTACTCCCCGCGGCCGATGGATTCGATCATGACCTTCGCCCGCATGAGCTGGGATGAATAAAACCTGCTCTCCCTGCGGGAGCGGATCGAGAGGTAGAGCAGGAGCAGCAGCAAAAAGGAGACCAGCATGACGGCGGTGGTAATCCCGATGCGCATCTGCTGGGCGACCAGCCGGTCGACCTGCACGTCGATTTTCGATTCCGGGATCAGAAACACGAGCTTCCAGCCGGTCAGGCGGATGGTGTTCCACGTGGCGGCGTACGCACTTCCGTTCAGGACGACGCTCGAAAACCCCTGCTCCCCGCCGGAGAGCGCGGAGGCGAAGTCCGCGTGCTCGGGCATCTTGTAGATGTTGAAGTCCTCCGGCTTCAGCGTGTCGCTCAAAACCGCCCCCTGATAGTCGTGTTCGGTCAACTCGTGCAGCCCCCAATCGACCTCCCCCGATTCGGGAAGCGCCAAGATGCTCCCGTCCTCGCCGACGAGTATCCCGTACCCGCCCCACGGGATGTCGATGTCGAGCATCTGCTGCGTGATCGCGCTCACCGTCACGTCGATCCCCACGACGCCCTCGAGAAAATCGCCGCTGTATACCGGGTAGATGGCCGACGTCATCCACCCGTGCCCCGCCGGGTCGAGATAGACGCCGGTCCACCG
>Ga0123333_10003805_pt1 | contig 14480 bp, 7 predicted proteins | sample BioC12SIPDNA_3_FD_89957 | JGI IMG/M metagenome (GOLD analysis project Ga0123333, IMG submission 89957) | Anaerobic biogas reactor microbial communites from Washington, USA - Biogas_R2_B C12 SIP DNA | ecosystem: Engineered > Bioreactor > Anaerobic > Unclassified | place: Washington, USA... | reverse complement strand
TGGATCCCACGCTGGGATTTTCCGTATTGCCGACTAAAACGGTTCTGCCCAGCACGATGACGTCGCCGCCCTCCAGAAATTGCGTATCTGCGCGGGCGGGTTCGAGAAGCTCCGTGTGCGGCATGGAGAACCACTTGACCGTCGAGTCGGAACATCTTTCCGACAGAATATCCCGGAATCCGGATATGTCCACCTTGCGAATTGGTGTCCGCAAATTGAACTCGATGACGTTGTTGCCGATCACGGCCATGTTGTCGCGGGGAAAGTCCTGGCTGAATCCGTTGAGCAGCACATCCGCACCGTAATGCTCTTTGATAAAGTCGACGGTAATCTCCCGCCCCGCGGCAGTCTTTGCAGCGCTTTGAGTCATATCCTATCCGTGCCCAACCCATCCCGTCCGGGAACCAGTCGCCGTTTCCGGATAGCTTGCGAGTTTTTACCTCCCCGCATTGCGCCACTTTGGGGAAAAGCTCTTTCAGGGATGCACAACTCCTCAAGCCAGCAATTCCGGCACGACGCGGGCTGTTTCCACGCCGGTGAGCCGCTGGTCGAGACCTTGGTGCTTGAACGTCAACCGCTGGTGATCGTAGCCCAGCAGTCGCAAGACCGTGGCATGGAAATCGCGGACGTGGACCGGATCCTTGACGATATTGTAGGAGAAATCGTCGGTCTCGCCGTAAATCGTGCCCCCCTTGCTGCCGCCGCCGGCCATCCACATCGTAAAGCAGCGCGGATGGTGGTCGCGTCCGTAATTCTCCTTCGACAGACCGCCCTGCGAGTAGATCGTGCGGCCGAACTCTCCTCCCCAGATCACTAGCGTTTCATCGAGGAGTCCGCGTTGCTTGAGGTCCGTGATCAGCCCGTAGCAGGCTTGATCGACGTCGCCGCACTGATCGGGAAGCCGCCCGGCCACGTTGGCGTGGGTGTCCCAGTTGTTGTGATAGATCTGGACGAAGCGAACCCCGCGCTCCACCATCCGCCGGGCCAACAGCACGGTGTTGGCAAACGTGCCCGCGTTCCGCGACGCCTCGCCATACAGCTTCCAAGTCGATTCCGGCTCCTTGGCCAGATCGGTCAGTTCCGGAACACTGGCCTGCATGCGGAAGGCGAGTTCATATTGCTGGATGCGGGTGTGCGTCTCGGGATCGCCGAGGCGCTCGTAGTTCCATTGATTGAGCGACTTCAGGCCGTCCAGCGTGGCGCGGCGAATTTCACGGGGTACTCCCGGCGGATCCTCGAGAAACAGGATCGGATCGCCGCCGCTGCGGAACTGCGCCGCGGCGTGCTCGCCCGGCAAATAGCCGCTCGACCACAGCCGCGCGGAGATTGCCTGCACCTGCTCCGTATTCGTCGGCCGCGCCACCATCACGACGAAGGTCGGCAGATCGTCATTGAGCGATCCCAGCCCATAAGAGACCCAGGCGCCCATGCAGGGCCGGCCCGTGACCATGTTGCCGGTCTGCATCAAACTGATCGCCGGCTCGTGATTGATGGCGTCGGTATGCATGCTGCGGACGAAAACCATCTCGTCGGCGATCTTCTTGGTCCACGGCAACAGTTCCGACATCCACATGCCGCATTGCCCGACTTGTTCAAAGGCGTACTTCGACGGCGCGATCGGGAACCTCGCCTGGCCGGAGGTCATCGTCGTCAGTCGCTGGCCCATGCGGATGCTGTCGGGCAGATCCTTATCGAACCACTCCCCCATCACCGGCTTGTAGTCGAACAGGTCGAGCTGCGACGGCCCGCCGACCATGTGAAGGTAGATGATATTCTTCGCCTTGGGCGGGAAGTGGGGCGGCACGGCGCCGGCCCCTTCCTGCTCGCCGGCTCGCAGAAGGCCGGCGCCGCCGAGCGCGGCCAGGGCGGCCGTGCCGACCACATGCGACCCCTGCGCGAAAAAATGCCGACGGGTGATGTTCTGCTGGAACTGCTGGAAAAAAGTCACTTGCTGAGCACCTCGTCCAGGTTCATCAACTGGTTGCAGAGCATCGTCCAGGCGGCCAATTCGCCCGGCTCGATCCTCGCATCGGCCTTCGACTGCCCATAGCCGATGAGCCGTTTCGCCTCTTCCGGCCGGGCCTGGTAGAACGACGCCAGCTTCTCGTGGCAGCGGCGGAGGATTTCCACTTCCTCCGGGCGAAAATCGCGGGCCAACAGACGCAGGCCGACCACGTGCAGTCGCCCTTCGAATCCCTCGCCCCCTTCGAGAATCGCCGATTCACTGAGATGGCGGGCGGCCTCGACGAACTGCGGATCGTTGAGCGTGACCAGGGCCTGCAGCGGCGTGTTGGTCCGCTCGCGGCGGACCATGCAGAACTCGCGCGCCGGCGCGTTGAACACCTCCATCGAGGCCGGCGGGGCCTGCCGCTTCCAGAACGTATAAAGACTGCGGCGATAAAGATCATCGCCGGTCCCCTGCTCGTAACTGCGGGTGTTGCTCACGTTCATCGCGATCGCTTCCCAAACCCCCGGCGGCTGATACGGCTTCACACTCGGCCCGCCGATCTTGCGGACGAGCAAGTCACCGGCCGCCAGCGCGTAGTCGCGGACCATTTCGGCGTCCATACGGAACCGAGGCCCGCGGCTGAGCAGCCGATTGCCCGGATCCTTCTCGAGTTTCTCGGGCGTCACGGCCGCCGACTGGCGGTAGGCGGCGGAAGAAACGATCTGCTTGAAAATCGCTTTGACATCCCAGCCTGACTCGCGGAATTCCACCGCCAACCAGTCGAGCAACTCCGCGTGCGACGGCATCTGGCCGGCGACGCCGAAGTCCCCGCTCGTCTCGACGATCCCCGTCCCGAAAACCTCCTGCCAGAATCGGTTCACCGTCACCCGCGCCGTAAGCGGATGGTCCGGCAACAGCAGCCAGCGGGCGAACCCCAGCCGATTGCGCGGAGAATCCAGGGGAAAGGTGGGAAGAATATCCGGCACGTCGGGCGTCACTTCCTCGCGGCGCTGGTCGTACGCGCCGCGGAACAACACGTGGGCTTTGGCCGGTTCTTTGTTTTCTTCCATCACGTGGGCGATCGTGCCGCGGGCTTCCAGATCCCTCTGCTCTCGCTCCAGCGCGGCCAGGGCTTCCGACGCACTTTGGTAAGCGGCGTCGAGCGATGTCAGCCACCAATCGTACAGTTCGTTCTTCTCCGCTTCGGTTCGCGCGTCCGCCGGTTTGGCGACCAGCGCGGCCAATCGCGTCGAACTGGCCAGCGAGGCTACTTCCTGCGGCGGAACCAGGCGGCGAATCACTCGCAGATCCTGGATCGCGGCGCCGGAGAGCACCGAGCCGCGATGCCGCTGCCCGATTTTCAGCGGCACGTCGGTACGGATCGAGCCTTTCAAGCCGTCGGATTGAACGTTGACGGCCTTCTTCTGGCCGTCGATGTAAATCGTCACGCCGGCGGCTTTTTTCGACCCGTCGTAACTGAAGGCGACGTGCGTCCACTGGTTGGCCGGCACTTGGTCGCCAGAGACGACCTTCAGCGCATCGTCGCTCCACTTGTGGATGATGTGCGTGCCGATGCGGCGACCCTCGACCCAGAAGTCCCAGCCGCGGAAGTCGTTGGGGTCGTCCATGCGGGCTACAATCGCGCCGCTGCTGTCGTTGGCCGGCAAGAACACCCAGGCGGCGACCGAAAACGGCGTGTCCGCTTCCCAATCGCCCGCGTCGGCCACTTCCGCCACCGAGCGGGTCGATACTTTCACCGCTTGGGCCGCCACCTGCCCCGCTTGCCGCTCGGCCGATTCATCCAGCGCGACCTGCCGCGACTCGCCGTCGACCGTGATGGTGGCCACCGGCTCGGCGCCCAAGTCGAGCGGGGCGTGAAAGTGCAGCCCGTCCTTGAAAATCCCTTGCGCGAAGACTTCCGGTTTAGCCGTCGCCAGCCAGGCATCGAACTCGGGTCTGGCCGACTCTTTGCGAGCGGCAACCTCTTGCCGTGACTGGACAACGAGAGTCTTCAATTCCTCGTAGCGGCCGCGGTCGTCCTCGCGCGGAACGATCACGATCGGCGGTGTGTTTGCGACATTGCCGTCGCGGACCGGCTGCGTGCTGTTGTTAAAAAAGGCCGACAGTTCGTAAAACTCGCGCTGACTGATCGGATCGAACTTGTGATCGTGGCAAACCGCGCATCCGGTGGTCAAGCCGAGCCAGACCTGCGACGTCGTTTCCGTGCGGTCGCGAGCATACAGCACGGCGTATTCCTCGTCGATAATGCCACCCTCATTGGTGGTCATATTGCAACGATGGAACCCCGAGCCGATTCGCTGGTCAAGCGTGGCTTCGGGCAACAGATCGCCGGCCAGATTCTCGATCGTAAACTGATCGAACGGCATGTTGCGATTGAACGCCTCGATCACCCACTGCCGATACGACCACATCTCGCGGTAGTTATCGAAATGGATGCCGTGCGTGTCGGCGTAGCGGGCATAGTCCAGCCAGTAGCGTCCGCGGTGCTCGCCCCAGGCGGGCGATTGCAGCAACGTGTCGACGAGTCTCTCGTAAGCCTTCGGTGAGGAATCGGCGACAAACTCCTCCACCAGCTTCGTTGCAGGCGGCAGGCCGGTCAGATCCAGAGAAACCCGGCGGACCAGCGTGTGCCGGTCCGCTTCCGCCGCCGGCGCGAGCCCCTCGGCCTCCAGACGGGCGAGGACGAAGCGGTCGATCGGTGTCCGTACCCAACCCTCGTCCTTGACCTCCGGCAACTCCGGTCGCTTCGCAGCCAGCAGTGACCAGTGCGGTTGATACTCGGCCCCCGCCCGAATCCAACGGATCAGCGTTTGCTTTTCGGACTCGGACAACGACTTATGGGAACGAGCCGGCGGCATGCGGTCGTCGGGGTCGTCGTCCAAGATCCGCTCCACCAGAACGCTCGAATCCGGATCGCCCGCAACGATCGCCCCGTAGTCGATCGCCGCCTGCCGTTGATCGAGCCGGAGGTCCGCCGCCCGCGAGGCGGTGTCGGGACCATGGCACGCGAAGCAGTTGTCGGAGAGGATCGGGCGAATGTCGCGGTTATACTGCGGCGATTCGGCGGCTTCCACGCCGGGAAGCGACAAGAGCCCGACGAGAATCGCCGCAAGAAGAACGGAACGCATCGTCGCACGGCTTCGAATGAGCATTCGACCTCTCTTAAGAATGACCCGCAGTGGACGGACCTTGAGCCAACGAATACTACGCAGAAGAGGTATGCGTGTCCATTCGCTCCAGAGAGGGGGGGCCCCTCGGAACAGCCACCCTTGGTAAATTCGACACTTGCTCTTTCGCCGATGCTACGCGAACAACATGCCGGCGTAACCGACGACGCGGTCGCGGTCGCCCGAGGCGTCGGCGCTGGTGGCATAGCCGATCGGTTCGCAGCGGTTCAATGCATCCAGCCGCTTGAGCGTCTGCATGACCAATACCGCGGGCAACACCCCGCACATGGAAATCTTCTCGCGAGTGACTGCTTCATACAGCTTGGCCGGATCGAGAGTCTCCAGGGCATCCAACGCAACCCGGTCGATCTTGCGGGTCGCGTCGTCCGGCGCGTAGTGGTTCATGTCGCTGGAAATGACCAGCAGCGGCCGCTCGGGCAACTCGGCCAGCACCCCGGCCATCTCGTCGGCGAATCGCGCTAGCGCCGCCAGGTCGCCGCCGTGGATGGCGATCCCGACAACTCGCGATTTCGGCGCCAGGCGGGCCAGCAGCGGCAGTTGCACTTCTATGGCGTGTTCCGATTGATGGGCGGCCGCATCGAGTTCCAGGCCCGTTACCGCATCGGCCAGTTGCCGGGCCAGTTCGGGGTCGGATTCGACGCCGACGCCGGGCAGCGACCAGAGCCGATGGGGCGCCACGGCCCAGTCGGCCCCCAGCCTCGTGTGCTTCGGGCAGACGATGATAATCCGCTCGGGGATCTCGATCCGCGCAAGCGTCTGTGCCGCCAGGCGGCCCGAGTAGATCCAACCGGCGTGCGGAACCAGCGCCGCCGCCCAGCGCCCGGGCTGGCGATCCTCCGGCAAGAACTGGTCGAGCAAATGGCCGAGTTCGTCGGCATCGGCCGGATAGAACCTTCCCGCGACCGCCGGCGGACGTTTTTCCGGGCCGGCCTGTGGTCGAGCCACGTTGCTGAGCGTGAGCCGCGATTCGGTCGAGGAGGCCGCCATGCTGGAGACGGCAGTCCTCGCCGAGTCGCGGAAACGGGCCTGGTCGATGGCTTCGGCCAACAGTTGCTCGGGCTGTTTTGTCGGGTCAAAAGCCAAACTCCACCTGCCCGCCTCGTGGACCATGACCGCCCGCTGCCGCGGATCGATGCCCTCGAGCTGCGGCGTCGCGGCCGTGCCATGCATGGCCGAATCCCAGAACACACTCACACCCACCCTCGATCGGGCAACCACCTCCGCGCCGACACGATGGTTTCGCAGGGCGGTGGCCGCCGATTGCGTCAACTCGAACAACGACGACTGCAAGGGCAAATCCGGCCGCAGATTCAGCTTGCTCAGTTCGAGTGCCTCGTCGCGGCCGGGCAACCGCACGGAGAGTGTTGCGCCGGCGACACTGCCATCGTATCCGCCCGGCAGGTAGAAGCTCGGTGTCGCGCCCTCGACCAGTGCCGCCAGATTGCGCCGGCAATGATCGGCCAGCAGCCCCAGTTCGGCCTCGGTCGGGCCGCCGGGGGCCGGCGCCGCCGACGTATCGGTGAGAACGTCGGCCAAACGGCCGTGAATCGCGAAGCCTTCGAAGGTCATCAACGTCGTTTCGTCGCTTTTCCACGCATCAGGCGGCAGCCCGGCCTTGCGGCAAACCTGCTCGAGAAAACCGCGCGCGTCCAGTTCGTGCTCCACGGCCACGCCCGGCAGCAGCAGTCCCCGATTGCCGCCGCGCGCGATCTGCAGGCCGTGCTTGCCGATCGTGATCGCGCCGGCGCGAGCCTCCCCCGCCGCTGCCACCGGCGCCAGTCCCCAGAGCAACCACACCTCCATGTCGAGGTGGGCCAACTCGGAAGGCGAGATGGGCGGAAAGCGGGGATCGTCGGTCGCGGCACGGACTGCCGCATGATCGACAGCCTGCGACATCGGCACCGATTGCCCCAGAAACCCGCAGCAGGAACGAAGCTGCTGGCCTCGTTTCAGGCTGACAAAGACACCCAGCAGCGGCAGACTCGCCACATCACCCAGGGATTGCTCGACCCGCTCGGCCGTTTGCGACCGCACGGCCGCCGCCACGCGGCGAGCCGCCGTCTGGAAAACCAGCGACTGTTCTTGCTCGCTCAATTGCGGTCGGTCCGCGGCGACTCTCGCGTCTACGGATGGTTGTCGGGGAGTTGGTTCCATGCTCGTTTTCTCCTCCGCTGGTGGCGGTGCAGCCTTCTGGGAAACGGCGAACGCCGAAATCCGGATCGGCATCCGGCGAGCGCCCCAAGTGCCGGGGGCAATGTCGAATCGCCCGTGGATTTGCGCGCCGCATTGGCGGCACTGATTTCCGTCCAAGGCATAGACGCCCAGGAAATATCGGTCCCGCTCGATGACCACGCGTCCGCATCCGGGGCAGAACGTGCTCTGGTGCTCGCGGTCGCTGACGTTCCCCGTGTAAACATACTGCAAACCGGCCGCACGTGCGATGCGGTGCGCCTGCTGCAACGTGGCCACCGGTGTGGCGCCGCGATCTTTCAAACGGAAATCGGGATGGAAGGCCGTGAAGTGCAGCGGCACGTCGGGGCGAAGTTCCGCGGCAATCCAGTCGCACATCCGCTTCAGCTCGTCGTCCGAGTCGTTCTCGCCGGGGATGAGGAGGGTAGTCAGTTCGACCCAAACCTTGCTCTGGTGGACGAGCCACCGCAGGGTATCCAATACCGGATCGAGATGCCCGCTGGAGAGCTTGAAGTAGAACCTCTCGGTGAACCCCTTCAGGTCGACATTGGCCGCGTCCATACGGCTGAAAAACGGCTCCCGAGCGACCGGTGTGATGTAGCCGGCAGTGACCGCCACCGTCTTCACGCCGACGGCGTGGCAAGCGTCGGCCGTGTCGATGGCATATTCCGCCCAGATCACCGGGTCGTTGTAGGTGAACGCCACGCTCCGACATTCCGTCCGCAGAGCGGCCTCGGCGATGGCGGCGGGATCGGCCGTTTCGCTCAACGAGGCGACCTCGCGCGACTTGGAAATCGACCAGTTCTGGCAGAACTTGCAGCCCAGATTGCAGCCGGCCGTGCCGAACGAGAGGACCGCGCTGCCGGGATAGAAGTGATTGAGCGGCTTCTTCTCGATCGGGTCGATACAGAAGCCGGTGCTGCGGCCGTAGGTGGTCGACACGATGCGTCCGTCGAGATTCTGTCGGACAAAGCAGAAGCCCCGGTCGCCCGGCCCGAGCGCACAGGCTCGGGGACAAAGATCGCAAACCAACTTGCGACCGTCTTCCGTTTCGTGCCACCAGCCTCCGGCGCGGATGCCGTCCTGTGCTGGGCTGTCATGGGGGGGCAGTATTACGGTTTTCGGCATGACTCTTTAAGTTTATCGATTGCCGGGAGATCCGAGTACCCGTCCCCCGGGTCACGCGACCGAATCCGGCATAGCCTCGCTGTCCCAATTCTTCAGCAGCCTTCAACGCCAGAAGATCAAAAGCATCGCCCCGCCGGCCAGCGGAATCGAGAACAGGACGGCGACATGCGCCAGCAGTCGCCACCGGCCCAACAGGCCGGCGATTCCCGCCTTGAAGACCAGATTGGCCATCGCGCCGATGACGATCAGTCGCCATCCGTCTTCCACCGCGAACTGGGGGTTGTTCTGCGCGATGCGCGCGGTGGAGAGCGTGATGGCGTCCATGTCGGTGAGGCCGGAGAGCACCGCGACCGCGTAGAGCGCCTCGTTGCCAAGATACTCCCGTGCCGCGGCCAGCGCCAGGACGACCGCGGCATACATCCCGGCGAAGAAGATTGCCGATTTGAGTTGGGTGGGATTGCCCTGCTCGGGCATTTCCGCGGGTGTCTTGCGGACGCGAAGCCAGGACACCAATGCCGGAATCAAGGTCAGCAGCATGAGAATCATTACCGGAAAGGCCGCCGTCGCCAGGAAACGCGGCGCGACAACGGCGATTTCCACCAGCACGCGAACGAACACGACCGTCGATGCGATCAAAATGACGATTGTCGCTGCCTGGGTACTGATCGGACCGGTGCGGGCTTGTCGCGCGTAGCTGACCGTCGTCGCCGTACTGGAAATCGCGCCTCCCAGAGTTCCGCCCAGCAGGATGCCGGCGCCGCGGCCGAGGAAGCGGTAGGCGATGTATCCCCCGAGACTCATGCCGACAATCAGCACGACCATCAACCATGTCTCATAGGGATTGAATGCGCCGAGCGGCCCATAGGTTTGGTTGGGCAGGACCGGCAGAATAATGCACGTAATCAGCACGAACTGCATGATCGCGCGCAAATCGCCGTCGCCCAGCTTGTGAGCGATGCTGTGCAATTCCAGTTTGAACTGGAGCAACACCGCCACACAGCCTGCGACCACGATCGCCAGAGACATCGGGGCTACGACCAACAGCGCGCCGACGGCGTACATCAACAAGGCGGCGATGTGGGTCGTCGTGCCTGGATCCGGCTCGGCGCTGCGGATCCTCACGAGGCTCGGGAAGCTCATTGTCGCCACAACCGCCAGCAGACCAGCCGGTATGACCCAAGTGCCGAACTCCCGCCCGAGCATGGCACAGACGGCGCCCAGCAAGGTAATCATGGGAAACGTTCGTACCCCCGGCATGCCGGTCTCGGTTCGCTCTCGTTGAAGTCCGACCAGCAGGCCGAGCAGCAGCGACATGCCGATTTGCTGAAACGCGACAGAGACTTCGGGCAATGGATCCGCTCCTTTAGCAGTCGGGGGGGGCGCCGTTGCAGCGTCCGGGCTCGCGACGGGGCTTTCCGTATCAACTATAGCTTGTGTGGTTGATGGTTCGTCAAACAGCCCGGCTGCTCTGAGCAGCCGGGCTGCTGGTTGCGACGATTGTCGTGGTTCTTCGTGAATCGGAGTGTTGGAAGCTCCGGCAAAGCGGGGACAGACGCCCTCGCTTCGCTTTGCTTGCCCGGGTTTTCCTCAGGCGGACCGCATCAGCGCCGATTTGTCGACGTCAGCATCGACAAACTCGCGGGTAATTCGGCCCCGACTCATCACCAGGATCCGGTCCGCATGCGCCAAGATCATCTCCGGTTCGGTGGATGCCAGCACCACGGCCGTCCCTTGCGCGGTCAACTCGGCCACCAACCCCATCACCTCTTCCTTGGCCGCCACGTCCATCCCCCGCGTCGGCTCTTCCAGCAACAATACGCGGACATCGCCCAGCAGCCACTTGGCCATGACCACTTTCTGCTGATTTCCACCGGAAAGGCTGCCGACCGGCAGCAGCGGATTGGGCGGCCGACAGCCTACCCGGTCAAGCACAGGCTGCGTGGCGGCCAGCTCGCGCCGCCGCGTCAGCCACCGTCCGGTTACCTGGCGGAGATGGGCCAAGGTGACGTTCTTGTAGATCTCGCCTTTGATGAACAAGCTGCGGGCACGGTCCGCGGCGACCAGCACGACCCCGCGACGAACGGCCGTATGGGTGTCGCCGGGCGGCAAAGACACTCCGCCGAGTCGGACGCAGCCCGAGGTTGCTCGCCGCGCTTGGGCGAGCGTCTGAACCAGCTCCTGGTGTCCGGCGCCGACAAAACCGTACAGTCCCAGGCACTCGCCCGGCGAGACTTCCAGGCTGATCTCCGAAAAGCTGCCGGAGAGCGACACCCCTTCCGCTACAAGCACCGGCGGTTCGCTCCGCCCAGCGCCGAGCCGAACGCCCGCCTCGTAACCCCTTTCCGTCGCCTCCCGCCGGTGGCCGAGGATCTTCTCGATAACGTCGTGTTTGCCGAGACAGGCTACCGGCGCGGTCTCAACGAGCCGGCCGTCTCTCAGGACGGTCACCCGGTCGCAGATCTCCAGCACGTCCTCGATGAAATGGCTGACAAAGACGATGGCCACGCCGCGACTGCGCAGCCGCCGGACCAACTCGAACAATCGCCGGGTTTCCGGCGGGCTTAGCGCGCTGGTCGGCTCGTCGAGGATCAGAACACGCGCGCCACTGTGGACTCCGCGGGCGATCTCGACCATCTGCCGAACCACCAGTGGGTAGCTGTCCAAACGCCGCCGGATGTCGACGTCGATTTCCAATTCCGCCAACCACGCGCGCGCCTTGCGGCGGATGCCCATCCAATCGACCCGGCCACAGCGCGTCGTCGGCTGCCGGCCGAGGAAAAGGTTCTCCGCCACGCTCAACTGCCCGACGCCCGACAATTCCTGATAAACCATGGCGATCCCCTCGGCCATGGCCGCCTGAGGTGCGCTGAGGGCGACGGGCCGTCCGGCCACCAGCACGGTTCCGTCGTACTCGGCGACGGCCCCGGCGAGGATCTTCATCAGCGTGCTCTTGCCGGCGCCGTTGCCGCCGACCACGCCGTGAACTTCGCCGGCTTGCAGCGTAAAATCCACCTCCTGCAAGGCAACGACGCCTCCGTACCGCTTGCCGACCGAGCGGCACTCCAACAGCGGCGTTTCCGTGGCGGCAGGCATCGTTCTACACCAGGCAGTGTCTGGGGTCCGACAAGAAAAGCATGGCGTCGAGATTGCCCGACTCCCGCGAGACCAACGGGCTGGGCAGGATAATCTGTTGCGGAACGTCGTCGATCGGTTCCTTGTTTCGGACAATGAACTGGCCGATGATCAGCGAGTAGCCGTGGATCATGCAGGTCGGGTTGACCGACGTCGCGGCCAGTTGGCCGTCGCGAACGGCCGCCAGGCCCGCCTTCTGTCCGTCCACCCCGGTCACGACCATCTTCTCGTGCCGTGTGCCGGCCAGCGCGGGAGTGCAGGCCAAGGCCATGTCGTCGTTGTGGAAAAACGCCCCGGCTATCGGCTCTTGGCTCTCCTGCAGCAGCGTTTCAAACGTGTTCCTGGCGATCTCCGTCTTCCAGTTGCACCACCGCACTCCTTGCCCAACCACCTCGACCTCGGGATACTTGGCCAGAACCTGGTTGAATCCACGCGCGCGGTCCTGGGCGCCGCTGTGGCCGCTCTCGCCGCCGATGTGGATCACTTTGCCTTTGCCACCGATCTTTTCCATGAGGTAGCGGGTGCTCGCCTCGGCCATGGCGATCTGATCCGGGGCGATCTCGATCCACACGCCCGCCTCGCGCAGCCGCGGTCGTTCGACCAGCAGAGTGTCCATCGAAATCACCGGGATGCCCCGCTGCTTGAGTCGCTTGACGGGCTCCTCGAGAATGCCGGTCTGATGGGGCTGGAATGCGCAGAAGTCCCAGTCGTCGTCGACAATCAACTCGATCTTTTCGCGTTGCTTCTGCCCGTCGAACTCGCCGTCGAACCACACCACTTCGACGCCGAGCAAATCACCCCAGAGCATGGCCGCGTCGTAGCCGAGTTTGTTCCAGGTTCCCTGCAAGCCGGCGTTGGAAAAAGCGGCACGGAGTCGCGGCCTCCCGGACGGGTTGGTGGAGGGGGAAGCGTTGCAGCCGGCCAGCAAGGCACCGAGGCCCAGCCCGGCGCTCGATGCGGCTTTCAACAGACCGCGGCGCGTGGTTCGTGAGCTGTCTGCTCCAGACATGATGATCTCCTTCAGCGGATTGAGCGACTGGTTCGGCCGGTTCATGGGGCCAACCCCGCAAGCTCCTGTGCAGTCATCCCGATATCGCGAGCTATCTGCCGCAAGAGAATGGGGGAGATGTCTCGCCCTTTATGAAATGGCACGGTTGTGCAGCGCCCGTCGAAGTGCCGAAACTGCTTGTGCGAGCCACGTTGCCGGACTTCAATGAACCCCAGTTTCTCCAAGCGCGCCGCTACCTCTTGAGGCTTGAGAACGGGAACTTTCGACATAGTCAAGTCACCTGCAAGGTCTGCGTACCCACGAACTGCGATTCGACCTGGGGCTCCCCATCTTCTAACAGCATACCGATCACGTCCTTGAGATTGTCATTCAGTTCGTCGAGTGTGGCACCCTGGGAATGGGCGCCGGCAAAGCCGGGAACGTAGCCAACATAAAGTCCAGTTTCAGAACATCGTTCGATAACCGCAGTGAATGATCGCATAAGTACCTCCTCAACCACGGAGGGCCGGCCTGGCCTTCGAGAATGTGCCCTGGAATCCGTCTCGACCCAAACAGTTGCCTGCTCGGAAGCCAGATAGTACAGGCTTCACGGCAGGCAACGGCTCTCCCGCGATTATACCTCGTTAGACGTACCAAAGCTATCAGCGATCGACGGAAGGCCATAACTCCCTTATTCCTGTAAACCACCGCGCATAGAGCGGAGACGTTGTGGCCAGATACTCCAGCCGCTCCGCGGCGTTGCAAGCGATTCGGTGCGGAAAGAACGTCGGCGCCATGTCGGCTGCGGTGTTTTCAGGGCTGCCGGTTTTCGATCGGGCAAATCCGAATGTCGTCGAGCCACACCTCGCCAAACCCCGAGAGGGCAAAGCTCACCGTCAACGTCCCCGATTCCGGAGCGACCCGATAAAGCGTGAACGGCTGCCAGCCGGTGGTTTCCCCGATCCGCTCCGCCAGCGTCTCGCCGGTGTAGGAATCGGCGATCAGCAAGCCGTCGACGCTGCCGGTGATCGGCGACGGTATCTGCACCCATCCCTGAATCGAGAGGAGTTCACCTTGACGCACCGGCACCTCGGGACTGGTAATCCACACGGGCGGTGATTCCGCCAGCACCGCAGCGCGATTGGGATCCGCGGGAAGCGCCGACAGACGCAATCCGTATTGGCCGTCATGCGCCGCGGCGGGAGCGAGGCCGGCTTCGGTGGTAATCCCCGCGGTGGGATGCTGGAAGTGGCGCCAGCCCGACTGGAGCGTGCGGCCCAACTCCTCGAAGTCTCCGCCGGTGAGCCGGTCTTCTCCGAGGCTCGACTGGCCGATCCGCTTGAGCAACCTCCCGTGGCAAGGCAACGTAGCGAAGCAGACCGCCAACGGGCTGGCCACCGGACGGCTCAATCCGGCGATGGCCGCCTGCCATCGTTGGCGTTCGAGGAGTCGCAGTGGTCGCATGGCGCGTTCGGCGCCGAGATACGCTGTCCGGTAATCTCGGCTTGCCGCCGCGCCGGCACACGACTGGAGGGTTTGGCGGGCATCGGACAACCAGCGATCCTCCGCCGCCGCTCGGCCGATTTCAGCGGCCAGTTGCCCCTCGATCCGTTCGACCTGCTGCAGCTTGGCGCCGGCGAGTTCCCGGGCCAACTGAGCGGCTCTCGCCCCGATGAGTTCGGCTCGCTGGGACAGGCTCTGGTAAACCAGGGCGTCCTGAGTGAGCAACACCAGCGCGGTGAGAGAAAACTCGTCCAGCGTCACGCGTGTTCCCCCGCTCACCCGCCGGTCTTTGAGCGGACGCAATCCGCCCGGCAAAACATGGTACGCGTCATTCGATTCCGGCACGCCGGGCACCACGAAGGTAACCCCGTTGCCGGCGGAT
>Ga0123333_10003798_pt1 | contig 14502 bp, 12 predicted proteins | sample BioC12SIPDNA_3_FD_89957 | JGI IMG/M metagenome (GOLD analysis project Ga0123333, IMG submission 89957) | Anaerobic biogas reactor microbial communites from Washington, USA - Biogas_R2_B C12 SIP DNA | ecosystem: Engineered > Bioreactor > Anaerobic > Unclassified | place: Washington, USA... | reverse complement strand
GGAAGCCCCGCGACACTATACCCCGAAATTGCCGAAGCCGCCATCGGCAGTTCCGACGAAACGAAAATCGGCAACCATCCGGCGAATGATGGACGCCGGATGGCCGCCAGAAGTTTTTTTGATTGGCGTAAAGGGGGCGCTTACCAACTGTCGCGTCCGCGTCCACCGCCGCCGTATCCGCCGCGACCGCCGCCGCGACCGCCGCGACCGCCACCGCCGCCACCGCTTCGAGCCGGCTTGTCTTGGGCCTCGTTGACCTTGATGGTCCGACCGTCCAATTCGGCGCCGTCCATCGCGGCCACAGCCTGATTCGCGCCGTCATCGTCGGCGAAAGTGATGAAACCGAATCCGCGCGAGCGGCCGGTCTCTCGATCCGTGATAACCTTGGCTTCGACAATCTCGCCAAACTGGGAGAAGGCGCCGTGTAGGCCATCGTCCGTGGTACCCCAACTCAACCCGCCGACAAACAATTTCTTCGACATCCCTCGGATTACTCCTTGCATGGCACCGGCGCACGGAGGCGACGGCGCACTAAATTGAAACAAACGGGTATCGCGGGATAAACACGGTGGACGGTGGAATGTTAGACAATTCTCGCAATAGATGAGAGGTTGCTTACTTCGAGCCGTGCAACGATACTAAAGTCCCTCGCTCCCCGAGGGCAGCCCCGACGGCCGCCGCTAATTGATAGTAGCATAGCAAGTTCGCTGTAACATGCAAGCGGTAAACCCAGAAAAAAATCGGCCGGGCTGTTTTCGAGAAAAACACAATGCCGCCCTGCGGAGGGGAGGGGGGCTAGTGATTTTCATACTTTTTTGTAAGCGTTCACTGGGGGCTGTCCCAATATCGTTTATATTTAGCCCCCGGTGAACACACCGGGGTCACGGCGTGGAGTATCCGCAACGCTGCCCCCCCTGCATTCACGGGGGTCTAGTACAGCAAATCATAATTGAGGGTTCATCAGAGCCAGTTCTTACCTAACTTCACACCGATTTTTCCAAGCCAAATTGCCTCGTTCGTCTTGACGTGAAGGCCTCCGCGACGATACCTCCACTTGTACCCCAGGTTCAGGAAAGCTAGGATAAATGGATTATAGACAAACGCAGCAGAGGGCGATTCGCACATCATGGCGTTCCGGCAAGAAATTGTAATAACCGGCTTGGGCGCGGTCAGTCCGACGGGGATCGGCAAGGGACCGTTCTGGGATTCTTTCATCGAGGGCCGCAGCGGCGTCCGCCGTCTCGACCTATACGACGATCCCTCGTTGCCCCCTCCGATCGGCGGCGCGGTCGTCGATTTCGATCCAAAACAGTACGTTCGGCCGCGGAAGAGTCTGAAGGTGATGAGCCGCGACATTCAGTTGGGGTTCGCGGCGGCCGATCTGGCTTGTGCCGACGCCGCATTGCCGGAAAAACCTGCCGCGCCTGAGCGATTGGGGGTGGTTTTCGGGGCCGGCATCATCCCCTGCGACATCGAAGAACTGGCCGCGCCCTATCGCGCCTGTATGGTCGATGGCAAGTTCGATTTCAGCCGTTGGGGCCAAGCAGCGATGTCCGAATTGTTCCCGCTGTGGATGCTGAAGTATTTGCCGAACATGCCCGCCTGCCACATCGGAATTGCCCAGAATGCCTACGGCCCGAACAACACCATCACTCTCGGCGATGTATCGAGCGTATCGGCCTTTGCCGAGGCGGCTCGCGTTTTGGAGCGCGGGCAGGCCGACGCGATGATCGCCGGCGGGGTGGGCGTGCGGCTGCATCCGGCGTCTTGGATGCGGAGCCACGATGGCGATCTTTCGCGGCGCGGCGACTCGCCCGAGGCGGCCTGCCGCCCCTTCGACGCCGACCGCGACGGACTGGTCAACGGCGAGGGGGCCGGGGCCATGTTGCTCGAAACGCGCGAACGCGCCCAAGCCCGCGGCGTTCCCATACTGGGCCGCGTGCTCGGCTGCGCTTCGGTCTTCGCACCAGGAAAAAAGAGCTTGGACGAGGCCGTCCGCCGCGCGATCCTGACGGCCGTGGCCGACGCCGGTCTCCAGCCCGACGATATTGGATTCGTGGCGGCCCACGGCCTTAGCACCGTCGAGGAAGACCGTCTCGAGGCCCAGGCGATCCGCGCGGCGCTCGGCGACGTTCCGGTCACGGGGGCAAAGAGCTATTTCGGGCACCTCGGTCCGGCGGCGGGCGCGTTGGAAGCGGTGATGTGCGCGTTGGCCTTGCGTGCAGAACTGATTCCGCCCACACTCAACTACGAGCGGCCCGATCCGCTCTGTCCGGTGAACGTCGTTAGCGGCAAGCCCGCGCCGCTGGAGCGGCCGACGGCCCTGGTTCTCGCCCACACCCCCCACGGCCAAGCGGCAGCGGTGGTTTTGGGAAGGGAACCAGTTGCATGAAATAGCTGCTTACGCCTGAAGTGTTTCGGTTTTGGAGAAGGTTCCCGTCGCATGAACGATCCGCCGACGTACCAATCCTTCGCCGATCAAGTGCGGCGGCTCGATCGAGCGATTCGCGCGTTGTCGGGCCGTGCGGCCGCGTTGGGAATCCCGCCGCCGGACGGCGAAGAGTGGTTCGATCTGCTGCAAAACAAGCTGCTCGCCGAGCTTGATCTCCCGCCGCTGCTGGTCGCGGCGATTGTCGGTGGAACGAATATCGGCAAGTCGGTGGTCTTCAACCATTTGGCCGGCGAGCCGGCCAGCGCGGCAAGCCCCTTGGCCGCAGGCACCAAACATCCGGTTTGCCTCGTACCCGCGGAGTTGGCCGATCGCCGCCTGCTCGCCCGATTGTTCGAGCGATTCAAACTATGCGACTGGCGGTCGCCCTCCGATCCGCTGGGCGAGTCGCCGGAAGACCTGATGTTCTGGCGCGAGGGGAAAAACGTGCCGCCGCGGCTGCTGCTGCTCGACGCGCCCGACGTCGATTCCGACGCCGAGGTCAACTGGCGGCGGGCCAAGGCCATTCGCCAAACGGCCGACGTGCTGGTGGCCGTTTTGACCCAACAAAAATACAACGATGCCGCCGTGAAACGCTTCTTTCGCACGGCGGTCGAGGCCGACAAGCCGATCGTCGTCGTCTTCAACCAATGCGACGTGTCGTCCGACGCCGAGTATTGGCCCCGCTGGCTGGCGACGTTTCGCGAGAACACCGGCGCGCGGCCGGAGCTGGTCTACGCGGTTCCTTACGATCGCCGCGCTGCCGAGGAGTTGCGGCTGCCGTTTTACGCGATTCCGCCCGACGTGCCTCCGCCGCCGGGGGCGGAGGCTGCTTTGCCGGCCGCCGACCTCCGCGCCGATCTGGCCGCCTTGCGATTCGACGAGATAAAAATCCGCACCTTTCGCGGGGCTATTCGACGGATGCTCGATCCGCACAACGGGCTGCCGGCCTATCTCGATTCGATCCGCGCGGCGGCCGGTGAATTTTCGCGCGCCGCCGACGCCCTCGCCGCGACCGAACTGGCGCGGGTCGCCTGGCCTTCGTTGCCGGCCGCCGTATTGGTCGATGAAATCCACTACTGGTGGAACGACTCGCGGCCGCCCTGGTCGCGCCGGGTGCATGGATTCTACCGCTCGCTGGGCCGCGGCGCGACTTGGCCCCTTAGAACCGCTTGGAACTCGATGGCCAAGCAGCACGCCGACCCCTTGGCCGGATTCCAACAACGCGAGCGGGAAACGGTCGTCTTGGCCGTGGGAAAACTGCTCGACGAATTGGGCCGCCTTTCATCGGTGGGCAACGACGTGCTCCGCCCAAGACTGCAGCGATTGCTCGGCGGACGCGCCAGGGCCGACATTCTCGAACGGGTGCGGTTGGCCCACGAATCCCTGCCGGCGGTCGATAAAGATTACCGCGATTTTTTACGGGCGGAATTGGAGGCATGGCGGTCGGGCAATCCCCGAGCGGTACGATTCCTGCAATCGCTCGACCGCGCGGCGGCGCTGGCCAGACCGGCACTGACCGTCACCCTGTTCTGCACCGGCCTGCACTTTGCCGGAGATCTGGCCGGTCAGGCGGCGGCGCAAGCGGCCGGAGCCACGGCGGGGCATCTCGCCACCGAGGCCGCCATCGCCGGCGGCATCGCCGGCGGCGGCGATGCATTTGCCGGAGATCTGGCCGGTCAGGCGGCGGCGCAAGCGGCCGGAGCCACGGCGGGGCATCTCGCCACCGAGGCCGCCATCGCCGGCGGCATCGCCGGCGGCGGCGATGCAATTGTCAGCACCACCGGCGAAGGCGTCCGGCAGGCCGCCGGCAGGTTGTTCGGACGGCTGCAAGCCCGCTACGCCCGGCAAAGGGCCGAGTGGCTGGCGGAATGGTTGGAAAGGGAACTTCTCGGCGGCTTGTTGGCCGAGTTGCGCGAGGGCGCCGCGGCCCCGCGCGACGCCGCTTTCAGGGAAGTCGAAGCGGCCGCGAAAGCGATTGAATGATTGTTTTCAGCGGAACCGGTGAAGCCACAAGCGGTTATTCTCGATAGCGAGCGCAAAAAAAACCGACGCGCTTGCCGCTGGGACGTGCTACGTGCATGGGCACGTTACTGGGGGCGCGGATTATTAGTCCGCCGTTTTACCCTCCGATTATTGCATGACGTCCATTAAGCGGCAAACGCGCCGCGGGAGACATTTACGACTTCTTCGATCGAGACTACCTCCTTTTTGTGGAAAGAGAAAAAAGAAATTTACCCCACGTCAGTTTAAGCGGTCCTCCTTGGCAAAGAGTAGAGAAACGCGACGCACTACGATGGCGGTCTGGGGCGTGCCGGATAGGGCGGCAGCGCCGCGTAATCAACCAGACCGGCATTAAGGTCTTCCTGCTGTTGGCGCAGACGATTGCGCCGTTCGAGGGCGCTCAGATGCCGTCCGAGCACCCCCAGCGTCGGACCCGAACGAGGCAATCTCATGCTTCTCGTATAGGTCCACGCACATCGAAGAGGGCCGATGAATTTAACCATACTCTTATATGCCCGATGAAATTTGTTTGTCAAAAAAAGATTCAAGAAAATCGGGCGGATAAACGACGATTCGCCGCGGGCCAAACGATGCCCGCCGCATAGCCGACGCGGTTTCGGAAATCGGAAGAGTCGCCCGAAATGAAAGCGAGCCCGCACCCGGCGCAGCTTCCCGCGGTTGACGACGACGGGGTAAGAAAAACGGATCGGCGAAAATGCAACCCCCGCCCTCGATCCGGCCGAAAGACGACCGCGCTACTTTTTACCCCAGGGAAGACTCGCCCAAATTCGCTCGATCATGCTTTGTTGCGGCGGGGGGACTTGAGCCAGATGCCGGCAGGCCATGCGCGACAATATGCCGATCCGGCGGGGTGAACAGAGAAAGTGAACCGCTCCGGCCTCGCGCGCCAGCCGCTCGTGAACGGCCTGCGAACGTTTGCCGGCAACGGCGAAACGCGCGGCGGGAAACTCCCGCGCAAGCAACTCCACAATCCGCGGCGTATCAAGCGGATTGCGGGACATTTGCACCAGCACAAACGAGGCGGGACTTGCCGCCAACTCGCGACGGCAGTCGGCGGCCGTGCGAGTTTCCCAGACGCGAACCCCCGAACCGGAAAGCTCTCGCCGCAGCGCCGCGGCCCAACGCCCATCGCGTTCGCAGACGATCAATCTTGCGGCGTTTGTTTCCATTGTCTCGTGTTATGTAAGCTGCGAACCCGTATAGTGCGAAACCGCAAGCGGATGTCACGCCCCCCCCGCGAACGCAGTCGCGGGGCGTTTTTACACTCTCCAATATTCATTATTCACTCTCCACTCTCCACCATTCACTTTCCATTCTCCACTCTCCACTAACCGCTATTCCAACCCCAACTGCACCATGCGTCGATAGAGGCGGGGGCGTGTAACGCCGAGCAGCCGCGCGGCTCGGGCTTTGTTTCCTTTTGCTCGGGCCAAAGCGCGACGGATCAATTCCCGCTCCACGTGGGCAAGGAACTCGTCCAGCACGATCGTCTCGTCTGTGCGATGCGGCCGGGCGGCGGCTTGGGCCGCAAGCCGCAACCGCTCGGGCAGATCGCCGGGGCCGATCTCCCGACCCGACGCGCGATGGTGCGATTCGGCCACGACTGCGGCCAGTTCGTCGAGATTGCCCGGCCAAGGATAAGCGTCGAGCCGATCGAGCGCGGCGGGCGAAAAGCCGCCGATCTGCCGTTCGCCCAAAGCGTTGCACTCTTCGAGAAACATTTGGGCGAGCAAGGGGACGTCTTCGCGGCGCTGCGACAACGGCGGCAACTCGACCACGATCGTGCTGAGCAGCGCGGCCAATTCGGCGTGGAACTTTCCCCGCCGCGACAACTCGACCAGCGGCTCGGCTGCCGTGGCCGCCAGCCGCCAACCGCTCAAACGGCGGGAGAGGAAGTCGCGCAATTCGACCTGCACGTCGTCGGCGAGTTCGTCGATCCGGTGCAGCAGTAGCGTATCCGCGCCGGCGTTGGTCTCGCGCGCTTCCGCCAGGGCGGCGGCCGACGCGGCGGCCTCGAGCAGATCGACGCCCAGCAGGGAACAATCGAGCGCGGCGAAAACGGGCGCGGCATCCGTTTGCGTATTCGCTCCTCCGTAATGCACGGCGGAGGCCAGACGTTGGCGCCCGCTGCCCGGCGGCCCGACCAGCAGCACGCTCGCTCGACTGCCGGAGGCCAGCTTAACCTGGCTGAGTGCCAATTGCATGGCCGGCCCGCCGCCGATCAGCCGATCGGCGCGACAACGCGCGGCGATTTCATTGCGGAAACGCCTGATCTGTTCGTGCAGCGCGATTGCTCCAGATTCCGCCGAATCATCGACTGCCGGCCGAACGGCGTCCGCCACGGATCGGCCCTCGGGTTCGAGGATTGCGGCGACGGCGATAATTTCTTCTTCACCGTCGCCGATGGGAATAAAACGGCAGAGTCGGGATGCGATTTTTTCTGCCCCTCCGGTTAGATCGACTCGATGCACCGGGGCCGTGCAAGTCTCGCCCGAAAGCACCATCGGCGGCGGGCAAAGTCCAGCAGCCACGGCCTCCGGGCCGGTCTTTTCCGGGTCGGAATGATATGCGCAGCGAACGCCCGAAAGTCCTTCGCACAAAGAACCTAGCCACTCTCGGCACGCCCGGTTCAGATACACAATTGTCAAATCCGCATCGAGTATGTAGAGTTCCCGGCCGGCGGAATCGAACAGTCGGGCAAGCTCGGCGGCGTTGGCGCGTCGTTTGGGCATTGGAGTTCACAACGGTAGATATTTTCGCTGATGCCGACCTATCCGAACATGGTATGATAACAAGGCGGCATACACAACCTCGATAATATTATCGGCCGCCGAATAAGACAAATATCCGGGGCAGGAGCTTTGTCAGTCGCCGTCGCTCCAATCCACTTCCGTGGGGGCAGGTTGGAGTGACGGCTGTTTTGTTTCCCGATCGTTGCCGCGCGGCGATTCACGCTGAACTGCCGTGTTCCGGCGGGGCGATCGTTCGCCGCGGAAGTCTCCGGCGCTGATCAACGGGCCGGGAAACAGACCCGCCAGAACGACCACCAGCGCGGCGGCGACGGCGGACGTCCAAGCCCCCCGGCCGCCTTGCGCCGACGGCGCGGCCAACGGCAGCCGGAAGTACATCACGGCGACCACTCGCAAATAATAGGCGGCCGCAACGGCCGCGTTCAACACTCCGGCTACGGCCGCTAGGATAAACCACCATCGCGCCGCCGGAGCCTCGACATTCAACGCGCCACCGAATACGAGCATCTTTCCCCAGAAACCGGCCAACGGCGGGACGCCCGCCAGCGAGAACATGCAGACGGCCATCGCGGCGGCGGCCGCCGGGCGATTTCGCGCCAGGCCGGCCAACTCGTCAGTCGAATCCAACCGGCGGTCGGCGCGGCCGAGATGTTCCATTATGGCGAAGGCACCTATCGTAGCCGCCGCATAAGTGGCCAGATAGAACCACAACGCGCCGAGGCCGTTCCAGTCGTTCGTCACTCCTCGGGACGCGAGCGCCACGCCCAGAGCCAGCAGCATGTAGCCGGCCTGCGCGATCGACGAATAGGCCAGCATCCGGCGGAAATCGTTTTGCCACAGGGCCATCACGTTGCCGAAGGTCATCGTCAAAACCGCGACGCCCAACACGATCGACCAGGAATATGGCGACAGATCGGGCAAGGCCGCCGCGATGATCCGCGTCATGACGACGAACCCGGCGGCCTTCGGCAGAACGGAAAGCAACGCCGCGTTCGGATATGTGGTTCCCTGGTAAACATCCGGGGCATAAAAATGAAACGGCACGGCCGCGATCTTGAAACACAAACCGGCGAAAATCAACACCATCGCCAGCCGGGCGAAAACGACTACGCTCGGCGCGATCGGCTTAGCTCCTTCCATCGCCGCTCGGATGTCCGCCAGCGAGGTCGAGCCGCTCGCTCCGTAAAGGAAACTGAACCCGTACAGAAGAATCGCGGAGGCCAGCACGCTGAGGAAGAAATACTTCGCGGCCGATTCCTGGCTCTCGGCGTCGTTGCGGCCGAGATATAGCAGTATGTATGTGGGAATCGAAATCAACTCCAACGCCACGAAGATCAGCACGATGTCCTCGGCGGCGGCAGCCAGCATCAATCCGGCGACGGTCAGCAGCATCGAGCCGATGTATTCCGGCGTACCGTCGAAACGCAGCGGTTTTCCCGCCATTGGCAGCAGCAGCAGCGCAGCGGCCGCCAACGCAAACCAGCGAACGTATCGGGCCAGGGGGTCGGAAATGATCGCTCCACCGTAATCTACAAACGGGGTGGCACTGCTGGGCAAGCCAGCAGTGGCACCCGACAAGCCGGCAGTGGCATCCGGCGTTTGGAGCCACAGCGCGGCGGCGGCTGCCAGAAGCGCGGCGGCGGCCGCCCAACTCCAAGCCTGCCGCGCCTTGAAAAACGCCCCGCCCATGTATATCGCCACCGCTGCGGCAATCAGCACGATCTCGGGCAACAGGAGGCGTAGGTCGGCGTAGGTCATTTTGAGAGTTGTTAGTTATCAGTTATCAGTTATCAGTTATCAGTTGTTAGTTATCAGTTGTTAGTGTGAACGCCCCGCGACTGCGGTCGCGGGGGAGGGGGGGTGCCGCTTGCGGTTTCGCAACCGCATCTCTCTCTCGCGCATCTGTTTCGCACGCCTCCCGCACCGGGGCGATCAACTCGTCCAGGGTCGGCCTCATGCGGTCGAAAAAGAACCCCGGCTGCAATCCGACCCATAGAATCACCGCGGCCAGCGGCGCGAGACAAAACATCTCGCGGGGCGAGAGGTCTCCCGCATCGGTCTTCCGGCCACTGGCCGCTGGCCGCTGGCCACTGCTTCCAAGCCGTTCTGGCCCGAAAAAAACGCGCTGATACATCCAGAGCATGTACCAGGCGCCCAGCACGACGCCGGCGAGGCTCAGCACTGCGATCGCGCGGAGTTGCGCGGCGAAGCCGGGGATCGGCTCGGCCCAACCGCGTTGGAACACGCCGACCAGCAGCGGAAACTCGCCGGCGAATCCGGCCATGCCCGGCAAGGCAATGCTGGAGAGCGTAAATATGAGCGCGAAAAACGCCAGCCGGGGGAACCGCCGCGCCAAGCCGCCGAAGTCGGTCATTTCGCGGGAATGGAAACGCTCGTAGATCATGCCGATCACGGCGAACAACCCTCCGGTCGCCAGGCCGTGGCCGACCAATTGTAGCGTCCCGCCCTCGACCCCCAACCGGTTGGCGGCGAACAGTCCCAGCGTGCAAAAGCCCAGGTGGCTGACGCTGGAATAGGCGATCAGCCGCTTGACGTCGCTTTGGGCCAGGGCGACCAGTGCCCCGTAAATTATTCCGGCCAGCGAAATCCACAACAGCCAGGGCATCAGTGCGGCGGCGGCCTCGGGCAGCATCGGCAGGTTGAACCGCGCGAAGCCGTACACGCCCACCTTCAGCAGCACGCCGGCCAACAAAACACTCCCCGCCGCCGGGGCCTCGACGTGCGCCAGCGGCAGCCATGTATGCAGCGGCCAGAGCGGCGCCTTGACGGCGAATCCGGCGAACAGGGCGAGGAACACCCAAATCTGCATCGAAAAATCCATCGGCCGCTCGCGAAGCGAAGCGGTCAGTTCGGCGATGGAGAAGGTCAGCCGCCCCGCTTCCCCGCCGGCCGGATGGTTGTAGACCCAAACGATGACGGCCAGCAGCCCGACGAAGGTCAACATGCTGCCGGCCAACGCGAAAAGGAAAAACTTCACGGCGGCCCAGCGCCGATCTTTGCTCCCCCAGATGCCGATCAGAAAGAACAACGGTATCAGCGTGAACTCGAAAAAGACGTAGAAGAGGATGATGTCCCGGGCGACGAACACTCCCAACATGCCGGTCTCCAGAACCAACAGCAGGCGGTAATAGAGCGCCGCCTGTTGCTCGATCGCTTCCCAGCCGACCAACACGGCCGAGACCGAGAGCAGCGCGGTAAGCGCGAACAGCCAGATGCTTAGCCCGTCCAGGGCGATGTGAAAGCGGACGTCGATCGACGAATCGAGCCATCGCAGCCAATTCCAATTTGTCTCGGCGAAAGGGGCGGCGTCGCCGGGAAACACTGCCGCCAGTACGACTGCAATGCCCAACACCGCCAGCGAAACGACGAGCGCCGTCCAGCGGGCGGCATTTCGGCCGCCGCCGAGCAGCAACGCCCCGGCTAAGGGGAGCAACAGCGATGTTAGTAGTAAAATATCCATAAACGCTTTGCTTGATGGGAGATATGGGAATTATGGGAGTAATGGGAATCAAAACTCCCATCATTCCCATTGATCCCATTGTTCCCATCGCCCGGAGGCCGTTAGCCTCCGGTTATTGTTAAACGTGATTGAAATACTCTCTACATCAACGCGATTCCCAACAAAATCAACACGCCGAACGCCATCGCCAGCGCATAGAACTGCACCAGTCCGTTTTGGGCCGGCCGCAGCAGGGCTCCAACCAATTTGGGAGACAGTCCGCATAAGTCAACCAGCGCGTCGATCGCCCGGCGGTCGAGCCACGCCGCCACTCGGGCGACGCCCAACATCGGCCGGACGATCAAGGCGTTATAGATCGGGTCGAAGAAAAACTTTCCGTAGGACAGGCCGTAGAGGCCGAAAACATTCATTGCCCTGGTCATCCGCGCGACGGCCTTACCCCGTCCCAGATACAGCGCCGCGACCAGGGCGATGCCCAACAAGCTCAGCGCCGAGCCGGCAGCGCCGATGCGCCATTTGTCGGCCGTCTCGACCGCGGCATGTCCGGCATGTGCGAGGCAATCGAAAGAGGGCGTGTGCGAGAGGAAATCGGCGAATCCGTGCGTCCACTCGAAGTAGCCCCCCGCGACGATCGACCCGAACGCCAGCACAACCAGCGGCACGGTCATCGACGGCGGCGATTCATGCGCGTGTCCCTCGGCTTCGGGCGGTAGGCGTTCTTCGCCGTGGAAGACGATAAAAAACGGGCGGAATATGTAAAAGTCGATCAACACGACGCCGAGCAGGGTCGAAATGAACAACAGCCCGAACAGCCCTCCACCGTCGCCGGAACGATCGTCGAGCGCGAGCAAAATGGCGTCTTTGCTCCAGAAGCCGGAAAGCAGCAGCGCGCCGGCCATCGACAGCGCCCCGGCCAGAAATGTCCAATAGGTGACCGGCATCCGGCGTCGCAGCCCGCCGAGCCGCCGGATGTCGATCACGCCGCCAGCGGCGTGCATTACGCTTCCCGCTCCGAGGAACAGCAATGCCTTGAAAAAAGCATGCATAACCAGGTGAAACATACCGGCGGTGATGCCCAGCAGCGTGCCCGTGCCCAGGGCGACGAACATATAGCCCAAATGACTTATGGTCGAATAGGCCAGGATCCGCTTCAGGTCGGTTTGGGTGACGGCGATGACCGCGCCGAGCAGGGCGGTGGCGCCGCCGACGGACGCCACGACGATTTGGGCGTCCGGGGCTTGGGCGAACAGCGGCGTGCATCGGGCAACCATGTACACGCCGGCCGTGACCATCGTCGCCGCGTGGATCAACGCGCTGACCGGCGTGGGGCCTTCCATGGCGTCGGGCAGCCAGACGTGCAGCGGGAACTGGGCGCTCTTGCCGCACGCCCCGCAAAACAGCAACAAACAGATGGCCGTGATCCGCCAATCGCCGGCGTGCTCGCCCACCCCGACGAATACGCCCTCGAAATCAAGCGCGCCGAAAGTGGTCCAGATCAAAAATATGCCCAGGGCAAAGCCGGCGTCGCCGATGCGGTTGACCAGAAACGCCTTCTTACCGGCGGCTGCCGCGGCGGGCCGGTCATACCAAAATCCGATCAGCAGATAGCTGCACAGCCCGACCAGCTCCCAGCCGACGTAGAGCAGCAGAAAATTGTCGGCCGCGACCAGCAGATTCATCGAAAACACGAACAATCCGACATACGCGAAAAATCGCCAATAGCCCCGATCGCCGTGCATGTAGCCGACCGAATAGACCGCCACCAAGGCGGAGATGCAGGCGACCATCGCCAGCATGACGGCCGTCAGCGGGTCGGCCCGAAGCGAGATGCCGATGTTGAAATCGCCGCGCGCGGCGGCGGCCGGTTCGCCCTCCGGCGCCGGCATGGCGTCGGGCACGTGAGCCCAACTCCATATTTCATACACTCGCGCTGCACCGGTCGGACGCGAGCCTTGCGTGGTTTCGGCCTGCTCGCCGATCAATTCCCCTACTTGAAAAAGCAGCACGACGCTGACGACAAAGCCCAGCACCAGCGCGGCGACGACCGGCGCGTGGCTCCGCCCGCGCAACAGCTTCGGTCCGAGCGCGAAGGCGGCCAACGCCGCCGCCAACGGCAAGGCAAGCACCAGAATCAGCAGTGTTTTCAGGTCGAACATGCGGTAAAAATATTGAATGTCGAATGAATAACGAAATCTAAATGACTAATGACGAAAAGTATGGTGGATTCGTCATTCGTCATTTGACATTCATTCGACATTTGAATTTTGACATTCGTCATTCCTAAACCCTCGGCCTATACTCCTCGCTTTCTCCGAACTTTTCGGGGCGCACTCCGGCCGGCGGCAGATGCGCCCATTGCTCGCGCCGATCCGGTTCGTCGGGCAGCAGTTTTTCTTCGAACGGCGGCTGGTTGGCTTCGCGGAGAAAATGCCAGACGGCGATGTCGAGACTGCCGCGACGTCGGAACAGAACCAACACCAGGGCCAGTGCGACGGCCGCCTCGCAGGCGGCAACCGCGATTACGAACAAGACGAACGCCTGCCCGCCGAAATCGTTGTGAAATCGCCCCCAGGCCGCGAGGCTCAACGACGCGCCCTGCAACATTAGCTCCACCGAAAGAAACATAACGATCATGTTCCGCCGGCAGACGAAACCGATCAGCCCGACGCCGAACAACAATGCCCCGACGAGCAAGTAATCGTATAATAGCGCGAGTTCTGGTTGCATGAGGCGTGAAGTAATATCGATGATTGAAAATGCGATTCATAATAGCCGGAGGCTAACAGCCTCCGGAATGTGCGCGAAATGCAATGCTATTCTCACCGGAGGCTGTTAGCCTCCGGATATTGGTTTATCTGATCCGATGTGTTATGTTTCTTCGAGTTGCCCAGGTTGACGATAACCGCCGCGCCAACCAGCGCGGTTAAGAGCAGCACGCCGGCTATTTCGACCGCCATCAGCCTAAAGCCGAACAGTTCTTCGCCCAGTCGGGCGGTATGGTTCGCATCCAGCACGCCAGCGGCCAGGGCCTCTTGCGTCTGCGGGGCAAAGGGCATTCCCGCCGCCAGCGATCCGCCGACGGCCACCGTAAGGACGCCCACGATGGCCACGCCCGTGGCCGCCGAAATCCCCGCCTCCCAACTTGTTCGGTCGTAAGGGGCCTTTCCCTCGGGCTGAGCGAACATCAGTACGAACAAGAACGTCACCAGTATCGCCCCGGCGTATACCAACACGGTCGCCGCGGCGACGAACTGCGCGCCGAGCAACAGAAACAGCCCGGCCGCGCCCAAAAGCGACAGACCGAACCAGACGGCCGAATAGACCGGGTTTCGCGCGGTCACCGCCCCGACGGACGCCACGATGGCAACCGTAGCCAGGACGTGGAACAGCCCGTCGGCCAGCCATTCCCCCAGGCCGTGGAGCCGGGAAAGCCAAAGCCCCAGCGCGACGGCGCCCAGCACGATGCCCACCGCGCTGCGTTGCGATCCGCCGCGCGGCAGCATCAACCAAATTGAGACCGCCCCGAGGAACGCAGCGATGGTCAGGATGTTGGCGTGTTGGTGCATTAGGGATTAGGGATTAGGGATTAGGGATTAGGGATTGGGGATTGGGGATTGGATGTCCCCGTTGGTTCATCATTTTGCAATCTGCAATTTGCATTTTTCATTTTGCATTTACCTGCCACATCTATTACGGTGCGAAGGCTGTAGCTGATAGGGGTAGGGAAGGCCGATTGTGTTCGGCCTCCCCTCCCTCCGAACCGGACTGGCGGATTTCCCGCATCCGGCTCTCCGGTTAATGGTTTTACCTCCGAGAGG
>Ga0123333_10003797_pt1 | contig 14504 bp, 11 predicted proteins | sample BioC12SIPDNA_3_FD_89957 | JGI IMG/M metagenome (GOLD analysis project Ga0123333, IMG submission 89957) | Anaerobic biogas reactor microbial communites from Washington, USA - Biogas_R2_B C12 SIP DNA | ecosystem: Engineered > Bioreactor > Anaerobic > Unclassified | place: Washington, USA... | reverse complement strand
TTCCGACCACGATCGGTTGTAGTAGCCATCAGGGCTCCTCCTTTCAAAGTGCAGTCACAACAACACTTATGGAGGATGCCCCTCGCTTTTTCAATTTACACAGGTTTCGATACTATCTCAACGAAGTGGCGTGGCCGCCCCCTGAGCAGCGGACCGGCCCTTGGCGTCTCGTTACAGCCCTCCTTGGTCGAGAGCGGTGAATGGCAGACGGAGCGGTTGTTGGCGGAAGGGTAGCAGCTGTGGAATCAGAAGAACTGGCCTGCGACAACAGCCATGCTACCGCTGACGTGCTCGCCTCACGAGAACGAGAGAGCCCATCGCGAGCAATGATAGTGTGGCCGGTTCGGGGATTGTCAGCAGGTATGCGTGGTCACCCGAAGCGTCCGAGTACAGCCCTACGATGCTGTTGCCAGAAACGCCGTTTACCATCGTATCGAGTGCCCCGGGGTAGTTCAGCGCTGTCCAGGTCATGCCGTCGTAGAGACAGGAGTGTTCTCCGGTGTCGTCCATGTAATATCCGACGATAACATTCCCGGATACGCCGATCGGGGTAAAACTGCCCGCAGCCGTCCCCGGGTAATCGAGCGTTGTCCAGGTGGTCCCATCGTACAGGAATCCTCGTTCCCAACCTTCGACGCCGGTATAGGTGCCGACGATTCGATCGCCGTCGATGCCGTTCGCTGTGACTCGGTATCCAGCCGGGTGACTGAGTGTCGTCCAGGTCGTGCCGTCGTAGACGAAACTGCCTTCGCCGGGCCCCGTGTAGAGCCCGACGATTCTCTCGCCGGAAATGCCTGTCGGATACGTTAGTACCGTGCCAGCTTCGGGGTAGTCAAGAGTCGTCCACGTGCCATCGGAATGAAGATACCCGTGCACAACATCGACGAGATTGTCGGTGTGGTATCCCACCAAGTTGCTTCCGTCGATATCGATGACCTCGGCATCCGGATACGGACAATCGAGTGTCGTCCAGGTTATGCCGTCGTAGACAAAAACGTGTTTACCGGTCGCATCGTTGTAGTTCCCAGCAACGGTGTTTCCAGACACGCCGGCCGGGTAGATGTAAGTTTCCCCGGGGTAGTTCAGCGTCGTCCAAGACCAGCCACCGTGGGCTGCCGTTGCGATGGACAAGGTTGCGACGAGAACCTGGCCGGCTATTCTGAAGAAGTTCATGTTCTTTGCCCTCACGCTGGCGTGCCACTGCATCCTACCATCTTACCAAACGCCCCAACATTGCTACAACTCCCGTTCTGCCGGCGATGGACCGGCCACGCGGGGCGGTCAGCGGCGGCGGAAGCCCGACAAGATTCCGAACACTTGGGCGTGGTGGGCGGAAGCTCAGGATGGCTTGCCGATGTGAGCGGGTGACTGGAGAATCCCGCCAGGACCGGTATTGGCGGTGCAGCCGCGTCGTTCGCACCATGCCTCATGAGAGCCGCCGTCAAGCAGGTGGTCGATGAGGCTGAGGCTCGAATCGACCAAGAGTGAAAGGGCCATCACTGATTACTGTCATTCGTTTTGATCGATGGTATGTTCCTGGCCATGCCTCGAACTGCCAGAGCGATTGAGATTGGGAACCGGACAGGTTCGTTTGTGAGATGCGACATCGCCGATCCCGTGGAGCAGATGGTTTGCGAGGGGCGCCACCCGGGGACTCGCGTCCCCGGCTCGCCTGTGGTGAGCGACGTATATAGCGGTCGCCACGTTGCGGCTGGACATCGCCCCCGGTGCGGGCTCCGTTCGCCTGCTGCCCGTCGACGCCTACGCCGTCGACGCCACCGGCTCGCTGATCCTCCTGACCCCCGGCCCGGCGTTGGAGATCACCGTAGACCAAGAGTGACCCCGGACACCATCAACAAGTTGACTCGATCCTGACGTCAACGAGTTGACTTGGTCCCATGACGTCAACAAGTTGACTGGATCCTTACGTCAATGAATTGACTCGGTCCACGGTAGGTCGGCAGCCCGCGGCTTCTGTCACAGTCCGCACTTCAGCGGCCTTACTCAGGCCAGGACAGCACCTCGGGCGGGGCCTCGGCGAGGGTGGGGGCGTGCCAGTCGGCGCCAGCCAGCTGCTCTGGGGTGAAGCTGGTGGTCAGAGCGAGGCAGCGTGAGCCGGCGGCGCGGGCGGCGGCGACGCCGTTGACCGCGTCCTCGACCACGAGGCAATGACGCGGGTCCAGCCCCAGCCGAACGGCGGCGGTGGTGAAGATCTCCGGGTGCGGCTTCTTGTGCTCGACGTCTTCGCCGGTGACGACGGCGTCGAAGGTCGCGAGGGGCAGATTGATTTCGCGCAAATTGCCCTTGGCTTTAACGCGGTCGGCGCTGGTCGCGAGGGCCAGCCGTTTACCCGCCCGCCGACAGGCATCCAGGAACGTATGCACGCCCGGCAGCGGGTCGAGTTGCCCGCGGATGATCTCGAGATAGATCTCATAGGTCCGCCGCTTGGCATTGACGATCTCGATGGGAAACCCGTACTTTTCCGCCACGCCGCCGACGTAGCGATTTTCGCCGGCCCCGACGAAGGGGCGAAAATCGTCCGGCTGCACGGTCAGGCCCAACTCGGCGAACATCATGCATGCCGCCTTGCAGATGAACGGCTCCGAGTCCAGCAAGACGCCGTCCATGTCAAACACCACGCCGTGAGGCAGGTTATCCATACCGCGGTTGTTCATCTCGCTCATGGGCGACGAAGGTATCCGCAACGGTTGCCTCTGTCCAACCGCCCGTGGCCTGCTGCTTGGAGCGGAAGTGGCGGCCGGTATGTACTCGCGGCAAGGAAGCCGGCCGGCGGTTTTCGCGCTGAGCCGCGGATGCTTGATGGTTGTCGGCTGGTTGGCTACGAGGCGACGCCCAGTTCCGTAGGCGATGCCTCCTCGGACTCCAGGCCGGCGATCCAGTGCCGGATCGCCCCAAGCAGTTGGGGCCATTTGGTTGACAGGCGGCGTTTGAGGAAGGCGGCGTACAACCCGTCGACGGCCTCCATGAAGTGTCGCAAATGCTCCAGTCGCGACTCGAACACGGCTCGCGGGTGAGTGGCCTCCTCGGGCTGCGGTACGCGAAGCCCGCTGAAGTTCATCCCGTCGCCTCGCACGCTGAAGCCGTAGACGTCGCCTTGTACGGCGACTTGTATGCCTGCCCGTACCGGTCGTTTGCCGGACGCCAAAGCCGCCGTCGCCTCGGGCAAGCGGGTTGGCCCGTCGGCGGTGACGGTGGTCGAGCCGCTCAGTCGAAAGGCGCACTCGAGCTGCAAGGTGCGTTCGAAGAGCACGGTGACGGCCGGCCCATGGGGCACGGGGATCTCCGGCGATTCGATCTGGGCGGTGTACCACAGCCAGGTCAGCCATTCGGTGCCCAGGAAGTCGCGGCTCTGTCCTTCGCCTGGGTTGAGGATTTCATCATCGGGCTCGGCCGCGGCGGGTGGATTGACGAAGTGGGCGGGGCGGCAGTTGTCAAACGCCGACGCTTCGCCCGACCGCACGGCCCAGCGGGCGGCCACTTCGCCCGCGCTGGCCGGCACCAGCCCTCGCCCGAACGTCCGGTGAAACAGCAACATGAACTGGTCCACGGTGGAAGACGCGCCGGTGCCGAGGTACACGTTGTTGCGAGGCAGATCCCAGAAAACAGGTACCTGCTTCATGCGGCGAAAAGCGCCGGCTCGAGCCTCGTCCGCGGCGCGGGAGCGGGCCTGCTCGCGGGCTTCGCGCCGTTCAGGCTTGGACAGAAACTCCCGTCCGCTGGCCTCGAGCATGGCCGCCTCCGCCTGCCGCTGGTAGCTGCGGACCAGGTCCGCGGGAGCCTTGTTGGTGTCCGTCCGCATCGCGAAATGCAGCCCGTCGCCGACCGCGTTCTTGGCGAAGTCGAAGCGGGTATCCAGGATATGGTCGCCGGTGGTCCAGCCGCACACAGTCTGATCGGCCGTGGCTTCGTGCTTGGCGTCGATCGCCTGTACGGCCAGTTTCTCCAGCAGTTCCTCGTCCACCCGATCCAGCAGATCGCCTCGAACGAAGAACCGTTTGTACGTCATCGCCCCATTCGCAAACGCCATGAATCACCTCTGCCTGTTTGGGCAACACACCGCGTCTTGTCGCCGCACGGGATTGTCTTGGCCCGCCAGGTTCACATGCCGAATGGTGGCGCCCCCGAGTCGGGCTGTCAAAGGCTGGAGCCGTACTGAGGAGTGGGGGGGGTGTGAGTTGTTGATCGCGGCATTGTCATGTGCCTGGACATCGGGCCTTTTTCTTCGCGATTGGAGCGGGCGAATGGGACGCATGCGATTGTCCAGTTTCGCTGGTTGGGGTGTTTCTTTCGCGGCGATGTTCAGTGTGCCGCGTGGACTAACGGAGTTTTCCGCTTCATTTTTTCAAGGCGAGATCGCGATCGCATCGTTATGGTTTCTCACACGGGTCGTCCCGCGGCGGAGCCGCTGCACTTTTCTGTTGGACGAAGGCCTCTTTTCTGTTATCCTCCATCCCGTGACGCGATAGCCAAATCATGTGAGTGGATTGCCGTGGTGTGGTCACATTTGTCTCGGCAGGGGGCAGGGGGCAGGGATAGATCGTACTCGATCGTTGCGAAGCGGACGCAACAGCAGGGGGCACACGTATGGAGCTTTCGCCGACTGCCGCTGAGGTGGACTTCTCCCCATCTGGTACTCCGGTGACGTTGGCTGAACGACTTGTCGTGGTCCAGAGGGATCTCGCGATCGCTTTGGCGGCCACCAGCGACATGCAGGCGGCACTTTCGCTGCTGCTGGATTACGCCCTGATCATTGATGAGTTGGATTGTGGAGGGATTTACCTTTCCGACAGGGTGACGGGCGGTTTTCGGCTTGCGGTGCACCGAGGGTTGTCGGAGGTGTTTGTCGAGGCGGTCGGTATTCTCGCGGGCGATTCGCACCATGCCCGGCTGGTTCGCGCCGGGCGTCCGATGTACTTCGCCGGTCCGGATGTCGCCGAGCACGATCCTCCTTGTGTGCCCGAAGGCATTCGTGCCGTCGCCGCGGTGCCCCTGTGCGACGGTGGAGAGGTCATCGCTTGTGTCAACTTGGGGTCGCATACCCAGGACGAGATCCCGCTGCTGGCTCGCCAGTGGATCGAAGGTATCACGATGCAGTTCGGCGGGGTCATCGCGCGCATCAAGGCCCAGCAGGAACTCGCCCATCGCACACGCGAGCTGGAATCGCTGGCCAACCATGTCCCAGATGTCATCTTCCGGTTGGATGCTCGGCTCTGTTATGTATTCGCGAATGAGCGCATGGTGGAAATCACCGGCGTTGATGCCGCGGATATCGTGGGCAAGCCTTGTGCGAGCGTGGGTCTTTCGCAGGAATGGTCCAAGGCTTGTGTGGAGGCGTGTCTTGGCTTGCTCGCCGAGGCGGCTCCAACGGAAGCACAGTTCGACACAGCGATTGCGGAACGCGGCTGCTCTTACCAGACGAACCTCGTGCCGGAAATCGATCCGGAGGGCAAGCTGGTCGGCACTCTGGGTACCGTACGCGATGTGACCGATTGCCGACTCAGAGAGGATGAGCTTCGGATCACGGCGACCCATTACAGTCAACTGGTGGAGAACTGTCCCGACGCGATCTTCGTTCACGACGGGGAGCGGTTTCTGTTCGTCAACTCGAAGGCGGCTGGACTTCTGGGCCTGGAGTCTACTGAGGAGTTGATCGGAGCTGACGTCTGGTCCTGTGTGTCTCCGGCCTTTCGGAAGCTCGTTCGTGGGCGGGTAGGCCACCTTCTCCGGACGCCCGGGGCGACGGTTCCGATTATTGAGTAGGAGCTTATGCGGCGCGATGGCACGCCGGTTCCGATCGAGGTTTCATCGTTAGCCTGCGTATTCAACGGCCGGCGAGCTGTGCAGGTCATCGCTCGGGATATTCGGCAGCGGCGTGCGGAGGCGGCCCAGTTGTGGCGGCGGCGTCAGGACATGGCTCAGGTTGCCAGGGTGACGTTGCTTGGGGAGATGGCCTCGGGCTTGGCGCATGAGCTGAATCAGCCTTTGTCCGCGATTCTCAATTACGCCGAGGCGTGTCGTCAGCGATTGTTGACCAGCAACTGTCAGCCCGGGGTGATTGCCGCGGATCTCGAGAACATCACTCGCCAGGCGGAGCGAGCCGCGAACGTCATCCACGGTTTGCGGCGTCTCATAGGTCGTGAATCACCCTCGCCGGAAATGGCGTCTTTGCCGGAACTTATCTGCGAGGCCCTGGAACTCGCCAAGTTGGAGGCTGACCAGCAGGGCATCCGCATCATGCTCGATGTGGTGGAGCCGTTGCCACTCCTTCGGATGGATTGTGTGCAGATTCAGCAGGTCGTTCTGAACCTGGTGCAGAACGGCATCGAAGCGATCAAGGCCGCCGGGGCCCCACGTCGCGAGATCACGGTCCGTTGCCGTTTGACTGGATCCGTTGTTGAAGTCGAGGTGGAAGACACCGGCCCGGGGCTTGATCCGGCCGTGCGGGACCGCCTCTTTGAGCCGTTTCTGACCACCAAGCCGCACGGTCTCGGGCTGGGCTTGGTGATTTGCCAGTCGATCATAGAAGCCCATCACGGGCATCTTTGGTATGTGCGAGGCTCCCACGGAGGGGCTGTCTTTCGTTTTTCGCTGCCCGTAGCGGGAAGGACAGAGGAACCATGATGACTGAGCCAACTGTGTTCGTGGTCGACGATGATGAAGGCATACGTGAGTCGTTGCAGCAGCTTCTGGCGGCCGCGGGTCTGCGGGTCGAGACGTTCGCCGATGCGCCCAGTTTCCTGGCGGCGTATTGTTCCGACCAACCGGGCTGCTTGCTGCTTGACGTTCGTATGCCGTACATGAGCGGGCTGGTGCTCCAGGCCGAGCTGGCCGCCCGTGGGATACGCTTGCCGATCATCATGATTACCGCCCACGGCGATGTGGGGAAGGCGGTCCGAGCGCTCAAGTCGGGGGCGATGGATTTCATCGAGAAACCGTTCAACCCGCGGGCTCTGCTTGGCCGCGTGCGCGAGGCCTTGGCCAAGGATGGGGAAAACCGTTCGCAGCAGGTGCGGGTGGAGGAAATCCGGAGCCGGCTGGCCTTGCTCAGCCCGCGGGAGCAGCAGATCATGCGGCTCACTATTGTAGGGCTCTCCAATAAGCAGATGGCCCTCAAGCTAGGCCTCAGCCGCAAGACGGTGGAGCTGCACCGAGCCCACGCCATGCACAAGATGGAGGCCCAGTCGCTCGCCGAGCTGGTGCGGATGGTCCTTGCCGTCGAGCCGGATGGGCATGCTCTGCCGACCGGCCCAGCCGAGCAGGAGGCGTAGACTCCCTTGCTGGGGGGGGTTGGCATGCCCATGGGGGCCTGCTATCATGTCAGTCATGCCTGAAATCTTGGCCACTATTCGTTCGATTCTGAGTCGCCGGCACGGCATGGAACAGGTCGCTGACGATGAAGAGCTTCTCCAAGTCGGCCTGCTCGATTCCGTCGGCGTGCTCAGCTTGGTGACGGAGATGGAGGAGGCGTTTGGGCTGCGGATCGAGATGGAGCATCTGACCGAAGACAACTTCCACAGCATTCGAGCGATGGGTGCCATGGTGGACCGCCTGCTGACGGAAGGTGGCCCGTCGTGAACCTTTCCTCGCTGGTGTCCGCCTCGGCCGCCCGCATGCCCAGTCGGCCGGCCCTGATCGTCGGTGGGCGGGTGTGCACCTACGCCCAGCTTGAGGAGGCCACCGCTCGTACCGCCGAGTCGCTCCGTGTCGCCGGCGTGGTTCCCGGCCGCAAAATCGCTCTTGCCGCGCCCAATGGCCCAGAGTTCGTCGCCGCCATGCTCGGCATCCTTCGGTGCGGCGCAATTGCTGTCCCCTGTCCGGCCGACATGCAGGCGCCCGAACGCGCCGCGATGCTGGAGATGGTCCGTTGCGAGTATGATTTGAGCTTAGCGAAGAGCGGTGACGCCGGGACCATCATTCGTCCGCTGACGGATCGGGCGGCACAGCCGATGCATCTCTCGCCCACAACCTGTCTGGCGTCCGACCCGGTCGACGAGCGGCTGGTGGCCGTCGATGCCTCGAACATCCGGTTCACCTCTGGAACCACGGCGTCATTCAAGGGCGTTGTGTTGTCGCACGGCGGCATTCACGACCGGATCATTGCCGCCAACCAGGCGTTGAGGATTGGCGAGGACGACGTCATCTTCTTCGCGTTGCCCATGGCCCACCATTTCGCCGTCAGCGTGATGCTGCACCTGAGCGTCGGGGCGACGATTGTGACCGGCAGTCTGTTTTTGGGTGACTCGATGATTCGCCAAGTCCGCGAGCATCGGGCGACGGTGTTGTACAGCACGCCGGTGACATACCGGGTGATGGCCGAAGCGCCGCATGTGGATCCGGAGGCGTTCCGCAGCGTACGGCTGGCCATTTCGACCGCGATGGCCCTGCCTCCCGCGGTTGCCATTCGCTTCGAGGAAAGCTGCCGAGTGCCGCTCCTGCAGGCCCTGGGTATCATCGAGGTAGGCATGCCCATCATGAACCTGCCGCGACCCGATCGGCAGCATCATGCCCTGGGCCGGCTCATCGACAGCTTTCGGGCTCGTGTCGTGGACGAGCAGGGCAACGACGTGCCGGCCGGCGAGGCTGGCGAGCTCTGGCTTGAGGGGCCGGGAATGTTGGCCGCCTACTATGCCCCCTGGCGGACGCAGGAGGAGATCCTCCACGACGGATGGTTCCGCACAGGCGATGTTGTGCGGCGAGACTCGGCGGGCAGTTTCTTCCTCATGGGGCGCAGCAAGGATGTGATCAACGTGGGGGGGACCAAGGTGTTTCCCATCGAGGTCGAGGAGGTTCTGCACGCTCACGAAGCGGTGGCAGAGGCGGTAGTGATTCGGATGCCTAACGATTTGCTGGGTGAGGTGCCCGCTGCCGTCGTCGAGTTGCACCCTGGTCATGCCACCACCGCTGAAGCGTTGTTGGATTACTGCCGCGGCCATCTCTCGACTTTCAAGCTGCCGCGGTCGATTCGCATTGTGGCGCAGCTTCCGCGTACGCACAGCGGTAAGGTGGCTCGCGCCCAGGTTGCTCCGGCCGGGATCCTGCCATAGCTGCAGGAGCAACGTAGAATGGGAGAGGACGGTTCGGCGATGTGGCCCGGGAAGTGGGTTTTTTGAGCTGCCGGGATGGTGGCGAATCGCGAGCAATCCCAATGCCAGTGATCGGCCATGCATTCTGTGGGTTGGCGGCTGCCCATTGTGTTCCCGCTGCGGGCGAGAGTGCTCCGAGGCGGGCGTTGTGGGTGCCCACGATCGTAGGGGTGGCTTACCTACCGGACGTGCTCACGCAGTTGGGTCTCATGGCGGAATTGCCGGGGATCCGGGTTGCGTCTCACTCACTGCTGGCAGCGATTGTGTTGGCCGTTCCGGTAGGGGTGGGTCTTGCCTGGTTGGGGCGACTTGCGTGGCGACGGGGTGTGTTTCTGGCCTTGCTCCTGATCGGGTTGCACAGCCTGCTGGATGCGCTGCAATCCACGGATCGCTTGCTTCTGTGGCCGGTGTGGGACCGGCCGCTGACAGATAAGCTCACCATGATTCCGGTTGCCCCGCGTGACGAGGCACTTCTGTTTGCTGTGTTGTTTGTGGTCTTCGTGGTTGTCCGCCAAGCCGTTCATGCGGATTCTCCCGCCGCCTTCCGGGGGGCGAGCAAGCCTGCCCAATCGCAGGGGGACGGGTCGCGGGGGCAGACGCTCGCGGAAGACTGTGCCTGCGTGCCCGCCGCCCCGGGATTCTGGGTGGTGGCGGGCCAAGTCCTGGCGGTGGGTATCCTTCTGGCCGCGATGGGGACACACTGCTTGCGCGCCGGTCGCGAAAACCAGCTCCAGGAAGCTAAAACCCTCATCCGCGACCACGAGTTCGAGGAGGCGATGGTGCGCATTGGGAAGGCGTCACGTTTTCCCGCGGTCGCCCGGCCGGGGCAGATCGACTACCTCAAGGCGGTCGCGTGGGAGGGACTCGACGACCGCGAGCAGGCGGAACGATACTACCTCGCCAGCTACGGTACGGATCCCTGGTACTTCTGGTGCGTGGCCGACCTGGGCTTCTTCTACGCAGCCGCAGACCTTCCGCCGGAGGAGCGTGCACGCCTTGCCGCTCCCTATATCCGCCGGTTGAAGCGGGATTTCGCCGGGCACGAGCACCAGCCGCGTATGCTCAACCGTATCGAACGGCGGCTTGCGCGTCCTATGCCATCGCGGCCGGCCACGCCAGAAGCTGATCGTCAGGATACGATCGACGCTTATCCCTGCACGGTGCCGGGCACTGGAACATGGGCCCGCACGTTCTCTTCGGTCAGTTCGTAGTCCGGCGGGCCGAACTCCTCATCCGACTTCATGATCTCTTCCCAGGTGACCGGCTTGCCGGTGTAGGCCGACGTCCGGGCCATGATCGCGCAGAGGGTCGATTCCGCCACTTGTCTGGCCTCGTTGACCGGCTTGCCGGTGCGGATGGCCTGGATCAAGTCCGCGTGCTCCTGAACGTAGGGATGGGGCGAATCGACCTCGATTTTGCCGACCGTGCTGATGAAGCCGTTGCAGTTGGAGATGCCCTTCTGTCCGATGATCCGCTCGGAGACGTTGCTGTCGCAGCCGTTGATCTGCCGGCACATGCTCATGACGTGCACGTCGCCCGGGTAGGTGAAGTCGGCGGCGAAGTTGTCGAACTGGTCGCCGGTCTTGCGTCGGAGCCGCGAACCCATCGCTACCACGCTCTCGGGCGGCTTTCCAAAGGCCCAGTTCCACACGTCGATGTTGTGCACGTGCTGCTCGACGATGTGGTCGCCGGACAGCCAGCACCAGTTGACCCAGTCGCGGATCATCCAATCCATGTCCGCCCAGCCTGCCTCGCGTTTGCGGTACCAAAGGGCTCCGCCGTTCCAGTAGACCTGGCCACCCACGAGGTCGCCGATCGCCCCGTCCTGGATGCGTCTGATCGTCTCGATGTAGCTCTTCTGGTGGCGTCGTTGCGTGCCGGCTACGATCGACAGGTTTTTGCTGGCGGCCTTTTCGCCCGCGGCGATGATCCTGCGGATGCCTACCGGGTCCACCGCGACCGGCTTCTCCATGAATACGTGCTTGCCCGCGTCGATGCAGGCCGTGAGTTGCGCCGGCCGATAGTACGGCGGCGTCGCCAGGATGACATAGTCCACCTCATCCATCGCGACCAGTTTCTTGTATGCGTCGAAGCCCACAAAGCAGTTTTTCTCCGGCACTTCCATGTGGGCTTTGTCCTTCAGGCCCGCGCGGCAACTATCCAGCCGGTCTTTGAAGACGTCCGCCAAGGCGATGATCTGCACTTTGGGCGCGGCCGCCAGTACGTCGTGGGCCGCTCCCGAGCCCCGTCCGCCGCAGCCAACGAGGCCGACCCTCAGAGGCCGGTCGGCCGCTGCTCCGCGGGCCACAAATGGAAAACTGCTTACCACTGCCGCCGCCGTGGCCGCACCCTTGACAAAATCACGCCGGGACAACTCTTGCGATTTACCTCGCTGCATCACAGATCCTCCTTTGTGCCGCCAACGGCTTCGGGCTCAGGTCTGTCGCCCGCCACAGGGCGGCAGCCCGAAGACTCAGCCCATCGCTGCCGGATGGCTGGTGACCGATGACAAACGGTTCCATCATCGCGACGATGGGGCATGTGTCAACTGGGGGCAGTCGGCGACGTCTGGCGTCGGGCCGGGTTCGGCTATGGGTTCGCACCGCGGCGGGGCGGGGGGCCGTCCACGCCGGCGGGGGGTTGCTCATGGGCGAACTGGTCGTTGTCGTTGAGCTCCCGTTTCAGTCGGTACAACTCGGCCTTGAGCTTCTCCTGGAGTTCCCGATGGGCCGGGTTGCCGTATAGATTCTTCTGCTCATGTGGGTCGGCGACGAGATCGAACATCTCCCATTGGTTCTTCTTCCAGAAGTAGATCAGCTTGTGCGTTTCGGTTCGCACGCCGTAGTGGGCCGCCGTGCGATGATGGCCGGGGTCGTGGTAGTAGCGGTAGTACATGCTGGTTCGCCAGTCGGCCGGCCGGTCGCCGCGCAGTAGTGGCAAGAGGCTTCGGCCTTGAATGTCGGCGGGAATGGGGATCCCCGCCACGTCCAGCAACGTCGGCGCAAAGTCGACGTTCAGTGCCATGCCCTTCTGCACGGTGCCCGGCTTGATCACCCCCGGCCAGCGGACGACGAACGGCGTACGCAGCGATTCCTCGTACATGAACCGCTTATCGTACATGCCCTTGTCGCCCAGGTAGAAGCCCTGGTCGCTCGTGTAGATCACGATGGTGTTCTCACTGAGCCCATTGGCGTCCAGCCAGTCAAGCAGTCGCCCGACGTTGGTGTCCACCGACTGCACGCATGCTAGGTAATCCTGCATATATCGCTGATACTTCCATGCGTTCAACTCCTCGCCGGTGAGGATCTTCTTGCGGCCATCGACTTCGATCTCAACCTCGGTGGGTTTGACGCCCAGCCATTGGTTCAGTTCCTTGCCCTTCAGGTCGGCGGGCGGTTTGAGCTTCAGATCCCGTCGCGTCATGTCATCGAACACCCGTTGCTGGTTCTCCTTGATCGCGTCCGTACGGGTGGCATAGTCGTCGCGGAGCGTCGCGGGTTCTGGAATCGTTCGGTTCGCGAACATCGCTCCATGCCTTTCATCGGGCTCCCAGGCTCGGTGGGGGGCTTTGTGGTGGGACATCAAGAAGAACGGCCTGTCCTTGGGGCGATTCTTGAGAAACTCGATCGACAAGTCGTTGATGATATCGGTGCAGTAGCCTTCGATGGTTCGCGTATCGGTTGCCGTATAGAAAACGGGGTTGCGGTATCGCCCCTGTCCGGGCAGGATTTCCCAGTGGTCAAAGCCTGTCGGGTCACTTCCCAGGTGCCACTTGCCGATGAGTCCCGTGTAGTAACCCGCCGCCTGGAGGTGCTTGGCCACCGTGGGCTGCGAGCCGTCAAAGCGGTTGAAGACCGGCACGCCGTTGAGGTGACTGTACTTGCCAGTCAGGATCGTTGCTCGCGAGGGCGTACAAATCGAATTGGTCACAAAGCAGTTGTCGAACCGCACCCCGCCTTCCGCGATGCGGTCGAGGTGCGGCGTCTTGTTGACCACACTTCCGTAGCAGGTCATCGCGTGCGAAGCGTGGTCGTCGGTCATGATGAACAGGATATTCGGCCGTTGGTCCGCCTCTGCCGCGGCAACCACGGTGGACAAGCCGCCGAGAAGTGGGAGAACCTGGAGCGCCCCCGCCAGCAGGAAGGGTACTGTAATCGGCTTCATGGTTTGTCTCCTGTCTTTTCCGGTTGATGCGTCCGGTAGAGCGGCATCGTCCGCGGCATTCTACCAGCAAGCCTCCAAGGACACGAGTCCCTTCTCGTCGGTGAGAAGGGCCGGGGTGCGCGACAGAATCGACGGGCTCGGCGTGTTCATCTCGCTTCGGAGGAGCGAAGGGCTGTGGCCACGGGTGGAGCGGCGTGACGGTGCAGCCGGCCGACGCGAAACCCGTGTAAACGAGATCCGCCTGTTCCTCCGCCCGCTGGCATCCAGAGGACCTGGGCCAGCCGCCCGGTCTTCGAGCCCGGGTCCCGTTTCTTCGAGGCTGAAAGGCTCATTCTGTCAGCCCAGGCCGGAGGCATGGGACGCGACCGTGCACCAAGGATTGGCCCTGTAGGGGCCGTTCATGCTGCCATCTCCCTCGGCGCAGGCGGGGTTTCTGGGCAACGCAAGCTGAACGAGTCTTCGACGCTGAGCATCGGGGCCGAGGTGGACACGTCTCCAGGACTTCGCCCTGGGCCGGCAGAACGTCCCCGTTGGGGTCGAACCTGGCACTGCTGACAATGTGACCGAAGGCCGCCCCGGGCGCCGCGTTTCGTGCCCTCGGCCTGGCGCTTCGTGCGCTAGGCCCGGCGTTTACGTCGGGTGCGCGGGACGTGCCCAACCGAGGCGTAAGCCCGGTTTACCGGGGTTCTCGATGGGTGGCTTGAGCCCTTGGAGCCGTAAGGGCATACGCATCGGGTAAACCCACACATCGAGAACCCCGCTGAAGCGGCCTGGATGCCTTCGGGGGGGTCGCCTTGGACCCGGCATCAATGCCGGGCCTAACGCGGGTGAGTCTATGGCCGCGGACGAGGCTATGGACGAGGCCACGGCCGCGGATACGACCACGATGGCGAATGACGCCACGGCGCCGGGTTCATCCCGGCGCTTCTCGCGCAAACGGCAGGGATGAACTCCAGTGTTTCTCGCGCAGAAGGCGGGGATAAACCCCGCCGCTCGCTCCGGTCACCCTGCCGTTCGGTTTTCCCGGCTCGCTCGTTTGGGGGCCTCCGCCGATTCTGCCACGAACCCGCCGCGCTCGCCGATGTTCGCGGCAGGTACGCAGCGTCGGCCGCAGACGGTAAGATACCCCGCGATGAAGTACCTCGTTCGGCGGCTGCTGTTGGCGGTGCCCACGCTGTGGGCTATCTACACGATCACCTTTCTGATGGTGGTGACCGTGCCGGGGAATCCCTTTCA
>Ga0123333_10003795_pt1 | contig 14507 bp, 13 predicted proteins | sample BioC12SIPDNA_3_FD_89957 | JGI IMG/M metagenome (GOLD analysis project Ga0123333, IMG submission 89957) | Anaerobic biogas reactor microbial communites from Washington, USA - Biogas_R2_B C12 SIP DNA | ecosystem: Engineered > Bioreactor > Anaerobic > Unclassified | place: Washington, USA... | reverse complement strand
TGCCGGGGCGATGCTGTCCGCAACCTTGTTCTGGAACGGGTCGAAATCATCCTCGACCGGCTTGAGCCTGAAGACGATGGCCTTGCGCAACGCACCCGAGGTGTCGGGGACGCCGTGGTGCTCGTAGGTGCCGATGCAGCGGAACTCGCCCCAGAACCGGTAAGGCTGGCCCTTGCCCAGGCTCTGGAACATGAGCAGCCTGCGGCCGTGCCGCAGGTGTTCCCGGATCGCGCGGTTGCCGCGCGTGTCCTGCATGTCGCCGGACTGGCCCTCGCCGTAGTAGTGGAAGACGTTCTGCCCGTCCTCGATCTCCCAGTGGTCCCAGTAGCCGTGCTGGGAGCCGGCCTCGCCGGTGAAGAGGATGACGAACGGCGCGTTGCCCGGGGTGGAGATGCCACCCTGCTGCTGCCCGCCCAGGAGCCCATGGATCTGCTGCCGGCGGTGGTAGAGGGCGCCGACTTCAAAGGGCAGGTCCGTGGGCAGCTGGAGCCGCGGCATGCGCTCCAGGATAGCCGGCGGCCAGGCGAAGGGAAGCCCTGCCGTGGGGCGCTTCGGCACGGCAGGCGCCGTGGGATATGGGGAGTGGGGCGAGCCCCCGCTGGAGCTGCGCGGCCCCGCGGCGGAGTATCTTGTCGGCCTACGTTGCAGGAGGTACCCACCATGACCACGACCCCCTACCGCGCCTGGGCCGCCCCGAAAGCCGGGGCCCCGCTGGAACCGTTCGAGTACGACCCCGGCCCGCTGGGCGACGAGGAGGTGGAGATCACCGTCGAGCACTGCGGGCTGTGCCACTCCGACCTGTCGATGCTGGACAACGAATGGGGCTTCACCGCCTACCCGTTCGTGCCCGGCCACGAGGTGGTGGGGCGGGTGACCGCGCTGGGACCGAACGCCAGGGGCGTGGCGCTGGGGCAGCGCGTGGGCCTGGGCTGGAACGCGCGCAGCTGCCTGCACTGCGACGCCTGCCTGGCGGGCGACCAGCACCTGTGCCGCGAGGTGCAGGCGACCATCGGCGGACGCCATGGCGGTTTCGCCGAGAAGGTACGCGCGCACTGGGTGTGGGTGGCGCCCCTGCCCGACGGGCTGGACGCGGCCGAGTCCGGACCGCTCCTGTGCGGCGGCATCACCGTGTTCGCGCCGCTGCGCGAGCTGGGCATTCCGCCCACCGCGCGGGTCGCGGTGGTCGGGATCGGCGGCCTGGGTCACATGGCGCTGAAGTTCTGCCGGGCCTGGGGCTGCGAGGTCACCGCGTTCACCACCAGCGCCTCGAAGGAGGAGGAAGCGCGTGCGTTCGGCGCGCACCGCGTGGTGACCACCGGCGACGCCGCGGCGCTGAAGCAGCTCACCGGGGCCTTCGACCTGATCATCGACACGGTCAACGTGTCGCTGGACTGGCCCGGCCTGCTCAACGCGCTGGCGCCGAAGGGCCGCCTGCACGTGGTGGGCGTGCCGCTGGAGCCGATCGCGGTGCCGGCGTTCGGGCTGATCGGCGGGCAGAAGTCGCTGTCCGGTTCGCCCACCGGCTCGCGCGGCGCGATCGACAGCATGCTCGGCTTCGCCGCCCGCCATGGCGTGGCGCCGCAGACCGAGCACTTCCCGATGAGCCGGGTCAACGAGGCGCTCGACCACCTGCGCGCCGGCAAGGCGCGCTACCGGATCGTGCTCGACGCCGATTTCTGAGGCCGGTCGCCCCGCTGGTGCCGGGTGGCCACGTCCGCGGCGGGACCGCCAGCGGGGCGATACGCGGCGTCCGCTGGTTGTGATGCGGTGCGGCCCGGCCGTGGGGACGGGCGCTGCCGCGAACGTCCGCGCCGCACGCCGCGTGGCCGGGCCGACCCGTACGGGCGCCGCCTACCCGGGGCAGCCGTCGGGGAACTGGTCGTGGACCAGGCCCAGCTCGATCCCGTGTTCCAACCAGGCCTTGAGGCCGGCCAGGACCATCGTGTAGCCGCCTTTCGCGTCCACCGCCTGCGCCAGCAGTTCGCCACCGTCCCCGCGGAAGCCGCGGGTGGCGATCCGGACCAGGGTCGCGTCGTCGCCGCGGGGCTCGAAGGTCCATTCCACCTCGGTGGCGTCGCTGTCCCACTGGATGCGCAGCTTCCGGTCCTGCTCGAACTCGCGGACGACCAGCGTGTCGCCCACGCCGAACATCTCCCAGTCCCAGCGCACCCGTTTGCCCGGGCCGAGCCGGTCGCTGCCCTTGCTGAACCAGAAATGCGTGGTGATGGCCGGGTCGACGAAGGCTTCGAAGACCTCGGCGACCGGCCTGCGGACGAGCATCTGCGCATGGACGACGACATCGCTCACGATCGGGCCTCCTGGTGGGCGCGCCCGGTTGCGGTCCGGGCGCAACGTGGCGAAGCATGCCATGGAAGTTGCCCGCGCTGCCGCCGGCTAAGATGCCGTGCGTCGCCCGGCGGACCCGGGCCAACGGGGAGTGGACGGATGCGGATCTTCGGCGGCGCGCTTGCGGGCCTGTTCCTGTTCGGTGGCATCGTGGCTGCCGGCCCTGCGGCCGCGGGCGGCCAGGACGCCTGCGCGGCGCTCGCCGGCATGCGCGACGCGCGGCTTGACCTGGTGGTGACCGCCGCCGGGCGCGTGCCGGCCGCCGCGCCCGGCAGCGTGCGCGCGCAGCCATACCTGCCGCCGATCCCGGTGGCGCTGCCGGCGCACTGCAAGGTGCACGGACGGATCAACGACCGTACCGGTGCCGGCGGCGTCCGCTACGGCATCGGCTTCGAACTCGCCCTGCCCGACGACTGGAACGGACGCTTCCTGTTCCAGGGCGGCGGCGGACTCAACGGCTCGATCGCCCCGCCGCTGGGGGCCACCGGGGCCGGCGACGTGCCGGCGCTGGCGCGCGGCTTCGCGGTGGTATCGACCGACAGCGGCCATCGTGGCGAGGGCTTCGATGCCTCGTTCATGCAGGACCAGCGCGCCGCGCTGGACTTCGCGCACGCATCGGTAGGCACCACCACGCAGGCGGCGCTGCTGCTGGTCGAGCGCTATTACGGCGCCGCGCCGCGGCATGCCTATATCGCCGGCTGCTCCACCGGCGGGCGCGAGGCGATGCTCGCCACCCAGCGCTGGCCGGAACTGTTCGACGGCGCGCTGGTGACGGCGCCGGCCATGCGCACGGGCTTCTCCAACCTGGCGCTGGCCCATGCGCGTGCGGTCTTCGCCAGGGCCGCGCCGCGCGACGCCGATGGCCGGCCGCAGCTGGCGCGCACCTTCGGCGCGGACGACAAGCGCCTGGTGCTCGACGGCCTGCTGGCGCAGTGCGACGCGCTCGACGGGCTGGCCGACGGCGTGATCGAGGACGCCCTGGGCTGCCGGTTCGAACCGGCGCGGCTGCAGTGCCCGGGCGACAAGCGGGCCGACTGCCTCGACGCCGCCCAGGTCGCCGCGCTCACCGATGCGTTCAGGGCGCCGCGCGACGCGTCCGGCGCGCCGCTGTACGTCGACTTTCCCTACGACACGGGCATCGTCCACGAAGGCCCCGGCATTCCGGGCTTCCTGCCCAGCGACGGCCCGGACATCCTCGCCGCGGTGATGCCGGCGGCGGACGGTTTCGACGTCGACGCGCAGGCGCGCAAGGTGCGCGCCGACGCGGTGCAGATGCTCACCGATACCGCCACGTGGACCAACCTGGGCACCTTCCTGGGCCGCGGCGGGAAGGTGATCTACACCCACGGCATGAGCGATCCGTGGTTCTCGGCCTGGGACACGCTGGACTATTTCCTGCGCGCCGAAGCGGCGAACGGCGAACAGGCCTGGGCCGGGGCCAGCCGCCTGTACCTGGTGCCCGGCATGGGCCATTGCGGCGGCGGCACCGCGCGCGACCAGGCCGACCTGCTCACGGCCCTGGTGGACTGGGTGGAGCAGGGCCGCGCGCCCGACCGCATCCTGGCCGAAGGGGCATCGCTGGAAGGCCGTCGCCCGCTGTGCCCGTATCCGACCCACGCCCACTACCTGGGCGGCGATCCCGCTTCGCCCGACAGCTACGCCTGCCGCCCCACGCAGTAGCACGCATCGCAACGCCGACTCCCTCCCCCGCTTGCGGGGGAGGGTTGGGGTGGGGGCATCCCTGGCCGCGGCCCGATCTGGAGCGCCCCCCTCCCGGCCTCCCCCCGCAAGCGGGGGGAGGAGCAGTGCCGCGCCCACGCAAGATCGCCGTGCCTGCGTGCCACCACCGCAGCGGACAGCCCCCTCCCCGGCGCGCGGGGGAGGGTTGGGGTGGGGGCATGCCCGGCCACGGCGCGATCTGGAGCGCCCCCCTCCCGGCCTCCCCCCGCCAGCGGGGGGAGGAGCAGCGCCGCGCCCATGCAAGATCGCCGTGCCTGCGTGCCACCACCGCCGCAGCGGACAGCCCCCTCCCCGGCGCGCGGGGGAGGGTTGGGGTGGGGGCATGCAGCAAAGACCGCACAGCGCACACGCTCGTCCGCACGTTGGCCTGCGCGTCGGCCGAGACGCCAACCATGGCGCCGGTCGGACGGTCTGTTCCGGAACCGCCCCACGCCATGTCCGCAGTACCGGCTTGCCTAGAATGGATGCCCCCACCTGTCTGGAGTGCATCCATGGCTACCTGGCTGATCACCGGCGCCAATCGTGGCATCGGACTGTCGCTGTCGAAGCAGCTCGCCGCGCGCGGCGACACCGTCATCGGCGTGTGCCGCAAGCCGAGCCAGGCGCTGGTCGAGACCGGTGCGACCGTGGTCGACGGCGTGGACGTTTCCGACGCCGATGCCGTGGCCGCCCTGCCGTCGCGGATCGGCCAGGCGCGCATCGACGGCCTGGTGCTCAACGCCGGCATCTTCACCAACGAAACCCTCGACGCGCTCGACGCCGACGCGTTCGCGCGCATCCAGCGCCAATTCGAGGTCAACACCCTCGGCCCGCTGCGCGTGGCCGCGGCGCTGCAGGACCGCCTGGCCGACGGCGCCAGGATCGGCATCGTCACCAGCCGCATGGGCTCGATCGCCGACAACGGCTCGGGCGCCTACTACGGCTACCGCGCCTCGAAGGCGGCGGTGAACGCGATCGGCAAGTCGCTGGCGGTGGATCTCGCCCCGCGCGGCATCGCCGTGTGCCTGCTGCATCCCGGTCGCGTTGCCACCGACATGCTCGGCGGCCAGGGCGACATCGGCCCCGACGAGGCCGCGGCCAACCTCATCCAGCGGCTGGACGGCCTCACACTGGCCGACACCGGCACGTTCTGGCACGCGAACGGCACGCCGCTGCCCTGGTAGCGCGAACGCCGCGTGGGGCGCTCAGCGGCTCCGCGCGGCTACTTGCCCACAGGCGAGAGAGGGCGCGCGGGAAGCGTATGCCGGCCGCCGCGCCGATGGCGAAGCACTGCCGTCTGCGCCGCGAGCACGACCGCCAGGCCCGCCGCGATCCAGGCCGACGTGTCCGCGCCGGGCAGGGCATGCCCCCACTGCCTCACGGCCACCGCTACCAGGCCCCACAGCACCGCGGCGACATAGGCCAGGTTGCCGCGCATGCGGTGGTTGAGGACCAGCAGCGTGGCGGCCGCCGCCGCCCACAGCACCAGCGACCACGGCAGCTGGCGGTCGCTCGGCAGCAGTTCGTAGGCGACGATCACCTGGGCGAGGTTGAGGAAGGCGGCCAGCGTGAGCCAGCCCGCGTGCAGCGACAGCGGCACCCGGGCCCAGGCCGGCGCGCGGCCGCCCCGGGCCGGGTGGCGCGTGAGCAGCAGCGCGCAGCGCACCAGGCATGCCAGCGCGCCGAAGATCACCGCCAGGCACGCCCAGAACAGCTCCTGCGAGAACAGCGGCATCCAGACCGTGGTGAGGACGAAGCCGCAGGCCGCCCAGGGCGCGGCCCGCGCCAGGGTCGGGTCGCGCCGGCGCCAGCCGGTCGCCTGCCAGGCCGCATAGGCCAGGTCGAGCAGGAACACCAGGCCCCAGATCGAGAACGCATAGCCGGCCGCGACCAGCAGGGTGGGGTAGCGGCCGGACACGGTGCCGTTGTCCGGACCGAAGGCACCCGCGTTCGACAGCCAGGCCACGAGTGGCATGGCGAGGGCGGCCAGCAGCACCAGGATGCGCATCGGAGCCGTCCGGGCGATGGGGAGAACGGCGCGCGGGTCAGGCGTCGCCGAAGCCGCGGCTGGCCTGGGCGGCCGGGCGCAGCGGGGGCGTGGCGTCGATGCGCTCGCCGGCCAGGATCGGGTCGCCATGCGGCGCAGTGCGCTGGCCGTCGTCGGCGGGCATGGGCGCGCGGTGGGCCTGGTGCCGCTGCCAGGCGCGCCAGGCGACGGCGCCGAGGACGCCGGCAGCGAGCAGCTTGAGGATCGACATGGTCGCCTCCGGGTGCGGAAGGGAGCGCCAGCATGGCGGCGCGGCGGTGATCCGGGCGTGACCACCGGCCGGCCACCGGCCGCGCGGAATGGGCTACGATCCGGCGGACAGTGTTCGCGGGGGGAGGGGCGCGTCACGGGGACTGGCGTTCGCGCCCGCCCCGGTACGGCCGGTACCGGTCCCGCAGCAAGTGTGGAGAACGACCCGTAATGGATGGCGATGTCCGGACCCGGCTGCACCGGGAGTCCGGTGGACGGCTCACTGCGCACGTCACCGGTTCGAGCACCTTCGACAACACCCTGGCCTACTGGCGCACGATCGCCGAGGCGCTGCGCGCCCAGCCCGCGCGCGAGCTGCTGCTGATCGACGAGCTGCAGGGCCCGTCGCTCGACGCCGGGCAGTGGCGCACGGTGGTGGACGAGGTGGGGGCGGACCTGGCCAACCTGCGCATCGCCCACGTCAAGCCGCACGGGCTGGGCACGGTGGAGTACTGCGTGCTGCAGGCGCTCGAGTCGGGGCTGGAGGCGCAGGTGTTCTCCGACCGCAAGAGCGCCAGCCTGTGGCTGAGCTACGGCGAGAGCGCCGGATCGGAGCCCGCGCCGGGCTGAGCCGGGCACGACCCCCGGCGCCGCGCCCGGCCGCAGGATTCAGGTGCCGGGCGAGAGCGGACTGGAGCCATTGCGCCGGCGCGGCACCGAGCCGCCGCCGGCGTCGTCCTGCTTCCAGTGCCTGAGCAGGGCGCGCAGGGCTTCGGGCTTGTTGCGCGATGCGGCGGCGCCGGCCTGGTTGTACGTGTTCTCGCCGTGGCAGCCGGTGCAGGTGCGGATCTCGCCCGGCTGCATTGTCACCCACACGCGTTCGCGCACGACCGCTTCGCCGTCGGGATCGGTGGTCTGCCAGGTCAGCGCCTGGCTGGCCGGGACGAACGCGGCCGACGAGCCGTCGCGCGCGATCGCCACGCTGCCCGCCGGCCCGCCCGGGTTGGCCGGGTTGCCCTGCACCGACATCGGCTGCGCCAGCACCCGCCGGCCGCGGCGGAAATTGTCGTAGGCACGCACCTGGTTGCCCTGGAAGACCTGGAAGTGCGAGATCGAATACAGCCGGCCGTTGCCGTTGGTGGTCTTCACGCCGCCGGGCACCTGCAGGTTGAACGGCTGCTGGCGGTCGGCCCGGTCGCGGCTGGTCTGGTTGCGGACCACCACCAGCGCCAGGCCGCGCGCCTTCATCCACTGGCGCAGGGCGGCCTCGTTGACCAGTTCCTCGGCCAGCACCGCGCGCTCGGGCGCGTCGAGCTGCGCGGTCGGCGCCGGCGGACGCGGGCGCGCCACCACCTCCACCGGTTCGAGTTCCCACAGCAGGCCGTCGTAGGTCCGGCGGCTGGCCGGATCCCACCAGCTCACCGACTTGCGGATGCCCGGGGTCAGCGGGTCGCCGGCGGCCAGGCGGCCGCTGGCGTCGGTCTGGAGCTGGTGCAGGCGCAGTTCGATGCCGCTCTGGAAGCGCGCGCTCGGGGTGTAGGCGGCGACGAAGTGGCCCGAAGACAGCGGCAGCGGGTTGCGGAACCGGCCGCTGCCGGCCGAGACCGGGGTGATGGTCATCTGGTCGGCGGTGAGGGTCGGCGCGCCGGTCACGCGCACGATCCGGCCCGAGGCGCCCTCGCCGAATTCGTTGGCGTGGACGGCGTAGAAGATCCCGGGGTTGCGCGGGTCCTCGCGCAGGTTGAACAGGCCCGAGTCGATGTCGATCTCGGTGCTGTTGGCGATCAGCGAGGCGTTGACGGTGTCGGCCAGCGCACCGTCGCCGGTGAACGTGCGCGGCAGGTAGTTGAAGGACAGTTCGTGGCGCCCGATGTGGTTGAGGCTCAACTCGTCGGTGCCGTCCTGGTTCATCTGCCAGGGCGTGAACAGGTTGTAGGTGAAGCCGTTGACCTGGCCGTAGGCGTCCGTGCTCGAACGCTCGCGCGGCTCGGGGAAGCTCTCGTCGTTGTTGGCCAGGCGTGGCGCGTTGCTGGCCTCGTTGGCATAGGTCACCGGGCGGAAGGCCGAATAGTTCTGCTGGTCGCGCTGCAGGTGGTCCCAGCGGGTGAACACCACCCGGCCATGACTGTCGATCGTGGGCGAGAAGGCGCCGCTGGGCGAGTGGTTGAGCACCCGCAGTTCGCCGCTTGACGGGTCCAGGCTGAAGATGCCGGTGACGGTCTCGGTGCTCTCGTACTCGTCCAGCTGCGGGTACAGGTGGGCCTGGCCGTTGCGCGGGCGGTCGGAGGTGAACAGGATCCGGTCGTCGCTGGCGTAGACCGGCGAGATGTTGTTGTAGCCGGTGGGCTGGCGGGGGACCTTGGTGATCCGCGCGGTCTCGCCACGGCCCAGTCCGGTCACCTCGTACAGCTGCCACTTGGCGTTGTCGGCCCCGTGCTGGCGCTCCGGGGCACCGACCACCATGCTGAAGACGGCCTTGTTGCCGCTCCAGTGCACCGTCGGCTCGCGCACCGCGATGGCGTTCGCGCCCTGCTGGCCGTCCATGCCGTAGCCGGCTTCGCGGGTGAGGTTGCGCAGGGTGCCGTCGGGGTAACGGATCATCAGGTCGCCCCCGCGCGGCACCGCCTTGATGTCGGGGAAGTGGTTGGCGAAGGAGGAGACGCGGCTGCCGAAGGGATCGCCGGCGAGCGGCACCTGGGTCACGAACAGGATCGGGTTCTGCACCGTCACCGCCTTGGGCGCGGCCGCGGCCATCGCGCGTGGCGCCCCGGCCACCGCGACCAGCGCCGACGCGGCCAGTGCCTCGTCCTCCTCCACCTGCCCGGCGTCCGCCTGGGGGGGCTGGAGCCCGGCGCCGCACGCGGCCAGGAACAGGGTGGCGGCCAGGCACGTCCCGGCGCGGAGGCCGGCGCGGCGGGAGGAAAGGGCGGAATGGATCATGGACAGGGCGACCGGGGAAGCAGGCGGACGGGGCCGCGCGCCGCCCGCGGCGGCAGGGATGACCCCGCCGGCCTGTCGGTCGACGTCAGCGACGTGTTGTCTGGATCCCCCGGGCGAGGATTCTTGATCCCGTTCAGGTAACTGGAAGCTGAACGGTCGGTTTTCCCGGCGAATTCGTCGCTCGCACAGTGACCGGGCGCACGGAACTGCGCTTGCAATGCGCAGTAGGGCACGGTTTCAGCCGGTGCGGTCCGGTCCTGTGGAACGACTCCCGAGGTGGCCGGGGTGCGCGCCGGGCCCGCGCGGCCGGGATCGGGCCAGCAGCAGGCCCGCGGTCGCGGCCAGCCAGCCCACGATCATGGCGATCACCGCCTTCTGCGCCAGGCCACGCGGCAGTTCGCGCCACAACGCCAGCACCCAGACCGCCGCGAAGCAGGCCAGCGCCCAGGGCAGCAGCCAGCGTGCCGGGGCCCGCCAGCGGGGATCGTGCCGCAGGCGCAGCGACTGCAGCACCAGGCCGGTGGTCGCGAACAGGAACGCGCCCTGGGCGCTGATGCCGTGCACCAGGCCTTCCAGGGTGCGGTCGGTGCCGGGTATGTCCATCCAGGCATAGGCCGTGGTGGACAGCCCCGCGCCCGCCAGCGCGAAGGCCAGCAGTGGCGCGGCGCTGCGCGCCGGCGCGGGCGCGCTGCGGTACAGTCCCCAGGCCAGGCCGAGCATGGCCATCGCCAGCGCCAGGTACGCGCCCTGCAGCAGCGGGCCCCAGGGGCCGATCAGGTACAGGCTCATCTGGTGCCGCACCGGATCCAGGTCCGGCCGCAGCAGGTGCAGGGCCAGCGCTGCCAGCACGAACACGGCCAGCCCGGCCAGGGCCAGGCGGGGCCAGAGCGGGGCGGACGGGGAATCGGGCATCGTCGGCGGCGGACCGGGCGTGGCGTGGGTGCGCCCCGGCGCCGCGTTCCGTGGCCCTTCGTGCGGCCCTTCGTGCGGTACCGGAACCGCCGCGACGGCCGCGGCGGCATGGTGGCTATGGGTGGACTCGAACCACCGACCCCAGCATTATGAGTGCTGTGCTCTAACCGGCTGAGCTACATAGCCAGATCGATCGCGCCCACGCGGCGGCGAGCCGGTTATTGTCGATGCCGCCGCGGCCGCCGTCAACGCCGGCGCGGCCGCCGGGGCCGGATTGGAAGTTTCACCGCGCCCGTGGCAGAGTCGGACGCAGTGGATTTCTGGAGTCCGCATCGTGATCGATCCGGACGGTTACCGCCCCAACGTGGGCATCGTGCTGATGCACCCGGACGGCCGCGTCTTCTGGGCGCGGCGGGTGCGCCGCGACGGCTGGCAGTTCCCGCAGGGCGGGATGAACAGCGACGAGACGCCGATCGAGGCGATGTACCGCGAACTGCGCGAGGAGACCGGCCTGCTGCCCGAGCACGTGGCCGTGCTCGGCGTGACCCCGGGCTGGTTGCGCTACCGGCTGCCGCGCAACGCCATCCGGCGCAACGACAAGGTGGTGTGCATCGGCCAGAAGCAGGTCTGGTACCTGCTGCAGTTCACCGGGCAGGAAAGCGACCTGCGCCTGGACCTGACCCCCAAGCCGGAGTTCGACCACTGGCGCTGGGTCGACTTCTGGTACCCGGTGAAACACGTGGTGACGTTCAAGCGCGGGGTCTATGCCAGCGCACTGCGCCACCTGGCACCGTTCGCGCGCCAGGTCGCCGGCCCGCAGGCGATCCCCGCGGCCGCCGCCGACCTGTTCGAGCGCAGCCGCCGGCGGCCACGGCGCCGGGTCGGCGGGCACGCGCGCCATCCGGTCCGCGACCAGACCGACTGAACTACCTGAACCGGTCAATCGCCTGATTTTCCATGGGATCCGGGCGACCGTCCGGGCCGGCGGTGTGCCGGGGGCTAATGGGACCGATAGTCTTGTTGACAATCATTCTCATGTTGTGGCGCAATAACGGCCCGCTCTCCTCCATTGGCCCACGACCTTGTACGTCTGCATCTGCAACGGGATCACCGACCAGGACATCCGCGCCGCGGCCGAGGCCGGCTGCAGTTCGTTGCCGGAGCTGACGATGCGCACCGGGGTCGGCGCCTGCTGCGGGACCTGCATCGAGACCGCCGGTGCCCTGCTCGAGGCCTGCCGGCCGTCCAGCCCGCCCGCGGCCACCACCGCGCTCGTGGTCCTGTCGCGCGCCGCCTGAACCCGCCCCCCTTCCGCGGCCGCGGATACAAATGCACCCGATTCGTGTTCCGCCACGTGTCCGCGCGTGGCGCTAGAGTGTGGTGTCCCCGTTCCACGCTTGCAGGAGTCCGGCCATGAAGGGCGACGCAGAGGTCATCCGCTATCTCAACAAGGCGCTCTACAACGAGCTGACCGCGATCAACCAGTACTTCCTGCACGCCAAGATGCTGAAGAACTGGGGCCTGGAGGAGTGGGCCAAGCACGAGTACGAGGAATCGATCGACGAGATGAAGCACGCGGACATGCTGTCCGAGCGCATCCTGTTCCTCGAGGGCCTGCCGAACTTCCAGGCGCTGGGCAAGCTGAAGATCGGCGAGACGCCGGTGGAGATCCTGCGCTGCGACCTCGCGCTGGAGCTCGAGGGCATCCCGCTGCTGCGCGAGGCGATCGCGCACTGCGAATCGGTGGGCGACTACGTCAGCCGCAAGCTGCTGGCCGACATCCTCGAGAACGAGGAAGAGCACGTCGACTGGCTCGAGACCCAGCTCGACCTGGTGGAGCGGATCGGCGAGCAGAACTACCTGCAGAGCAGCCTCGGACGCTGAGCGGCGCGGCGCCCGGCCGGGCCCGGCGCAGGGCCGGTTCCGTCACCCCTGCGCGCGTGCGTTGCGGCGCGCCAGCAGCTGCTGGCGCGCGCGGGCGAACTCGTTGGCGATCAGCGCCACCGCCACCGCGGGGCGTTCGAGCGAGCCTTCGCGCGCGGCCAGCTCCACCCGCTTGGCCGCCGCCGACAGCGACTGCGCGCCGAGGTTGGCGCTGGACGACTTGAGCGAATGCGCCGCGTCGCGCAGGGCTTCGTAGTCCGGTCCCGCGGCGGCGCGTTCGAGCGCGCGGATCAGTCGCGGGCTGTCCTCGAGGAACACGTCGACCAGGCGGTCGACCTCTTCCCCCAGCATCGATTCCAGGTCGTCCAGGACGCTCGGGTCGAGGACCGGCGCGAGCTGGCGCCTGGGAGGCTCGGAAGGTGCGTTGGGCTGCATGGTGGCGGCTCCGGTGGCGGGCGCCGGGGGCGGGGACGCCGGTGGTGACGGTGGTGACGGCGGGGGACGGGTGGGCGCTGCCGGCCGCGTGGGGGTGGCGGCCGGGGCCGGTGGCGGCGTGCCGGCCGGGGCCGGGGCCGGGGCCGCGGGCGCCGGGGGCGGGGACGCCGCGGGGGCGGGCGTCGGGATCGGGGCCGTCGCGGGCGCCGGCGCCGCGTCCTGGGCCGGGTCGGTGGCGGTGGGCAGGCCGAGCAGCTGCGGGTCGAGCGAGGTTGGCTCGGGGGCGTCCTCCGGCGGGTCGCCGGACGCCGTGCCGGCGAGGTCGGCGAACTCGGGGGGCACCGGGATCTGGTGGGGATCCCACCAGCGGTGCAGGCAGCGTTCGAGTTCGCTGCGGGTGACCGGCTTGGGCAGGTAGTCGTCCATGCCCGCGTCCAGGCACTTCTGGCGGTCGCCGGCCATGGCGTTGGCGGTCATGGCGATGATCGGCAGGCGGCGGCCGTCGCCGTTGGCGGCCTCGGTCTCGCGCCAGCGCTGGGTGGCGGTGTAGCCGTCCATCACCGGCATCTGGCAGTCCATCAGCACGATGTCGTAGCGCGAGGCCGACATGCGCAGCAGCGCGGCCTCGCCGTTGCTGGCGGTGTCGCAGGTGATGCCCAGCACGCCCAGCAGGCGCTGGCCCACCATCAGGTTGACCGGGTTGTCCTCCACCAGCAGCACCCGCGGCTTGCGCGCGGCCAGGCCGTCGGGCGCGGCCGGGGACGGGGTGGCGGCCGGAGTCGCAGCGACGGCCGCGGGCGCCGCGTCCGGCGCGGACTCCCCGGCGGCGGGCGCCTCCGAGGATTCGAACAACGCCGCGCGCAGGTCCGGATCGGGGGCCTGGCGGCTGAGCAGGGTGACGCTGCGCTGCAGTTCGTCGGGCACCGGATCCTCCCCGTAGAGGCAGACCAGCCGGAGGTCGCCGTACACGTTCTGGCGGCCGAGGTTGCGGTGCAGGGCGAGCGCGGTGTTGCGCATGCCCGCCAGGTCGGCCAGCACGATCGAATAGGCCCATGGCGGCCCTTGGTTGGCGGCGTTGCGCAGGCGGTCGAGCGCTTCCTGGGTGGTCTCCACCGAGGTCACGCGCAGGCCCCAGTTGGGCAGCAGCATGCTCAGCCGCAGCCGCAGCCGCGGGTCGCCGCTGAGCAGCAGCAGGCGGCCGCCCTGCTGCGGGCGCTCCTCGGCCTGCATGTCGCCCTGCACCTTGAGCAGCGGGATTTCGAACCAGAACGTGGCACCGAGCCCGGGTTCGGACTCGACCCCGATGCGCCCGCCCATCAGGTCGACGATGCGCTTGGAGATCGCCAGCCCCAGGCCGGTGCCGCCGTACAGGCGGGTGGTCGAGGCGTCGGCCTGGCTGAAGGCCTGGAACAGGCGCGACTGCGCGGCCTGGGAGATGCCGATGCCGGTGTCGCGGACCTCGAAGCGCAGCTGGTGCTGCGACGGCGTCTCGCCGAGCTTGCGCAGCGACACCGTGACTGAACCGCGCTCGGTGAACTTGACCGCGTTGCTGACCAGGTTGCCCAGCACCTGGCGCAGGCGCACCGGGTCGCCGCGCACCGGCAGGCGCACGCCCGGGTCGATCTGCATGTGCAGGCGCAGGCCCTTGCTCTGCGCGGGGCGCTCCATCAGCTGCATCACGCCCTCGAGCAGCTCGCGCAGGTTGAACGCGGTGGTCTCGAGCTCGAGCTTGTCGGCCTCGAGCTTGGAGTAGTCGAGGATGTCGTCGACGATCCGCAGCATCTGCTGCGAGGACAGGTAGGCGGTGCGCACCAGTTCGGCGTGGTCGGGCGCGAGCCTGGCGTGCATCAGCAGGTCGAGCATCGGCACGATGCCGTTGAGTGGGGTGCGGATCTCGTGGCTCATGGTGGCCAGGAACTCGCCCTTGGCCAGCACCGCCGACTCGGCGGCCTGCTTGGCCAGGCGCAGCTCCTGTTCGAGCTGGGCGTGGCGCTCGAGCTCGCGCTGCAGTTCGCCCAGCAGCTGCTCGTCGCGC